>Ga0310038_10001587_pt1 | contig 17175 bp, 16 predicted proteins | sample Sb_taG_6_FD_200461 | JGI IMG/M metagenome (GOLD analysis project Ga0310038, IMG submission 200461) | Peat soil microbial communities from Weissenstadt, Germany - Sb_50d_4_PS metaG (v2) (version 2) | ecosystem: Environmental > Terrestrial > Soil > Wetlands > Peat | place: Germany: Weissenstadt... | reverse complement strand
CGGTAGGGGATACTCGGTGTGGCATGGGCGTAGGTCCTTCCCTTCGATGACTTGGCGGTCTTGAAGGGAACCTACGCCCGTCTTGTCATTTACACCGGGATTCGGACGTCACCCACGTGAGTCCGGAGAACGGGAAGGCCGTTCGTGCCGTGGCTCCAGCGTGGCTCCCGGCCGCACGTGATACCGGGCACCAGGACGCCCTGGTCCTCGTCACCGGCATCGGACCTTCGACCGGCGAGGGGACCGCGCCGTGCCCGGCCCGGACCCCTCTCCCGAACCCGGCTGCTGCCGGACCTGGACATGACGGACGGGTTCGGTCAAGGCCCTCTTCGCGTGTACATGAACCATGCAGTTGACCGAGGCGGGTGCGGTCACAGGCGGGCTTGACGGGTTCCGGGAGACACAGATACTCCTATACTCCTACGGCAGGTTCGGGGGAGGACACCTGTACTTCCACGTGATCAGGCATTATGTGTCCCGGCCGGGCATGTCTTTTGCGCGGCCTGCGTGTATCGTCTGGTCATAACAGCGTCGCTGCTCCAGACCCCGGTAGTGGCAAGACCTACTTCCTGGCGGTGAGTTGAGTGACCAGTCCTGGCGCCTCTGACCCCGCGACGGGTAACGGGCCGGCTGCCCGTCCGGCCGCTGTCTCCGCACCGCGTCCCCGCGATCGCCGTGACCGGTGCCTGCGAATCGTGCCTGAGGAGGTCGTGACACCCCCGCCCGCCGGTCAGCCCGGCCACGGCAGCGATGCGGTCCTGCGCCGCCAGCCGGTCCGCATCGTGAACGGCCGTATCGAGGGCGGCTACACCGACGTGTATGAGCTGATCTGCCCCGGCTGCGGCGATCATCCATACCTGGATTACCCGGAGATCTCGCCGCGGCTTCAGTGGCTTCGCGGGCCGTACCGGCTTGAGGCAGCCCTCGCTGTGTTTCACAAGCACCAGGGGATTCCCTGGCCGACGCCAGGGTGGAAGCTTCAGGATCCTGGCCAGGCAAAGGCCAGGACCGCGCGCTGGAATGAGCAGTGAGGCAAGACGGCTGGGCGCGCACTGGTCTGCATGACGTACGAGCCGCGTTGATCTGGCGGTCGTGCGGTGTGGCCCGGCGTGCGCCGGGGCCCCCACGGCAGAGCCCGGCGCAAGAGCCGGGCCAGCGGCGCCGCGCAGCCGTGCCGCCTTGAGCTGGCACCCGTGCGACTCCTCGAATGGGCGCCGACCCTCTGAGGTTTGACAGAGTCCGTCACCGTTGAACCATGCGGGCGGTCGCCGCTGGAGACGGGATGCACGGGGAACTCCTGCCGCCGCCTGCGTAGGGCTACGGGGTAAGTCGCCACGGGGATTAGTCCCCCATGGGGCAGGGGTCCGGGGGCGGCGAGCCCCGCCGTCTTCCAATCCCGATGTGGCAGGCGTGACAATGGGATACCGCAGCTAGGCTGAGGGAGCACGCAGCAGGAGGGGCCATGGCAGAAAGTCGCTACGTGTTCGACAACGCTGTGACGGCCGAAACCGGGTTGCGCTTTGCTGGATTGGAGGCGACCTTCGATCCTTCCACTATCCGGTACCTGACCGGTGTTGGAGTGACCGACGGGTGGGTGTGCTGGGAGATCGGCGCCGGTGGTGGCAGTGTTGCCAGGTGGCTGGCTGAGCGGGTCGGGCCAACGGGAAGCGTGCTCGCTACGGACATCGACCCCCGGTTCATCCCGGCTTCTCAGCTGGGCCAGCTTGAGGTCGTCCGTCACGACGTCACCACTGATGCGATCCCGGCGGCTCGCTACGATCTGATCCATGCTCGGCTGGTTCTGAGCCATCTGCCTCAGCGTCTTGATGTCCTGGTCAGGTTGTCACAAGCGCTGCGGCCGGGTGGCTGGCTGGTAATCGAGGACTTCAGCGGTGCCTTCGAGCGGGGCAGTGAGCCTGCTGGACCCGCCGACGCGAGGTACCGGAAGGTTCACGTCGCGCTGGGCGAGTTCTTGGCGTGCTCCAACGACGACCAGTCCGACTTTGCGGCCTCGCTCCCGCATCTGCTGGCCAGTTTGGGGCTGGCTGATGCGGGCGGGGAGGGTCGGGTGGTTTTCGGCAGTGGCGGCTCGCCCGCTGTGCGGGTGATCGAGGCTGGTTTGCGCCAAGTTGGTGATCAGATGATCGCCGCCGGGCTAGTCGATCGCTCAGCCTTGGATGAGGCCATCGTCTACCTCACCACCCCCGCGTCGATGGTGAGCCTGCCCACGATGGTGTCGGCATGGGGCCGACAGAAATAGGCCGGGCAGGATGACTCCAGGCGTGACCTGCAGTGTCGTGCGCCACGGCCGCCGTAACCGGCCCAGATCCAGCCGGCGAGGACGGAGGATCACTGCCGGGTACCCAGTCAACGTCCACCACCGCTCACCGTCCGCACGTCTACGCCACCTCCGCGTGGCCGGTTCCCTGCTACGCCTGGTAACCGGCTGGCCACTGCTGAAGCGCCCACATGTTACCGTCGGGGTCACTGAAATATGAGTAGAGGACGCCGCCCATATCCTCGACGTCGCTCAGTTCGATCCCCCGCTCCGCCAGAGCGGCCCGCGTCGCAGCCATGTCCTCCACGACGAGATGGAGGCCTTTGACCGAGCCTGGGACCATGTCGGTTATCGGGCCCATCCCCGTGCCGAAGACAATGGCGCAGCTCGACCCTGGCGGGGTGAGCTGAACCACCCGCATCGTTTCCGTGACCTGGGTGTCGTGCAGATTCCCGAAGCCAGCCTGCTCGTAGAACACCTTCGCCCTGTCAACATCTGACACCGGAAGCGGGACAAGCTCCAAGCGCATGTCCGGTACCGCGGGAGTACCTGCCATCGATCCAACCTCCTCGTGATCCATTGCCTGCTAAGACGCTCCAAGCCGGTAACAGTCATCGCTCAGTCGTTCCTCGCAGATCGTGGAGTTTGACCAGATGAAGGCTAGCCTCCTCGGCCGACCGACAATCTGACCCGAAAAATGGAGATTTTTCACGCCGGTACGGCGCGGCGCCAGCGGTACCAAGGGCTGATCCGTAGTCTCGTGCCGACCGTCCGGTCAGTGCGCCGGAATCCGTATCCACAGGTCAGGGTCCACGGGGCGTCCGATGCGGGCGCCATGGTCCGGTGGCGTCTAACCAGTTTGTGAGAAGACCGTGAGAGATCAGCTCTGGCCAACCTGAGTCGGACTACCGATCGCCCGGCCTCCGCGGCCAGGACCGCTGAACAGCCCGAGCCAGGGCCGCTTTACCGGAGACGGGACAAAATAGCCGCCGCGGAGGGCTTGCGGTGAGAGGACCGGCGTGCTTGCAGGGCGAAAAGTCCTATGCCGCTCCCGGGACACCTCCAGCGCATCCCCCGCAAGGCTTCCGGTCACCTGCGCGCCTTGGCATCATTTACCCGTGGACAGCGACTGGGACCCCTTCATCTCCCGGTGCCAGCAGGCCCTCGGCGACCTGGTCGAAGGACGATCCGGACCCTTCAAGGCGCTCTGGTCACACGCCGATGATGTGGTGATCATGGGCGCGTTCGGCGGCTGCGAACGAGGCTGGGAACAGGTCAGCACGCGGCTCGACTGGGCCGCTGCGGGAATCAAGGCCACCGATCGCGCCGCGGAGAACGTCGTGACGGTCGTCGGCGATGACCTCGCCTACACCGTCGACCTGGAGCACATGACCCGTCACGCCGGTGATCAGCCGCAGCCCCGGACACTGCGCTGCACCCAGGCCTACCGCCGTGAAAACGGCGAGTGGAAGGTCATACTGCGCCACGCTGACGAGCTTCCCCGCAAAGACGAACAGCAAAGATGAAACACAGCCGACCGCATCACATCACGCCGCTGATGCTTGCTGAATAGCCACGCGTCTCCTGCGTCTCTGTCAATCCCTGTGTCGCGGGCTAACCTCAGGTGGATCCGCTCTGAAGCCGCCGACCGGGATGTCACGGACAAGCAGTGTAAGGCGCTCTCTGGCGACGGGATGGCTGATGACTTGCCAGCCATTCGGGGCGTTCTCCAGCCATATCCCGTCAACATCGACAGACCAGATGTCGGTGGGGACCTGAGCTATACCCAGGAGGAAGCTCACGTCGTCCAGGTCCTCGCAGACGAAGATGGCCGGGAGCTCGGGCCTCGTGTTTCCGGCGAGGCCCGGGGCTAGTCCCATCCGGTTCCAATCCAGGCCGTGCCGATCGATGGATTCCCGATTCGCGGCGGCTGTCGCGTGGACCCGCTCACCCCGGCCTCGGACGATTTCAAGATGCTGCCGCAGCCGACCCGTGCCAGCTCCCCACCGAGTGGCCCACTCCCGGTCGCGGCCCAGAGCCGCCACCACCTCGCGTACCCACGGATCATCGAGTGGTCTTGAGGTCAGCGCCGCGATCACCTCTCCCGCGCTGCCGTAGGCGTCCGGGCAGCCGGGAAAGGCTCCTGCCCACACTCCGGCCTCATCGTCAAGCTCTACCAGCTCGATCGAATACTCGAAGTTGTCGGGATCTCCCGGCGGTGTCACCAGGACCTGACTATCGCGCACGATTGCTCCCTGCCGCAGCCCGCACTCAGCGCAGTGTAGGCAACGCGACCTCAGCACAACTCTTGCATCTTCCGCCTGCAAGACCTAGCCGCCGAGCCTTTTGATCCGTAAATCAATGCGATGCGTCCAGCCAGTGCGCCGGAATCCGTAACCGCAGGTCATCGTCCGACCGGGTGTCCAGTATTTGCGTCTGAGTCCGGTGTCGTCCCACCAGTCCGTGAGAAAGCTGTGAGAGGTCTCCGCTTGCTGCACGGCATCTCGTCTGCCAGAGAAATGTCCCCGTGACCGCCCGCAGCTTGCAGGGGATGGCCCGCGTCCGGTCCGGGCAGGCTCCCGCCTGGCCCTTGGTTTCTGACCGGAGGGGGTACCCTGGACGCTCAAGGGGTGGGTCCTGAAAGTGCTTTCTGCGAAGCGGTTTGAAAGGATCTTCGGGTGCCCCTTGACGGTGGAGGGGCACCCCCGGACACTGAGCGGGCCATCCCCGGATCAGGGCCAAGCCAGGATTCCTGCACCTTCCATCCGCTCCAACGTGGGACCCGCCCGGCTGATGGCGCGCTCCCGCTGCCCGCCATCCGCCGGGCAGCCGGACCTGGATGCTGCCGCCACACCGGCGTGCTGCATGCCGGGGTCTTGCCCGCCGGGGCCGGGCGCGGGATCATCGTGGCGGGCCTGGCCAGGGAGGAAACGCGATGGTCCGGGATCGCGGCGGCCTCAGCGACTGGCCGCATTCGTCTTCGAAGACGATCCAGCCGCCGAGAGCCGCCGCCGTCCTTTTATCTGCGGCCAGGTCTCCTTCTTCCACACCTCAACCGCGCCGTCGTCGCGCTCGATCGCCCGCCGCGCGCCCAGATGGCAGGTCCAGCCGCGGCGGCGCAGCAGGCACCAGATCCCAGCGTCTTTGGCGGTCAGCCCGCCGCCTTGCGCATACTGCATGCACCCTGCATACCGCCAGAAGCCGCCCACATCAGCCCCGCGGACATCACTAATTACTGTAAAGATCTTTTTTTAAGATACATCGCAACAAGTTGGTCCTGTAGTCCACCATGACGGAACTGATACATAGTGCCCGCCTGTCTAAGTATCTGCCGTCGGTAGGCCTCCTCCAACAGCTGCGCAAAATGTACCTTACCTTTTCCCTGACAAATCAAGATAAGCTCGGCTATCTTAACTGTTGCAATTCGCCCGACTGTCAACGTCACTAGAGGAATAGTTACGAACCCTACCGCAACCCCTACCACGGCCGCATTCCTGGTCAGTTGCCCCTTGGAGACCACTTCCCCAAGCCAACCTCCAATCCCGATTATTACCGCAGCTGTGACCGTATAGATAATGCTAGTGAGACGGTCAGCGCGGTAGGTATTGCCTGCAGTTGCCGCTGGCGAGTCGGCAATTGGAGAGAACCACAGCACACCAAGCGCGAGCACGATTCCGAACCCCAGCCCAAGCAACAGGCCGAACTCTATTGCAGACACAACTTTAGAGTTCCTGGATGTTAGTTCCCAGTCGATCATGCTTCCGAGCGCAGTAAACAACGAAGAGAGAAGCGCTATTCCGAATATCTCAAGAAATTCGTGCCGCCGTGGCCAACGGACAACAAGCGTGATCGGCTCGTTGAAAGCAATGATTCCGATCAGAACGAGAGACATGGCCGTAAGTCCGGCCGCAAGAGCCACGACGAGCCCGGTCCTGAGTCCGCGCAGAAGACCTCCTATCAATCCATCTATGAACCCAACCCCAAGCCCAGTTATCAATACTGCAGTTAGGCGCAGCTGCCAGCTCGCGATCCAGGTAGGAACGTCCCACCAAGGCAAGTCTCGGCTACTACCCATATGATGGGCAATCCAAGCCAGCCATCGGGTAGCGTGCTCCCGCTGCAGATCGCCTGGATATGCGGTGATAAGAATCTGATCTATTAGATGTTCACGTATTACCGCTACAGACGAATACTCAATAGACTTTATCAGCTCGGTCGGGTCTTTGCTGACATAAGCGTCTCGAGCCATGGAGAGGTTAAGTGGGTTGTTCAGGGCCTGTGTAATGACGCTGTCAGGGTGCTGCTTCAGATACGTACCAATCTTTTCCCACCGCTGGCGATTAGTCCCGGTCTGATCTCGCAACAGGTAAGCCGCAGCCGCGACAGATGACACTGGGCGCACCTCAATGATCGCAGTATTGTCAGGCCCACCTGCTTGCACTGCATCGCGATACTCCTCAGGTCGACTCGTCATAACGATGCGTAGTCCTCGGGCCTCCATGTCGATGCGTTTTATTGCTTGCGCTCGCATGCTTTCTGGTACTTCGTCCAGACCATCGAGAAACAAAGCGACCTGACCACTAACTAGCAGCTGTCCGGCAGCGTCCGGTCCATAGGCGGATGCACGCAGAGCGGGATGGTCACGATTTATCGTACTTTTAACCCATTCATTTAGGGTTGTGGTGACAGCATTCCAACTACCAAGTGTTAGCCATATGGGGACCGGCATCCGATACCGCTGGTCACTTGTCAAGGATTCGCGGCTACTTAGCGCCGCGAGCAACAGCAGGATCATTGCTCCTGTCTTACCAGCTCCCGGCCCCCCTAGTACGACAAGCCTCCCGTAGGGAAGCCTGGCGTACAGCTCATCATGCAACCGCGTTACCACCCCTGACTCCAGCGGCTCTCCTGGCTCCTCTAGACCGGGTAGCGGTTGAGGACCACTTCCAGGCGTTGGCGGCACAGCCACTTCAGAGCGCGGAGCTGCGAGATCGTTCTCTGCCCAACGCCAATGAACCGTGACAGGCGCTGGGGTTACGATTCGCCGTCGAGCAGCTTCATCCCGCCAGAAAGCCGCCATGCTCTCAGCCAACTTATCGGCCGCAGCAGCGACCTGTGCCTGCGTACCCCCATGCGGTGCGGTTCCCCGGACCCCTTTCCACCACCACGCGCCCAACGACAGAAGCAGCGTCACCCCGATGGCTACGGCAGCAAGATCTCCCGCGTATATCGTGGCCGTGTCCACAGGGTGTTTACTAGTCTGAATCCGCCAGATTACACCTATCGCCGAGCTGACCACTAGGGTCATGGCAGTCAACGCAAGGGCAGTCCGTTGGGACGACCTCACATTAGGTGCCCTCCCCACCACTACATGCGAGCGCTCGTCTGCGTTATCTATTGTTGCTGGACACTATCAGTCGGCACAACATCATTTAGCCGTTAGTAACCGCTAGTTCTCCTAGTTAACCGTCAGTGTCTGCTGCGGACCAGCCATGCGGTCTGCTACCGGCTAGAGATTCACGGTGCGCCCGGGAGCAGCGGATCTTGCGGAGCGCGGCCAATGAGCTGCCCAATCGGGGGGCGTCTGCGCGAGTTGGCCCGGCGTGCGTCGGGCGGGCCTCCAAGGCAGAGCCCGGCGCGGCGCCGGGCCGCGGCGGAGCGCAGCGGAGCCGCCTTGACCCGTTCACCCTGGCTGTACTGAAGGCGCATACCGAAAAGCTCGACCAGTAGCGCGCGACCTCGGGCCGGACTACCACGATCATGGCGTGCTGTTCTGCTGGGAGGACGGCAGGCCTCCACATCCTGACACGATCACGCGGCGGTTCAAGCAGCTGGCCGCCGCGGCTTGCCTCCCGGAGATCGACCTGCACGACGTGCGGCACAGCTACGCCACCGCGGCCGCGATGCGAAGATCGACTGGAAGGCGCTCAGTAAGCGCATCGGCCACGCGGACGGTGGCGTTCACCATGAAGCAGTACGTCCAGACCGACCTGGACGCCGACCGCCAGGTCGCCAACACGCTCGCGGAGCTGATCATCGGTGGCTCGCTCGCTTCGATAGAGATCGCAGACGAGACGAGCGGCAGGAGCGACGGCGCTGCTTGACCGGGCGCCGTGCACAAATCCGTGCACAAACCACAAGCAAAAGGCCCTCTTCCTGTTCGAAAGAGGGCCTCTGGCCTTGGTAGCGGGGGCGGGATTTGAACCCGCGACCTCTGGGTTATGAGCCATACGACGCACGTCTCCCCCGTCTCCGGCGTTTCGGCGCGTCTCGCTGACCAGGGAAGCGGGGCAATGACTGTCGCCTACGTCCCAGGCGATCTCCCCCGTCGCGCAGGGTCTCGTTAGCAAATTCGTTAGCCGATCGGGTCCGCAACCCGCGGGTTCCTACTCTTCATGCACGCGCGGGCCGTCCGCCTGATGATCTCCCTGCGTGGGGCTCGGCATCCAAGACCTTCTCTTTACCATCTAGGGCATCGCGGTCCGTCGGCGGTGCGTGGGAGTCCGGGCAGGAACAAGGCGATCGCCACTCGGTGGCTCGCTGTCCAGGGCCTGGCTGTGAACCCGCTCTGAAACCGGCTTCCCGTCCAGGAAGACCTGCTGAACCGTCACGCAGGCCAGGTAAGGGAACAAGACGGCGACAGTCTCAAGATCGCAGGTCCGGAATGAGCACGCAAGCATGATCGCGTGGAAGCGTGTCCGAGATGCGCCACACCGTAACTGGCCATCTGACAGGAGTGTGCTTTATTGGTCCTAGACCGGTACCCGGACCTGGGAGGGTGCGATGTCCGAGTTCCCAGACGAGCTGGGGTGGATCGAGTTTCCCGGAAGCGAGAGGGCCGCTTGGGTCACGTCGTTCTCGCCCTCTGCCGGTGGTGGTGCGCCCGCGCCGGACTGGGCAAGAGGCGCTGTGCCGGGGCGGGCCTTTAAGCGCGGGCTGGTATTCACCCGTGGCAGGCGCGAGCGTGCCAGGCGCGAGGCAACGGCGGAGTGGCGGCGCCAGAGGATGGCCGCGATCCGTGAGCGGTCGCTGAAGTCGGGCGTGATAACGGTGGGCTCGGGTTTCGGGGGTACGGGCAAGACTGACGTGGCGGTGACGCTGGCGGCCATCTACGCCGCCGCGCGGCCCGCCGACCGGGTGATATTTGCCGACACCAATGACGCCGTGCCGCATGGATACAGCAGGCTGGGCGGCGCGCCGGTCGAGGAGATGCCGCTGCACCGGCGGCCACTTTCGATCCGGGGCTTTCATCAGGCTTGCCTGGAAGGCGGCATCAGGGTCTACGCTGATCTGCGCGATGCAGTCGCATGGCTGCAGGGAGTGGCGGTGATCCGCGGCGACACCGCCGGTGAGTGTGCCGGGGCCGATTTCGGCGAGCAGGAGTACCTGACTGTGCTGGAAGTCCTCCAGCACATGTCCAACATCGTCATCAACGACGGCGGGACAGGACTGTTCACCAGGCTGCAGGCGGGAACGCTGTTGTACGCGGACAAGTACGTCTTCGTGACGGAGGCGTCTCAGCCGGGGTTCTGGTCGATCGGCCAGGTATTCAGCCGTTACCGGAATTACGAAGGCGAGAAAGAAAGGCCGCTGACCGAGCAGGAAATGAAGCATCTGAACGGGCTCATCGACGAGGCGACGGTCGTCGTGGACAAGTTCGCCGAAAGCGACCCGGAGCAGGTCCGGTGGCTCGCTCAGATCCGTGAGAGTTCTGAGGGGACGCGAGTGTCGGTGGTGGCGACGCCCTGGGATCAGTCGCTCGCCAACCGCGTGCCGTTGGATCTTGGCGCTGTGGCGGGCTCGACGCTCGATGCCAAGCTGGCGATGGCCGACGTGGTGCTGCACGGCGCCGACCGGGCTTACCGCAGGCGTCAGGGCCTCCCCGAGGAGGAGACAGAAGACTGGGGCGAGGGCCAGCAGGGTCCGGCCGAGTCGCCACGCTGGCTCTCGGAGCCCCTGCCACCGGTTGCTGGCCTGGACAGCCCCGACTCTGAGCCGGACACCCCTGGCGTGCGGATCATCGCCGTGCCACCAGCCGCCGACAGCCCGGCCGCCGGTCCGGTCACCGCGGCTGCTGCCCCGGACACCCCAGACGCTGAGCCGGACACCCCGGACGTGCCGATCATCCCCGCCCAACGAGCCGCTCACAGCCCGGCCGCCGGTCCGCTCACCGCGGCTGCTGCCCCCTACAACCCAGACGGGTGGCCTGACACCCCAAACGTACGGATTATCCCCGTACGAACCGAATCAGACAGCACGGACACTGAGCCGACGGTTTTACAGCCGTCCTCATCGGGGATGGTCGCGTTCGCGTGAAATCTTCGGCGCGTGCGGGTGGGCTGCTGGCGGGGGTTACCCCGTCTGTGGTGCGGCGTTTGGGTCCGTGCGGGCCTGCGGGCGGGGTTGGATGGTGGCGGGCTGCCTGTGACGCCGGCAGGTTTGTGGGATCTGAGCCCGTTTTACAGCCTGGCGCTGGGACCTGACCTTGAGGGTCGCTTTCTGCTGCCGTGAGCGCGCTGGTCAGACTTCGGCTTGCGTGAGCCTGCTGACCTGGTCCCCGGGCAGCCCGCCTGTTTTTACCCGAGGTCAAGGATAAGGAGGCGCGGTGGCCGCGCGGAAGCAGCAGAAGAGGGGGATGAGCGCGCAGGTGGTGGAGGATGAGGACTACCAGCTGCGCTATGAGATCGTCGCGGGGATCGACGTGGCGAAGGAGTCCGCGGTGGTGTGCGTCCGGATGCCCCCGGCGGCGGGGAGGAAGCACCGGACGTCGCACCTGCAGACGGTGCCGGCGACAGTACCGGCGATCGGGGAGCTCGCGGCGGAGCTGACGGCGGCGGGGGTGCAGATGGTCTCGATGGAGGCCACTTCCGACTACTGGCGCATCTGGTTCGCGGTGCTGGAGGAGGCCGGGCTGGCGGTGCAGCTGGTGAGCTCCTCCCAGGCCAGGAACCTGCCGGGCCGGCCGAAGACCGGCAAGGAGGACGCGCGGTGGATCGCGCGGCTGACCGAGATGGGGATGCTGCGGTCCTCGTTCGTGCCGCCGCCGGAGATCCGGGCGCTGCGGGTGTATACCCGGCATATCTGGGACCTGACCGCGGACCGCACGAGGTACTGGCAGCGTCTGGAGAAGCTGCTGGAGGACGCCCTGTGCAAGCTGTCGGCGGTCGTGTCCCGGCTGGCCGGGCACCAGAGGGCCCGCGCGGTCATCGAGGCGATGATCGCCGGGGAGCGCGACCCGCGGGCCCTGGCCGCGCTGGGCCGGGGGAGGATGCGCAACGACAAGCTCCCTGCGCTCGCCGAGGCGCTGTCCGGCATGCGGTTCGGTCCTCAGCACGCGCATGCCGCCGCGTCCCTGCTGCGCGCCATCGACCTCCTGGAGGCCGAGCTCAGGGACCTGCAGGAGCGGGTCGCCGCGCACCTGGCCGCGATCCCGGTGTCCTGGGGCGTGGACGCGGACGGCGTTACCGGGCCGGACGCCGGCCGGGAGGAGGACGCCGCGGTCCTCCCGGCCGCGGACCGGCTGGATGAGATTCCCGGCCTGGGCGGGGAGGCCGCCGCCGCGCTGATCGCCGGGATAGGCCTGGACATGACCCGCTTCCCGGCCCCAGAGGCCCTGGTGTCCTGGGCCGGGCTCACCCCGACCGCGCGGCAGTCCGGACCCCGCAAGGGCCGCGGGAAGAAGGGCCGCGGCAACACCTACGCCAAGCGGATCGCCGTCCTGGCCGCCTACGCCGCGGCGAACACGGACACCTTCCTGGGCGAGCGCTTCCGCCGCCTGTCCGCCCGGCCCGGCGGCGACGGGCGGAAGAAGGCCGGCTGCGCCGTGGGCCGGTCCATCCTCGTCATCGTCTGGCACCTGCTGAACGACCCCGCCGCCCGCTACCGCGACCTCGGCCCCGACTGGCACGCCAGGCACACCGACCGCAGCCGCAAGGCCCGTAACGCCAGACGCCAGCTCGAAGCCCTCGGTTACGACGTCATCATCATCATCACCCTCCGGGAGGACGCCGCCTGACCATCCAGCGTCGCTAACCGCATACAGCCGCCGCCAGGCCCCGGGACCACCACTCGCCACGGGGCCATTCCGCCGTCTGCCAGGACAGTGGTCACGCCAGACGGCTGAGGTGGTTATTTCTTGGTCAGACCGTTACCGCTCATTGCAGCGTGATCGCCTTGACCTGGGCGGACGATGCAGTCCCAATGTCTCGAAGCTCGGATCGTCCCACATATATCCCACGCGCTGTTAAGTCCACCCGGCCGCGTCAGGTCTGCGTGGTCAGTTGACGCCAGCGGTCGGCGAGCAGGCCGAAGAGCAAGTCGTCAGTCCACTCGCCCTTGATCCAGGTAAAATCGGGGCGCCGCCCCTCCTGCCGGAAGCCCACCCGTTCCAGGAGCCGCGCCGAGCTGAGGTTGCGGGCGTCACATTCGGCCGAAACGCGGTGCAAGCCGCGCCGCTCGAACAGGTCCTGCAGCACGGCAGACACCGCCTCGGTGGCATACCCCTGCCCCTGCCGCTCTGATGCAAGCGTGAACCCTATCTCGGCCTGCATCCGATTTTCGTGCAGGTTCACACCCACATCGCCCACCAGACACCTATCGACCCTGAGTCCGACCGCGTACTGGAACCATCCGGGCTGCTCTGGCTCGCCACCGGCGAACGTACGGACGAGGGACGCCGCGGACTCAAGCGACACCGGTGCTGTCCAGCTCTGATAGCGGGCGATCACCGGGTCCGAACGATACGTGGCGAATGCCGCCGCGTCCTCTGGCTGAAAGCGGCGCAGGCACAACCGGGGAGTCTCCAGAAGCATCCGGCTAGCATCTCACTTGCCGGTCCGAGTGGATGTTGACCCGCCCTCGATGATCGCAGGGGTACTTCGGCGCATGTACTTTGACCTGGGCTTTTCCGTTGGAGCGGGTGACGGGACTCGAACCCGCACTAGCAGCTTGGGAATCGGACAGATCGCGGCCGATAAAGCCGCTGAGCAGCCGACTTCAGAGACCCGCAGTACCCGTGATCGCCCCCTCTTGACCGTGGCTAATTGCACGCTAATTGCACGACGATCGTCCGCTTTCCAGGCGTGGCATATCCCAAGTCGGGGCGAGATATGCGAGCGTCCTGCGCTGGTATCGATCGCTGATGCTAGCCATCGGTTGCCACTGTTGCTGTCAGCCGCACGAGCTTGGCCCGCTCGCCCAGCAAACCAGATCCGGGCCGCCGGGCACGCCGGAAGATCCTGGCTGGGGCGCGAGCGGCTGCCTGCCACGTCCCGGGCCGTAGGCGGGAAGCCTGAAAGCGCGGCGGTGCCCGGTGCAGGCCAGCCGCGCAAACCAGGGCAGATAGGGATTGTCAGGAACCCTCCGGCTCGTACGTGACGCCGGGCTGAACGAGGGGCATACTGGGGCATCAGCTGAGGTTTCGCCCGTCTCGCTGGGTGTTTTGGGGGGGTTGAGTGCATGGATCCCGGGATTGATGCCCAGGCCGGTAACGTCTCCGGGGAGCCACTCTCGCGGGTATTCGACGTGGTGCTCCGAGGCTATGACCGCCATCAGGTGGACGAGCACATCGAGCAGCTGGAGGACCAGGCCCGCCAGCACGGGGATCAGGCGCAGGCGTTGCAGCGCGAGCTGTCCGCCGTGCAGCGCCAGCTGCGGGAGCGCGAGCGCCCGGCCCATGCGGGTCGTGGGCTCCGGATCGAGCAGTTGCTGCGGCTTGCCGGGGAGCAGGCCACCGAGATCCCCGGTGAGGCCAGAACCGCCGTCGACGAGCTGCAGGCCGCGGCCAAAGTGGACGCCGCCGAACTGCGGGCCGCGGCCGAGAATGAGGCCGCGGAACTGCGGGCGAGTGCCAAGCGGGAAACCGGCGACCTGCGCGCTTCCGCTGAGCGGGAAGCGGACGCGGTCAAGGCCGCCGCGCGGCGGGAGGCTGACGAGCTGGCCTCCACTGCCGAACGCGAGGTCGCCAAGGTCCGCGCCACGGCCGACCACCAGGTGGCGGAGAAGCGAGCCGCGGCCGAGCAGGACGTCGCCAAGCTGCGCACCATCACTGAGCGGGAGGTCGCCCAGCTGAAGGCCACCGCGAAGCGGGAGCGAGACGAGATTCTCACCACCCCCAAGCGGCAGGCGGACCAGATGCGCGGCCAGGCCAAGCGGATCCTGGAGCAAAGCGAGGCTCAGCGAGCCCAGGCCGACGCCGAGTTGGAGACCCGGCTTGCATCCCACCGCGAGGAAACCGAAAGGCGGGAGGCAGAACGCCTGGCGGCAGCGCAAGCAGCCACCCAGAAGCTGGTCACCGAAGCGGAGCAGCGGGCCACCACGGCCGAGCAGCGGGCCGCCAAGGCCAACGCGCACGCGGAGCAGACCTTGCGCGAGGCAGACCAGCACTCCCAGCAGCTCATATCCATCGCCAAGAAGGACGCCGACCAGATCGTCGCCCAGGCCAAGACGCAAGGCGACCAGCTCCTGACCGACACGAAGAACGAGATCGAGCGGCTCCAGGCCGCAGCCCACCGCGAACTCGGCGAGCTGACCAAGCAGAAGGAGAGCATCTCCAGCTACCTCGCCCAGATCCGCCAGTTTCTCAGCACGCAGCTGAGTCCCACCGGCGAGCCGCCCCGAGCGACCGCTTAGGAGGTCGTTGGCCTGCGCCTGGCGAGCTGGCCCGTCCCAGCTCGGATGCCGTGTTGGCCTCGCCGGAAGTGACCGTGAGTTCCCCCGGTTTACTACCCGATCGGGCACGCAACGGGCACGCGCTTACCTCGGGGAGCATCTGATCCGTCGATCAATGGAGCATGTCCAGTCAGTGCGCAGGAATCCGTATCCGCTGGTCAGCGTCCTGCCGGGTGTCCGGAATAGGCGCCATGGTCCGGCACCGTCCGGTCAGTCCGTGAGAAAGCTGTGAGAGACTCCTACTCGCCCTCGCCTCGCCCAGCCGGATGACCCGTGCCGAGCGCAAGTCCTCGGGCAGCGACACTCGTTTCAGAACGACAGCGTCCCGCTCTCCGCGAACTTGTCCACCTCGTGGCGCGGGAATGGCAATGGCGTCAACGAGCAGCTGCCGTCGGGGTTGCGGGCCAAGAGCGCCACGGCGCTGACCGTCCCGGTGAAGCTGCCGATCGCGTCGTCGAACTGCCCGGTGCCGCCGGTCACGTCCCAGGTGAACTGCTGCGTCCCGGTGAACAGGCAGCTGTGCGGGTTGACCGAGCCTGACAACAGGGTCCCGGCCGTGCTGACCACGTGCATGGTGCCACTGCGGAAGACCAGATCGTCCTGGCTGACACCGGCATTGGGGGGCACGAGCTCGACGACCCGGCCGACGCCGCGGAACACCCCCCCGGCGCGCACCACGCTGCCGGTGACCGTCCGGCTGTTCGTACCCGGCCCGGCCACGAACACGATGGTGCCGCTGAGCGTCTCGGTCCCGCTCGCCGCCGCGGAGGATCGGTCCGACCTGCGGGCGGTCGCCGAGGCAGCAGAGAACAGGTCCGCCGCGATGAGGCCCTCGTCACACCCCGCGAACCGACTGTTTCCGCAGTTCATCGGTACCACACGGCCTCGCCTGGCGGCCGGGAGCAGCCGGATCCGGCCCACGCATAGCCCACGGATCACAGCCGACGGTCTGATGAACCGCTGCCCGGCTGACCGAGGATGACCGGAGGCAGATCTTCGGCCGCGAGATCCTGAACGAGCACGCGTTCCGGGACCGACGCGTGCGCAGGCGATCAACGCCCCGACGCGGCGGCCAGCCATTCCAGGCTGGCTGCTGCGTCTTTGCGCCCCTTGGCCTCGCGCCGGAACAATTCGTCTGTCTTGGTCAGCACCAGCGTGTGCGGGCTGCCGAATTTCCAGATCTCGTGCTTGACTGGCAGCTCGGCGGAGCTGATCTGGTCCTTGACATGCTTGCGGCGGGCCTCGGCGAGCGGCCACTCCAGCGTGCGCTCGCTGCGGTCGGCGAGGAACCCGCCGAGTGTGCCGCACAGTTCGCAGCCGCAGCCGCCGGACCAGGGGACCGACCAGTCGTCATCGGCCCGGGCCGGGCGTTCGGTGATCACGGTGAGCCGCCGCTCGCAGTCCCGTGCCAGCTCCTCAAGTGGCGCGCTTGGTCCTGGCCCGGCCGCCCGCAGCATCGGCAGCAGGCAGGCAAGCACGTCGTCGCCGTGCTCCTGCAGGACCGCCACGATCTCGCCGGCCAGCGCTGTCCCGTCGGCGGCTGCCAGCAGCCCGGTGAGCGGCTTGCCCAGCTCCGCAAGCTGCTTACGCCGCGTGGCCGGTGACGGGTATCTGAGCCAGAGCCGGATGTCGTCATCCAGCCAGCCCCACGACGCGGCAAGCAGCCACCCGGCGGTGGCCGCCGCGCCGGTGTCCCGCAGCGCCGCGGTGAGCCCGGGTAGCGCACCGGCCCAGCCCTTGCGGTCCACGTCCCCGGTGTACCGCCACGTGTTCCGCGACCCGAACCACGCGTCCAGGAGGTCCCGGTGCCAGGACTCGCCGTACCGCGCGGCGAGCGCCGCCAGCCCGCCCGCGTGCGCGGGCATCACCCACTCGACCGCGAACGGCCGCAGCAGCATGAGCGCGATGCCTGGATCCTCCAGCCCCGCGGCCGTATGCAGTGCCGGTTCCAGCAGCTCAGGACCGGGCGCCTTCCAGAACGCCGCCACGGACTCCGCGGCGGCCCGCGCTTTGCCAAGGTCCCCGGCGTCCAGCCGGGCTCTCAGCTCGGTCAGCGCCCACGAAGGCGACGCCTCCGCCCGGGCCGCGAAGGCATGCTGCCGAGGCCACACGACGACCGCGGCTCGCCGGTACCAGCGGTCCATCGTGTTGCCGTAGTTCCCCATGTACCCGGTGTACTGGGAGTCGTACGGCTTCAGGTCCGCCGACGGCGTCGATGCGCACACCTG
>Ga0310038_10001579_pt1 | contig 17248 bp, 14 predicted proteins | sample Sb_taG_6_FD_200461 | JGI IMG/M metagenome (GOLD analysis project Ga0310038, IMG submission 200461) | Peat soil microbial communities from Weissenstadt, Germany - Sb_50d_4_PS metaG (v2) (version 2) | ecosystem: Environmental > Terrestrial > Soil > Wetlands > Peat | place: Germany: Weissenstadt... | reverse complement strand
CGCTCGTAGGAGTAGTCGAGCATCTCACGGGGGTCCTCGGCGCGGTCCAGCGCCTTGTTGGCCTTGGCCCGGAACAGCATGGCGATCCGGCGGCTGAGACTCATCCCGATCCACGTCCCTTCAAACGGCCAGGGGCCGCCTCACGATCGTACGCCTGGGGGCGCTCGTCGATGTTGCCGAGCACATCTCGGCCAACGTGACCGCTAACGCTGACCGGCCGTGCTGAAGGTGCAGTCGCCCTCCAGGCACCTCTCTATTTATCCAGAACGAATGGTGGTGCTTGTGCCCTCGTTGTTCTCCGGTGTACCTGCCGGCGTCGCCCCCGCCCTTCACCGTCACCTTGAGCGTGTCCGGGTCGATGAGGAACTCGTTCAGCAACTATTAGCGTTGCAACGGCGTCGGCTCGAAGGGAGGACCGAAGGTCCGTTCCCGCCAGGCTGGAAGTCATGGACGCGACGAGGGCGCCAGGGATGGAGCGCGCTGATCCAGGACGGGACTTCCGGCTCTATCACCGCCCGTCGATGACCCCGTCGATCGCGCGGACCACAGGCAGCACGAGCGGCAGCATGCTATGCGCTGGAGCTCGCCGGTCATCCGCGCCCCGCCGCCAGTGACCTCCACGTGCACCCGGCCGGGTTCGTGCGGAGGCAGCCGGGCAGGGCCTGGCTGATGATCTCCGTAGTCGGGTCCGCTCGGGCGCGCCGACGGGAAGGCCGCTGCGCCAGGTGGCGCGGATCATCGCCGCCCGTCACTGATCCGGCACCGGCGTCCCTGCTCCATCACTACGTGGCCTACTGAGCCTTCATCCGGCTCAAGATCGCCTGCCTGCGGGTCGCCTAGGACGACCCGGCGGTTGGCTTCGAGGCGCGCCAGCTGGCGGAGGTGACGCTGCGACACCTGCGGGCCGGTCACCCTGGTCCTGATCGGCGGGCTGCCCGGGACCGGCAGCAAGGCTGTTCCGGCAGAGTTCGGCGACCGCCCGAAACTCCAGGCCCGATTTCAGGGAAGCATCGCCAGCAGTCCAGCCACGCCCCTTGGCCCACCGCGGCTCGAGACCTTTGGCACTCACGCTGGCTGTCATCCGCCAGCGGGGATGCCGCGCTGCACCGCGCCTTGCTGCATCTGTCCGGAAGAACACGCTGCCGGCCATTGCGCGCTACGTGGCCAGCCAGTGTCGGTGTGGGGAGCCGCACTGCCGCCCCGGGCTCGTGGTACCGGGAGCTGTGGCGGGTGCCGTGAAATGATGAGTATCCGATCGGCAGGCAAGGCACGAAGGACTGATCGTGACGATCTGCATGGGTGCTCTCTGCAAGGACCGGGTTGCCGGCGATACTGTCGTGCTGGCCTCCGATCGCATGGTGACGTGGCGGAATCTCACCGAGTTCGAGCATCCGGTTCCGAAGATCTACAACATCAGCCCAGCGGCCTGGGCCCTGGGCGCTGGCGACGCCCTGGCGGCTGCCGAGATCATCGCCGAGGCCGCGGCCGAGGTCGCCAATGTCCCCAGGCCGGTGCACGAGATTGCTGCCGTCGTGGCCCAGCAGTATCACAGCGTCCGGATGAGTGCGGCTGAGGCCCAGATCCTGCTGCCTCGCGGGCTCACCCTCGCCACCTACTACGGCAAGCACCAGCAGCTGCTGTCCCAGATCACCGAGAGCCTTGATCAGTCGCTCGCGTCGTTCGACCCGGAGGTGGAGCTGATCGTGGCAGGGGTGGACAGCTCGGGAGGACACCTGTTCACCGTGAGCAATCCGGGCGGGTCCGCCGAATGCCACGATGTCATCGGCACGGTCGCGATCGGCAGCGGGGAGATCCATGCTGTGCAGTCCATGATCGGTTTCGGGCATGCGGTGACGCAGCCCGTCAAGGACACCATCTTCCACGTGTTCGCCTCCAAGCGGCGGGCGGAGCTGGCACCCGGCGTGGGCCGTGATACCGACCTGATGGTCCTCAGCCCACGCGGAGCGGTGCGCCTGCCGGACAAGGCGCTCGCGAAGCTCGCCGAGCTGTATGAGAGCTACGCCGCCTCGGTGGTCGCCAGTGCACAAGAGCAGGTCAGCGGCTGGGCGTTTGATCTGGCAGGCGGTAGCGCCGATAGCGCCTCCGCTGACCAGGTCCTGCAGTCATGACCGCCATGCGTCACCGGAGCTTCCGTGCCGAGGGCGTCACCATGATCGATGGCAAGACACTCCGGGCGAACGCGATCACGCTGAACGCGGGGCCTGGTGAAGTTTATGGCTGCCCGGACCCAATAGGAACAAGTTCCCCATGTGAGGTCCACCGCTTGCGAGCATGCCGGAATGCTCATGTACGGCGCGGTGCTCGCCGTCTTGCCCTCGCCGGCCTTGTCAAGGGGCTGCTCATGTTCGCCTGGCGTCGCCTTGGGTTAGCAGGGGAAGCACAGGATTGCCGGGCGGGCATGTCGCTAGGCGCTGCCCGGGCGGCTGGTCCCGGCGACGCTGGCCCATGCCTGGCCGTCAGTGCCTGATGTGCCCAGCGCGGTGGCGGCAGCCAGCGCGAGGGCGGCATGCACCTGGGCCTCAGTCAGCATCACAGCGGCCTCGGTTGGATGGTGCCGGTACATGCCGCCGCTCTCGGCGCGGGCCGCCGCTATCAGCCGCTCGGCTTCCTGGTAATGCTCCGGGCCTGTCATGGGCGTGCTCCTTCGCAGTCGGCGATACGGCCGGCGCGCCATCCCGCCATCTGGGACCTGAGCGGGCAAGGATGGCGCGCTGACCAGTCTGCCTAGAACACCTGGAGCCTCACAGGCCCTAGACATCCTTACCCTCCGCAGGCAGGCAGGCCGAGGGCATCGTGCCGTCCGGGCGGGACATGACTCTCCGGCCGCCCGGTAACGTCCTGACCGCCTGAACGTTGGCGCATGACTGCCGCCGGCGTCTTGATGTCCCGGCGCAGGCAGCTCAGTCCTCGCCGGTGTCCAGGGCCCGGGTCAGCGCCTCGGCAACGCTGGCGACCAAGAAGGCCTCGTCCCGCGTGCTCACCGCGGGCACCGGCTCCGGCTGCAAGCGGTCCATGAACGAGCACATCTTGCACAGTTTCGTCGCCGGCCGGAGCTCTCTTAGCCCACATCAGCCAATCCCCGGCACGCCTCGTCGGGCTGGGGCAAAGCCCCGTTAGCGGTTGGCGGAGCGCGCGAGAGAATTCTTCGGTGACCGAGCCCGGCGCCTCCGCCTCACGGTTTTCCCTGCGCACGGTGTGGACGCAGAACTTGCAGACGCCGCTTCGCCGGTTTTTGCGCACGGAGACCGGCAGCGCGGTGGTCTTGCTTGCCGCTACGGTCGCGGCGTTGGCCTGGGCCAACATCGATCCGGCCGGGTATGCGGGGACGTGGGGCACCATGCTGGTGATCCGGTCTGGCACGAGGGGATTGGCCGACAGCTGGCAGGGCTGGGTGAATTCCGGGCTGATGGCGTGCTTTTTCCTGGTGGCCGGGCTGGAGGCGCGCCGCGAGTTCGACATGGGCGAGTTGCGTGAGCGGCGGCGGCTGGCGCTGCCGGTGGTGGTCGCCGTCGGCGGGATGGTCGTGCCGGTCGCGATCTACCTGGCCATCAACTTCGGCCGCCCGTCAGCATCCGGGTGGGGCGCGGCCATGTCCACCGACACGGCGTTCGCGCTTGGCGTGCTGGCCCTGGCCGGCCCGGCTGTCCCGGACCGGGTGCGCACCTACATGCTCACGTTCGCGCTCGTCGACGACGTGGCGGGGATCGTGGTCATCGCGCTGGCCTACAGCGGCCATATCGACCTGGCCGGGCTGGGGGTCGGCCTTGCCCTGCTCGGCGCGGTGGCCGTGGCGCGGGCGCGGGGTGTCCGGCATGGCACCACGTACCTGCTGCTGGGCGTGGCGGCCTGGGTCGCGTTCTTCGAGTCTGGCGTCGATCCGGTGGTCGTCGGCTTGGTGATGGGCCTGCTCGCCCTGGCCTATCCCGCCACGCGCGGCGATCTGGAGCGGGCCTTCGAGGCGTTCCGGCTGTTCCGCGAGCAGCCGACCCCGGAACTGGCCAGGGGCGCGCGGGAGAGCGTGCGGCTGGCGATGTCACCGAACGACCGGCTCCAGCAGCTGTTCCATCCCTGGACCAGCTACCTGATCGTGCCGTTGTTCGCCCTGGCGAACGCGGGCATCACGGTCAGCGGGAGCTTCCTGGCCCGCGCCTGGACCTCGCCGGTCACGCTCGGGATCTTCCTCGGCTACGTCGCGGGCAAGCCGGCCGGCACCGTCGCGGCGGCCTGGCTGCTGGCCCGGATCAGCCGCGGCCGGATCCGCCCGCCGGCCGGCTGGGCCGCGGTGACCGGCGCCGGGACCATCGCGGGCATCGGCTTCATCGTGTCCTTGCTGATCGCCTCGCTCGCCTTCAGCGGCAGCCAGCTGGCTGAGGCGAAGGTGGGCGTGCTGTCGGCCGCGTTGTGCGCATCGGTGCTCGGCTGGGTCGTGTTCCGGCTCACCGCGATGCTGCCGGACCGGCTGCGGCTGCGCGCGCTGCTTGGCACCGCCGAGACCATCATTGACCTGGTGGTGCCGGTCGATCCCGAGCGCGATCATGTGCGCGGCCCGGACCAGGCACCGGTCACGCTCGTGGAATACGGCGACTTCGAATGCCCGTACTGCGGGCGCGCCGAACCGGTGATCCGCGAACTGCTAGCCGACTACGGTGACCTGCGCTACGTGTGGCGGCACCTGCCGCTCACCGACGTGCACCCGCACGCGCTGCTGGCAGCCGAGGGCGCCGAGGCCGCGGCCCGGCAGGGCAAGTTCTGGCAGATGCACGACCAGCTGCTCGACCACCAGGGCGCGCTGACCGCCAGCGACCTGATCCACTATGCCGGCGAGCTCGGCCTGGACACCGGACGGTTCACCGCCGACCTGCGCAACCACGCCGGGGACACCAAGATCGCAGAGGACGTGGACTCCGCCGACCTCAGCGGCGTCTCGGGCACGCCCACGTTCTTCGTCAACGGCAAACGGCACCACGGCGCCTACGACATCACCACGCTGACCGACGCAGTGCGCGCGGCCAGGGCCCGGGTCCTGATCAGCCCGGGCAGGCAGCCCCCGCGCACATCCTGATCAGCTCACCCGGCAGGGCGCAGAATGCCCTGATGCGTGCACGGAAAGTCGCCGTCCGACCGCCGGCTGTGACCGCACAGGCGGGAATGTGCGCATTCCTTGACCTTTCATCACTGGCGGGACTGCACACAGCACCCAGGGTCCCATCAGAGCGTCGATCTGGTGTCGATGTTCTCGCCGGTGACCAAGTAGGCGGACGTGGTCCCGACTCCGGGCGGTGCCGGAGATGGTCCGCAAGGCGTTCCAGCTCGCGCAGACCGAACGTCCCGGCGCGGTTTACCTGGCCGTGCCCGAGGACGTCGAGGCCATGGGCATGCCGGAGGGGCTTGCTCCTCAGCGTCAACATTCCCCGGCCTGACGAGCCGTCGGCAGCGCAGATCGAACTCCACCACGAACACCTCGTCGAAGCCGTCCTGCACCCGCGGGCGCCGCAAACGTGCCGGTGTGGCGCAATCCGACCTCAGGAACCCTGGCCCGATCCTGCCGGCCGCGTTGCCTCGCAAAGAGCCTGCCAGGTCCGGGGGGAGCCAGTACGCCGCCGTTCGGGCCTCGTGAGCCCGGGCAACATCGAGGAGCGGCGCCCACACCTGCGGTGAAGGGCTGGTGGTGTCCACCACGTCGCGGCCAGCGGACAAGGCCTCCTCAATCAGGCGCATCTCTCGGCTAGTGCCCGTTGCCTGGAGGGTGCGCGAGCCGGTCGCGGGTCGTGATGAGTCGGCTGACCTGCCTCGCCGCGTGCCTGACCGCTGGGTTCACGGCGAGGACGGCTAGACCCGCGGCCGTCATACCCCGCTGCGGTGGCGGTCAGCCTCCGCGCTGTCCAGCTCATCGTGGTACGGCTGCCGGTGCCGCCGCTCCGTCCGGCTGGCTCATGCCGGGGGGTTTGCCGCCTTCAGTGGCGTAGTTCTCGCGGGTGAGGAACGCGACGAGTTCCTCGATCGTGCTCATCAGCGGTGCGGGGAATACGACGGTGGTGTTCTTGTCGACGCCGATCTCGACCAGGCTCTGCAGGTTGCGCAGCTGCAGCGCGAGCGGGTGCGCCATCATCGTGTCGGAGGCTTCGCCGAGGGCGGCGGCAGCCATGGACTCCCCCTCCGCGTTAATGATCTTGGCGCGCTTTTCCCGCTCCGCCTCGGCCTGGCGGGCCATGGCCCGCTTCATGCTCTCGGGCAGCTGGATGTCCTTGAGCTCGACCAGGGTCACCTCCACGCCCCAGTCGGCGGTGGTGGCGTCGAGGATCTTGCGGATGTCCAGGTTGATCGTGTCGGTCTCGGCCAGGGTCTGATCCAGGGTGTGCTGACCGACGACCTTGCGCAGCGTGGTCTGGGCGATCTGGTCGATCGCCGCGCGGACGTTCTCGATCGCCAGCACCGACTTGACCGCGTCGACCACCCGGTAATAGGCCACCGCCGAGACGTCCACGCTGACGTTGTCGCGGGTGATGATGCCCTGCGACTGGATCGGCGAGGTGACGATACGCAGCGAAACCTTGTGCAGCACGTCGATGAACGGAATGATCAGCCGCAGCCCCGGCCCGCGCGGGCCGCGCAGCCGGCCCAGCCGGAACAGCACTCCCTGCTCATACTGCCGGACGATCCGCACCGACAGCGCGAACACCACCAGGACCAGCACCACGACAACGACAACGATCAGCGTCTCCATCACAGCGCTCCCCTCACGGCTATCCGCCTGCCATGGCAAGGCGACCTGTGCGCTATGGAGCCAGGATCGGCCCAGCCGGCTGCGGTATCGAGGGCCGAAGGTCCCAGGCGGCCGGACGATCGTCACCCGAGGCGGCCGGCGCGGAAGCGCTGCCGGAACGTCGGGCCTGGTGGGTCCGTGGCCGCCGTTGCGGTGGAGCGCGGTGTGCGGACCGGCCGAGCAGGCTGGCTGGGAACAACGAGGGTCGGCCCTGCCGACAACACCCCCGCGACCGCCGGCCGCGTATCCCGGTCAGGGACGCGACAGAAGGAGATGCTTCCTCCATGAATCAGCCAGACGAACAGCCCGGCCGACGCGACTGCGGGCACAGAAGCGTGCCTCATACCGCGGATCTGCGCATCGAGGCGTGGGGGCCGACTCGCGAGGATTGCATCGCCGAAGCCGTACGCGGCCTGGTGGAAAGCTTCGCCGACATCAGCGGGACCACATATCAGCACGCCACCGAGCACCACCTCGGTGCCAGCTCCGACGCCGACCTCCTGGCTGCCGCCGTCGAGGAAGTCATCTACCACCTGGACACCGATGGGACGATCCCAGCCGCGGTTGAGGTGAGCCGGGCCGCCGACGGGGGAATCGATCTGACGTTGCGGGTTGTGGACGCCGCAGCGGCGGAGATCATCGGCGCCGCGCCCAAGGCGGCCTCGCTGTCTGGGTTGACCTGCGCACTAGATGCGTCCGGGCGGTGGCTGTGCGCGGTGACCATCGACGTCTGATAGTCCCGTCGGCAAGGCCGCCATAGAGGCGGTGCAAGCCGCGCGGGTACTGGCCCTGGCGGCGTTCGCCTCGGTTAGCCTTTGACCACGCCGAGTGGCACGAGCCGGGCGACCTTCCGGCACAGCCCGCCACCTTCGGCGGCTTCCACCACCGCGTTCACGTCCTTATAGGCCTCCGGCGTTTCCTCGGCCAGGCCCCGTGCCGATGCGCCGCGCACTGCGATGCCAGCCATCTCCAGCCTCCGCCGCAACTCCGTGCCGCTGACCGTGCGCAGCGCTTTATGGCGGCTCATTACCCGGCCTGCGCCGTGGCAGGTGGAATAGAACGCGCCGCCGCCCGGGATTCCGGCCAGCACATAGGAGAACGTGCCCATCGAGCCAGGGATCAGCACCGGCTGGCCAGCCTCGCGCAGATCCGCTGGCAAGCCCGGGTGACCGGGCGGAAGGGCGCGGGTGGCGCCCTTGCGGTGCACGCACAGCAGCATCGGCTTCCCGTCCACCTCGTGGGTTTCCATCTTCGCCAGGTTGTGGGATACGTCGTAAACCAGGTCAAGCCGCGCGCCAGCCGTCCGGGCGAAGATCTCGCGGGTCTTATGGGCGAGCACGTGCCGGTTGGCACGTCCGTAGTTGGCGGCAGCGGCCATCGCAGCCAGGTAGTCGCGGCCTTCGGGGGAGCTGATGGGCGCGCAAGCCAGCTGACGGTCGGGCACCGTGATACCGTAGCGCGGCATGGCCTTGTCCATGATCCGCACGTGGTCGCCGCAGATCTGGTGACCGAGGCCACGGGAACCGCAGTGGACCATGACGCAGACCTGGCTGCGGGTCAGCCCGAATCGCTGCGCCGTGGCCGCGTCGTAGATCTCGTCGACCGCCTGCACCTCGAGGAAATGATTGCCCGAGCCGAGACTGCCCACCTGGCGCAGCCCCCGGTCCATGGCCCGCGTGCTGACCTGCCCGGGATCGGCGTCGGCGACAGCACCCTCATCCTCACAGCGCAGTACGTCGCGTTCAACGCCGTAGCCCTGCTCCAGCGCGTACCGGGCGCCGCCAGCCAGCACATGCCGCATCTGCCCGGAGCCGGTGAGATGCCGGATGCCTCCCCGGCCCGCCCCCCGCGGAACAGCGGCCACCAGCTGGTCCATGAGCGTGCCCAGCACCGGCATTACCTCATCACGCTCCAGGCTGGCAGCAAGCAGGCGGACGCCGCAGGAGATATCGAATCCAACGCCGCCCGGGGAAACCACTCCGCCAACCGCCGGATTGGTGGCCGCGACCCCGCCGATCGGGAACCCGTACCCCAGGTGCAGGTCCGGCATCGCATACGACGCTGTCACTATGCCCGGCAGGGCAGCCACATTGGCCACCTGCTCCAGAGAACGGTCCGCAGCCAGATCCGGGATCAGCTCACGGGAGGCATACACGATCCCCGGTACCCGCATCTCTCCCCGCTGCGGGATCCGGAACCGGTACGGGCCTTCCTCAACTAGTTCCATCTCCAGCCCCTGTTCCTACCTGCCCCGGCACCGGCGACCTGCCACGTGTCAGGCCGGATGGGGCGGCTCCACGGGCTCCCTGCTCACGGTCGCCGCAGACCCGGCACCCCCGCTAGAGGAATTAGGTCCCCTCCTTCGGAGGGCCATCGGGCGCCTCCGGGACCCCCGGGCAACGCGCCCGCGTGCCGGCGCCCATTATCGCGTCGGGTGCGCGCTTGGCTGGGGATGATGCCTGGACGCCGGTCTGCTGGTCGCGGGAGTCGTGGATCTCCGCGGTCTTCTTGGCCGGATGGGGCCGCAGGATGCGGCCCGCGTACTGGACCAGGCGCCCCCTGAACGCGATCGGCGCCACCAGCGACAGAGTCTCGAGCGCCGGGCAGTCGAAGCCCTCGCTGATCCGTGCCCTGCGCTGCGCCAGAGGGATGGCCGGCATCGCGATGATCACGATCGAGCTGTCGATCATCGTCATCATCATGCTGAGCGTCGTGTTGGCCAGGGCGACCAAGCGGTAACGGTCCCCGTCGGCCGGGCGCTCAGTGCCTGCGTCGCGGCTCTGAGTTATCGTCACCTGATCCGCATTTTGCATAACTGCAACTAACTATCTCCTTCTCGTGCTCCGTTCCGGCGAGCGACGCCCGGAGAGCCGATGGTCCCGACATGACGGTGCATTGGCCCTTGCCGTCAGCCGCTGGCCGCCCGCGATGCTGAGACTGGAGGTGGTGACGATGACTGAACGGCGCATCGTGGTGGGCGTGGACGGATCACCGTCCTCGCTGAAGGCCTTGCGCTGGGCCATCCGCCAGGCGGAGCTGGCCGGCGCGGAGGTGGAGGCGGTGACCGCGTGGGCGTACCCCACTGGCTACGGGTGGGCCCCGCTCGGCGACGGGGCGGTCGACTTCGCGGGTGACGCGGGAAAGATCCTGGCCGAGGCGCTGGCCGAGGTCAGCGGCATAGCGCCCGATGTCGTCATCCGCCCCGAGGTGGTCGAGGGGCACGCCGCGGAGGTGCTGGTGCGCGCCTCCAAGGGAGCGGACCTGCTGGCGGTCGGCAGCCGGGGACACGGCGGTTTCACCGGGATGCTGCTCGGCTCGGTCAGCCAGCACTGCGTGCACCACGCCGCCTGCCCGGTCCTGGTCCTGCGGGACGGCCGATGAGCGGTACAGCCGTCCACCCTACGCGAGATCAGGGATCCCAGCGTGATCCTGCTCTCGTCCCTGAAGTCCGGTCTCGGCCTGACCGGCGTCAAGCCGGGATGCAGCGAAGAAGCACGCGGGCCTGAACCGTCCTGCTAGGCGGCGTCCCCATGCTGGCGTGCCAGCTCCGGACAGGGTAAAGCCGCGCCACTCCGGTGATTGCCGGTGGCGCCGTGCGGGGAGTGCCATCGCCTTCACCTTCCTCACGTCGGCCTCCTGGGACGGTGCGGGCCCGCCGTCGCCCTCTCGCCTTCATGCGCCAGCTGTCCTCTGGGTGCAGCACCCTTCGGGGGTGGCGTACCGGGCCGGTTTGGGCTGCTGGCGGGCAGCTACGGTTTCGGCATCGGGTCCTTGGGCCCGTCCGTCCGTGAGTAACGGCCCTGTCGTCTTTCCTGGGGCGTCAGCATGCTCGGCTCATGCCTAGCCGGGTCCATCCCTCACTGATAGCTGCGCCCCGGCGGGTGCGACGGCGCGACGGCGCGATCGTCTCCTTCGACCCTGCCCGCATCGAGGCGGCGGTGTCCCGTGCCGCGGCGGAGGCAGGTCATCGCGATCGGACCCTTGCTACCAGGGTGGCTGCCGAGGTGAGCGCGGGGCTGGCGGCACTGTTCGGGGACCGGCCGCCCGGGGTGGAGGATGTGCAGGACGCGGTCGAACAGGCGGTGGTGACGGGCGGGTTCGCCGATGTGGCGCGCGCCTATGGGATCTACCGGCGCCAGCGCGCGGAGCTACGCGAGGCCAAGGAACTGCTTGGTGTGCGTGATGAGCTTAAGCTCGGCCTGGGCGCGGTTGCGGTGCTGACCGAGCGGTACCTGCTGCGGGATGAGCGGGGCAGGGTCACCGAGTCGACCGGCCAGATGATGGACCGGGTCGCGGCCTGCGTGGCGGAGGCCGAGGAGGCGTGGCGGCCCGGGTCGGCGGCCGGCTGGGCGGAGGAGTTCGCGGGCGCGCTGCGGCGGCTGGAGTTCCTGCCGAACTCGCCCACGCTGATGAACGCGGGCACCCGTCTGGGGCTGCTGGCCGGGTGCGTGGTGCTCCCGCTGGAGGACTCGCTGGAGTCGATCTTCCGGGCGCTGGGGCAGGCGGCCCTGCTGCATCAGGCCGGCGGCGGAACCGGGTACTCGTTCTCCCGCCTGCGGCCCCGTGGCGACGTGGTGGCCAGCACCGGGGGAGCCGCGAGCGGGCCGGTGTCGTTCCTGACGGTGTTCAACACCGCGGCGAGCGTGCTCGCGCAGGGCGGGCGGCGCCGCGGCGCCTCGATGGCCGTGCTGGATGTGACCCACCCGGACATCGCCGAGTTCATCGACGCCAAGCAGGCCGGGGGCCTGGAGTATTTCAACCTGTCGGTCGCGGTGACCAGCCGGTTCATGCGGGCGGTGACCCGGGGCGGGCGGCACAGCCTGGTCAATCCCCGCACCGGCCGGGTCACGGCCATGGTGCCCGCGGCGGAGCTGTTCGACCGGATCTGCCAGGCGGCGTGGGCGGGCGGGGACCCGGGCTTGCTGTTCACCGACCGGATCAACCGGGATAACCCGCTCCCGTCGCTGGGGCGGATCGAGGCCACCAACCCCTGCGGGGAGGTGCCGCTGCTGCCGCATGAGTCCTGCAACCTCGGCTCGCTGAACCTGGCCCGCTTCGTCACCGGCGGGCGGGTGGACCTCGGCCGTCTTCGCGCCGCGGTGCACCTGGCGGTGCGGTTCCTCGACGACGTGATCGAGGTCAGCCGCTACCCGGTGCCGGAGCTGGAGGGCCCGGCCCGGGCCGCCCGTAAGGTAGGCCTGGGGGTGATGGGCCTGGCCGAACTGCTGGCCACCCTCGGCATCCCGTATGATTCTCCGGCCGCGGTCGGGCTGGCCGACCGCCTGTTCCGGGTCATCGCCGCGGAGGCTCGGCGCGCCTCCGCGGTACTGGCCGCGCAGCGCGGCCCGTTCCCGCTGTATGAACAGAGCACCTACCCCGGCCGGGGCATCGGGCCGCTGCGCAACGCGCAGCTGACCTCGGTCGCCCCGACCGGCACCATCTCGCTGATCGCCGGGACCACCTCGGGGATCGAGCCGATGTTCGCCCTCGCCTACGTGCGGCATGTCCTCGGCCGCCAGCTTCCCGAGGCCAACCCGCTGTTCGAGCGCATCGCCCGGGACCGCGGCTTTTACTCCGAGCAGCTCATGGCCGAGATCGGCCGCACCGGCACCGTCCGCCAGATCCCTTGTGTTCCTCCCGACGTGCGCGCCGCGTTCGTGACCGCCCTGGAGATCGCCCCCGCCTGGCACCTGAAGATGCAGGCAGCCGTGCAGCGCCACGTGGACGCGGCGGTCGCCAAGACCATCAACCTGCCCCCGGACGCGACCCCCGCCGACGTGCGGGATACCTACCTGGCGGCCTGGCGGGCCGGGGTGAAGGGCATCACCGTCTACCGCTACGGAGCCCGCCCCGGCCAGGTCCTCACCCTTCCAACCCCAGGGTCGCAGCCCGGCGCCGCGGTGGAGATCCACGACACCTACAGCGGCGGCTGCGGAGCGCATGCCTGCGAATTCTTACCGGGTCGGCAGTCGTCTCGCAGCGAACATCTCTCCCGGCCACGGCCGCGACCACTGGCGCGGCCGCTGCTTCGCGGCCGCCTCCATAGCGTAGTCGTTCGACCCGTTCACCGGCGGCCGCGGCGCGGCGAGGCGGCGTGTGCCGCGCTGATCTTGATGCTGCGCGGCGGCCAGTTCTACTACGGCAAGCAGCGGCCACGGAGCACCTCGACCTATCGTGACCAGAGACGACAGTTAGTGCCTGTAGCCGCCGACCGGCGGCGCGGCGGGAAAGACGGCGGCGACCGGCGCGGCGGGAAAGACGGCGGCGAGCGCGAAAGACAAAGACATTTCATCCCGAACGGACGGTGGTGACTTGTGTGATGACGCGATTCCCGGCCCGCGGCTCATCGGGATTCGCCGGCAGCGCCGTGGTAGAACGCGTCGTGGACGCGTCTCTCGCCGTCAGGGCTGGTTAGGACCAGGACCCGGTCGCCGGTGCGGAACCGGAGGGACGGATCGGCACGGACGGTTCTCCCGCGCCGCACCACGGTGGCCACCGTGTCTCCGGGGGGCAGGTTCAGGTCCGCCACGGTCTTGCCGCGGGCCGCCGACGCGGTGGTGATATTGGTCTCGACCAGGGCCAGGCCCGATCCGGCCAGGTCAGCGAGGCGGACGGTCTGCGCCGACCCGGTCGCCTCCTCGATCAAGGTGACCAGGGCGGAGGCGGCGGAGATGGCGGTATCCACGCCCCAGGAGGCATCGAACAGCCAGCGGTTGGCGTCGTCCCGGACGGTGGCGACGATCCGGGGGACCTCGAAACGGCGGCGGGCCAGCACCGAGATGATGAGGTTATCCTCGTCGCGGCCGGTGCAGGCGACGAGCACATCTGCGCGAAGCGCGCCCGCGGCCTCGAGCCTGCCGGGAGCGCAGGCGGTGCCCGTGACCACCTGCAGGCCGCGGGCGGTCAGCACGGCGGCGCGGGCGGGATCTTCCTCCACGATGGCCACCGTGTTGCCTGCGGCGTGCACGGCCTGGGCGACCCGCTGGCCGACGGTGCCCACGCCGGCCACGATAATGTGCATAACTCCCACCTCCCGCCGAGGAAGCTGCACAGTCGTCACAGCGCGGTGGAGGCGACCACGAAGCTGACCCGGTCGCCTGGGCGGAGCGCCGTGCCGGGTCCGGGGATCATGGAGTGGCCGCCGCGGGTGATCTCCACTGCGGTGATCTCGCCTTCCACGTTGAACTCCGCGGCCAGCCGCCCGGCGAGGTAGTCCGGGATCGGGGCGCGCACCAGCAGCGTTTCGCCATTGCCGAAGGTGTATTCGGGTTCGAGGGGGGAGTGGTGCAGCATCCGATGCACCCGGTCGACGGTCATCGCGACCGAGGCGACCATGTCGAGCCCGAGCTCGGTGGCGACCGCGGTGTGCTCGACGCCGGTGAGCCGGCCAACCACTGCCGGGACGCGGAACACCTGCCGGGCAATCCGGGCGATGACGATGTTGAGGCTGTCGCTTGAGGTGAGGGCGACCAGCGCGTCGGCCCGTTCGATGCCGGCCGCCTCCAGCACCGGCCGCCGCAGGCCGCTGCCTGCCACGAACTCGCCGCCGAATCCGCCGGGCAGCTGTTCCCGGGCCCGGCTGTCGATGTCGATGGCGCTGACGCTGTCGCCTTCGGCGTCCAGCCGTACCGCCAGGGCGGTGCCCGTGCGGCCGCAGCCCACGATCACCGCATGCATCACGGCTCCTTTCCCGGCACGCGAGGCCTCGCCGATGCCCGGCCCGAGAACGCGCGCGGGATCGTGGTATTCGCCCACGGCAGCGGCAGCAGCCGGCACAGCCCGCGCAACCGTTACGTCGCCCGCGTTCTGAACGAAGCTGGCCTGGGCACGCTCTTGTTCGACCTGCTCACCCCGGAGGAGGAACTCAACCGGGCCAACGTATTCGACATCAGCCTGCTCGCCCGCCGCCTGACCGAGGTCACCAGTTGGCTGCGCGCCCAGCCCTCCGCCGCAGGGGCGGCTGTTGGTTACTTCGGCGCCAGCACGGGAGCCGCGGCCGCGGTCTGGCTCCGGGCGAGAGCAGGAACAGCCGGCCGTCACGCCCTGAGGCTGCGACCATCGCCCCGCCCGAGACGGGCAGCAGGACACCTGGCTCGAGGTCGGTTTGGTCGTCCAGTACATCGGTGACGCGTCCGTCGGCTGAGGCTCTCATGAGGTGACCGCGCCCGCCCTCGAAGGGCCGGATCTCCTGCCACCACACGGCCCCGTCACAGGCGAGCGTCGCCGAACGCAGCCACACGGCCCCGGCCGCATCCCGGGCAGACACCGGTGACGGCCACGCGCCGTACGGGCATTGCTCAACCATGGTCACCCGCCCCCCGGGTCACCGGCGCAGTGAATCGCCGCGTTGCACGAACATATTGAGCCCACTGCAAACCACCCACGCCGGATGGGCAAGGGGCAAACGTCCCGGCCTGGGGCCTGCGTGCGTCAGGCGCACTCAGCCTGGCAGCGTCTGTGCGCTCTATGCGGCCGAATCAGCCGCTGCCGGCTGTCTGCGCCAATGAGCGCAGTTGGTCCCTGTTCAGCCTCGTGGCTGCCCGGCTTACAAGCCCGGATAGAGGCTGAAGTCCCGGTCTGGCGGGCGGGAGATCACGTGACGGCCGCTGCGTGCCTGCCTGCCGGATCCTGTGGGGCTCGGAAATACGATTCGGGGTGGTGACATGTGGGCAGTCAGGCGGGGATGTAGTACTCGTGGGTGAGTCCGCCGAGGACCTGCTTCCGGTGGATCCGGTACTCGGCGAGGTTGATCGGTTCGGGCCGCCGGGCTTCGGCTTGGGCAGGGGTGACCTGGCCGAGGGAACGGTGCGGCCGGGCAGCGTTGTTGTGCCGCAGGTATTCGGTCAGCACCCGTCGCAGGTGGCGCTCATTGACGATCAGCACCCGGTCCAAGAGCTCCCGGCGCAGGGTGCCGATGATCCTTTCGCAGATGGCGTTCGCTCTGGGTGCCTGCGGCGGGCTGGCCAGGATCCTGATGCCCGCCCCGGTGAACACGGCATCGAAAGAGCTGGTGAACTGGCCTGCGCGATCCCTGATCAGGAACTTGACTGAGGTCGCGCGCTGCCCGAGGTCCATCAGGAAGTTGCGGGCTGCCTGCGTTGTCCAGGCGCCGTCCGGGTTGGCGGTGATGCCGGCCAGGCGGACGCGGCGGGTGCCGTGCTCGATGACGATCAGGGCGTAGATGCGCTGCAGGAGCACGGTGTCCACGTGGACGAAGTCGGCCGCGAGGATGCCGCGGGCCTGCACGGTCAGGAACTGCTTCCAGGTCGGGCCGCTGCGGCGGGGCGCGGGGTCGATCCCGGCGTCATGCATGATCTGCCACACCGTGGAGGCCGCGATCGGGTGGCCGAGCCTGGCGAGTTCGCCTTGCACCCGCCGGTGCCCCCAGCCCGGATTGTCGGTCGCGATGCGGATCACGAGCTTCCGGATCGCGGCGGCCGTGGACGGCCGTCCGGGACGCCGGCGGCTCGTGCAGTCCCACTTGCGCGCGACCAGCCGCCGGTGCCAGGCGAGCAGCGTCACCGGGGTCACCGTGAACACCTCGCCCCACCGGCGGCGGGGAACCAGTCGCGACAGTGCCGAGAGCCACAGCCGGTCGCCCGGCTGGTAGCGGACCCGGCTGACCTGGCGGCGCAAGACCGCGTTCTCGTGCCGGAGCACCAAGAGCTCGGCGTCCTTGGACACTTGATGCCGGGTCAGCACCATCAGGCAGCCGAGCAGACAACGTACGAGCAGGTAGACGACCGAAATGATCACTCAGCGATGATCCCAGCCGGGAAGTCCGTCCAGGCCAGATCCAGTAATCGAGCCCCGCAGGGTGCGCCGGGCGGGCCGAGATCACCCAGCCCTCGGGCAGGCCCCGCCGCTGCACCTGCCGGTGCCCAAGCCCCGTGTTGGCCGGGTCGATCAGGTCCATAGCTGTCGGCTGCCGGTTCCACACCTGACGGCCGGTATAGCGGGGGTTCGCCAGGATCGCCCGCACCGTCGTCAGCGACCACCTCTCCCCCGTCCAGTGAGCGTTACGCGCCGGGTCGGCCGCGGACGGGCACGGGATGCCTGCCTCGTTCAGCGCCGGGTGATCCTGGCCATCGAATGCCAGGCCAGGTGCTGCGCGAAGATCCACCGCACGACCGGGGCGGCCTGCGGGTCTGGCTCCAGCCGGTGCGCCCGCCGCCCCCACGAGGCGTGCTCGCGGTTGGGGTGCGGCCCGGCATCGGCCAGCCGGTACCCGTACGGCGGGCGGCCGCCTAGGTACCGGCCCTGCTCCCGGGCCTGCGCCGCCATCGCCGTCCGCACCCGGACCCGGGTCCGGGTAACCTCCCGCCTGGACTGCACGCCGAGGGAGAGCATCGGCTGCTCATCGCCCTCGGCGGCGAAGTTCACCCGGCCGCCCGCCTCCGGCATCCACAGCTGCACCCCGTAGTGCTCGAACAGCGGCGCCATCAGGCCGTAGGCTGCCGTAAA
>Ga0310038_10001575_pt1 | contig 17257 bp, 11 predicted proteins | sample Sb_taG_6_FD_200461 | JGI IMG/M metagenome (GOLD analysis project Ga0310038, IMG submission 200461) | Peat soil microbial communities from Weissenstadt, Germany - Sb_50d_4_PS metaG (v2) (version 2) | ecosystem: Environmental > Terrestrial > Soil > Wetlands > Peat | place: Germany: Weissenstadt... | reverse complement strand
AGATCGCCGCGAGAATGCGCGAGCCGTCAAACGCCGGGCTGGTCAGCACACGGGTCCGCATGGCGTGGACCAGGTCGAACATCTCGGCGTCGGAGCTGTAGCGGTCCCGCCCGATGCCGTACTCGGCCAGCGCCTTGGGCGTGCTGCCGCCGCTCTGGTCAAGGGCCGCGAAGAAGCCGCGGCCCGTCCTGACCTTCTCGGATTGGGTAGTGTTCACCCTTCCTTATTCTGGCACCAGCCGTACCGGTCTGGTCCCGGGGGATGCCGGGGCGATGAGCGGGGCGGTCACTGCCCTCCCCGGGGCCGGGAGACAGCAAGCCCAACCGGTCACGGCAGTGAGGTCGCGAGGATGATCCCTGAACGCGGCTGACTGGTCGAGCGGGATCGGTGGCTAGTCATGGTCGGGGTCGTATGCCAGCCACACGATGCCGAGGGGCGGCACGGTGAGCGTGGCGGAGTAGTCAAGGTCGTTCCAGCCGGGGGCCTCGGCGGTGACGGTGCCGGTGTGGGTGTTGCTGCCGCCGAAGTCGGCGTGGTCGGAGTTGAGGATCTCCGTCCAGCGTCCGGGCTGGGGCAGCCCGATGCGGTAGTCAGGCCGGGGCACCGGGGTCAGGTTGGCCACGCAGGCGACGGGCCGCCCGGCTGAGGCGGGGAACCGCAGAAACGACAGCACGCTGTTATCGGAATCGTCGGGGTCGATCCAGCGGAAGCCGCCCCAGTCGAAGTCCTGCTCCCACAAGGCGGGTTCGGCGCGGTAGATCGTGTTGAGCGCCCGGACCAGTGCCTGCACGCCGGCGTGCTCAGGGTAGTCGAGCAGGTGCCAGTCCACGCTGGTGTCATGATTCCATTCGTCGTTCTGGGCGATCTCGCCGCCCATGAACAGCAGCGGCCGGCCGGGATGGGCCCACATCCAGGCGAGCAGCGCGCGCAGGTTAGCGAACTGCTGCCAGCGGTCGCCCGGCATCTTGCTGAGCAGCGACCCCTTGCCGTGCGCCACCTCGTCGTGGCTGAGGGGAAGGATGAAGTTCTCGGTGAACGCGTACAGCAGCGCGAACGTGAGCTCGTGATGGTGATAGCGCCGGTGCACCGGGTCCTTGCTGAAGTAGACGAGCGTGTCGTTCATCCAGCCCATGTTCCATTTGAACCCGAAGCCGAGCCCGCCCAGGTACGTCGGGCGGGAGACCGCAGGCCAGGACGTGGATTCCTCCGCCACCAGCATGACCGCGGGGTGATGCCGGTAGACCACCGCGTTGAATTCCTTGATGAGGTCGATGGCCTCCAGGTTTTCCCGGCCGCCGAACCGGTTGGTGACCCACTCACCTTCCCGGCGTGAGTAGTCCAGGTACAGCATCGAAGCGACCGCGTCGACGCGCAGGCCGTCGAGGTGGAACTCCTCGATCCAGTACAGCGCGTTCGCGATCAGGAAGTTACGGACCTCATGGCGCCCGTAGTTGAACACCAGGGTGCCCCAGTCCGGGTGCTCGCCCAGCCGCGGGTCGGCGTGCTCATACAGCGCCGTGCCGTCAAAGCGTGCCAGCGCCCAGTCGTCCTTGGGGAAGTGCCCGACCACCCAGTCGACCAGGACCCCGATGCCGGCCTGGTGCAGCCGGTCCACCAGATAGCGGAAATCATCCGGGGTCCCGAACCGGGCGGTCGGCGCGTAATATCCCGTCACCTGGTATCCCCAGGAGCCGGAGAACGGGTGCTCGGCGACCGGGAGGAACTCTACGTGGGTAAACCCCAGATCAGCCAGGTACCCGGGCAGGACCTCGGCCGCTTCACGGTAGGTCAGCGGACGCCACCTGCCGTCGGCGTCCTGGGTGAACCGCCACGAGCCCAGGTGGCATTCGTACATCGTTATCGGAGCATGCAGCATGTCGGTGGCCGCCCGGGCCGCGAGCCACTGCCCGTCCTGCCACTCATACCGGCTCTGGGTGACAATGCTGGCCGTGGCCGGGGGTACCTCGGTGGCAAAGGCGAACGGGTCCGCGCGCAGGCTCACCTGCCCGTGCTCGCTGACCACCTCGAACTTGTAGCGCGCTCCGGGACCGACCCCGGGCAAGAAGATCTCCCAGACCCCCGAGCTGCCCAGCACCCGCATCGGGTGCAGACGGCCGTCCCAGCCGTTGAAGTCACCCACGACCCGGACCGACCGGGCGGCGGGCGCCCACACCGCGAACGACGTGCCGGACGTGCCCTGATGCACGCGCACCTGCGCCCCTAGATGCTGCCACAGCCCCTCGTGCCGGCCTTCGGCCAGCAGATGCAGGTCTAGCGGCCCGAGCGTGGGCCAGAACCGGTACGGATCATCGACCGTCACCACGGCCTCACCGGCCTCACCGGCCTGACCTGGGTAGTAGGTCTCCAGGCGGTAGTCGGGGACATCCGGCCCCTCCAGCTCCCCGGCGAACACCCCGGCAGGATGCACGCGGCGCATCTCGGTCCGCTGCCCGTTGGCCAAGATGACCATGCCGACCGCGTCAGGACGCCACGCCCGGATCACCACATGGTCGCGGCCTTCGCCGTCGCGCCCCGGGTGAGCACCCAGCAGGTGGTGCGGATCGTGATGCTGACCAGCAATCAGGCGCTCAAGGTCCGTGTCCTCGGTCATGATGCCGGATTCACCAGGTGAACTCATGCTGATCCCTGTTCCGCACCGCGTTTTCAGGCAAACCTTCACGCACCCAGCCTGTACGTCTCCTGCCTACGGCCGGGAAGCTCGGTACGATCAGCGCCAGGAGCTGCGCAGGCTCACCAGCGCCCGGAACAGTGAGGTGGTGAGTCCGGCCCTGGTAGAGATCGCGACTCGCGTAGCGCGGCTGGTTACCGGGGCGCATAGGCCCGGGTGGCTTGCTCGACGGCACTGAGGTAACCGATCCGTCCGAAGTCTGATTGGCTGGCCGCCGCGGCGAACATCCCGCGGATTTCATCGGTGGAGCTGAATCCCTTGCGTTCCATCCAGGCGCTCAGCCCGTTGAGCAGCTCGGTCACGTGCGCCGGGCCGTGCCGTAGCAGCGATGATGTCGTCATCACGACGTCCGCGCCGGCCAGCAGGTAGGCGGCGATGTCATCGGCGGTTTCCACGCCGGTGCTGGCGGCGAGCGAGGCGTGTACATGGCCCCGGAGCCGCGCGATCCAGGACCGGGCGAGCGTGGCCTCGGCCGGGCTGGAAAGCTTGAACCCGGCGCTGACGCTGAGCGTCTGGGGGTTGATATCGGTCTGCATGAAGCGGTTGAACAGTATCAGGCCGTCTGCGCCTGCCCGGTCAAGGCGGATCGCCATCTCGCCGAGGGAGCTGAAGTAGGGGTTCAGCTTGACCGCGACCGGGATGCTGACCACGGCCTTGACCGTGGTGAGGATGTCAACGTACCGCTGCTCGGCGTCGCGCCCGGGGATGACCGGGTTACTGGGCAGGTAGTAGATGTTCAGCTCGACCGCGGCCGCGCCCGCGTCCTGCATGGCACGGGCGTAGTCGGTCCACCCGCCGGGGGTGCTGCCGTTGAGGCTGGCGATCACCGGGACGCCCGATCCGGCAGCCCGTTCGATCAGGCTGAGGTACTGGCGGGGCCAGACGCTGGCGTCGGGGTCGATCAGGTAGCTCGTTGCCTCGCCGAAGCTGTCGATGCCGACCTCGGCCAGGCGTTCGTCCCGGTCAGCTTCGGCCCGGATCTGCTCCTCGAACAGCGACGGCAGCACAACGGCGCCCACGCCCGCCGCGGCCAGGCGCTTGATCCGGTCGACGCTCTGGGTCATCGGGCCGGCCGAGGCCACCAGCGGGTTACGCAGATCCAGGCCCAGGTAACTGGTGTCAAGCTTCATCGTCTGGTCCCATCGTCCTCGGCTCGTCCTCGGTGGTGGCTGCCCGGACGCTGCTGTCGATGCCGCCGGGGAACCGGTCCGGGCTGTGGGCCGCCATCTCCTCGTACGTGGCCCATCGCTGGTCGACCTGCTGCCGGGCCAGGCCGGCTAGGCGTTCGGCTGCTTCGGGGTTGGTGCGTTCGAGGATGCGGTAGCGCAGTTCCCGCCCGGTGTAGGCGGCCAGCGGGATCCTGGGCCGGTGTGAGTCGAGCAGGAACGGGTTGCGGCCGGCTTCGCGCAGGACCGGGTCGTAGCGGATCAGCGGCCAGTAGCCGCTGGCCACGGCGCGGTACTGCTGGTCCATTCCGTTGCGCAGCGGGATCCCGTCTTTCTCGATGCCTTGCGCGATGCAGTGGCTGTAGGCGAGTACGAGCGAGGTTCCGGGGTAGGCTTCGGCCTCGCGGAGCGCCCGCAGTGTCTGCTGCGGGTCGGCGCCCATGGCGACCCGGGCCACGTAGACGTTGCCGTAGGCGATCGCCTGCAGGGCGACGTCCTTCTTCGGGACGCTCTTGCCGGCCGCGGCGAACTTGGCCACCGCGCCGATCGGTGTCGACTTGGAGGCCTGCCCGCCGGTGTTGGAGTACACCTCGGTGTCCATCACCAGCACGTTGACGTCGCGGCCGGTGGACAGCACGTGATCCAGGCCGCCGGAGCCGATGTCGTAGGCCCAGCCGTCGCCGCCGACGATCCATACGCTGCGCCGGACCAGGTTGTCCACCACGCTGTTCAGGTCGGCCACGGCCGGATCCGTGCCGTCCAGCTGGGCCAGGCGGCCCTTGAGCTCGGTGACCCGGTCCCGCTGGGCGGCGTACTCGGTTTCGCGCCGCTGCGGGGCGGCCAGGATCGCCTCGGCCAGTTCCGGCCCGCCGGGACCGAGGGTGTCCTTGAGCTCGGCCAGCCGACGGCGGGCCAGGGCCAGGTGCTGGTCGGCGGCGAGCCGGAAGCCGAGGCCGAACTCGGCGTTGTCCTCGAACAGGGAGTTGGCCCAGGCCGGGCCGCGGCCCGCCTGGTCGGTGGTCCAGGGGGTGGTCGGCAGGTTGCCGCCGTAGATGGACGAGCAGCCGGTCGCGTTGGCGATCATCAGCCGGTCGCCGAACAGCTGGGACACCAGCTTGAGGTAGGGTGTCTCGCCGCAGCCGGCGCACGCGCCGGAGAACTCGAACAGCGGCTGCAGGAACTGGGTGCCGCGAACGGTGCCGAAGTCGACCCGGGACCGGTCGTTGACCGGGATCGTCTCGAAGAATGCGATGTCGCGCCGGGCGCTGTCCACCAGGGGCTCGCGGGCGGCCAGGTTGATCGCCTTGTGACTGGGATCGCCGGGCGCGGACGCCGGGCAGGCCTCGACGCACAGCCCGCACCCGGTGCAGTCCTCGGCGTAAACCTGCAGGGTGTACCGGGCGTCCGGCAGCCCGCGCGCGTCCAGCGGCATGACCGGGAACCCCTCTGGCGCCCCGGCCAGCACGCCGGTGTCGTAGAACTTGGAGCGGATCACGCTGTGCGGGCAGACGAAGCTGCAGTTGCCACACTGGATGCACAGGTCCGGGTCCCACGCGGCCACCTCGTCGGAGATGTTCCGCTTCTCATAGGCCGCCGTTCCCAGGGGGTAGGTGCCGTCCACGGGCAGCGCGCTGACCGGCAGGTCATCACCGAGGCCGTCCATCATCTGCGCGGTGACGGCGCGGACGAACTCCGGCGCGTGCGCCGGGACGACCGGCCGCACGGTGCGGGTGACGGTCACCCGCCCGGGGTGCTCGACCTGGTGCAGGGCCGCCAGGGAGGCGTCCACAGCGGCCTCGTTGGCGGCGACGACCTCGGGGCCGCGCCGGCTGTAGGTCTTGGTGATCGCAGCCTTGATCGCCGTGATCGCCTCCTCCCGCGGCATGACCCCGGAGATCGCGAAAAAGCAGGTCTGCAGGACGGTGTTCGCCCGTTTGCCGAGCCCGGCGTCGCGGGCGACCTTGCTGGCGTCGATGGCGTACAGGGTGAGCTGTTTGGCCAGGATCTGCTCCTGCGCCTCCCGCGGCAGCGAGTCCCACACCTCATCGGCCGGATATGGGGTATTGAGCAGTACGGTCGCCCCGGGCGCGGCGCGTCCCAGGACCTCGTGCCGCGCGATCATCCGCGCCTGGTGGCAGCCGACGAAACTGGCCTGGCTGATGAGGTAGGGCGCCTTGATCGGGGCCGGCCCGAACCGCAGGTGCGAGACCGTCTCCGACCCGGACTTCTTGGAGTCATAGACGAAATAGGCCTGGGCGTTCCGCCCCGGATCGGCGCCGATGATCTTGACACTGTTCTTGTTCGCGCCGACGGTCCCGTCCGCGCCCAGCCCGAAGAACAGCGCCCGCACCGTCCCGGCCGGCTCGATGTCCAGCCCCGGGTCATACGGCAGGCTGGTGCCGGACACGTCGTCGGTGATGCCGATCGTGAACCGCGGCCGGGGACGGTCGGCGGCCAGTTCGGCGAAGATCCCGGCCACCATGGCCGGCGTGAACTCCTTCGACGACAGCCCGTACCGGCCGCCGGTCACCAGCGGCATGACCGAGCGGTCGCCGACAGTGTGCGCCTCGGCCAGCGCCGCGAGCACGTCGAGGAACAGCGGCTCGCCGAGCGAGCCGGGCTCCTTGGTCCGGTCCAGCACGGCCACCCGCCGCGCGCTCGCGGGGATCGCGGCCAGCAGAGCTTCTGCCGCGAAGGGCCGGTACAGCCGGAGCTGTACGACCCCGACCTTCTCCCCGCGCGCGGCCAGGAAGGCGGCGGTCTCAGCCGCGGTCTGCCCGCCCGAGCCCATGACCACGATCACCCGCTCCGCCGCCGGGTCACCGCTGTATTCGGCCAGATGGTACCGGCGGCCGGTCACCGCGGCGAAGGCGTCCATCGCGCCGGTGACCGCACCGGGAACCCGCTCGTAGAACGGGTTGACGGTCTCCCGGGCCTGGAAGTACACATCCGGGTTCTGCGCGGTCCCGCGGATGACCGGGTGATCCGGGGTCAGCGCCCGGCCGCGGTGGGCCCGGATCAGCTCCTCCGATACCAGGGCCCGCAGCTCATCATCGGACAGCAGCTCGACGGTGTTCACCTCGTGCGAGGTACGGAACCCGTCGAAGAAGTGCACGAACGGGATCCGCGTGGCCAGCGTGGCGGCCTGGGCGACCACCGCCAGGTCATGCGCCTCCTGCACACTGGCCGAGGCCAGCATGGCGAACCCGGTCTGGCGGACCGCCATCACATCGGAATGATCGCCGAAGATAGACAGGCCCTGCGCGGCCAGGGAGCGCGCGGCCACCTGGAACACCGCCGGGGTCAGCTCCCCGGCGATCTTGTACATGTTCGGGATCATCAGCAGCAGGCCCTGCGAGGCGGTGAACGTGGTGGTCAGCGCCCCGCTCTGCAGCGCGCCGTGCAGCGCGCCCGCGGCGCCGCCCTCGCTTTGCATCTCGACCACGGTCGGCACGCTGCCCCATACGTTCGGCCGCCCCTGGCTGGACCACTCATCAGCCAGCTCGGCCATCGTCGACGACGGCGTAATCGGGTAGATACAGCACACCTCGTTGAGCCGGTAAGCAGCCGAAGCCGCGGCCTCGTTACCGTCGACGATGACGCGCATCACGGCTCCTCTGGGATCATCTCGATGGCATGGACCGGGCACTGCTCGTAACAGATCCCGCAGCCCGTGCACCGGTCATAGTCGAATATGTAGGCGTAGTCCGTCCCGTGTTCATGGCCTGCGGGGCGGCTGGGGCGGATCTTGATGATTGCGTCCTCCGGGCAGGAGCCGAAGCAGCCGTCGCACTCGAAGCAGTTCCCGCACGACAAGCAGCGGCCGGATTCGTACGCCGCCTGGCCTTGAGACAGGCCGCCGACCACCTCGGTGAAATCGGCGGTCCTTTCGCTGGCTTCGATCTCGGGCTGGCTGCGGCGCTCGGCATCGGAGAAATACCACGGGTGCAGCCGCCCGAAGGCCGCCTCGTCGTTCTTGGCCGGCGAGGCGGCCTCGCCGCCCCGGAGGTAGGCATCGATGAACCGCGCGGCCTTCTTCCCGTGCCCCACACCGACCGTGACCGTCCGCTCGGACGGCACCATATCCCCGCCCGCGAACACCCCCGGGCAGCCCGTCATCATCGACGGCGAGACCATGACGGTCCCGTCCTTCTTGAATTCGACGCCCGGGACCGGCCGCAAGAACGCCGTGTCGGCGTCCTGCCCGACCGCCATGATGACGGTATCGGCGGCCAGCGTCTCCAGCCGCCCGGTCGGATGGGGCCAGCCCGTCTCGTCCAGCTCCATGACCTCGACGGTCAGCTCGGGCCCGTCGAACGCGGCGATGGTCCGCAGCCAGTTGATCCGCACGCCCTCCCGCTCGGCGTCCGAAGCCTCGTCCTCATGCGCGGGCATCTGCGCCCGGCTGCGCCGGTACACGATCATCGTGTCCTGAGCCCCCAGCCGGCGGGCCACCCGCGCCGCATCCATCGCGGTGTTCCCGCCGCCGTACACCGCGACCCGGCGGCCGACCAGCGGACGGGCGCCGGCGGCGACGTCCCGCAGGAACGGCACCGCGTCGATGATCTTGCTCGCGTCCCGGGCCGGGATGTCCACATGCTTGGACAGGTGCGCGCCGACCGCGACGAACACCGCGTCGAACCGCCCCTCGGCCTGCTCGGCGGCCAGGTCGGTCACCCGGTGGCCGCAGGTCATCCGCACGCCCAGCGCCTCGATCCTGGCCAGCTCGCCCGCCAGGACGTCACGCGGCATGCGGTAGGCGGGGATGCCGTACCGCATCATCCCGCCCGGTTCGTCGCCGGTGTCACGGATCTCCACCTCATGGCCCCGCCGGGCCAGGTGATAGGCCGCCGACAGGCCACTGGGGCCCGCCCCGATGACCAGGACCCGCTTGCCCGTGTGGGTCGGCGGCGGATCATACTGCCATCCGCGCTCAAGCGCGAGGTCGCCGAGGAACCGCTCGACCGAATGGATGGAGACGGAGCTGTCGAGCTCGGCCCGGTTGCAGACGCTCTCACATGGGTGATAGCAGACCCGGCCATGGATGGCCGGGAATGGGTTGTCGGCGGTCAGCTGCCGCCACGCGCGCTCATGCTCGCCGGCCTGGGTGCTGGCCAGCCAGGACTGGATGTTCTCCCCGGCCGGGCAACCCGCGTTGCACGGCGGGAGCAGGTCCCCGTAGACGGGCCTGCGCGTTCGTACCGGGCCGCCCAGTGCGGCACCATGCAGCAGGTCGGGCAGCGGCGTAAGATCCCGTGGCGGATGGCTCATCGGCACGCACCTTCGCAATCGGTCTGTGGGGAAAGGGTGGGTCTGAGGGCCTGGGGTGGGCTAGGGGAGAAAGTCCCTTACTCGCCGGTCACGTGAGAATACGGCTGGGCGGGCCAGATGTCGCGGCAGGAGTCGCCGGCGGTCCGGTCGCCTATGCGCCCGGGTGCTCGTCGTCGTCGCCGTGCCGGGCCACCGCGTCCGGCTGCAGCACTGCGGCGGCGGCCAGCTTGCCGTTGCTTACCTGTATGGGCAGCTGGGGGATCGGCGGGACCTCGGGTATCTCAAGCGGCGCTCCGCCCGTGATCTCGGCTTCGGCGGCGGCCACATCCTCATCGCCGAAGTCCGCGAGCGACGCCGAATCCTCGGCCGACTTCGCTTCGCCCGCACGCCCTGGCGGCGTGAACTTGTCGAAGAACCGGAGCAGCTCGACCGGTACCGGCATGACCAGCGTGCTGTTCTTCTCTGCAGCGACCTCGACCACCGTCTGCAGCAGCCGCAGTTGCAGTGCGGCGGGGTCGCGGGCCATGACGTTGGCGGCCGCGGCGAGGCGCTTGGAGGCCTGGTACTCGCCGTCGGCGGTGATGATCCGGGCGCGGCGCTCCCGTTCCGCCTCGGCCTGCCGGGACATCGATCGCTTCATGGAATCGGGCAGCGAGACGTCCTTGAGCTCCACCCGCTCGACCCGGACGCCCCACGGGCCCTCGGTCGGCTCGTCGATGATCCGGCGCAGCTCGCGGTTAACCGAGTCCCGCTCGGAGAGCAGCTGGTCCATCTCGGACTGGCCGATGATCGACCGCAGCGAGGTCTGCGCCTGCTGGGAGATGGCGAACATGTAATTCTGCACGTTGATCGTCGCCTTGACCGGATCGACGACCCGGAAGTAGACCACGGCATCGACCCGGACGGTCACGTTGTCTTTGGTGATGCCTTCCTGAGCCGGGACGGCCATGGCGACGATCTGCATGTTGACCTTCTGCATGCGGTCGCCCACCGGCCGGATCAGGGTCAGCCCGGCGCCACGCGTCCCCGGCAGCACCCGTCCGAACCTGAAGATGATGCCCCGCTCGTACTGCTGCACGACCTTGAACGAGCGGCCGGCCGCGACGAGCCCGGCCACCACGAGTACCACCAGGATGACCACCAGGGCGACCATCACCAACACCTCTTCTTCGGCGACGCCGTGGTAGCCGGCCGCCCGCGGCGGCCAGTCCCCGGTGCCTGCCTTCAGCCTATCTACGCAACTGAGAACTAGCAAAAAGTTTCTAGAAACTCTGACCCGATTATTGAGGGTGACGACACGTTAACCATGTTCTTTGCGGCATCAGCCCGGGGCCTTATAAATTTACCGATCTTGTGCCGGGCGAAGTTCGCATCGATCCGCTTGATAAGATTACGTTACTCCAGCATGTCCGGACGGCAGGAGTCGCTGGAAGACGTCCGGGCGACCACGGGGTGTCACGGGTGGCATGGCCTGAACGCCCGGTGCCGCTCACCGGGGTGAAACCCTCACGTTTATCCGATTCCAGCCGACGGGAGCCGAAGCGAACAGCTCAGGACCGAGTCAGATACACTCGATGGCTGCGATGAACGATTTCACGCTCATCTATGAAAGCTTCGAGCCGGCCGGGGAGGGGCTCCGGGAGGCACTGACCTCGACCGGCAACGGCTACCTATGCAGCCGCGGCACCGCGGAGTGGGAAGACGCCGACGGTGTGCACTACCCCGGGACCTACGTGCACGGGGTCTACAACCGCGAGACGACGATCCTGGGCGGGCTGCCGGTGCTCAACGAGGACCTCGTCAACCTTCCCAACTGGCTGGTGCTCAAGCTGCGGATCGAGGGCGCAGACGCAATCCGGCTGGCGGACGTTGAACTGCTTGAATACCGCCATGAGCTCGACATTCACCGTGCGGTGGTGACGCGCGAGCTTTGCTTCCGGGACGCCGCCGGGCGTGAGACGGCGCTGCGCAGCAGGCGGTTCGTGAGCATGGCCGATCCGCACGGGGCCGGTATCGAATGGACGCTGACGCCGCAGAACTGGTCAGGCCGGGTGGAGGTGATCTCGGCGATCGACGGACGCGTGACCAACCAGGGCGTCGCCCGCTATCTGGAGCTCGAGGGCCGGCATCTCAATCCTGTCTCGCCGCGGACATTCGGCGCGGAGATCATCGCGCTGAAGGTCCAGACGCGGCAGTCGAACATCTATATCAGCCAGGCGGCCCGCACACGTGTCTTCCAGGGAAGCGAGCCGCTCGCAGTTGCCCGCAGCCTGCACCAGATGGAGGACTACATCCAGCAGGTGCTGGCGTTCGACGTCCAGCAGGGCGCGCCGACCAGGATCGAGAAGATGCTGACGTTCGCGACCTCCCGCGACGCCGCGACCAGCGATACGCTCGCCAAAGCCGGGACCTCAGCGCTCTGGCGGCCTGACTTCGGGGAGTCGCTCGAGCGCCATCTTTCCGCCTGGGACGAGTTGTGGCGCGTGTGCGCCGTGCACGTGCGCGGAGACGACCGGGTCCAGATGCTGTTGCGGCTTCACGTCTCACACGTCCTCCAGGTATGTTCCCGGCACACGGCCGACCTGGACGCCGGGCTGCCCGCGCGCGGTCTCAACGGTGAGGCATACCGGGGGCACGTTTTCTGGGACGAGCTGTACGTGTTCCCGTTCCTGAGCTTCCGTATACCGGAGGTCACACGTGAGCTGCTGATGTACCGTTACCGGCGCCTCGATGAGGCGCGGGCGGCAGCCCGTGAGGCGGGCTTCGGCGGGGCGATGTTCCCGTGGCAGAGCGGCAGCGAGGGCAAGGAGGAGACCCAGCGGGTGCACCTGAACCCGCTGTCCGGGCGCTGGGAGCCGGACCTCAGTCGCAACCAGCGCCATGTGAACGCGGCAATCTTCTACAACATCTGGCAGTACTTCCAGGCCACGCGGGATCCGGCCTTCCTGCGTGATTACGGCGCGGAGATGATGGTGGAGATCGCGCGCTTCTGGGCGTCCATCGCCCACTTCAACCCGGACCGCGAGCGCTACGAGATCCACGGGGTAATGGGCCCGGACGAGTTCCACGAGAAGTATCCGGACGCGGAGGAGGGTGGCCTGCGCAATAACGCCTACACGAACGTGATGGTCGCGTGGCTGTGCGGGCTCGCGGGCGAAGTACTCTCACTGCTGCCGGCGAGCAGGGCCGACGCGCTCCGCTCCAGGCTCGAGATCTCTGCGCAAGAGCTGCGGCTATGGCAGGACATGAGCCGGCGCATGTTCGTTCCCTTCCACGACGACGGCATCATCAGCCAGTTCGAGGGCTACGAGGCACTCGAGGAACTCGACTGGGACGGCTACCACGCGAAGTACGGGAACATCCAGCGGCTCGACCGGATCCTGCGCGCCGAGGGCAACGACCCGAACCGCTACAAGATCGCCAAGCAGGCCGACACGGTGATGCTGTTCTTCCTGTTTTCCCCGAATGCGCTGCGGCGGCTGTTCGAGCGGCTGGGCTATGAGTATCGCGCGGACACCGCTGCCCGGAACATCGCCTACTACGACCAGCGCACATCGCACGGGTCCACGCTGAGCTTCATCACGCATGCGGGTGTACTCGCCGTGCTCGATCCGGAGAGTTCCTGGGAGCGCTTCTTGGTCGCGCTGAACAGCGACGTAGATGATGTCCAGGGCGGGACGACCAGAGAGGGCATTCACATGGGTGTCATGGCCGGGACGCTCGACCTCATGCAGCGCGCCTACCCCGGCACGGAGATCCGCGACGACGTTCTTCACTTCGAGCCCAGGCTTCCCGGCCCGATCGAGGAGCTGTCGTTCACGATGCAGTTCCGGCGGACGCCGCTCCTGGTGACGCTCGACAAGGACACGCTTACGGTCGCGCTCCATCCGGAGGGGGCGAGCGGGCCGATAAGAGTCGGCGCCGGCGGCGAAATCCGCGAGCTCAGCCCCGGAGACCGGTACATGTTCCGGCTGTCCCCGGACAGTCCGACCGAAGAGCGCCGGGCCAGCGGCTGAGGGGGCACGCGTGCCGAAGTTCCAGGGAGCGATTTTCGACATCGACGGAGTGCTCGTCGACTCGCCGCACGAGAAGGCATGGCGTGAGTCGCTGCGGCAGCTGATGGAGTCGGACTGGAGCGACATCCGCAACCAGACGAGCTGGTCGCCGGAGGCCTTCACGTCCCGCGTCTATGACGAGCAGATGTCCGGCAAGCCTCGTATGAGCGGCGCGCGCGCGGCACTGGCGTACTTCCGCGTCCCCGACGACGACGGCAGGCGTCTCGCCCTGTACGCCGACCGGAAGCAAGCGATGGTGGTCCAGCTGATCGAAGCCGGCGACTTCACCGCATACCCCGACGCGCTGCGCTTCATCATCGCCGTCAAAGACGCCGGGATCAGGGTGGCGGCCGCCTCCTCCTCTAAGAACGCCAAGCTGTTCCTGCGGCAGATAAGGCTCGACAGCTTCGCGCGGGAACACGCGATCGTGTCCGCGTCGCTGCGACCCGGGCTGACGCTGCTCGAGTTCTTCGACGCCGACGTATCGGGCCGGGACTTCGCGCACGGAAAGCCGCATCCTGAGATATTCCTCACCGCCGCCCATGAGCTCGGGGCCGCACCCGAGGACTCCATCGTCATAGAGGACGCCGCGGCGGGCATCCAGGCCGCCAAGGCCGGCGACATGGCGGCGATCGGAATCGCACGCGCCAATGACACCGAACTCCTGGCCGCGGCGCGTGCCGACATCGTGGTCACCACGCTTGACGACGTCGACCTCAGCGCGCTGGCCAACGGCCGCCTCGCCGTAAAGAAGGCCTAGCCTCTACCGGCTCGAGCTACCTGGGCGGGCGGTCCTGGCGGCCTCGGGTCTGGTGGATTATTGCCGTATGGCCCGCCGTCTGCCGGAAACGCGCTACGCGCAATCGAGCGGGGCGAAGATCGCCTTTCAGGTGTCCGGCACGGGTCCCCCGGACCTGGTCATGGTGCCTGGGCTGGTCTCGCATCTCGACATCCAGTGGCAGCAGACCGGGTACCGCCGTTTCGTGCGGGCGCTGGAGCGAGGCGGCCGCCTGATCCGGTTGGACAAGCGTGGTACCGGCCTGTCGGATCCGGCCGGTGACCTGCCGACGACGCAGGAGCGGGTGCGCGACGTGGCCGCGGTAATGGCCGCGGCGAGGTCATCGCGGGCTGTGCTGTTCGGGTTGTCTGACGGTGGGCGGGCCGCGATCGCCTTCGCTGCGGCCTATCCCGGCCGGGTGCAGGGCCTTATCTTGTACGGCACCTCGTATCGGGGTCCCCGGGCGGCGCTGCTGCGGCGGTACCGGTCGGTGGTGCGCCATTGGGGAGAGGGGCGGCTTGTCGATCTGGTGGCTCCCAGCCTGGCGGGCCAGCAGGCGCGCCAGGCGGCCGGGGCGTTCGAGCGGGCGGCGGCCAGCCCGGCCATGGCGGCGGCCTTGATCGAGTCCCTGGGGCTGATCGATGTGCGCGATCTGATGAGGGGCCTGGCGGTCCCGGTGCTGGTGTTGCACCGCGACGGCGATATCGTCCCGGTCGCGGATGCTCGCATGGTGGCCGGCGAAATCCCCGGGGCGACCCTGAAGATCTTGCCCGGTCGGGATCATCTTCCCTGGGTCGGCGACTGGCCAGCTGTGGCCGGGGAGATCCTCGCGTTCGTGGGCGAGGTCGCGGCTGCCCCCAGGCGGCCGGAGCGGCGGGGCCGGTCGGGACCACGGCCCCCGCGGCCGGCGGTGGGCTGGGCGTCGCTGACTGGGGCCGAGCTCCCGGTGGTGCGCCTGGCGGCCGAAGGGCTCACCAACGAACAGGTCGCCGCCCGGCTGTGCCTGTCCCGCTACACAGTCGAGACGCACCTCAAGCACGTCTTCGCCAAGCTCGGGGTCGAGTCCCGGGCCGAGCTGGCCGCCCTGGCGGCAGGCCAGGGCCTGCCCCCGGATACCTGATCTCCGGGATGTCCCGCAGCAGGATGCCGGTGATGCTGGACGGCAAGGGGAACGGATCGCCCCGTCGCTGCGGGATGAGGAGGAGCGGTGGCTGACACGCTGGTGGTGAACGCCGGAATTGACTCGCTGCGGAGCGCGCTCGCGGACCTGGTCCCGGACTTCCGGGCCCGGGCAGGCGAGGCTGAGCAACTCCGGACGTTGCCCGCCGATCTGGTGCAGCGGGCGAAGGCGGCGGGGCTGTTCCGCCTCAACCTCCCCCGGTCCCTGGGCGGCTTCGAGCTCGGCCCGGCCACCACCGCGGAAATCTTCGAGGAGATCAGCCGCGCCGATGGCTCGGCCGGCTGGACCATCGTGATCGGTAACAGCACCGCGTTCTTCGCCTGGCTCGACCCCGCGGTGGCCAGGGAACTGATCGGCGAACACCCTGACTTCGTCTCCACCAGCATGTGGGCGCCGCTGGGACGGGCCACATTCGAGCGCCAGGGCCGCTTCACGGTGTCAGGCCGCTGGCCGTTCAACAGCGGCTGCCCGCACGCCGCCTGGCTGCAGGTCGGCGTCTTCGTCGCCGGCTCCGACGGCCCCCGGATGCTGGCATCCGGGGCACCGGACTGGCGATTCGCTTTCATCCCCGCCCAATCCGCAGTCATCGAGGACACCTGGGACGCGATGGGACTTCGCGGGACGGGAAGCCACCACCTGACCCTGTCCGGCGTGCAGGTACCGGCCGAGCACCTCGCCGCCCCGTTCTTCGAGCCCGCCCGCCACGAGGGCCCCCTGTGGCGGATCCCGCTGATCACCCTGGCCGCGATGTTCCTGGCGGCGGTCCCCCTCGGGATCGCCCGCAGGGCCCTCGACGAATTCGCCGCCATTGCCACCAAAAAGATCCGCGGCCCAGCCACGCAAAGCATCGGCCACGACGCACATGCGCAGTGTCAGCTGACCCAGGCTGAGGGGGCAGTGGCCTCCGCCCGGTCATTGTTGTTCGACACCATCGCCCAGATCTGGGCCGACGCCTGCCGAGGAGACGAACCTGGCCTGGAGCAACGGGCTCTGGCCCTGCTGGCCGCGAACCAGGCCATGCGGGCTGGCGTGGAGGCCGTCGACCGGGTCTTCCACCTGGCCGGCGCCGAAGCCGTCTTTGCTCACCATCCGCTTCAGCGCTGCTTCAGGGACATCCACACCGCCGGCCAGCACATCTTGTTCAGCGCCAGCCGAGACCAAGCCTTCGCCAAGGTCCGCCTCGGCATCGACCAGCCCACATACCTGATCTGATACCAGCACCCACCTACTCCCCCGGGCAGGTCAGCGATCCAGGCCAGCCACACCAGGCCCGGAGCCGGCTGACACCGCCTCCGCCCAGGGCCGCAAGCGGCACGCCGCCGGGAACTTGTCAGCAGCGTCCTAGATAGGCGCCGCTGGTGTATGTGGTCCAGGGGGTCCAGTTGGTGCCGTCATCGGAGATGATGACGGCTGCCTTGGCGTTACCCAGCGGGTCGTAGGTGGACAGCGAGCCGTGGTCCGGGTTGATCTGCCAGTAGCCCCGCTCGCCGGCCGCGCCAGTGGCGTACTGCTGGCCACCGGATTCGGCCATGGCGATCGAGGCGGCCATGACGGCCTGGGCGTCCGAACCGCCTGCCTCTTCCCACAGCTCCTCGAGCCCGGGGCAGCCCAGCGTCCCGCTCAAGGTCGCCGAGGTGGTCAGCACGGTGGACCCGGCGGGAGTGGATGTCGTGCTGCGAGCCGGCGGGTCGTAGGGAACATTGAGCACGTCGCCCGGGTCGATCACGTTCGGGTTCTTTATCACGGTCCTGTTGGCCTGGTACAGCCATTGCCAGTTCGCCGGGCTGCCGTAGAACCGCTGCGCGATCGAGGACAGTGTGTCGCCCGGCTGGACGGTATAGCGGCGGGCCGGCTCATGATGAATGACCAGGGCATCGGTGTATATCTGCTCGGCGATCGCGGCGGCCCGGGCGGGGACCTCGGCGGTGTATATCTGCTCGGCGATCGCGGCGGCCCGGACGGGGACCTCGGCGGCGGCGTGGGCCTGCGGGGCGGCGATGAGCACGCCTGCGATCGCCATCGCCGGCGCTGCCTTGCATGCCGTTCCCGCTGCGATCTGTACCTGCGATGGCCTGGTGTGCCTGCCCGTCCGCCTGATCTTCCGCGGGCGGCGGTGCC
>Ga0310038_10001567_pt1 | contig 17293 bp, 18 predicted proteins | sample Sb_taG_6_FD_200461 | JGI IMG/M metagenome (GOLD analysis project Ga0310038, IMG submission 200461) | Peat soil microbial communities from Weissenstadt, Germany - Sb_50d_4_PS metaG (v2) (version 2) | ecosystem: Environmental > Terrestrial > Soil > Wetlands > Peat | place: Germany: Weissenstadt... | reverse complement strand
AGGTGATGGTGTGGTCGTCGGTTTCGCCCTTCTCGTGGCGCAGCGAGAAGTCGACGCCGCCGATGCTGACCTCCAGGGCGTCGTGGTAGGTCCGGTCCGGGTAGCGGTACTCGGTGGGCCAGTTGAGGTCGGTGAAGCCGAACTGCCGCCGGTTGATGATGGTGTTGTAGCCGGCCGTGAAGATGTAGCGGTCGAAACGGGCCGGCAGGGCGTGGTGCGCGATGACCTCGGGTGCGGCCCAGCCCTCGGCCTCCGCCTCCGCCTCCCAGACGGGCACGCCGAAGACGTGGTCGATGTGCCCGTGGGAGTAGATGGCGGTGTTCAGGCGGGCCGGGCTCCAGGTCCGGATGTCGTCGTGGACGACCTTGGCCAGGGGCGCGCTGCCGGTGTCGACGAGGAGGAGGCCGTCCTCGGTGGCGAACGCCGACACGTTGGCGAAGGAGGGGCAGAAGCCGACGCCGTCGGTGATCTCGACGAAGCCACCCATGTGGTCGACGGGGTGGAAGGTCGCCGTCGAGATCTCGCCGTTCCAGAGGCGGTCGGCGACGGACAGGACGTCAGATGGCATGAACCCCCCCGGATGGCCCGGACCCTCTCGGCGACGTCGCTGTCGCCGGTGGACGCGTCAGGCGCCCTGGGACTTCTCCTCAGCCGGGGATGTCGGGGCCGGCGCGTCCGCCGCGGCCGAGGCGCCGTTCGTCTTGGCGTCGCCCTCCGCCTTGCCCTCCTCCATCCCCTTCTCGAACTGGTTCTTGGCCGAGCCGAGGTTGCGGGCCAGCTTCGGGATGGCGGCACCGCCGAAGAGCAGCACGACGAGGATGATGGCCACGATGAGCAGGTCGGGGCCGAAAAGGTCAGCGAGCATGAGATTCTCCTTCACCCGGGTCCACGTGGGAGTGGGCTGGGTCCAAGGTTAGACCCATTCCACGCACGGGGTACCCGCACTCGATGGTTGCGTCACATCTCTGTTCGGAGTCACCCGGCCAGGAGGATGCCCATGACCAGTGCGGCCACGCTGGCCACGCCGCCCAGCGAGCCCCACAGGGCAAGCTGACCCTTGGTGGTGGCCCGCTGGTGCAGGCCAACGGCAACGCCGGCCAGGATCACCACGACGATCTTGGCCATGAGCACCGCCTTCCAGGCCGAGTCCTGGGAGGAGTAGTGGACCGCCGTGACGTTCCAGATGCCCGTCACGAGCAGGACCCCATAGGCGGGCCAGGCCATGCGGGCGAAGGCCCGCGCCAGCGTCTTGGTGGCGTCGCCCCCCATCCCGCGGGCCGGGCCGACGAGGCCCATCAGCACGATCTGGCCGCCCACCCACACGGTGGCGGCGAGGACATGGAGGGTCAGGCGGACGGTCTCGAGCGCCGGGGCGAGCACCGCGTTACTTGCCCTGCCACCGGGGCGGGCGCTTCTCGGCAAAGGCGATGGGGCCCTCCATGGCGTCGGCCGAGGAGAACACGACGCGGACCGCCTCGGTGTTGATGGCCCATCCCTCGGACTCCGGCACTTCGGCGGCGCGTTTCATCACGCTCTTCGAGTAGCGCACGGCCAGCGGCGCGTTGGCGGCGATCCGCTCGGCCAGCGCGACAGCCTCGGCCAGGAGCGTGTCGGCTGGCACGACCTTGTTGACGAGGCCGAGTGCGTAGGCCCGCTCGGCGTCAATGGCGTCGCCCGTCATGGCGAGCTCGAGCGCCACGGCCATGGGCAGCCGCTTGGGCATCCGGATCAGGCCACCGGCGCCGGCGACCAGCCCGCGCTTGGCCTCGGGTATCCCGAAGGTGGCGTGCTCGGCCGCGACCACGAGATCGCACGAGAGCATGATCTCGAAGCCGCCCGCCAGGGCGGAGCCGTTGACGGCGGCGATGATCGGCTTGGGGAAGTCGCGCTGGGTGAGGCCGCCGAAGCCACCGCTCGCGCCCAAGATGTCGCCGCCCTCGCCGCTGCTGAAGGCCTTGAGGTCCATGCCGGCGCTGAACGCCTTGTCGCCGCTCCCGGTGATGACGACCACCCAGCAGTCGGGATCCTCGGCGAGCTCGTCCATGAAGGCGGCCATGGCCTGGCTCACGGCGCCGTTGATGGCGTTGCGGGCCTCGGGCCGGTTGATAGTGAGTATCTCCACGTTGCCGCGACGTTCCCGCAGCACTTCGTCAGCCATGGTGCTCCCTTCGCTGGTGCCCCCGCCGTCGGTCGGCGCCCGTGCGCGCCGAGGCTACCGGCGCCCGTCAGAGGAGGGGAATCTCGGGCGGGTCGTCGCTCTCGGGAGCCGGCCGGGGCGTCATCCGCGTGCCAAGGGCGGCCGCCTCGAGCCGGACCCGCCTGCTGTAGAGCGCAGTGAAGGCGAACAGGCCGCCGATCACGCTCGCCGTGATGAAGGGCGAGACGGCCAGGAACGTCGCCGTGGGCATGATGTCGGCCAGCGTCAGGCGGAACGACGCCTCGACGACCAGCCCGATGCCCCAGACCACCGAGAGGACGCGGAACGTGTGGCGGCCGACTGGCAGCTCGTGCAGCCTGTCGAAGGCGGACACCTTGTCGGGGTCGTTCCCGGCGGAGAGGTAACGGCTCACGTAGAACAGCGCGGGGCGGTCGTGGGTAAAGAGGGTGACGATGCACGCGACGCCGAAGAGCGCGGTGAAGAAGGCGTCCCGGACCTTGAGCACGTACGCGTTGCCGCCCAGCAGCGTCGAGCTGACGACGCCGACCGCGAAGCCGAGGAGCACCACGGCGCCGACGACGTCGACCTTGCGCTGGCGCACGAACTGCAGGACGATCCAGCCCACCGAGAAGCAGCCGGCGACGATGAGGGCCGTGGCGTCGGTGCTGACGTGGGGGCGCGCCAGGAAGTAGACGCCGATCGGCAGGGCGGCGCCGAAGACGAGGCTGGGCAGGTGCTCCCGGATGGAGGGGATCCCGGGCTGCCACGCCGGGCCGGGCGGGGGAGGCGCCCCCCCGGTGTCCCCCGGTGCCTCGGGTTCCATCAACCAAGGATACCGCCGACCATTCCGGGATCCGCCGCGTAGGATCCGGGGGTGACCTTCGTGGCCCACGTCGTGGAATTCCTCCTGATCGCCGCGCTCGTCGCCGCGCTCGGGCTCGCTGCCGCCTTCGTGATCGCGCGGAGCTACGTGCGCCGGCACTGGCGCCTGGTCAGGGGCCACGTCGCGACCCGCGGCGTCCTCGCCACGCTCGCCGTCGTCTCGGCCGGCCGGGAGCGCTACGTGTCGAGGGCCACGCCCGTGGAGCTCAGCCGGGGCACGGCGGCCCGGGTGCGCCGGCGCATGTGGGTCGCGGTCGAGGATGCCGAGGTCGCCGTTGCCCACGCCGACTCCCACGACGCCCCAGTGGCCGAGCTGCCGTCGGTGTGCCGCTCGCTGCGGTCGGTGGCCGGGGAGCTGGACGGGTTGCTGCGGCTGGAGCACCGGCTGCAGCGCGGCACGGATCGGGCCGACGCGGTGCGGCACCAGGTGGCCGAGGTCATCAGCGCGGCCAGGGACGTGCAGGCGGCCGCGCTGCGGGCGGGGAGTGACGCCACCGAGCCGCAGGTGCGTTCCATGGTGCGCCAGGCGCGCGACGAGGTCGACATCGTGTCGGCCGCCCTGTCGCGCATGCGCTCGATCGCGCAGCCCCACTGAGGTCTCCGTCCCGATGAGCCTGCTCGGCGAGGGCTTCGCCGCCGGCGTGGCGACGTCGGGCTACCAGATCGAGGGCGGTTTCAACGGCGAGGGCGAGCCCCACAACAACTGGTCCGGCTGGGAGGCCACCGGCCGGGTGGCGCGCTCGGGGGTGGCGTGCGATTTCTGGCGGCACCCCGCCGACGCACTGGACCGGGCCGCTGCTATCGGCTGCAACGCGTTCCGGCTCTCGGTGGAGTGGGCCCGCCTGGAGCCCCGTCCCGGCGCGTTCGACGACGCCGCGCTGGAGCGCTACGCCGAGATCCTGGCCATCTGCGTGGCGCGGGGCATGGAGCCCATGGTGACGCTGCACCACTTCACCCACCCGTGGTGGCTGGGCGAGGAGTTCTGGCTCCGCCCGGGCTCCCCCGACGTCTTCGCCCGCCACGTCGCCCGCGTCGTGCCGGCGCTCGCCCCCTACTGCCGCCGCTGGGTGACGGTCAACGAGCCGAACATCGTGATGCTCATGGGCTGGATCGAGGGCGCCTGCCCGCCGGGCCGGCGCATGGCGCTCTCCGACGCGTTCTGCGTCCTCGACAACCTGCTCACCGCGCACGTGCTCGCGGCCGACGCCGTCACCGGCGTGCAGCGCGATGCCGAGGTGACCATCAACACGAGCTCGTCGTCGGTGTACGAGCTCGACCGGATGCTGCTCGACCTGCTCGGGCTCCGCGACGCCGGCGTCGACCCGAGCGACGTTGATCGCTACGTGGACGAGCGCCGGGCGGTCCACGACGCCGCCTTCCCCCCACGCCACGCCGGTGAGGCGGCCTTGCGCCGTTTCTTCGCCGCCGTGACGCCCTACGGGTCCGAGCGCGAGCCGGGGCGGGGCTCCGCCTGGGCCCGCCTGCGCGGCCTCACGCGCCGCAACACGCCGAGGCGCGCGGTCGCTGCCGCGCACGCCTCGACCCGCGTCCGCACCCTCGACGCGGTCGGCTTCGACTGGTACGACCCCGTGGCCAGCCACGCCATCCGCGTCCCGGGCCGCCGCCGGCCCGCCGGCGGGCGCGACTGGTCCTTCGGACGGGCCCTGTGGGACGTCGAGCCGCACCCCACGGGGCTGCGGTCCTGGTGCGCGACCGAGTCCGCCCTGCGTCCCGGCCTCCCCTTGTGGGTGGTGGAGAACGGCATGTCGACCCTGGTGCGTGACGGCCGCCCGGAGCCGCGGGACGACGGTATGGACCGGCCGCGGTACGTGCGCGAACACCTGGGGGCGGTGGCCGACGCGGTGGCCGCCGGGGTGCCCGTGCGGGCCTACCTGCACTGGTCGCTGGTCGACAACTACGAGTGGGGCACCTACGAGCCGCGCTTCGGCCTCTTCGGCCTTGACCGCAGCGACCCCGCCATCGTGCGCTGGATGGACACCGACGCCCAGGGAGACGACGCCGCGGGCGAGTTCGCCCGCGTGCTCGCCGGCCTGCGCGCCGGGGATCGTTCCGTCCTCGACCCGCCGCCCTGACTCCGACGGTCAGCCAGCTGCGTCGCTCCCAGGCGTGGCGGCCTCCGAGGGTCCCTCGATCTCCCGCTTCTCCTTGCGCCGGTGGCGCACCACGAGCACGACGATGACGACGACGATGAGGCCGAGCAGGATGTCGGACGCGATCCCCGTCGCCTTTTCGACCCGCTCCCCCACGAAGTAGCCGAGCAGGACGTAGAGGAATCCCCAGCAGGTACCGCCCAGCGCGTTCGCAGGCAGGAATATGCGGTAGCGCATTTTGGACATACCGGCCAGGCCCGGGACGACGGCGCGCAGGAAGGCGGAGAAGCGGCCGACGAACACGGCGATCGCGCCGCGGCGTTTCAACTGGTCCAGCGCGGCGTCGATGCCCTTCTGGCGCTTGTGCAGGGGGCCGAGCCGCAAGAGCTGGTGACCCCAGCGATCACCAATGGCGTAGCCCACAGAGTCGCCGACGATGGCGCACACGACGACGACGGCGAGGATGCCGCCCAGGCTCACGCCGCCCTTGGAGGCGAGGACGCCGCCGAGGATCGCCGCCGTCTCGCCGGGGAACACGAATCCGAGCATCACGGCGTCCTCGGCGAAGACGAGCACGCCCACCAGCACGTAGGCCTCCCACCCGTGCAGGGAGAGCAGCGGCTCGAGCACGCGGCTGATCACCGTGCACCTTCAGCGTGGCGCGGGCGAGCGGAGACTCGGGCCGCCCGCACGGCGATCGTCAGTTAACGGCGCGCAGTGTGAACTCGCGCGGGGTGAGCTGGCGCCAGCGGCTCTCCACCCCGGCGACCAGCTCGCGGCCCCGCACGAGGTGGGTGAGGATGTCGCTCTGGCCCTGGGGCCGGGCCAGCATCCAGCTGTGACCTCCGGGCACCCACAGTACGGGCGAGCGCGCGATGGCGGCGAACTCGAGCGCCGTGTGGCCGGGCGTGATGCGGTCGAAGCAGCCCCACTCGTTGAGGATCGGGATCTGTTGGGCCACCAGGTGGCGCACCTCACTGCGCTGGTCGACCGACATCAGCATGCTGCCCACGGGCATGGTCTGGCTCATGGTGCGGATGTTCTGGCGCATGTCGGGCAGCACGGCGCGCACCGTCGAGTACATGCGGCCGATGAAGAGGTCGGGCAGGTCGACGACGACGGCGGCGATCATGTCGACCATCGGCGCGATGTCGGGGAGGATGGGCGACAGGACCGTCGGGATGAGGCCGTGGCGCTCCTTCCATGCCGGTGTGCTCACCCCGTCGCGGTAAATCACCCCGAGGGTGCGCCGCGGGTGGTCGTGGGCGAACTGCACCGCGACGGCACCGCCCATGGAATGGCCGAGCAGCACCGCCGGTCCGGCATCGACCTTGTGCACGATGGCCATCATCTGGTTGGCCAGGCTCTCCATGGAGACGTCCTGCCACTCGAGCGGGTCGCTCCCCCCGAAGCCGGGCAGGCTCGGGTTGATGACCCGCCAGCCGAGTTGCTCAGCCAGCCGGGCGCTCTCGCGCCAGTACATGCCGCCCCCGGCGAAATAGCCGTGGATGTTGATGGCCCAGATGGGCGGCGACCCGGGGCCGTCGGGCCCGTGCGCGTCGACGTTGTCCGAGACGGCGAAGCGCAGGCGCCGGCCCTCCACCATGATGGAGCTCGGGACCATCCGGATGGTCGGGGTCTTGCGGATCTTCCGGGCGTACTGGTCACGCACCAACCCGAGGCCGTGAGGGGCGTGACCGGCGTCGACGAGCTGGACGGGGGACGGGCCGTCGGAGGGCGCCACGATGGCGCCCGCGATCTGCAGGACGTCTTCGGGCTCGGGCGCTTCCTTCGACCTGAAAAACCGAACCGCCATGCGACACTCCAGTCCCGCACCGACCTGGCGCGTTGTTCGCCCCTACCCGAACAGAATCCGAGCCCTGGAGCCCACGGTACCCGACCCCAGGCGCAGGCCGGCAATTCGCGCGTGCAGAGAGCGGTCGGGGCTGCGACGATTGGTGCATGCGCGCCGACATCGTGATCCGGGGAGGAACCGTGGTGGACGGGACGGGGGCGGTGGGCGAACCGGCGGACGTCGGCGTCACCGGCGGCCGGATCACCGGCATCGGCACCGGGCTCGAGGGGCGGCGCGTGCTCGACGCGGAGGGCCAGGTCGTGTCCCCGGGCTTCATCGACATCCACACTCACTACGACGCGCAGGTGTTCTGGGACCCTGACCTCACACCGTCCTCCTCCCACGGCGTGACGACGGTGATCGCGGGCAATTGTGGTTTCTCCATCGCCCCCATCCGCCCCGACGGCGTGGCGCTGCTGGCGCGCACGCTCCAGCACGTCGAGGACATGAGCTTCGATACCCTCGCCGCCGGCGTGCCCTGGGGCGAGTTCGAGACATTCCCGCAATACCTCGACGCCGTCGCCGCACGGGGGACCGCGCTGAACTACGCGTGCTACGTCGGCCACACAGCGGTGCGGCTCTACGTCATGGGTGAGGACGCGTACGAGCGTGCCGCGACCGAGGACGAGATCGCCCTCATGCAGGCCGTGGTGGCCGATGCAATGGCAGGCGGGGCCGCGGGCTTCGCCTCGAGCGCCTCGCCGACCCACAACGGTGACAGCGGACGACCGGTGCCGTCGCGGGTGGCCGACCTGGCCGAGCTGCGCGCGCTGCTCGAGCCCGTCAAGCAGTGCGGGCGCGGGGTGGTGGCGCTGCTCCCGGGCGGCGTGTTCCCCAACGAGGAGGTGTTCCGGCTCCAGCGCGAGGTGGGGCGCCCGTTCACCTGGACCGCCCTGCTCACGGTGAAGGGCTACCCCTACCACGAGAAGGTGATCGCCGAGCACGACGCCGCCTGGGCCGAGGGCATCGAGGTCTGGCCGCAGGTGTCGTGCCGGCCGTTGGTGTTCCAGATGAACCTCTCGGAGCCCTTCACCCTCAACATGCGCCCCACGTTCGCCGCGCTGATGGGCAAGTCGAAGGCGGAGCGTGTGGCCGCCTACCGCGACCCGGCCTGGCGCGCCACGGCCTGGGAGGATGTCAGCGGGAAGGCGGGCGGCTTCCCGCTCAACTGGGCGTCGATCTCGGTGGCGGAGTCCCGCACGCACCCCGAGCTGGCCGACCACCCGGTGGCGGTGCTGGCCGAGGAGCGGGGCTGCACGCCACTCGACGTCATGCTCGATGTCTCGCTCGAGGACGACCTCGAGTCGCGCTTCTGGTCCGTGCTGGCCAACGACGATCCCGACGCCATCGCGTGGTTGCTGCCGCGGGACAACGTGCTCCTCGGGCTGGCCGACTCGGGTGCCCACGTCTCGCAGCTCTGCGACGCCTGCTTCTCGACCGATCTGCTGGGGAACTGGGTGCGCGACCGGGGCGTCATGCCGCTGGAGCGGGCGATCCACAAGTTGACCGGCGAGCCCGCCGGGGTCTACGGCTTGACCGACCGGGGGACGATCGAGGTGGGCAAGGCGGCCGACCTGTGCGTCTTCGACCCCGAGACGGTGGCGCCGGGCCCGCTGCGCCGGGTGCGCGACTTCCCGGCCGACGGCGAGCGCCTCATCGCGGACGCGCCGGTGGGGATGACGCACACGATGGTGAACGGGGTGCCCATCCGGGTCGACGGCGCGCCGGCCGAAGAGGGCTTCGCCGCCCGTCCGGGGGTCGTGCTGCGCAGCTGACGGCGTCTGCGGCTACGTGACGTCGCGGCGGAACGTCGTGAAGTAGCCGATGGTGAGAGGGACGAGGCCCCACAGCAGCATGACGAGGCCGCCCTGCCACCAGGTGAGGAGATGCAGCCCCTCGCGCGCGCCGCCGCCCCCGCCCCCGAAGCCGCGGGCGATGTCACCGGCCAGCGCGGCACCCGCTGCGTTGGGCAGCCAGTTCAGGTTGTAGTGGAAGATGGCCCGGGCCAACAGCACCAGCAGCCCCTCGAGGATCAGCGTCCCGCCGATGGTGAGCAGGATCGCCGCCACCTGGTTCTTGACGAGGGTACCGAAGCCGAGTCCGAACAGCCCCAGCAGGACCGCCGAGACCAGCAGCCCGGGCACGACGGCGCCGACCTGGTCCGTGACCTGGGAGGTGACGCCGCCCAGAGCGGCGTTCCAGGGCAGAGCGACGACGGCGACGGCGACCAGCGTGAGCAGCGCGATGAAGATGGACCACAGGGCGGTCACGCTCACCTTGGCCGCCAGCACCCGGGTGCGCACGGGCGTGAGCACGAGCGTCGTCGTCATGGTCTTGTGCCGGTACTCGCCGGTGACGCAGAGCACGCCGACGATCGGGGCCAGGATCTCTATCCCGAAGTACCCCGCGCCGAGCAGCTCGCGCCTTTGGCGCAGCGTCTGCACGAAGTAGAAGGTGTGGCCCGGGAAGCCGCCCGCGCCGGCGAGCACGCCGATGCTCACGAGGACGGTGAGGGGGAAGGCCAGGCCGAAGGAGACCCAGACCCCGGGCATGGACCGCATCTTGATCAGCTCGGCCCGGATGGCGTTGATCACGCGTGCGCCGCCACGTCGCCGAACCCGAGGCCGGCGGTCAGGGACAGGAAGACGGACTCGAGGTCGGCGCCTTCCTGGGTCAGCTCGTACAGGACGATCTGGTTCGACGCCAGGAGGGGCCCGACCTGCTCCGGCGTGACGCCGTCCATGGCCACTTCGTCGTGGCTGAGCCGACGGAACGCGACGCCGGCCTCGGTCAACACGGCGCAGAGCCGGTCCGCCTCGGGTGTGCGGGCCCGCATCACGACGCCCGTCAGCCCAGAGGTGATCTGCTCGAGCGTGCCCTGGGCCTTGAGCTGGCCGAACGACACGATCACCGCGTCGTCGATGGTCTGCGCCATCTCGGCCAGGAGGTGGGAGGACACGAGCACGGTGCGGCCCTCACCGGCGAGGTAGCGCATGAAGTCCCGCAACCAGGCGATGCCCTGGGGGTCGAGGCCGTTGGACGGCTCGTCCAGGATGAGGACGTCGGGATCGCCGATGAGCGCGGTGGCCAGCTCGAGCCGCTGGCGCATGCCCATGGAGAAGCCGCCCACCTTGCGCTTGGCGTCGCCCGTCAGGCCGACCAGCTCGAGCACCTCGTCGGCCCGAGCGTCGTCGTGGCCGCCGGCCCGTGCCGCCATGCGCAGGTGGGTCCGGGCCCGGCGCGCCGGGTGGAAGCTGGTCGCCTCGAGCACGGCGCCCACGGTGCCCGACGGGTTGTCGAGCTCCCAGTAGTTGCGACCCCCGATGGTGGCCGTCCCGGCGGAAGGGTGGACGAGCCCGAGCAGCATGCGCAGGGTCGTCGTCTTGCCCGAGCCGTTGGGGCCGAGGAAGCCGGTCACCCGCCCCGGCTCGACCGTGAAGGAAAGGTTGTCGACGGCGAGGACGGGCCCGAAGTGCTTGCTGAGGCCGCTGAACTCAACGGGCAGGCCGCGGGTGGGAGCGCCGGCGGTCATCGGGGCGACGTTAGCGCGGGTGGCCTGCTGCTTCGGGTCGGCTCAGGCGGGGTTGCGGCGCTCGACGAGCTCGTCGGGGAGCAGCAGCCGGACCGACACCGCCAGCTCGTCGTAGACCCGGGCAATGGTGGACCACCCGTTGATCCATCCGACTAGCGCGGAGTACCAGACATGGCCGATCATGCGGGCCCGGTCCGACATGTCGGGGATGCCGGGCTCGCCCATGGCGCGCGAGATGATCCCCTCCATCAGCAGCGTGATCTGCTGCTGGCAGCCGACGGCGCCCGGGTCGGGCGAGGACAAGGAGGTGAAGACCGCGGCGACCAGCTTGGGCTGGCGGCCCATGGCGCGCAGCGCGCGGTCGAGGACCTCGAGGACGCGATCGGCTGGGTGCGCCCCCCGGGGCGGGTGTTGCCCGATCCGGGTGTCGAGCATCTCGACCCAGTGCACGAGCGTCGCCGCCAGGAGGTGGTCCTTGCTCGTGAAGTAGCGGTACACCGTGCCCATGGCGACGTCGGCGCGGGCAGCCACGTCCCGCATCTGCACCGCCTCGTACCCGCCCTCGAGCCCGAGCGCCATGGCGGCATCGATGACGCGCTGACGCCGGGCCTGCTGCGCGCGGGTGAGCGGGCGGGCCACCGTCTGCTGCATCCTGACAGCGTATCCGCACCGCCACCTGGGTCTTCGGGAACGGGCCACTACGCTGGCGTGGCATGCCAGGAGGGAGTCCCGGGCCTGATGCCGCCATCGTCGCCCTAGGTGAGTACGCCGAGCAGGTGGCGACGACCGACGGGCGGGTGCCCGGCGAGCGGGGGCGCCAGACCCGCCAGCGGCTCCTGGATGCCACGGTGGAGCTCCTCACGACCACCTCGTGGCGGTCGGTCAAGGTCACCGACATCGCGCGGCAGGCGAGGACGTCGCCGGCGACCTTCTACCAGTACTTCGGGAACGTGGAGCAGGCCATCCGGGTGGTCGCCGAGGGGATGGTTGACCAGGCCGCCCAGCTGGCCGACCTGGTCGGGGGTGACTGGTCGGAAGGGGCGAGCTGGGAGACCGCGCTGGCGGTCACCGGGGGGTTCCTCAACTACTGGGAGGACAACCGCGCTGTGTTCCGCGTCGTCGACCTGGCCACCGAAGAAGGTGATGCGCAGCTGCGTGGCATCCGGGTGCGGGCGCTCAACGCCGTGACCGTGGCCCTGGCCCAGGTGATCGCGACCGCATCACCCTCGCCCAAAGGAGGACCGGGTGCGGCGACGTCCTCGCCGGCGGGCGCCGACCCGATGGCCGTGGCCGGGACGCTGGTGGCCATGTTCGCCAGCGTGTCGGCCCACCGCTACGGGTTCGAGTTTTGGGGCATCAGGACCCGCAATCTCATCGACACCCAGGCCCGCATGCTGCACTGGGCCGTCACGGGCCGGTCGGCGCCCCCGGCCGAGATCCCGCCGCGCGAGACGACGAGGCCGCGCACCGGACCGGTGCTGGGCGGCGCCACAGCGCGGCGGCGCAACGGCGCTACTTGAGAGCGACCGGGTTGAGGGGAGAGCCGAGCCCCTCGGTCAGCGGCAGCGGGGTGGCGTCGAGCAGGAACGTGTAGCGGCCGTCGGACGCGCAGTCGTCGGCCAGCGCATCGAGCACCCAGTTCTGGCCCTGGGTCATGCCCATCTCCACTAGGTGCAGCAGGTGGACGGGGAGGTAGGCGTCCTCGCGCTGGCAGGGGATGACCTCGAAGGGAAGCGTGTCGGTGGCGACCGCGGCCACGTCCCGGGCCCAGAACCACTGGGCCGTCTCGATCGTGAGCCCGGGTGACGGGAACGTGTAGGCGAGCAGGTCGCGCTGTTCGGGGGCGAGATGCACCATCTGACCCGTGCGCACGAGCAGGATGTCACCCGGCTCGATGGTGACGTTGGCCAGCTCGCAGGCCGCGTCGAGGTCGCCGGGCATGATGGGGTGCCCCGGCTCGAGGACCTCGCGTCCGAGGGCGCGGGCCACGTCGAGCAGGACGCCGCGGCTGACCACCGTCGTGAGGCGGTGGATGCCACAACGGGTGGCGCCACCCGCCGTCACGCTGCCCGCCGGGTAGCCGTTGTAGATGACGCCGCCGTAGCTGCTGTGGGCCAGGGCGTCCCAGTGGGTGGCGCACTGGGTGGCCAGCGTGAGGACGTCCTCGCTGAAGCAGACCCAGTCGGGTTCATCGGCGTTGACCGGAAGGTTCACCTGGACCATGGTGCGGGTCGGGTTGACGCGGCCCTCGATGAAGCCCAGCTGGATCCCTTCGGCCTCCGAGAGGGGCAGCCCGAGGGCGAAGGCCCGGCCGGACACGACCGACGCAGCCCCCCGGCGCCGGGCCTCGTCGTCGACCAGGTTCAGCGTGCCGACCTCGTCGTCGGGCCCCCACCGCCCCCAGTTGCGCACCCGGGCCGCGACCTCGGTGAACTCGGCGGGGACGGCCACGCGCGCAGGCTAGCGCCGGGCGGGGCGCCCGACCGACCGGCGGGGCGGGGCGCGCCGTTTGTCGGCGACCGGGCGGGGGGGCGATACTGAGGGCGCGAACTGGTTCGCGCCAGCCTCAGGGAGGGATGACCAATGACGACCACGCGTGCGGCGGTGTGCACCGGGCTCAACGAGCCCTGGAAGACGGAAGAGATCGACATCGACCCTCCGGGCAACCGCGAGGTGCGGGTGAAGATGGTCTGGTCGGGCATGTGCCACTCCGACGAGCACCTGCGCACCGGCGACATCAGCCAGACGCCCGAGGTGCTCGAGATGATGGGCGTGAAGTCCATGTTCCCGGTGGTCGGCGGGCACGAGGGGGCGGGCATCGTGACCGACGTCGGTGACAACGTGACCCAGGTTGCCGAGGGCGACCACGTCGCCGTTTCCTTCATCCCCTCCTGCGGGACCTGCCACTGGTGTGCGTCGGGTCGTCAGAACCTCTGCGACCTCGGGATGATGACGCTGGCCGGCGGCATGATCAGCGACGGCACCTACCGCTATCACCTGGCGGGCGAGAACCTGAACCGGATGGCGCAGCTCGGCACGTTCGCCGACGAGATGGTGGTTCATGAGAACTCTTTGGTGCGCATCAACCCCTGGGACAACATGAAGGCCGCCGCGCTCATCAGCTGCGGCATCGCCACCGGGTTCGGCTCGGCGGTCGACCGGGCGAAGGTCAAGCCGGGCGAGACGGTGGTGGTCGCCGGCTGCGGCGGCGTGGGATCGGGCGCCATCCAGGGCGCCCGCATCGCGGGGGCACGGCACATCGTTGCGGTCGACCCGGTGCCCTTCAAGCTCGAGAAGGCCAAGGAGATCGGGGCCACGCACACGGCGGCGTCGCTGCTCGACGCGCAGATGATGCTCCCCGAGCTCACCATGGGCCGCAACGCCGACGTGGTGATCCTCACGCCGGGCGGCCTGAAGGGCGACATGATCGCGGCGGCATGTGCCTGCGGGTCGAAGGACGCCCGCATCGTGGCGACCGCCATCGCGCCCTTCCACCAGATGGACGTCCAGCTCAACCTGTTCAACCTGGCCATGTTCAACCAGTCGCTGCTCGGCACGGTCTTCGGCTCGCAGAGCCCGCGGGTGCAGGTGCCGAACCTGCTCAACCTCTTCGAGGCGGGCCAGCTGAAGATCGACGAGCTGATCACCCAGGAGTACACGCTCGACCAGGTGCAGCAGGGCTACGACGACCAGGCCGCCGGGACGATCGTCCGCGGCGTGGTCACGTTCGACAGCTGATCCCCGCGCCGCGCCGGCGCCGGCGCGGCCGGGTCAGGTACCGAGGTGACGGCTGAACCCCTCGGGGATCACGAGGTCGTCGGGATGCAGCTGGTGGATGGACCGGTGCCCCAGCCCGAGGAGCGCCGACTCGACTCCGCCACGCATGATGTCGAGCACGTTCTCCACCCCGGCCTGGCCGTTGGCCGCCAGGCCCCACAGGTAGGCGCGGCCGATCATGACGGCCCGTGCGCCGAGCGCCACGGCCTTGACCACGTCGCTGCCGCGCCGGATGCCCCCGTCGAGGAGGACCTCGACCTGGTCGCCGACGGCCTCGGCGACGGACGGCAGGGCCCGGATGGTCGCCGGGGTCCCGTCGAGGTTGTTGCCGCCATGGTTCGACACCGAGATGGCGGTGACGCCCGCGTCCACGGCCCGCTTCGCGTCGTCGACGCGGGTCACGCCCTTGAGCATGAAGGGGCCTCCCCACTGCTCGCGGAGCCAGGCCACGTCGTCCCAGCTCGGAGGCGGTGTCTGCATCCACTCGCCGTAGGCGCCGAAGAACGTCGGCCCCTTCTGCCCCTTCTCCACCATGTTCGGCGTCGTCAGGTCCGGCCGCTTCCCGGTCTTGGCGAAGGAGAGGAACCAGCTTGGGTTGGCCAGGGCCTCCGGGGCGAAACGCGCCATCGCCCGCAGGTTCACCGTCTCGGGGATGGTCGGGCTGCCCCAGTCCCGTCCGTGCGAGAAGGACCAGTCCAGTGTCGCGATGAGCCCCACCGCACCCGCGGCGCGCGCCCGCTCGACCCGCGCCAGGATCTGGTCCCTCGTGCCGATCCAGTAGATCTGGAAGAACGTCTGCGGGCAGGCCGCCACGACCTCCTCGATCGGCATGCTGGCGAACGAGCTGAGGCCCATGGCGGTGCCCCGCGCCGCAGCCGCCCGCGCCACGGCCACCTCGCCCTCGGGGTGCACCGCCTGGACGCCGGTGGGGGAGATGAGGACTGGGAACGAGACCTCCTGGCCCATGACCTTGGTGGTCAGGTCCCTGCTGTCGGCGAGACCGGCCACGTGCGGTGCGAACCCGAGCTCGCTGAAGGCGGTGACGTTGTCCTCCACGGTGATCCCGCGCTCGGAGCCGGCGATCAGCGCGCCGTACACCGACTTGGGCAGGCGTTTTTTCGCCCTCCGCTGCGCCTCGGCGACCGTCTCGAACCACTTGTTAGCCATTCCGACCCTCTCGTGATGCCCCATCCGTCCCGCTCTCGCAGGTGCATCGGCGACCGGGAGACTCTACGCGCCGCAGGCCCCGGCCCCACTCCGGGTGCTCCTGGGGAAGGCCGGGTGTCCCGTTGGCAGGGTCGGCGAGGTGCCTGATGCCGGCGCCGACGCCCTCAGCCCAGGCCCCGCTCCAGCCCGTCCCACGACCAACGGGGAACCGGCCTGTTCGGCGGCACGACGGCGTCCGGTGGGGCGTAGGACATCACCTCGCTGACCGCCCACGTCATGTAGGCCCGCAGGGCGGAGCGGAACTCGGGATCGTCGGGCAGGCCGGCGTCGTCGGCCGCCTTGACGAAGCAGTCGATGAAGCGCCGCCCGAGGTCCTCCTTCGCCTGCGTGCGTGCGTGGAGCTCCAGCATGGCCGAGTGCCCCCCGCACGAGCCGGAGTACTCCGCCGGGCCGCCGAGTGCCTCGGCCCAGTAGCGAGCGAGGTGCTCGATGTGGTTCGGGTCGCCCGGGTGCGAGAAGGGGTGGTTCAGCACCGGGTCGTCGAGGCAGCGCTGATGATGCGCGGCGGCAACGCGCAAGAAGGCGGGCCTCCCACCGGCATGCTCGTAGAGGGACGGCCGTTCCATCGGACTCAGAGTGGCACACCCACCGCATCCCTAACATGACCAAATGAGCACGGACATTCGGGACGCGGTGCCGGGCGACATCCCCTCGGTGCTGGACCTGTGGCGAGGATCGGCGGCGCCGACCTCCACCGATACGGCTGACGCCCTCACCGGCCTCCTGCGCCGCGACCCCGGGGCGCTCGTGGTGGCTGAGTCGTCCGGGCAGATCGTCGGTTCGGTCATCGCCGGCTGGGACGGTTGGCGCGGATCCATCTACCGGCTCGCGGTGGCCCCGGCGTACCGTCGCTCCGGGCTGGGCGGGCGTCTCCTTCGTGAGGCGGAGCACCGCCTCACCGCGCTCGGGACCCGCAGGATGCACGCCATCGTCGTCGGGTCCGACACCCGTGCGGTGGCCTTCTGGGAGTCGACGGACTGGGAGTACCAGAGCGGGCAGCTCCGCTACGCCAAGGGGTAGCCCTACGGTCCGCCCTCCTCAGGTGCGTCCCTGAGCCGCGCCGGCGCGGCCTGGCGCGAAGTGGCCGGCCCGGCCGCCAGCGTGGTGCGCAGCGAGCGGGACGACCACACCCGGGACCGCCAAGAGACGCGCGGGACCAGCGGCACGACCGTGCGCGCCTGGGCGCACCCGGCCCAGACGCCGGCAGCGTAGGCGGCGTCGTCGGCAATGTGAAGGGCGGTGTAGCGCACCGGGTCCATCACCTCGGGGTTGTCTGCCCAGTCCCTCAGCGCGGGAATGAGCAGTGCGAGCGCGGCCTTCCGCCGGGTCCGGCGGAAGGCCAGTCCGAGCAGCAGCACGGGGGACCAGGCACGCGCCAGGTTGCCCAGTGAGGGCATCGCCGAGCGAGCCGTGCCACCCCCGGCGATGCGCATCGCCACCGCCACCGGGTCGCGCACGAGACCCGTGAGGCGGTTGGCGAGGATGCCGACGGACACCGCCAGCGTGGCCCACGCCAGGACCGGTCGGCGGGCCAGCGCCAGCACCCACACCGCCAGCGACCACGCGGACGTGTGGAGTGGGGCCACGGCGTCGCCGTGGCGGAGCGCCAGCGGCCCGGCGGACGACCCGTAGAAGGCCTGGCGCGTCAACAGGGACCCGAGGGACGCCGGCCCCCCGTGCTCGACGGTGCCGGCGGGCACGTAGCGCACGTCCCACCCGGCCTGCCCGAGGCGCCACACCAGGTCGACATC
>Ga0310038_10001557_pt1 | contig 17331 bp, 15 predicted proteins | sample Sb_taG_6_FD_200461 | JGI IMG/M metagenome (GOLD analysis project Ga0310038, IMG submission 200461) | Peat soil microbial communities from Weissenstadt, Germany - Sb_50d_4_PS metaG (v2) (version 2) | ecosystem: Environmental > Terrestrial > Soil > Wetlands > Peat | place: Germany: Weissenstadt... | reverse complement strand
GAACACGCTGATTGCGGATAATGCTGCTGATGCAATCCTGATTTTCCCCCTCGGTTCGGGAACCACGAGCGGCGTTCTCGACCATGTCGTAATGGAAAACAATGCAGACGCTGGACTAGACGTTTCCTCCTCTACACAGGCCGTCAACGTCACCGTCAGCGACAGCGTGCTCGCGAACAACCAAGATGGTGTTACCATCGTTTCGAATGGAGGGCCGGTAGAAGTCATGGTACGGAACTGCACCATCGCCAATAATACCAATGTTGGATTGGGCGCAAATACGACAACGAATGGCGCCAACATTTGGGTGACGCGATCGACGATTACGGGAAATGGCACTGGATGGAGCGTCCTCAACAGCGGAGCGGTGACGAGCTACGCCGACAACAACATCGACGGCAATACGAACGCCAACACGGCACCGCCGCAAATCGGATACAAATAGCGATGCGGTCGAACGCGGCTTCGGTGAATTCGTCAAGCGGCGCGTCGCCGCCGGCGAGGCTCAAGCCGACATTGTAGTGCAGGATATCGACGCGGCCCCAGCGCTGCCGCGCCGCCTCGACCATCGCCTTGAGCGTCGCCTCGCGGGTCACGTCGGCTTCGAAGGCGACGCATTCGCCGCCCGTTTGCCGCGCCATCGCCGCCGTTTCCTCGGCGGAGGCGAGATTATTGTCGACGGCCAAAACCTTGGCGCCCTCCTGCACGAACCGCAAAACCGTGGCGCGGCCATTGCCCATTCCCTCGCCCGGCGACTGCCCGGCGCCGACCTTCAATCCATCGACTCCATACACTGTGCCGCAATCGCCCGAGACCCCCGTTTCACCAGGACCGCCACGCGCCTTTCCGAGTTCATCTGAGGTGGTGGGTGGAAGTCCACCCGGCGCGATCGCTCGCTCGCATCGGCGGCCGGTTACAGCGATGGGGACATCCAGCGTCGCGAAAACGCACGCAAGCCGACGTGGCGCTCGGCATCACCGTCCGAACTGGAGCCGCGGAAGTCAAACCGCCGGTACTGAGGGTCTTTGGACAGCACGTCGATTCACAGTTGAGTCCAACGGTTGGGGAGTGTGCGGTGCATTCGAATCCGCGAACAGATGTAATGCAGAGTGGAGTCCTCGCTCGCATCGATGCGGCTGCATCGTGAGATAAAGCGTGAGATTGGATGCCTGACGTCAACCATCGATCAGGGGGTCCGGCTTGGCCCAATGCTGAAGCGCCTTGCGATCCGAAATGACGATTTCTCTGCCGCCGCCCGTGACTCCGTGAGCTGATAAGCTGGCCAGATTTCGCGACAAATTCTCGGGAGTCATACCGAGAAGCGACGACAATGTTCGTTTATCGTGGGCTAGAGCGATCCGTCCCTGGCTGCCCTGGCGGCGATCTTCCTCCAGGATCCAGTTCGCAAGGCGCTCCATTCCCGTGCGTAACTTCTGGTCTTTCAAGATACGAACAACGCCGCGGTAGCGCGCCGCCAGCTCATTCACGGTCGCACGGGCGAAAGCCGCGTCCCGTCCAAACACGTTTCGTATGGACTCCGCCGGGATCATAAGGACGCGCGAGGGTGTAAGCGTACGCGCCGACTTCAAATGAACTTCGTCGCGAATGACCGCGGCAAGGATGAAGGTCGTCACCGGACGAAGGATGTCAATTGTCGTTTCACGGCCGTCCCATGCGGCGAACAGTTCCACCGACCCCTCTACCAGGACGTGCAGGAAGTCCGGCAACTCGCCTTCTTGGATGAGCGTTATGTGCTTGGGAAGTTTCTGCAATAAAGCAGCATCGACCAGCATATCAAAATGAACAGCCGCCATTTCGCGAAACAGCGGCAACTCACGGACTAAATCCCGGTGAGAGCGACGCACCTGCGTGTCCTCCTTCGTCCTAATTGGCACGATACACAGACGAAAGCTCTAGATAAAATTGATAATTATCAAGCCGGGGAACAAAATTGCTCAATCAACTGAGGCAAAAAAGGTAGATCGAAGAAAAACATCCAAATCGCGCATTATTCGCGAAAGTATTGATCAAGCTCAAAGCGTTGATTCTGTCATTCGGTTCTCCTTGCGGTGTTGCACATTGAGGAGAGCCCAAGATGGCCAATCAAGTCGACACTATTGCCGCGGAAACACGTGGTCACTATCAACTAGCTGGCAGCCCAGCTGCCGGGCTCACCATGGGCACGTGGGGCTTTTTTGTTGGCTTCGCAGCCGTCGCACTTTACGGGCCGGCCGCGAAATACTTCCAGGAACAGATGCATCTCGGGGGCCTCGCCCTCGGCCTGCTGGTTGCGGCACCGCAGCTGACCGGTTCGCTTCTGCGTATTCCATTCGGCGCCTGGGTCGACCGTGTCGGTGGCCGTCTGCCGATGCTGACCCTCTTCGCGCTATCGCTGGTCGGCATGTGGGGCTTGGTGTTCATCCTGCTCACGGTCAAGACGCTCACCGTCGCCGCCTATCCGATCGTGATCATGTTCGGATTCCTGAGCGGATGCGGAGTTGCCTCGTTTTCAGTCGGCATTCCGCAGGTATCCTATTGGTACCCACAGTCGCGTCAGGGCACTGCGCTGGGCGCCTACGGCGGAATCGGCAATCTCGCGCCTGGCCTTTTCACGCTGCTGCTGCCCTATGCCATTGCGAGTTGGGGATTGGCTGGCTCTTATTTCGCCTGGTTCACATTCCTTCTGATCGGGGCCGCGATCTACGCTTGGTTTGCTCGGGACGCCTATTACTTCCAATTGCGCCAGCAAGGCTTCGACTCGGAGGCAAGTCGGAAGATCGCCAGCGAGAAAGGCGAGGAGCTCTTTCCGAACGAGCGCGTCTGGCAGGCGGTCATTTCCGCCGCTGAAGACCCGCGCACCTGGGGCCTCGTTGCACTCTACTTCGTGTCTTTCGGTGGGTTCCTGGCGCTGACCGCCTGGTTCCCGATTTATTGGATCAATCTGTACCATATGGACGTGAAGTCCGCAGCCGCGCTCGGCGGGCTCGGCTTTTCGCTCCTCGCTGCAATCATCCGGGTGTTCGGCGGCATGATTTCTGAGCGCATCGGTGGCGAGCGAACTGCGCTGCTCGCGTTCATTGCCGTCCTGGCCGGCGCGTCGATGCTCACCTTCGTCGAGGAATTCTCGCTGGCACTGACCGGTGAATTATTGATCGCCGTCGGCATGGGAATCGGCAATGCGGCGGTGTTCAAGATGGTGCCCAAATATGTGCCCCATGCGGTCGGCGGCGCGGCTGGTATCGTCGGCGGGCTCGGTGCGCTCGGCGGCTTCATCATTCCGCCGTTTCTCGGCGCCGTCGTCGATGCGCTCGGAACACAGGGCTACGCCGGCGGCTTCTTTGCCTACGTCGTGCTCGCGGTGATGGCGATCGGCGTTTCTGCGTACTTCTGCTACCTCGATCGTGGCTCTAAAAAATCCACCACAGCGGTCAGGCCCGCGATTCTTCAGACGCGGTAGAGGTCGCATCATGAGTCATTTTCTCGATCGCCTAACTTTCTTCAAGCGAATGGGTGAGCCGTTTTCGGACGGGCACGGGATCACAACCCATGAAGACCGGCGCTGGGAGGACGGCTATCGCAAACGCTGGCAGCACGACAAGATCGTTCGCTCCACGCATGGCGCCAACTGCACGGGCTCCTGTTCTTGGAAGATCTACGTCAAGGGCGGCATCGTCACCTGGGAGACTCAGCAGACCGACTATCCGCGCACGCGCCCTGAACTACCGAACCATGAGCCACGCGGCTGCTCGCGCGGCGCGAGCTATTCCTGGTATCTGTATTCCGGCAATCGCGTGAAATATCCGCTAGTGCGCTCGCGTCTGCTCAAACTGTGGCGGGAAGCGCGCGTCACTCGAACGCCCGTTGGCGCCTGGGCATCCATCGTCGAAGACCCCAACAAGCGCGCGGCCTATACCAAAAAGCGCGGGCTCGGCGGTTTCGTCCGCGCCACCTGGGATGAGGTGACCGAGATCATCGCGGCCGCAAACGCCTATACGATCAAGCAGTACGGTCCCGATCGGATCATCGGCTTCTCCCCGATTCCTGCCATGTCCATGGTCTCTTACGCGGCGGGCTCGCGCTACCTCTCGCTGATCGGCGGCGTCTGCATGTCGTTCTACGATTGGTATTGCGACTTGCCGCCCGCTTCGCCGCAGACTTGGGGCGAACAGACAGACGTCCCCGAGAGCGCCGACTGGTACAACTCCGGTTTCCTGATTCTGTGGGGCTCCAACGTCCCGCAGACGCGCACGCCCGACGCCCATTTCTATACCGAGGCGCGCTATCGCGGCGCCAAAAGCGTCGTCATCTGTCCGGACTATTCCGAGGCATCGAAATTCGCCGATCTCTGGATTTCGGTGAAGCAAGGAACCGACGCCGCCCTGGCAATGGCCATGGGCCATGTCATTTTGCGTGAATTCCACATCGACCGACAGGTCAAATATTTCTCAGACTACGCGCGCCAGTACACGGATATGCCGTTTCTGGTGCGGCTGGTGAAATCCGACGGACGGCTGGTGCCCGAGCGGCTCGTGCGCGCATCCGATTTTGCCGATATGCTGGGCGAGACCAATAATCCCGAATGGAAGACGGTCGCCTACAACCAAACCAACGGTGAAATCGTCGTACCGCGCGGCTCCGTCGGTTTCCGCTGGAACGAAAAGGGCAAATGGAACCTCGAAGAAAAGGATTCCAAGGGCCAAGATACGAAGCTTGCGCTGTCGTTCGCCGATAACAAAGACGAGTTCGCCGACATCGCTTTTCCATATTTCGGCAATCGCGAACATGATTATTTCGCCGGCACCGATCACCCGAGCGTTCTCGTTCGCAGGGTGCCGGTCAAGCGCGTAGTGCTGAAGGACGGCGAAGCGCAGGTCGCGACCGTGTTCGATCTCTTTGCTGCGAACTACGGCCTTGACCGGGGCTTTGGCGGCCAACACATCGCCAAGTCCTTCGATGACAACGTTCCTTACACGCCGGCATGGGCGGAAAAGATCACCGGCGTCCCGCGTGATCAGATTATCACGGTGGCGCGCGAATTTGCGCGCAATGCGGAGAAGACCAACGGCCGTTCGATGATCATCATCGGTGCCGCGATGAACCATTGGTATCACTGCGACATGAACTATCGTGGCGTCATCAACATGCTGGTGATGTGCGGATGCGTCGGTCAATCGGGCGGCGGCTGGTCGCATTATGTCGGGCAGGAGAAACTGCGTCCGCAGTCAGGCTGGCTCCCGCTCGCCTTCGCGCTCGACTGGGGTCGGCCGCCGCGCCAGCAAAACTCGACGTCGTTCTTCTACGCGCACACCGACCAGTGGCGGTACGAGACGCTCGGCATCGACGAAATTTTGTCGCCGACGGCACCGCCGGGCCCGTGGGACGGCGCAATGATCGACTACAACGTGCGTGCCGAACGCATGGGCTGGTTGCCGTCCGCGCCGCAGCTCAAGCAGAACCCGCTTTCGGTCGCGAAAAACGCCGCGACAGCAGGCGTCGAGCTGAAGGACTACGTGGTCAACGGACTGAAATCCGGCGAATTGCAGATGTCCTGCGAGGACCCGGATGATCCTGACAATTGGCCACGCAATATGTTCGTGTGGCGGTCGAATCTGCTCGGCTCATCGGGCAAAGGTCATGAATATTTTCTCAAGCATTTTCTCGGCACGAACCACGGCGTGCAGGGCAAGGATCTGGGCGAGACAGGCCGCAAGAAGCCGAAGGAAGTCGCTTGGCACGACGAGGCGCCAACGGGAAAACTCGATCTCCTGGTAACGCTCGACTTCCGCATGTCGACGACCTGCGTTTACTCCGACATCGTTCTGCCGACCGCCACTTGGTACGAAAAGAACGATCTCAATACGTCGGATATGCATCCCTTCATCCACCCGCTTTCCGCAGCGGTCGATCCACTGTGGGAATGCAAGAGCGATTGGGAGATATACAAGGCGATCGCTAAGAAATTCTCAGAGGTCGCGCGGGAAGTATTAGGTGTTGAGAAGGATGTCGTTCTCACCCCCATTCAGCACGACACCGCAAATGAACTCGCCCAAGCTATCGATGTCAAGGAATGGAAGAGGGGCGAGGTCGAGCCTATTCCCGGAAAGACGATGCCTGCTGTCACCCTAATCGAGCGCGACTACCCGAATGTCTACAATCGCTTTACGGCGCTCGGGCCGCTTATGTCGAAGCTCGGCAACGCTGTGAAGGGCGTCGCGTGGAACACCGAGGACGAAGTCGATCTGCTAAAGCGTCTCAACGGCGCGGTCACCGAGGAAGGACCGACCAAGGGGATGGCAAAGATCGATACCGACATCGATGCCACTGAGGTGATCCTGGCGCTGGCACCGGAAACGAACGGCGAGGTCGCAGTCAAAGCCTGGGATGCGCTGTCGAAGACAACGGGCCGGGATCACACCCATCTCGCGATTTCAAAGGAAGATGAGAAAATCCGTTTCCGTGACCTCGTGGCGCAACCCCGGAAGATCATCTCGTCGCCGACCTGGTCGGGTCTGGAATCCGAGAAGGTTTGCTACAACGCCGGTTACACCAACGTCCACGAGTTGATCCCTTGGCGCACGCTCTCCGGCCGCCAGCAGCTTTACCAGGATCATCTGTGGATGCGGGCGTTCGGCGAAGCGCTGTGCGTTTATCGCCCGCCGATAGATCTCAAAGCAGTTAAGCCGGTGATCGACTCCAAACCGAACGGCGAGAAACAAATCGTCCTCAACTTTATCACGCCGCACCAGAAATGGGGCATCCACTCAACCTACACCGATAACCTGCTGATGCTCACGCTGTCGCGCGGCGGTCCGATCGTGTGGATCAGCGAGACCGACGCTGCCAAGGCCGGCATCGTCGATAACGACTGGATCGAGGCTTACAACTCCAACGGCGCGCTGGTCGCGCGCGCCGTGGTCTCGCAGCGCGTGAAAGAAGGCATGTGCTTGATGTATCACGCGCAGGAGAAGATCGTGAATGTGCCCGGCTCCGAAATAACCGGGCAACGCGGCGGCATCCACAACTCGGTGACGCGTGTGGTCGTGAAGCCCACCCACATGATCGGCGGTTACGCGCAGCAGTCGTACGGCTTTAATTACTACGGCACCATCGGCACCAATCGCGACGAGTTCGTCATCGTGCGCAAAATGACGAAGGTGGACTGGCTCGACAAACCCAGCGCCGATCAGCCTGGACCGCTGGCGATTGCGCCCACGATGGAGGCCGCAGAATGAAAATCCGCGCACAAATCGCAATGGTACTGAATCTCGACAAGTGCATCGGGTGTCACACCTGCTCGGTGACCTGCAAGAACGTGTGGACCAGCCGTGAGGGCATGGAATACGCCTGGTTCAACAACGTCGAGACCAAGCCCGGTATCGGCTACCCGAAGGACTGGGAGAACCAGAAGCGCTGGAAGGGCGGGTGGCGGCGCAAGAAGAACGGCAAGATCGAGCCGCGCATCGGCTCGAAGTGGCGGGTGCTCGCAAATATTTTCGCCAATCCCGATTTGCCGGAAATCGACGACTACTATGAGCCGTTCACGTTCGACTACGAGCACCTGCAGAAGGCGCCGGAAATGCAAGCGTCTCCGACTGCGCGGCCACGTTCGCTGATCACCGGCGAGCGGATGGAGAAGATCGAGTGGGGCCCGAACTGGGAGGAGATTTTGGGCGGCGAGTTCGCCAAGCGCTCGCAAGACTACAATTTCGAAGGCATTCAGAAGGATATTTACGGCCAATTCGAAAACACCTTCATGATGTATCTGCCGCGGCTGTGCGAGCACTGCCTCAATCCGGCCTGCGTAGCCGCTTGTCCCTCCGGCGCAATCTACAAGCGCGAGGAAGACGGCATCGTCCTGATCGATCAGGACAAGTGCCGCGGCTGGCGAATGTGCGTATCGGGCTGCCCCTACAAGAAGATCTACTACAATTGGTCGAGCGGAAAATCCGAGAAGTGCATCTTCTGCTATCCACGGATCGAGGCCGGCCAACCGACGGTGTGTTCGGAAACCTGCGTCGGCCGCATTCGTTACCTCGGTGTTGTGCTCTATGACGCCGACCGCATCGAGCAAGCGGCAAGTGCTCCAAACGAACAGGATCTTTATGAGGCGCAGCTCAGTATTTTCCTTAACCCCAACGACCCCGAGGTGATCGAGCAGGCGCGCATCGACGGCATTGCCGAGAACTGGCTCGATGGCGCGCGCCGCTCGCCAATCTGGAAAATGGCGATCGAATGGAAAGTCGCTTTCCCGCTGCATCCGGAATATCGCACGCTGCCGATGGTCTGGTACGTGCCGCCGCTGTCACCGATTCAGTCGGCTGCCGCCGCCGGCAAGATCGGTCATGACGGCGAGATGCCGGACGTGCGATCGCTCCGTATTCCGCTCAAATATCTCGCGAATCTGCTGACGGCAGGCAAGGAGGAGCCGGTTGCGCTCGGTCTGGAGCGCATGCTGGCGATGCGGGCTTATATGCGCGCCAAAACCATCGACGGCGTGATTGACGAAAACATCGCAAAGCGTGTCGGTCTCACCGGCTTGGCGATCGAGGACATGTACCAAACGATGGCGATCGCCAACTACGAGGATCGCTTCGTGATCCCGACCGCGCACCGCGAAGTTAACGAGGATGCTTACGATCTACGCGGTTCCTGCGGGTTCTCGTTCGGCAACGGCTGCTCCGGCGGCGCAACCGAAACCAATCTGTTTGGCACGCCCAAGCGGGCCAAGACGCCGATGGAGGTGATGTGATGACCCGGACCTTCAAAGTGCTTTCGGCGATTCTGAGCTATCCGACCGCGGCATTGCAGGATGCCATACCAGAACTCAGGACAGCTATCGACAACGAGGCGTTATTGCCGGCCACCGTTCGGCGCCAGTTTGAGCAGTTGACGAATGAAATCGCGACCGGCGATCTCTACGACCTGCAGGAGCGCTATGTGTTGTTGTTCGACCGCACGCGTTCGCTGTCGCTGCATCTATTCGAACACGTACATGGCGAGAGCCGGGATCGCGGTCAGGCGATGATCGATCTCAAGTCTCTTTATGAGAATAGCGGACTCGAGATCGCCGCGACCGAATTGCCCGACTTCGTGCCGTTGTTTTTGGAGTTCCTCTCGACGCAGCCACGCGCCGAAGCCTACGAACTGCTCGGTCAACCGGCCCATATCCTTGCAGCGCTGGCCGAGCGCCTGCGCAAGCGCCAATCCACTTATGAGGCTATCTTCCGCGCGCTCACGGCGCTCGCGGCCGCAAAGCCCAAGGCCGACGACGTCTCCGCACTGCTCGCCGAGCCCGACCTCGATGCGACCGACCTGGCGGCGCTCGATGCCGCCTGGGAGGACGAGCCGGTCAACTTTGGACCCAACGCCGGCACCGGCTGCAAGGACGGGCTGATTGCCCGAATCCGGGCCGGCCTGCGACCCGCGCCTGGCGTTGCCGCTGCGACGCCTCAGCGCGCGTCGCGCCGGTAAGGAGATGGGCATGAACGATACTCTCAATTATCTCGTGTACGGCTGGTATCCCTATTTTTGCCTCACGGTGTTTTTGCTCGGCAGTCTCGTACGCTTCGACCGCGAGCAGTACACGTGGCGGAGTGGTTCGAGCCAGTTGCTCCGCCGCCGGCAATTGTTTTGGGGTTCGAACCTGTTTCATGTCGGCATTCTCGTGATCTTCCTCGGCCATTTCGTCGGTCTGCTCACCCCGATCTGGATTTTCGACATGCTCGGCATTTCCCATACCTTTAAGCAATGGCTGGCGATCGCCGTCGGTGGGGTGGCCGGCATCATGTGCTTCGTCGGTATTACACTTTTGCTGCACCGACGGTTGTTCGATGCACGCATCCGCAAGACTTCTTCGTTCGGCGACATCGCTGTCCTGCTGATGCTCTACGCCCAATTAATTCTTGGCCTATCGACGATTCCGGTGTCGCTCAATCATTTAGACGGCCACGAAATGGTGAAGTTCATGACCTGGGCACAGGGGATCCTGACGCTCCAGCCCGGCGTGTCGGCCCTCGTTGCCGATGCCAATCCCATTTTCAAGTTGCATCTGTTCCTCGGCATGACAATCTTCCTCGTCTTTCCGTTCACCCGCCTCGTGCACGTCTGGAGCGCGCCGGTCTGGTATCTCGGCCGCCGCGGCTATCAGGTCGTGCGGACCAGAAACGGCCAGCCGGCGATGCGCCGACCGAGCATTGTTCCCGCGGAGTGACGGCGATGACCTGCTCGCTCCGTCAAGCGAACCTGCCCAAGGGCCGTGACGTAAGCGTCAATGGGGTTACGATCCCGCGCGACTTGATTGCTCGCGAAGTCCAGCACCATCCGTCGCGCGCAGCTATCGAATCCTGGAAAGCTGCCGCACGGGCGCTGGCAATACGCGAATTGCTGCTGCAGGAGGCGCACCGATTGAACGTTTCGGGAGGGCCGATCGCTGACGGCGACGGCCGCCACGAAACCAACGACGAGGCCGCCATTCGTACGCTTGTCGCTCAGGAGGTTAAAACGCCTACAGCGGATGCGGCGACTAGCCGGCGCTATTACGAGCAAAACCGGGAGCGATTCCGTTCATCCAACATCTATGAAGCAGCCCATATCCTGTTCGCCGCCAGCAAGGCTGACGCACCGGGTTATGCGCAGGCGCGGGCGGCAGCCGAAGCAACGCTTGCCGCCTTGCGTGAACATCCGCAGCAGTTCGCCGCGTTGGCGCAAGCGCACTCAGCGTGCGCGTCGGCTTCGCAAGGCGGCAATCTCGGCCAGATCACCGCCGGCCAGACGACGCCCGAGTTTGAGCAGGCCTTGTTTGCACTTGAGCCCGGCACGATCTGTCCGGAGCCAATAGCAACACGCTACGGTTTCCATATCGTCCGCCTGGACCGCAAGCACGAAGGCCGCGAGCTGCCGTTCGAGCTAGTGGCCAACCGGATCGCCGAATACCTGCAGAAACGCGTAGAGCGGCGTGCGCTCGCCCAATATATCGCGCGGCTTGCCACCGCCGCCCGCATCGAGGGCATCGATCTCGCAGGCGCAGAAGCCATGCGAGTCAACTGAGGGAGTGAGAGCATGCTACTCGGCGATATTATTGCCCGCTTCCAAGACGAGGCCGCGGTCAGTGAGACGCTATTCTCGCTTGGTGATCTTGCGCTCACAGCCTCGGTCGTCGCGCGCGCTGCCGAGAGCAATATAACGACGGGCGAATTCACCCTGGAGTCGGTTGGCCGGTTCGTCAATGGCGCCACCGACGAGGAATGGCTGACATTGATCGGACAAATGTCGCGCGCCGAAATTCAAAAAGTTGGTCGGAGTGGCAGGATTTGAACCTGCGACCCCCTCGTCCCGAACGAGGTGCTCTACCAGGCTGAGCCACACTCCGACTGCCGCGGCTTATACAAGCCGCATTCCGCAGCCGCAAGCGCTGCCGGCTAGCGCCGGTTGCGCTTGCGCGCCCACGCTATTTAGGCACTGATCCTCCGCCATGACAGCCCCTTTGGTGACCCGCGTATCGAGGGCCGATGCCGCCGCCATCGGCGACGCGGTGCGTTGCCTCAAGGCCGGAGGCCTCGTCGCCTTCCCGACCGAGACGGTTTACGGGCTGGGCGCCGACGCCACCGACGGCAAGGCCATCGCCCGGCTCTACGAGGCCAAGGGCCGGCCGGCGTTCAATCCGCTGATCTCACACGTGGCCGATCTCGCCGCCGCGCGGGCGCTGGCGCGCTTCGACGCCGACGCCGAAAAACTTGCCGCATCATTCTGGCCGGGACCGCTAACGCTGGTGCTGCCCAAAGCCGTCGGCTGTGCGGTCGCCGAGCTCGCGACCGCAGGCCTCGACAGCATCGCCGTGCGTGTGCCGCATCACCCGGTGGCGCAAAAAATCCTCGCCGCGTTCGGCCGGCCGATCGTGGCGCCGTCGGCCAATCGCTCCGGCCACGTTTCGCCGACCACGGCGGCGCACGTGCTCGCCGATCTGCGCGGGCGCATCGATCTCATCGTCGACGGCGGCTCTGCTCCGGTCGGCGTCGAATCCACAATCGTCGCCTGCCTCGGCGCGCCGATGCTGTTGCGGCCCGGCGGCCTGCCGCGCGACGACATCGAGCGCGTGCTGGGGCGACCGCTGGCCGAGCCGCCCGCCGGTATCGCTGCAACCGACGATGCGCCGCTCGCGCCCGGCATGCTGGCCTCGCATTACGCACCGCGCACGCCGCTGCGGCTCGATGCCGAGCGCGTCGCAGCCGGCGAGGCGCTGCTCGCATTCGGGCCGAAGCTTGCCGCCGGGAGTGGGGACTCGGCTATTGTGCTCAATCTCTCGGAGCGCGGCGATCTCATCGAGGCGGCCGCCAATCTGTTTTCGCACCTGCGCGCCCTCGACGCCGCCGGCGCAAAATCGATCGCGGTGATGCCGATCCCCCACGACGGCCTCGGCGAAGCCATCAACGACCGGCTGGCGCGCGCTGCGGCGCCGCGCTGAACGGTCGGGCCGCAGTTTGAATTGAACGACGCGCCTTTATCGTTTCGGCAGCCGCTCGAAGGTCGGCAAGCCGTCGGGGATTTGATGAAACGCCTGCTTGTCGATGGTGTAGATCGCCATCTGCGGGCCGCCAAAAAGGCTTGGCTCGTCGAGCGTGCCGACTTTCAAGATCACGGCGGCCAGACCGGGCCGGCGCGTGGCCAGATGTGTACCGCATTCGGCGCAAAATTCCCGCGTCACCGCGCGGTCGAGATCGCTGCGGGTAAATTGCCTGGGCGTCCCCTCCGTGTAACTGAAGCCGTCGGGCGGCATGAGCATGAACATGTTCGGCGCGCCGCCGCTGATATATTGGCATTCGCGGCAGTGGCACTGCGCTTTCAGCATTGGCTCGCCCTCGGCCACATAGCGCACCTTGCCGCAATAGCACCCGCCTTCCAGCTTCATGGCATTCTCCCTGCTGCGAGTATGGCCGCTCGCGGACGGCGCGCAAGTGGGGCATGATTTCTGGCCGAGCCACGAGGCGAAAAAGGACGCGCTTGCGCGGCGTTTGCCCGGCTGTCATCTATAAGGCCTGACCTCGTTTGCCTGGACCTGTCCCGATGCTCGATAAGCCGCCAAGTGAGCCGCCAAGTCAGCACGCCAAAAAGCTCGACCCCGCATTGCTCGCGCGCTTCGCCGCGATCGTCGGCGAAAAATTCGCCATCACCGATCCTGACCTGCAGGCGCCGTATCTGGTCGAGATGCGCAACATGTTCCAGGGCCATACGCCGGTGGTGTTGCGGCCGGCGTCGGTCGCCGAAGTGTCGCAAATTCTCAAACTTGCCAACGACACCGGCACCGCGATCGTGCCGCAGGGCGGCAATACCGGCCTGGTCGGCGGACAGATCCCGCTGCACAACGAGATCGTGCTGTCGCTCAACCGCATGGATCGCATCCGTGAGGTCGATCCGACCTCGAACACCATCACCTGCGAGGCCGGCGTCACCTTGCAGCGCACGCGGGAGGCCGCGGCGGCAGTCGACCGGCTCTATCCGCAACTGTTGCCGTCGGAAGGCACCTGCACCATTGGCGGCAATCTTTCCACCAATGCGGGCGGCACGGCGGCGATCGCGCACGGCATCGCGCGCTCGCACGTGCTCGGCATCGAGGTGGTGCTGGCCGACGGCCGGGTCATGAACAATCTCAACAAGCTGAAGAAGGACAATACCGGCTACGACCTGAAAAACCTGTTCATCGGCGCCGAAGGCACGCTCGGCATCATCACCGCGGCGGTGCTGCGGCTGGTGCCGCGGCCACGCTCGGTCGAGACCGCCTTTGCCGGCATCAAATCGCCGGAGGCGGCGCTGGAGCTCCTCGGCATCGCCACCGAGCGCACCGCGGGCGGCGTCACCTCGTTCGAAATCATGACCCGGCGCGGCATCGAACTCGTGCTCGAGCACGGCGCCGGCTGCCGCGATCCGCTCGCTGCGCCGCACGACTGGTACGCGCTGATTGAACTGTCGTCGCAGCAGCGCGAGGGCTTGCGCGAGGTGATGGAAGAGATCCTTGCCGAAGGCATGGAGAAGGGCCTGGTCGCCGATGCCACTATCGCCGACTCGATCGAGCAGGCCAAGATGTACTGGCGCATCCGCGAATTGTTCGGCGAGGTGCAGCGTTACGCCGGCGGCTCGATCAAGCACGACGTCTCGGTGCCGGTCGCCGCGGTGCCGGCCTTCATCGCCGAGGCCAACGCCGCCGTCATCAAGCTCATTCCCGGCGCGCGGCCGCTGCCGTTCGGCCATCTCGGCGACGGCAACATCCACTACAACGTCACCCAGCCGATGGGCGCCGACAAGGCGGAATATTTGCAGCGCTGGGACGACGTCAACGCGGTGGTGTTCGCGGTGGTGAAGAAATACGGCGGCTCGATTTCAGCCGAGCACGGCATCGGTGTGGTCAAGCGCGACCTGCTGCCGTCGGTGAAGGACCCGGTGGCGTATTCGCTGATGCGCGAACTTAAGCACCTGCTCGATCCCAAGGGGATTCTTAATCCCGGCAAGGTGCTGTAGCGAACCACGCTCCTGTCTGGATCAAATAAATAAATTCAGGGCGCCGAGAAAGCGGCCAGTGTGGGATTTACTGCTCTTCGACTGCCGCTAGACCTGGAGCGAAAACATCTCCAACAGTCCGCGCCGCCCTGCAGGCGTGATCGTCAGCGCGCGACCGTCGCGCACCCGTTCGATCCATTTCAGCGCGAAGCATCGGTCGGCCAACGCCGCACCGACCGCGCCGCCGATATGCGGTCGCCGTTCGGTCCAGTCCAGGCACGGCCGGCAGAACACCCGACGCTTGGCGCGGGCGGGTGACAGATCGACGCCGAGCTTGCTTAAGAATTCCGCGCCGGCCGCCGTCACCTCGCCGGCCTCGTCGCCGAGGATGACATGCTCGCGCTCGATCAGCCGATCGGCCAAGCCGACACCGAGCGTACCGGCGATGTGGTCGTAGCAGGTGCGGGCGTGACGCAGCTTGTCGTCGAGATGCGATTTCGGCTGGTAGCGCGGCGGGCCTTCGAGCGCGACGTTCATGATGCTTTCCAGCATCTGCCCGACATGAGGTCCGGCCAGGCGGTAATAGCGATGGCGGCCCTGCTTCATCAAAACCAGGAGCCGCGCCGCGTGCAGCTTACCGAGATGGCCGCTGGTGGTTTGCGGCGTGACGCCGGCGGCAAAGGCCAGCTCGGTCGCGGTCAGCGCCCGGCCGCCGAGCAGCGCACAGAGAATATTGGCGCGGGCCGGATCGCCGACCAAAGCCGCGACTTCGGCCATTTGCGGTGCATTCGACATCGTTCGAATATGGACGCCGCGGCGCGCCATTGCCACCGGCAATGCTTCGCTCGCGGCCGAAGCAAATCGGGTGCAAATCGGCTGGACCGGCGCGGCCGGCGTACCGATGTCGCGGCCGGCACGCGCCTAAAACAACGACGCCTGATCGTCGGATGGTTTTGGCGATTTTGCTTTTTTCTCTTTGGCGGCGGGTGGATTCACGGCGGCTGGCGCAGCAACGGCTGGAACCGGCGCAATGAGCGCCGCAGAATCGTTGGCGACGCGATTCACCGCAGTCGAGACCTCATGGACTTCGAGCAGCGCCTCGTCGGCCGGCGCAATCAGGGCTGCGGCGACACTGGCTTCGACATTGGCGCAGTCGAGCCACAGGTCGAACGCTTCCGGCGCGACGAACACCGGCATGCGATCGTGCACGGCCGAAAGCGTGCGGTTCGCCGTGGTGGTGATGATGGCGGCGGTATCGAGCTCTTCGCCGTTCGGTCCGGTCCAGGTTTCGTACAGGCCGGCAAACGCGAGCGGCGGCGCGGTGCCGTCGGCGCCGCGTTTGGTGCGCACGAAATACGGCCGTTTCGGCGTGCCGGCTTTTCCCAAAGCCTGCCATTCATAAAAGCCGTCGGTCGGAATGAGGCAGCGCCGCCGCCGCATGGCATTGCGAAAGGCAGGTTTTTCGAGCACCGATTCGCCGCGCGCATTGATCAGGAGCGGAAACGTCTTCGGGTCCTTGACCCAGGACGGCAGCAACCCCCAGCGCATCAGTGCGAACGAGCGCTTGCCGTCGTGCAGGCGCACGACGGGGATCGGCTGGGTCGGCGCCACGTTATAGCGCGGTGGGAAATTCGGCTGTTCGCCATAGCGAAACAGCGCCCGGATCGCTTCCGGCGTCGAGATGATGACATAGCGTCCGCACATAGTCTAAGAACCTTGGTTTAAGCACCTCGGACCAAGCAGCTGGTGCTTGATCGGGAATTAATCACCGTCCGCGCCTTTTGCGAGACTAGCCGAAATCACGGAAGCTTCGATGAGCAACGACGAACGATCGCGCACTTATCCAACGCGGCCGTATCTGGCGGTGAGCGCCGCCATCTTCCGCGACGGCCGGGTGCTGATCGTGCGCCGGGCGCGGCCGCCGGCCCACGGCCTCTATACGCTGCCCGGCGGCGGCGTCGAGCTCGGCGAGACCTTGGAGGAAGCCGTCATCCGCGAGGTCCGCGAGGAGACCAGCCTCGATGTCGAGCCGGTGGCGCTGGCCGGCTATCGCCAGGCCATCACCCGCGATGCCGCGGGCGGGGTCGAACGGCATTTCGTGATTTTGCCGTTCGCGGCGCGCTGGATCGCCGGCGAGGTCGCGCTCAACGAGGAATTGGCCGAAGCGCAGTGGCGCGAGCCGTCGGCGCTCGCCGACTTGAATACCACCGAAGGCTTGGCGCTGATCGTCAACGCAGCCTGGGACCGCATCGTGGAGGCGCGCTGATGCGTCGTGCCTCAACCGCGCCGCCTTGTCATGCTTGCTCGACCGTCCGCTCGACCTTTAGGTTTGCACCGCCGATGCTTCGAACATTGACCGCACCGTTGTTTGCTTTGTGTCTCGCGGCTACGCCCGCCGGCGCGCAATTTTTCCAGTTCGGGCAGCCGCAGCAGCCGTATCAGCAGTATCCGCCCAAACCGCAGGCCCCGGCCCAGCCGAAACCAGGGCTGCCGCCGCTGGGCAGGGCCCAGCCCCCGGGTGCGCCGCAGTCGGCGCCGCCGGTGCCGCCGCAGATAGTGTCCGCGCCTTACGATCACGATCTGCAGCGGCTTGCCGAAATCCTCGGCGCGCTGCATTTCCTGCGCGGAATTTGCGGCAGCAACGAAGGCCAGAAATGGCGCACCGAGGCGCAGGCGCTGATCGACGCCGAAGCGCCGGCGGGCGACCGCCACGACCAGATGGTGGCGAGCTTCAACCGCGGCTATCGCGGCTTCCAGCAAAGCTACCGCAGCTGCACGCCGGCGGCCGGCGTCGTCATCCAGCGCTACCTCGAAGAGGGCGCCCATATCGCCCGCGAGATCACC
>Ga0310038_10001548_pt1 | contig 17386 bp, 10 predicted proteins | sample Sb_taG_6_FD_200461 | JGI IMG/M metagenome (GOLD analysis project Ga0310038, IMG submission 200461) | Peat soil microbial communities from Weissenstadt, Germany - Sb_50d_4_PS metaG (v2) (version 2) | ecosystem: Environmental > Terrestrial > Soil > Wetlands > Peat | place: Germany: Weissenstadt... | reverse complement strand
GAAGCGGATATTTGCCCCGAGCGCGGCGGTGCAGACAGCCCGTCCAACTGTCCGCCGGGCCGTAACCACGGACTGCTATGCAGCCAACGACGCGAAGAGCCCTTGATAACCGCACGCCGACCCGCCGATATGATCGGCCACTTGGTCAGTCGGCCTGATCGCCTACGCTGCTCCCGAACCGGGTGATATGCGCGGCGTAGGTCGGCCTGCCGAGGCTCGCACATGCTTGATATGGAGGTGATTGTGAGGCTCCAGGATCGAGGTGCGCAGCGCCTCGATCACCTCTATGATCAGGCATTATGTGGCCCGAAGGGCGCAGGTGACCGAAGGTCACCCACATGCCAATGAGCGCGCACCTGATCTTGTCGATGTCAGGGGGCGTTCGCTTCAAGATCCGAATACTGTTGCTGAACACGCTGCGCACCGGAGCAGCAACCGGCTCGTCGTCCGCGCCTACCGCGGAGGCTGGCCCGAGCGCACGGTGCCGCCGTCCGCGCTCCGGTCGGCCCTGGCGTACTCCCCGATGATGAGGTGAGCGGTGGGGGGCGAGGCGTGGACCACGGCCTGCAGCACGTCCGTCCAGCTAGGAGCACCGGCCAGAGCGGCTACGGTCAGCTGGCGCGCTGTGGTGCTGCCTGGCGGTTGGCGGCGCGCCAGCTTGGCCAGGACGTCCGTCCGCTGTGCCGGGTCGCTCATCCTTGCCGCGATCCGCTCGGCCCGGTCGGCGTCATCGCGCTCGGCTGCGGCGAGGGCCAGGTGCGTCAGCGCACCGGTCATCTTCTCCGCATCGCCGGCCAGTCCGCACACTCGCTCTGCCTCGTCCAGCTCATCGTGCTCGACGAGGGACCTGGCCACGGCGCCCAGCGCCTGGCTCTGCCAGTATGGGTGGGCGACCTGGGCGGCCAGGCGCTGCGCCTCGGACCGGTCACCACAGGCCAGTACGGCCGCCACGTGATCGGCCTCCGCGGCTCCGCGCAGCGCAGGGTCGGTGATCTCGGCAATGTCCTGGCCGATCCGGGGGACCAGCGCGCGAGCCTTCCGGACCCGGCCCATGGCGGTGAGGCTTCTGGCGATCCGCACCCGGACGCGCACCCGCTGTTCCGGTCCGTCGAGCTTGTCCAGCAGCGATTCGGCCGACCGGCAGAAGCGTTCGGCCTGGTCCGCTCGACCCGCGGCGTCTGCGGCTTGCAGCAGGGCGGGGATCCGCTCCGCGACGTCGTCGATGTCACCGGCCATGGTGCGGACGCTGCCGAACCTGCCGGCGGCGCTGGCCGCGGCCATGAGTTCGGCCAGGGCAAGCGCCCGTTCCCGCGGATCCGCCTCGGTGCGCAGCGCGCGTCGGCCCGCCGCCAGGTGGCTGTCCAGCACGGCCGCTTCCGCGTGCCCGGCCAGCGCCCGGACCAGGTGCGCAGCTGCCGTCGCCTGCCAGCGCGGGTCCGGCACCTGTTCCACCGCCCGCTCGGCGTTGGCCAGCATGCCGGCCCGCCGCGGGTCGTCGGATGGCAGCAGTTCGGCCAGTCGCAGCAGCGTGGTGGCCCGGTAGTAGGGGTGGTCGATGGAGGCGGCGACGGCCAGCGCGCGCGGCCAGTACCGGTGCTTTGCCAGTGCCTGCGCGACTTGGGAAAGCGAGGTGGCCCGCCCGTACCCGTCCTCGATGCGTCGGGCCGCAGACTCGGCGTCGGCGAATGGCACGTCCGCCTCGTCGGGCCGCTCGCGGGCGAGTGCCGCCTGGACGACCGCCCGTGACTGGGCATGAGTGGCCGACGCACCCTCGTCCGGCGTGTCCATGGCCGCCGCGATCTGCCGGGCCGCCTCCTCATCCGCTGGAGCCAGCCGCAGAGCCAGCTCGACCAGGGCGTACCGGCGCAGGGCGGCGTCGGCGACCTGTTCGATCATCTCCCTCGCCCGCACCGCATCGCCGTGCGCGGCCACGGCCAGCGCCAGCGGTACCAGCAGGGCTGCCTGGCGGTCGGCGGAGGCCAGCTCGGCGAACGCCGCGCTCAGCGCCTTCTCCATCCGCGTGATATCCCCGGCTACGTAGGCGGCCGTGGCCACATCCTCGATGAGTGCCCGCGCGGCCCGCACCGGATGGTCGATGCGTGCCTGGATCGCCTCGGCCCGGTCTAGCTCACCCATCGCGCTGTACGCTCCCACCAGCCTTCCCTGCACGGTCACCAGCCACTGCTCCCGGTTCGGGCCGCTGATCTGCGCGGCGGTCTCCTCCGCGTTGGCCGCCATCGCCTTCGCTCGCGGGAGATCACCGGCGACGGCCGCAATGCGGGCCACCTCGATCTGCGCCATAGCCTTGTGGTGCGCCGGAACGATCTTCTTCGGGATGGCAGCGGCGGCCGCGACCCCGAATGCGGCGCAGATGCCGGGTATCAGCTCCACCCAGAGACGGCCCTTGCGCTCGGGATCCTTGATCTTGCCGGCCCACTTCCGGGCAAGATCGACGTTGCCCTGCCGCGCGACCTCCTGGACCACCGTCGCCTGCAGGCGGGACCGGTCCTTCACCCGGTGCGTCCCAGCCAGCTCCCAGGCGCGCCACGGATCGTCGGCCCGCACCAGCGCCTTGACCAGGACGATCATCGACTCCAGGTGCCGCTGCGGGTCGGCCGTATCTGCGACCAGCGCGACCGCTTTGTCTATCTCGCCGGCGAAGACCAGTTCCTCGACCGGATGGCAAGCTGCTGCGGGCGTGGGCACCGGCGCCGCCGTGACCGCCCGGGTCTCCTCGTCCTCCAGCTCAGGGCGCGTCGCCAGGGCCTCCGCGACCAACTGGCGGGCTTTCGCCTTCCGGTCGGACCCGCTGACCGTGTCGAGCAGCGCCCTGGCGTGGTGGACGTCGCCCAGCACGGCCCATAGGGCCGGCAAGTTCACCGGGGTCGCCGGGGCACGGTGCACCAGTTCGGTGCGGTGCGCGGCGAGCCGGGCCACGGCCAGCACGGTCGCATCCGAGTACTCCAGCTGATCCAGCCGCTGGGTTGCCGCGTCCAGGGCCATGGTGACCTCGGTGGTCGCCGCGGCGTGGCTCACCGCCAGCATGTGCTGCTGCCGGCCCGGATCGGAGGCTAGGTCCAGCAGCAGGTCCAGCTTGCCCTCAGCGCGCAGCAGGTATGGGTACGTGTACAGCAGGTACGCCGGGCTGTCCGCGGACCAGCCCTTCGCCCACTCTTCGAGCGCCCAGCGGTGGATGTCGTCTCGGTGCGTGCCCATGCGCGCCGCCCCGAGTTTCTCCTCGGTTTTCTCGCGCAGGGCCTCGTGCCGGAACACGTATATCTGGGTCGGCTTGGCGCCGGTCGCGGCCTGACGCACGGTGCGCAGCGCCAGGCTGCGCCCCAGCGCGCTGCCCAGCAACTGACCCAGCTGGAAGGCCGACACGTGAGTCAGCGCCTCGAGGTCTCCGCAGCTCAGGCCGCCCCTGCTGGCAGCAATCAGTCCCAGCGCGTCCTCCGCCACGCCGCCGCCCTGCAGCGCCTGCTCGACCTCTGCGGTGGCGGCCTTCTCAACGTCGCGGGCTCGCTCCGACCGGGACAGCGTGCGCACCCGGCACCGGTGCAGCGGATGGCCGGCTCGGACGTCGATCGGCAGCCGCGGCAGCGGCCGGCTGGACACCACCACCTTGAGGCCGGGAATCGGCTGCGCCGGGAGCAGCCCCGCGATGCCGGGTCCCTTGCTGCTGTCCTCGTCGAGCCCGTCCACGATGAGGACCAGCCGCTCGCTCGGTGTCTTGCTGTCTAGGTACTCCGCCGCGCGGGTTAGCAGCGCCCGTAGATGGTGGTCCGCGTTGTACCGCCGCAGATCCGGCGGGGCCTCGCCCAGCACCTCGCACAATTGCTCCACGAGCACCGCGGCGAAGGCGAACCGGTCGCACTGGTCCTGGCCGCTTCCCGTGATGAAGAAGCCGACGGTGACCACGTCGTCTAGGCCCGGATCCAGCATGAAGCGCGCCATGAGCGTGGACTTCCCGGCCCAGGCCGCGCCCTGCCACCACACATAATCTTCGTCACCTGAGCAGAATTCGCGCAGCTCATTGAGCTCGTCCCGCCTGTCGGGCAGGTCGTCGACGTACAGCTCGCGCACGGTGATGCGATAGGCGCCGGTAGGCCGCGGCAGAGCAGGCGGATTGACGTTGACGATGAACGACCCGCCGACGTCGCCGAGGTTGGCGACGTTGACCCCGCTGTTGATAGCCGTCTGCGCTAACCCCTGTTCGGGCCGGCTTGCGGTCACCTGGCCGGACCGCCGTGCCCGATGCCGCCGAAGACCACACCGGTGTTGGCGATGTTCACACCGCCCTTGGATACCTGCCGGACCGCGCCGGAACTCGTCACCGTGACGGCCGGTGCCGGCGTAGCGGCCGGCAGCTGTGTCACGAGGGCGGCCAGTTCGGCGGCAAACTCCGGGTCATCGGCGGCCGCCTGAGCCAGCGAGCAACGCAGCCAGGTGCTGGTCGCCTCGCTGACAGCGGGAGTCTGCAGATCCGCCGTATTTTCCCGTTCCAGCTGGGCCAGCGCCCGGTCCCCGGGCAACGTCCGAGTGACCAGCTCGTGGATCTTGTCGCTGACCGCGTCACCGAGCGCATCGGCCGCGCGGTCCACGCCGCGGTCCGCCCGCCCGGCCAGCCGCTTCGCCTTCGTCCACGCGTACGCGGCGAGGCCAGCGACCGCCGCAGTGAGGATCTCGTGCTCCGGAGGCAGGATCAATGGTCCCCTTATCACAGTCGGACTTGTGCCAGGGATGCGCCGTCGGCGAACCGGCACTGGGACGGTACCAGCCCCCGCGGTTCTTCGGGGCGGCAATTACGGATTGCATTCTTTCGGTTTGCTCATTGTGGTTCTTTCCGCTCCGGCGGTGGCGTGGCCCGCTTGGGTCGCACGTGGACACTTGCCGCTCCACTGCGGTCCGCCGGAGCGCGGCGCGGGTTCAGACGCTGCCGGGCGGGGTTTTTGCCCCAATCGCGGTATACCTTTTGTGGGTGAGGTGTCCGGGCCGTGTAGGAGCGCAGACTCGGGCGATATGTCCGTTCGGGTGGTAATGAAGGCAACCGGCCGTCGCCCACCGAATCGTTCGGCGCGCTTGCGACATAGATGCCAAGGCTGAGCTGATGATCCTCCAACTGTTGCCACATTCAGGCCAGCGCATAAATATGCGATAGGGCAATGCCCTCATTCGGCATGAGTGCACGGTTCAGTCTTTGACAAGCCCGCGAGCCTTCCCAGCCAGCTCGCGGGGCTGATCGCCTTGCCGCAGTCTGTGCGTCATCCCCCTCTGGGTCAGCGGTGCCGTGTTATCACGGTGCCGCTACGATCAGGGTCTGCTCGGGGATGGTGGCCAGACCAGGCTTCTGGTCTTGGATCTGTATGGATCCCACGGCGAACTGTTTCTGCCTGAAGAGTGTGCGTTGCAGGGTGACGTGGTGGGGATTGGGCATATGAGCAGGCAAGCTCGTTGGCGCGCACTTGCAGGCGGTGTCGGCTTTGCCGCGGCGGGTGCCGCGCTCGCCTATGTCCTGGCCGGCGGCCCGTGGGCTGTCGTGGGTGCCGTGATCGGGGCCGCGACAGGCTCGTTCGCGCCGTCGGTCTACGACGCGATCCGCAGGCGCGATGCCGCGCGAGAGGGCCTGCGTGACACCTTCGAGAAATCCCCGCCGCAGAGCTGGGCGCGGCTGCTGGATCCCCGGCGTGAACTGGTCGGCTTTGTTGGCCGCACGGACGAACTCGGAGCGCTGACAGCCTGGTGCGACGGCAGCGATACTGACCGGCTGCGGCTGGTGACTGGACCAGGAGGGGTCGGGAAGACCCGGCTGGCGGTGGAGCTTAGCGAGCGCATGAAGAAGCGGGGCTGGGCGTGCGAGCGGATCGCCGACGGGCAGGAGTCCGTGGCGATCGCCGCCTTGCGCGCGGTGACTCGGGCGCGGGCGTTGCTGGTCGTTGATTATGCCGAAACCCGCGTCGGGCTCAGGCAGATGCTGACCGCGCTGGCCAGCGATCAAGGTGCGGGAGTGCGGGTGCTGTTGCTGGCCCGCGATGCCGGGGACTGGTGGGATCAGCTCGGCGCCGGGGAGCCTGCGGCCTGGGATCTGGTCCAAGCCGCTAGCTCGGCACATCTGCGGCTTTCGCCCGTCGTGGCTGCTGATTTGTCAGATGCAGATGTGATTGCCCTTGCGGTCAGGTCGTTCGCTCAGGAGCTCGGCCTGCCGGAAAGGACGGTGGAGATCTATGGCGACGTCGGCACCGGCCAGCGGCGTGTGCTGGACCTGCACGCGGCCGCGCTCGTAGCCGTGCTAGCCGAGGCCCAAGACGGAACTGTCCGAGTTGACATCCGCACGGTTCTCGGCGAGCTGCTCCGCCATGAGCAGCATTTCTGGTACGACAGCGCCCGGACCTACGGGCTATCCGGCGGGCGAGACGGGACAACCGCGCAGGCGCTGCGGCAGATCGTCGCCGCCGGATGCCTGCTCGGTGCGGCCAGCCAGGAGGAGGCCCGTGTCCTGCCCGCCCTGGTGCCGGGAATGTCAGCGTCGGCCACGATCGCTGAGTGGCTGCGGCTGCTCTATCCGCCTGATCCTGGCGACGCTGACTGGATCGGGTCGATGCAGCCCGACCGGCTCGCTGAGCTGCACACCTTGCGGGAGCTCATCGCCTCACCACCACTCGCCCAGTCGTGCTTGACCAACCTGGACGCCAGGCAGGGAATCAGAGCGGTGGCCCTGCTGGCCCGTGCCTCGTCCGACTACCCCGAAGCTGAGAACCTGCTCGGCCACATCCTGCCCAACGTCGCTGGTTTCCTGGCCGGCATGGAAGCCCCCGCAGAGATACTGACCGCCATCCTCAACGCGATCCCCTACCCGACGGTTGTCCTTGCTCCGGCAGCCGTCAGCCTCGGTCAGCGCATCACGAGCAACCTGCCCGCCGGCACAGACCCGGGCGTCCGGGCGTACTGGCTCTCGAGTCTCGGAAACCGCCTTTCCGAACTCGGCCGCTCCGCCGAGGCGCTACCGGTTATCGAGGAGGCCATCACAATTCGCCGGGAACTGGCCGCAGCCGACCCAGACCGGTACCGGGCCGATCTCACCAACTCGCTGGTCAACCTGGGTGTCGCGCTCGCCGAGCTGGGCCGCCTCCCCGAGGCACTGGCCGCCGACGGCGAGGCAGTGGCGATCCGGCGGGAGCTGGCCGCAGACGACCCAGACCGCTACCGTCCCGACCTCGCCTTCGCGCTCGCGAATCTTGCCCAGCGGCTCTTCGCGATGGGCCGTTCCACGCAGGCGCTGCAGGCCACCGAGGAAGCTGCCACCATCTATCAGGAGCTGGCCGCGGCCGACCCAGACCGCTACCGTGCGGACCTGGCCATCTCACTGGACGCACTCGGCATCCGGTTCTCCGCGCTAGGGCGCTACGCTGAGGCGCTGCGAGTCACCGAACAAGCTGCCGCAATCCACCGAGAGCTGGCCGCAGCGGACCCAGACCGTTATCGGCCCTACCTTGCCCAGTCGCTGGGCAATCTCGGCGTCAGCCTCTCCGAGCTGGGCCGCTCCGCCGAGGCGCTGCCCGTTACCGAGGAAGCCCTCGTCATCCGGCGGGAACTAGCCGCCGCCAGCCCCGGCCGCTGGCGGCCTGACCTCGCCACCACGCTGGTCAACCTCAGTGCCCAGCTGTCCGAGCTCGGCCGCCTCGCCGAGGCGCTGCCGTTTACCGAGGAAGCCCTTGCAATCCACCGGGAACTGGCCGCCGCGGGTCCCGGCCGCTGGCGGCCTGACCTCGCCACCACGCTGGACACCCTCGGTACCATCCTGCTCGAACTGGACCGCCCCGCCGAGGCGCTAGTCGCCGGGCAAGAAGCTGTGACGATCTACCGGGAGGTGGCCGCCGCTGACCCGGACCGCCACCAGCCCGGCCTGGCCAGGTCACTGGCTAACCTCGGCGCTGTCCTCTTCAAGCTGGACCGCCCCGCCGAGGCGCTGCAGGCCACCGAGGACGCCGCCGCCATCTGTCGCGAGCTCGCCGCCGTCAGCCCCGGCCGCTACCGGCCCGACCTGGCCTCCATGCTGTCCAGCATCGCTGCCATGCAGTCTGAACTGGACCACCCTGCCATGGCGGTGCGGGCTATCGAGGAAGCGCTCGGAATCAGCCGGGAGCTAGCCGCCGCGGACCCAGACCGCCACCGGCCCGGCCTGGCCTCCGCACTGGTCAGGCTCGGTGTCGTCCTGTCCGAGCTGGATCGCCCGGGCGACGCGCTCGCCGCCGAGCAGGAAGCCGTCACGATGTACCGGGAGCTGACCGCCGCCAGCCCGGACCGCTACCGCCCTGACCTTGCCAGGTCACTGGATCACCTCGGCGTCACCCTCGTCGAGCTGGGCCGTCCCGTTGAGGCGCTAACGGCGGGACAGGAAGCAGTCACGATGTACCGGAAGCTGGCCATTACCAGCCCGGACCGCTACCGCCCTGACCTTGCCCGGTCCCTCCGAAACCTCGCACAACCCATGAAACTGCTCGGCCAGGAGGACAATGCTGCCGCTGCTATCGACGAGAGCGCAAAGCTTCATGCGGAACCTTCCCATTGACCGGATGATCGCTGCCAAGCCGCCCTCAGCTGCCACGACAGGCACCCATGAGATTCCGTGCCAGATCGCACGATGATTAGCGCCTCGCGGAGAGCGGGTGCGCCGGAACGATACGCTCATCGGCTAAGGCTCAGTCCCGGGAACTGCGGATAGACCCTGTCCGCGGCAGATGCGGACCTCCAGGCCAGGGGCGCGCCGACGCATAAACATGCGGGTAGGCCGCTCGCGCGTTGGACCATTCCATGGCGGCCGATAAACGCGAGGACGGGTTGATAACCGCGCGCTGACCCGCCGTTATGGACGGTGATTCGATTGCTGGGCTTGCGGCTCGAGTCGTCCCAGAACGGAGATTCTGTACGACCAGGTGACCCGAGTACTCTCTAGTTCAGTTCGCCCGGCGCGTCTGGGAATCTACTCAGGAAGATAGGGAAACGAACATGGGAACGGCAGAGTCCGGCGTCACCGCCTTCTTCGGGAAGCTCGCCGACACGTGGAACACCAACGATGGAGCGGCGTTCGCCGGCTTCTTCACTGAGGACGGATCGCTTATCAATCCGTTTGGTGAGCGAGCCGACGGTCGGGCTGCTCTGACAGCCATGTACACCGAGTACTTCGGCGGCATGCTGCACGGAACGACCACATCGATCAACTTGACCACGCTGCGGGCCATCGGGGATGACCACGCGTTCGCCGACGCCGATCAGACGATCTACTCGGCTAACGGCGACGTGGTCCTGGCTCTGCACGTCGTCAACCTGCTGAGACGACAGGACGTGGAATGGCGGCTCGTGGACAGCCGCCCGTACGCCTTTCCCCCTCCTCCGGCGTAATGACTCATGACGGCAATGCAGCCGTTGCCGGACTGATTCCGCGCTTCGAGGGTAGCAAGGACTTCCGGAGCCTCCGGACGCCACAGACTTGAAGGCAGGACCGGAGGGCACGGCTCGACGGTACAAACGCGCGCCCTTTCCGATCGGAAGCGACATCGGCTCGCCACGCCGGATTCGGCAGGCCGCATGGCCACCTGGGCTCAACGTCACTTTGTGTGATTTGCCCAGCTTCTGGCTCTCGCGCGCCGACCCGCCGATATGATCGGCAGCTCCACTGTCAGCATGTGTGCCTCAACTGCGTCCCGAACCGGCCTTTCTGCGTGGCGAGGGTCTTGCTGGGTCGCCAATTGCTGTCGGCGGTTCCCCGGGGTGAGCTGTGCGGCACGCTGGACGGCATGCTCGCCGCGCACCTCGCCCGCCGTGGGACCGCGCCCGACGGGCAGCTGTTCCGCGGCGGCCCGCTCAGCGAGAGCCTCTCCCGCCGAAGGCCACCCCAAGGCCGCGGAGTGAGGCGGCGTCCCGGTTAGCCGACCAGGTTGTGGCGCAGCGCGAACAGGACAGCGGCGCCGCGGGTGGAGCAGCCGATTTTGGCATAGATGTGCTGGATATGGCTGTCGGCCGTCTTGGGGGAGATGACCAGCCGCTGGGCGATCTGTGCGGTGGTAAGCCCGGTAGCGGCCAGCCGCAGCACCTCGACCTCCCGGTCCGTCATCCCGGCAGGCGGAGTCTGCGGTCGCGGCCGCGCCTGATGACCGGCCGCGGCCAGTACGCATTCGATGGCATCGCGGTCGACATGGCCCTCCGCTGCCATCCGGCGCAGCTCCGCGGCCGCGGCCTCCGGGGTGAGCGCGGGCCTGTGCGCCCGCTGCTGCGTCATCGCCTGGTAGCGATCGGCCGCGGCGAGGATCCGCGCGGCCGGGCTGAGCTGGGCGGCCGTGAACCCCTTGACGTAGCCCGAGCCGTCGGCCTTCTCGTGATGGCAGGCCGCCAGCGGATTCAGCTCGCCCAAGGCACCGGCCCGCCGCAGCATCTGCTCGGTGAGCAGCGGATGCAACTGCACCCTGTCGAACTCGGCCCGGGTCAGGGCGGCTGGCTTGTCCCAGATCGAGTTCGGCACCGCGGTGCGCCCGAGATCATGCACCAGTCCGGCACGCCGTACCCGCACCACCTCCGCTGCAGGCATCCCGGCCCGCTGGCAGGCCCCGGCGGCGAGCGCGGCGACCTGGCGCGAGTGCCCCGCCGTGAACGGGGACTTCAGGTCGATGAAGTCGGCCGCGACCTCCAGGGCACTGTCCAGGTCCTCGCCGCGGAGCCGCTGGCGGGGTTCGGGCTCGGCGGCGAGCACTGCGTCCCACGGATCGAGCTTGTCCAGCCGGTCGAGGAACTCGGCCGCGACCGGCAGGAACTCCGCGACCAGTCCGGGGTCGTAGGCGCGGCCCGAACGCTCCCGGATCAGCGCGATCGCCTCGCCCGGTGAGCGCAGCCTGGCCAGCGCCTCCGCGTCGTGGGTCAGGTGCGCGATCCGCATCGCGAGCGGAATCCGCTCCCCCTTCACGCCATTGGGCTGGCCCTTGCCATTCCAGCGCTCGAACGTGCACGCCAGGGCGTCGCGCACCGGCTGGTCTATCCTCAGCCGGGCGGCGAGCACGTCCGCCGCCTCGCAGCCGGAACGGAAGTTCATCTGCGCGAACTTCCGCCCGCCCGCCAGGATCGAGGCGACCGCGCCTATGCGCGCAATGCCCTTCTTGCCAGGCAGCCCGAACGTCACGGCGTCCCGCAGCACCTCGGCCGGATTCGACGCGTCGTAGGTCAGCGTCCGGGCCCGGGTCTCGATATCGTCGCCGAACATCGCCGACACCTCGTGAGCATGAGCGGTGCAGCCGAGGTAACGAAGCTGCGCGCACCAGTACGCGGTGTCGCGGACCTCGGCGCCAAGGCCCGCCGACCCGGCCAGCCAGATAGCCAGCAGCGTGGAGCGCATCTGGGACTCCAGCGGCTGGCCGAAGGAGCTGTCCTGCCCAAGCGTAAGGACGGCGACCAGTTCGCCAAGGCTCAGCTCATCCATGCGGACCCCGACCCGAGAGAGGCAGGAAAGGCGAGGAAGGACAAGGAGAAGATCAGGAATTCTCCCGATGCCAGGCCGCGCGCCCGCTCGTAGCGTACATCGTGACGGCGTTCGGCGATCTACCAGGAGAAAGCGATGAGCACGTTCATCACCAGGCTGGACACGACCGGCACCGGACCGCGGCTCGCGGTCAAGGACCTCATCGATGTGATGGGCGTTACGACAACCGCCGGGTCGCGCGCGGTCGAGCAGAACGCGGCGCCCGCCACCGCCGATGCCGCGTGCCTGGCCGGAGCGCGGGCGGTCGGCGCCCGGATCGTCGGCAAGACGAACCTGCACGAGCTGGCGATGCTGCCGCTCGGCACCAACCAGTGGTTCGGCACGCCGGTCAACCCGCTGGACCCCGCCCTGATCCCGGGCGGGTCCTCAAGCGGCTCGGCGGTCGCGGTCGCGACCGGCGAGGCCGACGTGGCGCTGGGGTCCGACACTGGCGGCTCGATCCGGATCCCGGCCGCCTGCTGCGGCATCACCGGCCTGAAGACCAGCTACGGCCGGGTGCCGCTGGACGGCGTCTGGCCGCTGGCGCCGAGCCTGGACACCGTCGGCCCGATGGCCGCCACCGTGGACGGGCTCGTGACCGGAATGGCGCTGCTGGAGCCCGGGTTCACGGCCGCGGCGGCGCCGGCCCGGCGGATCGGCCGGCTGCGGACCACGGCGCGGCCGGAGATCGAGCAGGCCGTGGACGAGGCGCTCAAGGCCGCGGAGTTCGAGGTCGTGACGCTGGACTGGGACGGCTTCGCGGCCGGCACGAACATCTTCACGACGATCTTCCTCACCGAGGCGTGGGACACCGGCCACTCGCTGGCTGAGGCGCACCCGGACGGCGTGGGCGATGACATCCGCCAGACGCTGAGCATGGCCGACCTGTTCCGGCCCGGGCTCGACGACGCCCGCAGCCAGCTCGCGGCGTGGCGGCAGTCGCTGCTGGACCTGTTCGGGCAGGTGGAACTGCTCGCCCTGCCGACACTGCCCGTGTTCCCGCCCCGGCTGGAGGACCTGGCCCCTGACTCGCTGGTCAACGTGATCATCGAGATCACCCAGTACACCGGGCTGTTCAACGCGGCCGGAACGCCCTGCACCGCGCAGCCCGTCCGGGCAGCGGGCACCCGCATGCCGGCCAGCCTGCAGCTCGTAGGCCCCCCGCAGGGCGAGGAACTGCTGCTCGCCACCGCACGCCGGGTGGAGGCTGCCATCGGATAGATAGCTCCTGGCTGGCGAGGGGCTCGCGCCCCACAGCCGCCGAGTGATCGGCCTGCTGCAGCGGCCAGGAACGCGGCGCATGAGGCAGCGCAGCCGGAGCGATCAAGGATCCGGCTGGCCGCAATGAACACGGCGGGCGAGTATCTCGCTCCGCCGCTGATCGCTGGGGGTGCTGGTCTGCCGACAGACCGGGTCGGGATTGTCGGGACGTCGCGCCAGTTCAGCGCGCTACCGGGGGTCGGCGGCGGCGATCGCCCCGGCCGCACCGAGCGGTCCAGACACGGCGTAATGGCGTCGCCGGGGTTGAGCGCAGAGTTGTTACGCTGGACGACCGTGCCAGGCGAGCCGGCCGCACCGCTAAGGGCCGTTCCCGCAGGTCGTCCTGCGCTCGGCTTGGTCAGCCAAGAAGGACGACATGGAGGGCTTCGCCCCCGAAAGGGCGAGCTTCGGAAATAAGGATTCCCGGGCGCTAGGACACCATCGACACGTGGGGAGATGAGGACGAGACCGTCGCCTCCACCCGTATCCCGACTATGAGTCCCAGCACCGCTGCCATACATAACCGGTCAATCGGGCGCGGCAGTCGCCGACCGAAGGACCACGCCCAAGACGCAACCTATTCGGCAGGTCATTTGCTGGTTCCGTTCTGAATTGTTGATCTGGCTTATGAAGTCACGGTGTGTTCGGCTTCCGGTGGTCGTCAGGCTGGTTGCCGGTAGCTGGCTATTTCAGTCACCTGGTGGTGGGCGGGTTGCCCGGGGATGTGGATCCAGCCGGGGTAGCGGTTGCCGGCGATGCGCACGCGGACGAGCGGGTGGAAGGCGTGCTGGTCGATTCCGTCATATCCGTGGCGCACGATGGCCCCGTAGATGTCGCCCGAGATCACCAGGATCAGCGGATCGGCAGCCGCCTGGAGCGCTTTCTTGACGTGGGCGGCGTCGAGCAGCCTGAAGGCGATGTCCAGTGCTTCCCCGAAACACCCGTTGGCGTCGTAGTTGACTTCGCCCGCGTGCACAACGGCGCGGATCCGCAGTTGGCGCTGTGCCCGGCTAGCGCGCGGCAGGCTTGCGTTGTAATCGGTCAGCAGCTGGCTGAGGGCGGGGATGGCTGTTTTCAGCAAGGCCGCCGTGGGGGCCTGGTCCACCGGGTGGATGAGCGCGAGGATGCCGTCGCCGCGGTCGATGAACCGGTCACGGTACTGCCTGCGGATGCCCGCCTCGAGCAGCGCTGCGTCGAACACCTCGTACATCGTGCTGCGGAGCTCGGCCTTCACCGGATCGGGCCGGCTGGTCGAGCGCTCGATGTCGAGGGCGACCACGGCCCGGTGACGGGGCAGGCCGGCAGCCGGGAGCGGCTCTGTCCGCGGGAGCCTGCGCGCCATTAGCCTGACCGCCGGTGGCCCCAGGCGGGCATGCGTACCGTGAACGCCAGCTGCGGGATGCCGAAGGCGGTGTGGATCGCGAAGCGAACCCGGTCGCGCCGGGCGGGCAGCGTGTGCAGTTCGGCGAGCCATTCCTCGCACCACCGGGTGCGGATGGCCGCCGGGAGCAGCGCGGCCACCGCGAGGAGCAGGCGGCCGGAGGCCGAACGCGCGTGCCGGTTGCGTTTCATCGTGGCATAGGCGAGCGCTTCCAGCTCCACCTCGATCGTGTCCATGCCGAGCTGAGCTGCGACCCGCACGAAGATATCGAGCGATTCCCTGGCCTTGCGCAGCTGCTTGACCTGCGGGATGAACTGCACGGTCCGCATGTTGTGCAACCGGTCCGCCAGCTTGATCGCAAGAACCCGGGTGTCGGCACACTTCACAGCGGCCATCACCTGGGACACCGTACGCCCTCGGCCCTTGATCCGGTCCAGCGCAGCCGTTCCCGCCACCAGAGCCGCCACCCCGGCACCGAACTCGCCGCTCAGTGCGGCCAGCGTGTAAGGGGTGTCCTCGATCGTGTCGTGCAGCAGCGCCGCGCACAGCATCTCGTCATCCGCGCCGGTCTCGGCCAGGATCGTGGCGACAGCCAGCGGATGGGTGATGTACGGGTCACCGCTCCTGCGCGTCTGGCCCTGATGCCAGGATGCCGCCACGTCATAGGCCCGCTGGATGCGTTCAACGTCGGCATCGGGCCGGGTGACCCGGAGAATCTCGCGCAGGCCGGCCAGGGCGTCGTCGTGGCAGGCGATCGGCTGCGACTGGATCTGCAGGCGGCTGATCATAGCGAGGCCCCCAGCGGACCCGGCTGCGCGCTGCTCAGGCTCGACCGGCGTTTCTCCCGCCTGAAGGAGATCTCCGCCAGGGCCAGGCGTGCCTGCTCGGCCCCGTCCTTGGTCAGCTGGTAGTAACGCCGCCGCGGCCGGCCATCGCTGATGCTCAGATCCGGATCCTCCCAGCTGCTTTCCACCCAGCCCACACGCTCAAGCCGGGCCATAACCGGATACAGGGTGCCCGTCTCCAGGCCGGCCTGCTTGCTGATCTCAAGCCCGTACCGCGGGACGGCGGCATCTTCCAGCATGGCCCGCAGCACCTGCTGCACCGGCCCGGTCATCTTGATCGCATACTTCATATATCTAACTCTAGATAGCTAGGACTAACTTGTCGAGACTCGTGTCTGATACATCGACGGCTACGGCCGCCCGGCAGCTGTGCCTAGCGTGATCCCGGTACACAGGGCCTTGCCGCCGTGCGAAGGCAATAGCACGGCGGTCACGGACCGCAACGTCAACCTGTGCGCGAACCGCCGTTCGGTGCGGGGAGATCAAGAATCGTACGGCCCGTCAGGACCGTTCATAAGAGGAATTCTGTTGCGCCGACAAGCTGACCGCAGGGCTGTAGGCGCTCGGAACGGCCGGCGTTGGCGGTCTTGCGGGCACACGCTGTTCATCCCGGCGGGCAGCTCGGCCGCATGACAGCCTTAGTCCTGCGCCAGGAGGGAAGGTAGCCGTGACAATCCGGGTCATGGCTTTTGTCACCGGGCGGGCATTGGCTGCGCCGGCAACCCGCTGTGTTGAGACGGGGAGCCGGTGAGCCGCGAGCTGATCCCCGTCCTGTGGCTGTGCGATCCGCCGGGAGTCGGTAAGACCATGGTCGGCTGAGAAATCTTCTCTCAGCTCACGCGGGCCGGGATCGAGGCCGGCTATGTCAACGTCGACCAGCCGGGCATGTGCTATCCCGAGCCGGTGACAGATCCGGGCGGCACCGGATAAAGCACACAACCTCGGTGCGGTGGTGGCGAACTTTCGGTCGGCGGGCGCCCGGTGCGTCATCGTCTCTGGTGTCGTCGACGCCGCATACAGGGTGCACGCTGACATGATCCCGCGGGCAGCGCTGACGGTGTGCCGGCTGCGCGCAGGCTGGGATGAGCTCAGGCTGCGGTTCGCCGGGCGCTGGGAAATACCCGGATTGGTGCAGACGTGCTGCGTGACGCTGGCGCAATGGACGCGAGCGATGTTGGAGACGTGTGCGCCGGCACCAGTGCCCTGCCGGTGGGCGAGGTGGCGCGGCTTGCGCGGGAGCGCCGTGTGCCCAGCCTTCGGTCGCCGCTGACCCCGCCGGACGGCCTCCGCGGGGACGTCCGGTTCTCGGCGCTGGCCGGTGCTGGCCAGGTGACCTCGCCCCGGTGACCGTCCCTGGACGGGACACAGGACCCGGCCGGCGGCATATCAGATGCTCTGCTCAGATGCTCTGCCTTGGGCTCGTCGGTGGCCGCATCACCGGCGGGCTCAGTAGCGCCGTGCCCTTGTTCCAGCGGTGACCCGCCCCGCAACCCTCTTGGCCGCCGGCGACGCTCGTCGATGAGCGTCAGCTTCTTTGCCCCGTAGACTTCCGTTGTGGTTGTTCAGCCCGAGGCAGGCAGTGTCAGGATCGCTGAGCTGGTGGCGACTCTGTCTTATGCCGCTGACTTGGGCCTGGGGCAGCCGATGGCGCACTGCATGCGGCAGACGGTGGTCGCGCTGCGGCTGGCCGGGCTCGCCGGCGCCAGCGACCGCGAGCTGGAGGCCACCTACTACCTCGGGCTGATGATGAACGTCTACTGCCATGCCGATGCGGCTGAGCAGGCGAAGTGGTTCGGCGACGAAATCAGCCTCAAGGGCGACGGGTTCGAGATGCTCGATATGAGCACGGCGCGGATGGTCTTCTTCATCTTGCGGCGGGTCGGCTCGCATGGCAGCGGCATGGCCCGCGCCAGGCGGCTGGCGGCGTTCCCGGTGGCCGGGCCGAAGCAGATGGCCGCCTTCATGACGACACACTCCACACTGGGTGCGCAGTTCGCCGGTCGGATTAGCCTGGAGGACGCGGTCTGTGTCGCGATCAGGCAGGCCTACGAACAGTGGGACGGCAAGGGTTACCCCGACCATCTGCGCGGGGAGCAGATCTGCCTGCCCGCGCGGCTGGTGCAGCTGGCCAGCCCGGTCGAGGTGTTCAGCCGCCGCCGCGGCGTCGAGGCGACGGTGACGATGGCACGCAAGCACCGGGGGACCCAGTACGACCCCGCGGTCGTGGACCTGTTCTGCGCGCACGCGCCCGCAGTGCTGGCCGGCCTGGACCAGGCTTCGGACTGGGATACCGTCCTGGATACCGAGCCGCAGCTCTCGCGCCGGGTCAGCGGCGCCGACCTGGACCTGGTCCTTGAAGCGATGGCCGATCTGGTCGACCTGAAGAGCCCGTATCTGGCC
>Ga0310038_10001542_pt1 | contig 17419 bp, 17 predicted proteins | sample Sb_taG_6_FD_200461 | JGI IMG/M metagenome (GOLD analysis project Ga0310038, IMG submission 200461) | Peat soil microbial communities from Weissenstadt, Germany - Sb_50d_4_PS metaG (v2) (version 2) | ecosystem: Environmental > Terrestrial > Soil > Wetlands > Peat | place: Germany: Weissenstadt... | reverse complement strand
ATTCACGGGGGCGGCAGCATGGGCGCCAGCCACTTTTGGCCTATGGGCCCCACGCTGGCCCGAAAGGGAGTGGTTTTGGTCAGCATGAACTATCGCCTTGGGGCCCTTGGCTTCCTAGCCCATCCTGCCCTCACCGCGGAATCTCCGCATCACGCCTCGGGAAATTACAGGATTCTCGACCAGATCGCCGCACTGCAATGGGTTCAGCGCAATATCGCCAAGTTCGGCGGAGATCCGGCAAACGTTACCATCTTCGGTGAGTCGTCGGGCGGAATGATGGTCTGTTTCCTGATGTCGTCGCCGTTGGCGCGTGGCCTGTTTCAACGCGCTATTTTAGAAAGCTTAGGCTGCGCCGACACCATTTCTCCGGAGTTGATGACTCCCACCTATTACGAGGGTGGCGTCGGCGCGGCCGAAGAGATCGGCCTGCGCATGATGCGGGACTTGGGTATTCCCCGCATCGGTAGAGGTGTTGCAGAAACCGCGACAACAAGACCTCTCAAGCTGCCACACTTACCCTCTGAGGAGACCTGGAGAGTCTCGGAAGAGCATCTGGAAGGCGATGGCCACTTAGGACCTGCTGCCGCCCCCCACAGATGTCAGCTCGTCCTTGTAGGCACTCACAAGTTGCAGGCGCATCGTCTCCAGGCGGCTTCCGGAAACACGTGCAAATCGCTTCAACAGTTCGTACGCAAGATCGTGGTCCTGCTCAGCCTTGCCACGAAGGCACAGACCGTCGATAGCGAAAGCGCGTGTTGGTTCGAGGGCCTTCACCGAGAACTTCCACCGATACGGAGGAAACATCCAGGACCAGCCCAGAATTTCACCCGGCCCGAGAGTTAGGAGGGTGAGAGGCCCGCGGCGCTCGGAGGCTATGTGCAACCCAACTTTGCCCTCACGAAGAAGATAGAACTTGTCGGCGTCTTCGCCCTCGTGGAAGATGAACCTTCCCGCATCAAAGTGCACGTTCCAGGCGCACCCGGCAACGAGCTCGACATGGTGTGGCGGGAAGTCAGCGAAGAACGGATGTGCAGTTAGGACAGTCTGAATAGTTTCCATGGCAACACCTCTAGCGATAATTAGCTGACAAGCGGCGGACTCTCGCAATGGAGCTTCCCCGCCATAATCGACTTGCCTCGCGCCAACTCCTCGACCGTTTCTTGACTCAGTTTCTCCTCGGCCACTTTCTTGGGTACCAATCCCAAGGCATAGGCCACCCCATAGAGGATGGCTTCCGGCCGGGGAGGACAACCTGGAACATAAAAATCGACCGGAATCACTTTGTCCGCGCCCCCGAGTACATTGTAGGTGTCGAACCAGCAGCCTCCGCCCGTCGCGCACGACCCAATGGCGAACGTGAGCTTCGGATTCGGAACGGCTTCCACAAGTCGCTTCAGGGCCGGGGCGACCTGGCGGGTGACAGGTCCGCAAACCAACAGCACATCCGCATGCCTCGGAGAACCAACGAGCTTGATCCCGAATCGCTCAGCATCATAATAAGGGGTGAGGACATTAATCACTTCGATATCGCAACCGTTACATGCCCCTGTGTTAGCGTGGTATACCCAAAGTGCCTTGGTAAAAGCCTTTTTGCAAAGTCGTCTCAACATGACAACACCTCAGCGAGTCACCTTCCCAGGGTTGCCAAAACCGTTGCCGCGCGGTCCAGCAAGGGCCAGGGCGCCTGGGGAAAGACTCCTAGCAACACACAGGTAGCGGCGAGCACTACCATGGGAACGGACATCCGAGCTGGGACTCCCTTGGGGTTTGCCGCTGCGGCACCTTCGAGCACGCATTTTCCCCAAAAGACTCTATAGCCCGCGCGAACCATAACCACCGTGGTCAGCACACTGGTCAGGATGGCGATGACCGCTGCCCACCACAGTCCGGCGTGGGCAAACGCCAGATATAAAGTCAGTTTGCTCCAGAACCCATTGAGGGGAGGAAAACCTGACAAGGCCAGCGCCCCCAGGAAGAAACACCCACTCGTGATCGGCATGCGGCTGGCCAGTCCTCCGAGCTCGGATATTCGCCTGGCGCCGGTAGCGTACATGACAGCTCCTACGCACATGAACAACAGGGATTTGTAGAGCGCGTGATTGAGCAAGTGAAAAAGGCCGCCATAACAACCCAGATAAGTTCCGAGTCCGATTCCGGCCAGAACATAGCCCATCTGGCTTACGGATGAGTAGGCCAGTAGGCGTTTCAGGTCATTTTGGGTCAAAGCCAGGATGATGCCGAGGAGCATTGTCAGTGTCCCCAGCGCGACGAGGAAGATCGTGATCTGAGGCAAGGCAGGATAGAATATGCTCACCGTGCGGGCCAAGGCATAGGCTGCCATTTTTATCATCACGCCCGATAACAGTACGCTGACAGGGGTGGGCGCCTCGGCATGCGCGTCAGGCAGCCAGGGATGGAACGGAGCAATTCCGGCCTTCGTCCCGAATCCGATGACTAGAAATGCGATGGTGATGGCTGCGGTCCCTCGCGGGATGAATTGAACCACGCCACGAATGTCGCTGATCAATAATGCGCTTGCGCCGGCGAGCTTATGAGTACTCGCTGCGCCGGCGTAAAGCAACACGCACCCGAACAAAGCAAATGTAATCCCAATGGTTAACAACATCAGGTACTTGTAACCGGCTTCGAGCGCACGCCGATCCCAATAGAAAGCCACCAGCAGGCCGGAGGTGAGCGTAGTGGCCTCAATGGCCACATAAAGCATGATTACGTTGTTGGTCACACACCCCCACAACATGGTCCCCAGGAACCACATCAGAAGACCGTAGAAGACCCGCGTACGACTAGCGGAAACGCCTTCCGTTTTGCCTTCCCCGAGGTATCGTGTGGAGTAAACAGACGCCAGCAGTCCGATACCGGAGATAATAACCACCATCAGCGCGCTCAAGGCATCGACGCGAAGCTCACGGCCCCAGGTGATAAGCGCGACGCCCGAGAGCGTGCGGTATGCCATCCAGCCGCTCAACCCGGTGACCAGAGCCGCCGTCAACACGGAAATCCATTGTTGAAAAGTTCGACCCAGCCGCGTCGCCGAAAACACGATCACGCCCGCGAACACCGGTAAGAGAAATACAGCAGCGGGCAGAACCGATACCTCGTTGAGCACTTCTCCAGACATACTCACCACCTTAATTCCCGCAACTCAAACGTATCGGTGGAGCCGAAAACCTTCCGCACTCCAACAATGACGTAGAGGAGAAGGAAAACCGTCACGACGACTTCTGTGGCGACACCAAAGAGCGCGGTCTCGGGCAAGGCGGGCGCCAAGCTCACCAGGCTCAGATGCACTCCGTTTTCGAGCAGACAAAGCCCGATCACTGTCTTGATGGCATCCCGGCGCGTCAGGACGGCGAACAAACCCAGTGCGAAAACGGTGGAGGCGACCGCCAAATTCGTTCTGAAAACCCCAAGTTGTCCCAGTTCAGTGGGCGATAGAATGGCCATTTGGCCGTGGGTGAGACGGAAGAAACTTAACATCAACAAGGCAGCGATCACGGTGGAGGGGCCAAAACCGATCACCGGCTTCAATTCGCGGTCATCCACGCCGCGGATGGCACGGAAAAGGAACCAGGGTGTAAGGACGGCCTTGGTGACGAATGCGGTGGCGGCCCACCAATAAAGCGCCTTGTTGACCGCGGCGAAACTCAGCAGCAACCCCACGATCAGCAGCGCCTGGCAGAGGTAGGCGAAGATCGAGAGCCTGAGCCTGCGCGTCTCGACCGCCGCCACGGAGGTAATCACCATCGTCAAGCTTAAGGTTTCGATCAGACCGCTGTGCAGCGCATTCGGGCTCATGCGCGACCTCCTCCCAAGCCCTCCCTGAAGCCGGTTTTCATCATCCGCTCGAGCGCCGTGGGAGGTGGGAAGCACCTGCCGCACCTCTGGCAGGGTCCCATAAAAACCTCCAGGCGCATGTACATGTCCTGGGGAGCGTTGGTGGCAGTTTCGAATTGCTGGCTTAGGCGGATGGCTTTTTCGGGACAAACCTCTTCGCACTTGCCGCAATACGTACACCTTCGCCAGAAGAACTCGAGTCTCCTCATGTGCTGTTCGAGATCAGACACGACGATTACGCCTGCAGGACAAACATTGGCACACCCACCGCATCCGAAGCATAAATCGGCGTCGATGGTCAGCTTGCCGCGGAACCCAGGTTTGGGTTCCTGCGGCACAAACGGATATCCGAGGGTGACACGCCCGGCTTTCAAGCAAATCAGCGCTTCTCGCAGCTTGCTGAGGAACACCGTAACCTCCCGCTATCTTCCGATCACTGCAAACGCCAGGGCCGCCAGCGATGACACCGCGACGCGCATGAAATATCCCATGGCTTGATCCACGCGCAGCCTCGGATTTACCACGTCAACAACCGCCACCAGGATCAGCAGGACAAGCACCTTGGCGATCGTAGCGATTAGATCAATCAAGTAGATCCCGGAGTGCGGCCAAGGAAAGAACACTTCGACCAGCAAAAAAGTGAGCACGAGTTGCTTCGTCCATATCGACCATCGGAAGAGCGCCAAGCGCGGACCGCTCTGCTCCACCAGCGGGCCTCCCATGATTTCCTGGTCGGCCTCGGCAATGTCGAAGGGCAATTTACCTACCACCGCTTGCAGAGCCAGGAAGAACGCCACGCCTCCAATCGCCAAGCTGATGCTCGGTCCGTTCTGCACCTGCCAACTCGCGATGCCGCCTAAGGTCAAGGTCCCCGCCTTGAACGCGCCTACGGCGAGGGCAATGGCCATGATCGGCTCGACAGACAAGAGCATCATCATTTCGCGCGAACTGCCTATGGAAGCATAAGGGCTGGCGCTGGCAAAACCTGCGAGCATGAGCAGTACGCTGCTCATTGCCGCCACGTAGAGCACGACGATCAAATCGCCCGCGAAGGCCAACGGTGCATCGCTCCCCATGGGAACCAGCGTCGCGAGAAAGAGCACAGAACCCAGCGTGAGCGCCGGCAAGGCTGCGTAGACGGCTCCTCCTGTGCTGCGGAGGTCCTCCTTACCCAGGAGTTTCAGGATGTCCCAATAGGGCTGGATGACAGGTGGGCCCACTCGGGAGTGAATCGCGGCGCGAAGCTTGCGCATCACGCCTTCGCAGAGCGGTGACAATAGTAAAGCGGCCGCCACGTTCAGCACGCTGAGCAGGAAAGTCTTCATGAGCCAGACGGTCATTGCGACCCTCCTCGCCCAACGGTCTGCTTTGAGACTTCGCTGGACCTTTTCTTCCTGGAGATCTCCAGAAGTTCCGCGTGGGAATAAACCCGAACGCTATTCGTCCTCCGGTCGACGGTCTCCAGGCGCTCCGTGCATGAGAAGCATGGGTCCAGGCTACCCAGGGTAATCGGCACATCTGCGATGTTCGCATTGGCGACCATCGCCGGCATTGCCTGCAGGTTCGGGTAGGTGGGCGCACGCACTCTCCACCGGTACGGGCGGTTATCACCACCCGTCAGTACAAAGTGGACTGCCTCGCCCCGTGGCGCTTCGACCACCGACACCCCAACCCGGCCCGGCGGAATCTCATCCTTGATTTCGGCACAAATCGGACCATCCGGAATCACCGAGAGGGCCTCGCGAACCAGCCGAATCGACTCCAGCAACTCGGTCACCCGCACCACCACGCGAGCCCAAGTATCCCCTGCCGTCTGCGTGGCGATCTGAGGAGGTAGCTCATCGTACGCTGCGTAGGGATGATCGAGACGGGCGTCAATGGCCACCCCGGAAGCACGCGCCGGCGGGCCGACGGTGCAAATCTTCTTCGCCCACTCGTTCGACAGCAAGCCGACTCCCCGGGTCCTGGCGTGCAAGGTAGTATCGCCTATGATGGCGTTTCGAACTGCCACGGACTCCTCTTCCACTGTGGCCAGCGTTTCGAGGAGCTTTGGTTTCATTTCGTTGGGGAGATCGCGCCGTAGTCCGCCCACCGTATTCATGCCATATGTCTTGCGGTTACCGGAGATCTCCTCGCAGAGCCACATCACCGGCTCGCGGATGCGCCAAGTCTGCATGAGTACAGTGTCGAAACCAATGATGTGCCCGGCAATACCCAACCAAAGCAAGTGGGAGTGAATCCGCTCGAGCTCCAGCATGATGGTTCGGATATATCTGGCCCGGCGCGGCACGTCGATGCCGGCCGCCTTCTCCACCGCTTGGCAATAGCAAGTGGAATGAATGAAGCCGCAAATTCCGCAAATCCTCTCGGCGAGGTAGGGGATTGAGTTGTAGGTCAAAACGCTGTCGCCGAGTTTCTCAATTCCGCGGTGGTTGTAAAAGATGCGCGTGTCGCATCCAACTACCGTCTCGCCTTCGACAAACAAGCGCCAATAGGCAGGTTCCTCGAGAACCGGAAAGAAGGGTCCCATCGGCATCACGCTTGCGCCCGCGGGAGGCTCGCGAAGCTGCGGCCGCACATTTTCAGCGGGCGGAGGCTGGTAGTTGTATGGAAAATCCCTTCGCAAGGGAAATACGCCTTCCGGCCAATCGTCTGCCAATAGTAGGCGGCGCGGATCAGGATGCCCTTCGGGATGGACGCCGACCGCGTCCCGGAATTCGCGCTCTGCCCAATTGGCGCCCGGAATGATTTCGGTGATGGATGGGATGCTCAGCTCTTTATCGGACACGGGAGATTCAAGGAGTATGTACAAATGCTCGCGGTCCAGCGAGAACAAATGCAGAATGGTGAAATCACCGGTAATGGGCCGCGCGTCGGTCCCCACGGAAATCAGGAAGCGAGCTTGCAGGTCGTGGACCAGACCCTCCACGACAGCCCGCAGGCCTGTCTTTTCCACACGGAACTGGAGGGTGTCGGGGTGGGGTTGGGTGACGGAGAGGAGAGCCCCGTCGCAGCGCGCGGCGACGATTTCCCTAACCCGCGTGGTGGTCGCCTGATCTGTCATGTTCATCTCCTCTCACCCCCTGATCCACACCAGGATTCCAGTCACCAGGATGGCACCAATGACGATCCACAGAAGGTAGATTTGCGGGATTCCGACGTGCGTTCGGCTTACGCGGTCGGCGAGCTTATCTATGGCTTTGGTCGCAGGGGTATAGAGCCATTGGTCGAAATTGAGGGCGCGACGGAGCGGAGCGGGGAATCTCGGCACGTGCACCTTCGGGCTGGGATAGATCCCTTGGAACGCGTGTTTGAAGGGCAAGTAAAAACTGCTGGCAGGGTAACGAACGGTGTCCGCATCGTGCTCCTCGCCACAGTACCAGACGGGCACAGACCTTGTTTTCGACGCACCTGCCCTCTGAATCCCCCAGGAGAACGCCCCCAAAACTGCCAAAGCTCCCAGCGCTACGAGGGGCGCCCAGCAACTCACCAAGGATCCGTTGACCACCAGTAAGAGACCGTCCCATAGACGTGTTGTCTCGAAGCTCGCCACCGGCAGGGCAGTCACCCCTTCAATCGCATGCCCAACAATGCGCAATGCAAGTTGGGGGAAAACGCCGAGCAAGACACACAGGCCAGCCAGCACAACCTGGGGCACGAGCATCGAAAGCGGCACTTCCCGGACTGCGCGTTTCTCATCCGCCCTTCCGAAAAAGACCGAGCCCAGCACCTTCAAGAAGGAGGCGAGCGTGGCGAGCGAGATGAAGAGTGCAATTAATCCAAGCACCAGGAACACGGGGAATCGCACTCCTGCCAGTAGGCAGCCGGCCACGATCAGCCACTTACTGGCAAAGCCGTTAAGCGGCGGCACGCCTGCGATGCTCAGCGACGCTATAGCTGTGGTCCCCGTTGTGTAGGGCATGAAACCTGCCAAGCCCCCCAGCTTGTCCATGTCCCGTTCGCCGGTCCGATAGAGCACCGAGCCTGCTCCGAGGAACAAACACGACTTGAAGCAGGCATGATTAATCGCGTGCAGGATCGCCCCGCCGAGAGCAATCGAGGCCAGGGCAGGAGATACTTCGAGACAGTACGCCCCAACTCCAAGCCCCAGACAGATGTAACCGATTTGGCCGATAGTATGGAACGCCATCAGACGCTTCGTGTCGGTCTGCCTGAGCGCGGTCAGGGTTCCAACGAACAGCGATCCCGTGCCGGCAAGCGCCACAATGATTCCCCATATCCTCAGCGACGGAGACACCACCAGAAAAGAACAGAAGAGGCGAATCAGGCCATATATTCCCAGTTTGACGAGCGCGCCTGAAAGCGTGGCGCTCATGCCTGAGGGCGCAACAGGATGCGCATCGGGAAGCCAATCGCCCATGGGCAGGACGCCGGCTTTGGTAGCGAACCCCAGGAAGAAGAGCAGGATGACCGCGTGAGCCAGGAACGGTCGAGTGGTCAACAGGCCAGAGAGCGTTTGTCGGATAGCGGCAAAAGAGAATGATCCGGAGGTCCTCCACAGCATCAGCGCGGCAGCCACCATGCAAAGCGTGGCGCCGTGGGTGATGATGAAATACTTCAGCCCGGCGCGCTGGCTAGCGGGGTTCTCGCTTTCGAAGGTCACTAGAAAGTACGAGGTCAATGTCATGGATTCCCAGAAGATGAGAAAGAACAGGAAATCCGTGCAGACCAGAACCCCCGTCATACTGGCAACGCAGAGAAGCAGCAGCGGGAAAAACTTCGCCACATCATCGCGGCCGTAATGTTCCATGTATCGCACGGAGTAAAGAGTGCTGAGCAGGGCGATCAGGGCAACGATGCCAAGGAAAATGGCGCTGAGGGGATCAATCCGCAGTGAGAGACTTGCGCCTAATTGAGGCAAACGCAGGAGCGTCTGCTCGCCCGAGGCCACCGACCAGGCTCCCACAATCGCAAGCCCGGTGCACACGGAAGAGGCACAAACGAAGGCGCAACTGATCCACCCGCACAATTTGCGGCGGCTCGCAAAGAGCAGGCTCACCAGCGAACCCGCCACGAGAATCAAGATGCTGATTTCGACGTTGTGAACGGGGTTGACCATTCTATTTCCCTATTAACTGCACCAAAGGCATGCCCACAAAGGGTACTGCTACACAACCGATCATCAGGATGATCAATGTGACGTTCATCGCAAAGGGAGGATCCACCTCGGCGGGAACCGCTACCAAGGGCGCGCCCAGGAAGATTTTCTGCGCGATATAGAGCATCCAACCGAAGGAAACCAGAGTTTCGCAAAGGACGAAAATGAGGATAAGAGGTCCGAGAGGTCCGGAAAGGCGCATAGCGCCCGAAAGGATCATGAGCTTGCTCCAGAAACACGCCAGCGGTGGAACTCCGGTGACGCTCAGCAGCCCGACGAAAAATGCTGCGGCCGTGAGCGGCATGATTTTTCCCAAGCCATGCAAGGCCGATATGGAACGAGTGCCGGTAGCGTAAGCGATGGCACCCGCGCAAAAGAAGAGAGTGGCTTTGCTATAGCCGTGGCAAATGATATGCAAAACACCGCCGCGCAAACCCAAAGTTGATCCCAGCCCTCCGATCGCGAGCCCGAGAAACACGTAGCCGAGATGAGCGATGCTCGAATAAGCCAACAGCCGCTTGAGGTCATCCTGTACAAAGTAGAAAGATAGAGCGACGAAAATCGTGAGCAGCGCCATGCCGGCCATGAGCAGGCAGACGTTCGTGGGAATTTTCCACCCGCTGCTCATGACTCTGGCCATCAGGTAGACACCCGCCTTGACCATGGCGGCCGCGTGGAGATAAGCACTGATCGGTGTGGGGGCCTCCATAGCGTCCGGAAGCCATGTCTGGAAAGGGACCTGCGCCGCCTTTGCCCAAGCCGCGATCAGAAGAAAGATCATCACCGTTATCTTCAAACCCCCGGGCAGCGCGCCCAGAGAGGCGAACTCGAACGAGCCGGTGCGAGCAAAGATGATAAGAATGGCCAGCAGGAAAAAAGCGCTTCCGGCGTAAGTCATCAACAGGGCCTTGAATCCAGCCCGCAAGCTGCGCTCGTTCTGGTGAAAAGAAATGAGGGCCCACGAACACAAAGTCGTGAGTTCCCAAAATGCGAAGAACTGTAGGAAATTAGGCGCCGTTGCCACTCCCACCATGCTGCTGATGAACAGCAGGAGCCAGAAGTAGTATCGCCCATAATGCTCACTCGACACCGGGTGCTCAAGGTTCTTGTCGGTGAGATATTGGGTCGAATACAGAACCGTGAGCAAGCCGATGGGGACTGCGACCAGTAACATCAATGAAGCCAAGGGATCGATAAAAATACCCAGAATGGGCCCCGCAACGACGCCACGCAGCCAGGGAAGGCTCCCCAGCATTGCGGTGTAGGCAGCGCCATGGGCCGAGGCTGCGATCCAGACGGCCAACCCGGTTGCGATTGCGGCAGTCACGAGGGCGGCGGGGCGAGCGCGCCTTCCCAGAAGCACTGACAGCAGGGCTCCCGCCGCTGGTAATACCAGCATAATGATTGCAACCGTGGTGATCACGCGGGCACCACCCCTTTCCCCGGGCCTGAGAAGCCCGCATTGGCAGGAGCGCTTCGCGTACGTAGAACATCGTTCAACACGTCAGTAATGGCTTCAACGCTCGAAGACACTTCCGCACTCATCGCTTGGAGGAATTCCGTTTGACGCGGCTGAATCGCCAGCAGGAATATACGCGCGTGCGTCGTCCGTTCGAGGTAACTCACGAGCAGACGCATGGGAACACGGTGAGTGCTCGGGTAGTACCCGGTCGTCCGGCCACTCTCCAAAAGTGCCACCGATCCAGGGGCAGAGTCCAGATCGACAGAATCAATCATTACGACGGCGTCGGGTTGGTGTTGCTCGATCTGGCAGAGGTAGTTTTCCGGAGCATCCTGAGCATCGATCACGTGCACGCCTGGACACTCGGCGATCTGTCGCGCCACATGGCTTCCCGCTGCGTCATCGGCTCGGCACGGATTGCCAATGCCCATCACGACCACATTGCCTTGCGTCGCACTGAGAAGCTGTTCCCGCAGGTTCATATTACCCAGCACAAGTAGGTATGCCACGCCGCCGGGAAATGCCCCGGCCCTACCAGGCACACATCTCGCTACTCGATCAGCTCCTTGATCTGACTATAGTTAAAAACCGGACCATCCCGGCAGACATAGCGATGGCCAATGGCGCAGTGGTTGCATTTCCCGATGCCGCATTGCATCATCCGTTCGAGGGTGGAGATCACTGCCTCGTCTTTGAAACCGCGCACGAAGAGGTCCCGCACCACAAACCGGATCATGACAGGAGGGCCACAAACGTACGCCAAGGTGGACTCCGGATGCAGAGTGGTCTTCTCGAACAAAATCGGGACCACGCCCACGTTGCCCTTCCAACTGGCGTCCGCCACGTCCACCGTAACGTGGAATTCCACGTCCGGCCGTTTGGCCCATTCCTGGAGCTCCTGCTTGTAAACCAAGTCGGTGGGAGTCCGGGCGCCGTAGAGAATTGTCACTTTCCCGAACTTCTCGCGCTCATCCAAGACATTCCAAATCAAACTGCGCAGCGGAGGAAGGCCGATGCCGCCGGCCACGAACAGCAGGTTTTTGCCACCCGCCGCTGCCACGTCAAAGCCGTTACCAAAGGGACCGCGTACCCCGACCTCCTCGCCATTGCCAAGCCGGTGCAGCGCATCGGTCAACTGCCCCGTGCGCCTGACCGTGGCCTCGAAGGTGTCCGGCCGGGTAGGGCTCGAGGCGATGCAAAACGGAGCCTCTCCGTACCCAAACACGGATAGTTCGAAGAATTGCCCAGGAAGGAAGTGGAAGTGGTTGCCGTTGCCTTGCTCACGGAACCGCAACGCGAACGTCTTGGTGTCCGGCGTTTCATCGCAGACATTCACCAGTTGCGCAACAGTTGGAAGGTATACGTTATTCATTCCATTTCCCCTTCCTGATGGCACTGACCACCGCCGGCATGCTGGTGGTTCCAAGACACGCCTTGATGCACCGCCCACAACCGACGCACCCCACCATCGCGTCACGCTGGTAGTACTGTGCGCTTACTTTGTGGAAGAAACGACGTTTCATCCTTTCTTTTCGCTCCGCGCGCGGATTATGGCCCGAGGCTTCCAACGTGAAAGCTGTGTATTGACAGGAATCCCACATTCGACAGCGAACCCAGCCGCCGTTTCGGCCCAGGTCCTTAACACTGAAGCAGTAACAGGTGGGGCAAACGAAATTGCATGCGCCACACTCGAGGCACCAGTCGCTCATCCTCTGCCACAGCGCATCGGACACACGCCCCGTAGAAACGCGCCTCATGGCCGAGGCAAAATGACAGGTCTCCTCTCCAAAATGGTTTTTCGCTTCCGCCTCCAACCGTTTTCGCTGCGCTATTTCGCTCTCCGTAGCCGGGCGAAAGAGGCTTGGGGCACACGAGACGGTCGCGTGACCCTTTTGACTCGCAACCTCGACCAAGTAATTCTCTCCCAGGTCGGTTAACTGCACGTCGTAACCGTCGCTCAGGAAAGGACCCGAATTCGTACATACGCAGAACCCCAATGGACACGGAGCGGTGCACGCGAGGCTGATGACGGTGAGGCGAAGGGCACGACGGAGGTACGACTCATCCGCTGGTTCCATCTCGTGCATGCGGGTCAAAAAAGCAATACCCTTTGCATCACAACTGCGCGCATTGAACAGGATCCGCGGCGCGTCATCATAAATGGGCTCGACCTCGTGGCCCTGACCGTTGTGTTTGATCTTCACGAGAGGGTCGGTTTGCGGAAGTACGATTCGCTTGGGTGGGTGGAGCGGATTCACGAAATCCCACAACACAGCGTCGGCGCATGCGGGTGTCGAGAAGATAACGTCCTCCCCGCTTCCATGCACCGGTGCGATGACCTCGCCCAGACTCAGCAGTTTCTCAAGCCATTGGGTTCCATCCCGTTTCTGGAGAGCGAGAGTGATTGGCTGCATGTTAGGCCTGCTCTAGTCGGACCGCCGTTACACCATCTGCGCCCAGCACTGCGGCGACATGATCACGGAACGCAAAAGGCACAACCAGCACACCGGACTTCAGACCCGGCCGTAATCGAAGCGGAAGGACCGCCTGGCCGGTAACCGAGGTCAGCCTCACCTGCCGCCCCAGAGGGATACCGACCTCGTCCGCATATGGCTTCCCGATTTCCACGAACCCTTTTGGAAAGAGCTTGCGCTGCGATTGAGAGTCGCGACTTAAGGTGGGCGAATTTGAAATGAGGGGGTCGCTACCCCAGTCAAAAACTTCGTCCCGCATTAGCAGAGCTGGGCGATCATCAGTGGGCAGGCTTGCGACCCCGGCCGCGCGGAGGTTGTACTTTCTCCCGTTGAAACCCTGAACCGCTTGCCCTCCCCATACCTTGTTTGGCATCCCTTGCTCTCTCCGAGCGTAGAGCGGTGCTGCAAGTCCGATTTCGTTGAGGACATCGCCGGCTGAGTTGTATGAAACGCCGACGCCGAACCGAGCACAGAGCCCAGCAAGCACCTGCCATCCGGGCCTTGCCTCCCCAGGTGGATCCGTCGCCGCATGAACTTCCTGGACCCTTCCTTCCATGTTGGTGATGGTTCCCTCGGTTTCGGCAAAGCACGCAATCGGCAGTACCGCATGAGCAATTCTCGAAGTGGATGTCTCAAAGGCATCCAGAACCGCTAAGAACTCGATTCTTGCCAGAGCCGCCATGGACCGCTGCCCGATCGGCAACACCGAAGGCGGATCATCTGCCAGGACAATTAGCCCACTCACGGATTGCAACAGGCTCTCGGCATCCAAACCTTCGTCCGGGGGCAGTTGTTGACCCCAAAGGTCGCTTAACCGCTGCTGGGCGCACGGGTCGCAGATTGGCTGGTGGCCTGGCAGGTAACCCTGAGTGACTCCCATGTCGCAAGCCCCGCGTGCATTGCTCCGGGGAAGAAGCGGCAAGAGGCCCGAGCCGGGTTTTCCCAGATGGCCGGTGAGGGCCGCCAGCGTGGCCAGGGCCGCAACGTCCCTGCGAGCCTGGCTCGAGTAGCCAATGGGAGGTGCCATCAAGATCACGGCTCGCTCGGCGCGCGCCAGCCACTCCGCTGCCTGGCTCACTTCGTCAGTCAGACGGGCGGAGCTTACCGCCCGTCGCAGCTCATCGAGTCCATTGCAGTGCTGTCCTACCCAGTTCGGATCCTCCACCCTTAAGCTAAGGGCAGCGGCAAGAAGCCTGTCAATCACCTCGCCTTCATTTCCCGGCGCAGTCTCCAGGTGAAGGGATGCGAGGCGTGCCATCTGCGTCCTGAGGTAGCCGAGAGTGATGAGGTGCGCCCCTCCCTCCACGGCCTTTAGCACGGAAGACGCGGCTCGCGGATGTGTCCGGGCCAAGTCTCCTTCTGTCAGAAGAATCGTCTGGCTGCTTTCGATATCATCGATACAGGCTGAAGGAACGTTCTCACCACAGACATCCTCAAGACCGCCTAGTAAGGGGGCACAAACGCGGTTGAGGCAAGAGTCAACATTGTTGGTCCGGAGCCCGGCCCTTGCGAGTTTGCAGACCAAGTAGTTCTCCTCATTGGTCGCTCGAGCAGAGCCAAGGACTCCAACCGGCTTGCCGGCCTTAATCAGATCCGTCATGCGCCTGGCAACGCAATCGAGCGCGTCTTCCCAGGACGCCGTCTCCAGCGTTCCGTGTTTGTTAATCAGCGGCTTCTTAAGCCGATTACCCCACAGTGCAGCCTCGTGGGCGCCCCATCCCCGCGCACAAAGCCGCCCAGACGATACGGGGTGGGTTTCACTCGGCGCGACGCCAGCTAGTTCTCTTGGCTCCGCTAACAAATACAGCCCGCAGCCGCAAGCACAGAATGGACACGTAGTGGAAACGCTTAACAAGTCAGACCTCCGCACAAGAACGGGGGTTCTTCCGCTGAAATGGGCTCAGATGGCACTGGCTAGTGCCCTGGCATGGACGTGGTGAAGTTCTCAGCAGTTCCCGTGGCCAGGTATGAATAAGGCCTCGCGTTACAAGTTTATTCTGTAAGCTTGATTTGACTGCCCTTGGCAGGAGGGGGGTGGCAGCCGTCTCAAGCGGGGAGCCAGTAGTGTAGCGCTGGGTCCGAAGGAGCTTCGGACGATCAATCGCACACATGGCGACATTACCCCGCCGCCGGAAATGTGAATTCCGGTGCTGTGGGTGGCAACGCTGTTGCCAAAACAGGGATTCTCACAGGTAACCGCTCGGCGTGCGGGAAAGAACTAATTGTCATGGCCCTGCTCGCCTCTCTGACGAGAAATTCAACTATCACCACACGGACAGCGCTTGAAAACCAATCATGCATGAGTGAAAACTCCCAATCTTCGACAGGGTGAGAACCACCAAAAAAGTGGAGTCCTCCCCAGCAGCCTCCACAATTGCTCCGCAGAAAGGGATGGTGGCTTGAAAAAGCGCAGCCGCAGGAAAGAGTACTGGGCCACCCGCCGCAACCCGAGCCTCCAATGCTTCACCACTCGACCCAATGTCGTTTTCTCGGCCGCCTCCACTTGGCCCACGAGTGGCTCGCGTTGCCTGAGTCTCCGCTCAGCGATTTGGTTCAAGGCTTGCTCAAGAGAAGTCAAAGCAAACCCAGGGAGGCCCTTATGTCCCAAGGAGCTTCGTCAGGCGGGAGCTTTCTTACTAGGTTTTCACCCCATGCACAAGCGAAATTATTGGCACTTGCCCAGACGTTTCACTTCAAAGCTGGCGAGGACATTATCCGCGAGGGTGATCACAGCATCTATCTCTACATTGTTAAGAGCGGGAGAGTAGCCGTAGAGATGGATATACCGACGCTGGGGCGCCGTATCCTCCGCACCGGTGACGTTGGAGACATGTTCAGTTGGTCAGCGCTGGTGGAACCCCATTTAGCCACAGCCGCCGTGCGAGCCATCGAAGACACGGAGGCCCTGGGGATCAAGGGTGGGGCACTGTTGGACGCTTGCCGTGAGGATTATGAACTGGGATTTGAACTTTACCGCGCAGTCACGGAGGTGATTGCCAGCCGATTTATCGGCACACGCCTCCAGTTGGTAAACGTCGTTTCGCCAGGCTAGTGGTTTTGCCTGTGTGCCATTTGTGTCTAAAGCATCCATAAGGCGGGCGAATCCGGCAAGGAATTGCCGGGCTTTCGCATTGCGCGCAGCCAAGGCGCGAAGCGCCGAATTAGCTTGGTTCCTTTCCGTAGTCGCGCGGAATAAGCTGCAGATGGAGAGATAACAATGGAAACACTAGAGAAGACTTTGAGTGAGCATCCGTTCTTCGAGAACTTCCCCAAACGACACCTCGCGGCTATAGCTGGGTGCGCGTCTAATGTCCGTTTCGACGCAGGCCAGATCGTTTTCAAAGAGGGCGAAGAAGCCACCAACTTCTATCTCATTCGTGAGGGGAAGGTGGCGCTACAGATGGTCTGCGAGAACCGTGGCCCCCTCAGCGTCCTGACCGTTGGGGATGGTGAGATTCTAGGATGGTCGTGGCTGTTCCCGCCTCATCACTACAAGTACTCCGCACGGACTCTCGAACCGACGCGCGCTTTTGCCATTGACGGTCCCTGCCTGCGTGCCAAAGCTGAACTGGACCACCAACTCGGTTGCGACCTCCTGACCGCCTGGGCGCCTGTCGTCGAGCACGCTATGGAGGCTACACGGTTGCAGTTGATCAATATCTATCAGGATCGGTGAGGTGGAGTTGCTGAGGGCCCCCTCGCTGCCGACCACCACAGCTTGAACGCTGGAGGTGGAAGTATGTCGCGTTTTCCCTCCCAAATTGTGCGGTTCACGCTATATTCTACCCAGAAAACAGCGAGCCTAGCCCCGTCCGCAAGCACTGGCTTTTCGTTGACGGGGCCGTCATACTCGAGCACATGGGTCCATCGCGCCGAATTCTTCCGGACATGTTCAATCAATTTCGATATATCCAGGTCTAGCAAATCGCAATTCAAGGCCGATGTCTTCATCGAAGCCCCTCCATCGACATCGGTAGCAGCGGTTTCCTGACCCGCCACCCGGCCTTCATGCAGGAACGTACGCCGAGCCCCGCCCGATCATGGGTGAGTAGCTATGTACGATTGGCAATCTCGCCCCGATGGAAGTTATTCTAGAGTGCACGTGCCGCCAAGTCAACGCAATAGGACTATCCGGGACAGTTCAAGTGGCGGAACAGTTCGCAGGGGGGCCGTCTCCAGCACTACGTCTTTGTGCTGGATCCACCGCGAAGTGGTCCAGGATGCAGACCAAGATTCGCCTAAGAACTCCTGTGCGCATCATGGGTGATGAATGGACACAGACTAGATTGGGAATGATAAGTCGGCTTCCTATCGACTGGCTCACTGCTTTGCCGGATTCAGGCGTGGAAGGGCGTTTCTCAGGGCGAATCCGATTCAACTAGTCTAAGGGTCGGTTAGCTAAACGCTGGCCGACATAACCGGCCAATCTCTGCCCGTTCTCAGGGCGTGCGGAGTTTGCGCGCTTCGGCGGCGATCTTGGTGAGGCGGTTGGAGAGCCGGTCGAGGCAA
>Ga0310038_10001524_pt1 | contig 17569 bp, 24 predicted proteins | sample Sb_taG_6_FD_200461 | JGI IMG/M metagenome (GOLD analysis project Ga0310038, IMG submission 200461) | Peat soil microbial communities from Weissenstadt, Germany - Sb_50d_4_PS metaG (v2) (version 2) | ecosystem: Environmental > Terrestrial > Soil > Wetlands > Peat | place: Germany: Weissenstadt... | reverse complement strand
CACAGCCGGGCGCAAGAAGCGGCGGGGGCGATTCACTCCGATCTGGAAAAGCATTTCATCCGCGCCGAGACCATTCGCTGGGACCAACTGCTCGAAGCCGGCTCCGAGGCCAACGCGCGCGCCAAAGGCATGCTGCGGCTCGAGGGCAAAGACTACATCGTGCAGGATGGGGACGTGATGCACATCCGGCACAGTGGGTAGTACCGAGTCGCGAGTACCGAGTAGCGAGTTCACAAGGAAAAGCAGCTAATGGCCGCGCACTATCGAGATCTGGTCGCATGGCAGAAGGCGATGGACTTGGTTGCCGCAATCTACGATGCAACCGACACCTTTCCGAAGCGAGAGACTTACAGTTTGACTGACCAGATTCGCCGAGCTGCGGTTTCGGTTCCTAGCAACATCGCCGAAGGGCAGGCCCACTGCAGCAACCGCGAGTTTCTTCACTTTCTTCGACACTCGCCCGGTCGCTGGCAGAAATGGAAACCCAGATACTTATCGCCCAGCAGAGAACTTACCTTTCGGAATCGCAAGCGGCGGAGCTTCTGAAGCGCGCTGATGAAGTGAGCCGCATTCTGAGCGGTCTCATCAATTCTCTCAAGGAGAAGGAAAACTCGCGCGGGAACTGAAACTGAAATTCCTGCTTTTGATTCCGTAGGCATCCACCTGCGCAGCAAGAGATTGACTCGGTACTAGGTACTCGGCACTCGGTACTCACAACATGCAACCCATCCTGATCAGCATCTTGCTCGGCCTGACCGCCGCTGCCGCCAATGTATTTGGCGGGGCAATTATCGTGCAGCGGAGGTGGGAGCGGCACTATCTCCGCTACTTTGTGGCTCTGGGCGCGGGATTCATGCTGGCCACCGCGCTGGTCGAGATGATTCCCGAGAGCCTCGAACTGCGTGGGAAGTCGGCAGCCTTCCTCGTGCTGCTCGGCTATCTCATCATTCACTTTTTCGAACACACGGTCACGCCCCACTTCCACTTCGGCGAAGAAACACATCACGACCAGTTCATGCACTCGCACAAGGGATATTCCGTGTTGTTGGGTCTTATCATTCACACTTTTTTTGACGGCATCGCCATCGCCTCGGGATTTCTGGTTTCGAATGCGCTGGGCTGGCTGATTTTCATCGCCATCTTCCTGCATAAGATTCCCGAGGGTTTCACGGTAAGTTCGGTCATGTTGGCCAGCGGGCGCAGCCGGGGGACGGCGTGGGGAGCGTCGGTGGTCCTGGGCGGTGCGACACTTGCGGGCGTTTTGACCATGGCGCTCTTTCGCCACCACGTGAGCGCGGGCCTCCCGCTGGCGGCGGGTGTCACGATTTATGTGGCGGCTTCGGATCTCGTCCCGGAGGTCAATAAGGAACCGTCCGTCAGCATGGCGTTGCTGGTGTTTGTGGGGGCAGCATTCTTCTTTTTGTTGGAGACCTGGTTGCACGTGCACTGAGGGCGGCTCGAGTTTTCCAGGGGAACAGGAGAAGCCGCTCTGGCTAACGCGTCGTGACTACCGCCCCGGCAGCGTTGTCCCGTTGAAATCCGATCTTGTCCAGCATGGGTTGGATTTCTGGGTTGGACATGAACAATTTCCAGACGAGGCCGGTGCGGTAGTTCTCCACCATGACCACAATCGGCGCCTGATCCAGGCCCATATAGACGGGAGAGAACCAATTCCGGGTGAGATTGAAAGCGTCGTGCGGACCATAAACTCCCCAAAGACGGTCGCCGAGTTCCCGATAAAAAAACTTGAGCGCGGCCATCGAGGCCTGGGGGGTATAGGGAAACGACGAGAGCGCGCCCGTCGGCGTGATGGTGCCATCGTCGTTCGCCCGGTCCGGAGAGTGGGCAAGATAGCCTAACTGATCGTCACTAGCCGTCAGCCCCCAATCATCGGGGCCATAGCCCTGGAAGTGGCTGGGGTTGGCCTCGCAGTACGCCAGATTGATGAGCGCCATATTGCGGTTGTTCTCAAAGTAATCGGCGTACCGGTCGCGGATGCCGCGGGGATCGAAGCCCATGAACGAGTAGTGCGTGAAAAACAACGGACCGCCCGTGCCTACGCCAACGTCAAGCTTGATGCCGTAGTAACTATGACCGTTTTGATAGAGGTTTCCTTCGCTGGAGCCCGACCATCCGCTGCGATAGGCGGCCGCCGACGCCGACTGGCCCGCCCATCCCGTGTAGTAGAGTTCAGCCGGAACGCCATGCGTGGGCGACGCAATCGCCAGCAGGTACGTGATCATGGTCTCGTTGAATCCGGTGAGCCGGTGATCGATGTACCAGGACCACTGCGGAGACCAGTGCCACAACAGCGCATTACTTTCCGGGGAGCGCCGGTACCAATCCCATTCCACGGTCTCCCAGAGCTGGGTAATTCTCCGGTAAACGTTTTGTTCGGCTTCACTCTCTCCCTTAAAATACTGGCGGGCGGCCAGCAGTCCTTCCATCAGAAACGACGTTTCCACCAGATCGCCGCCGTTATCAAACAGACCGAATACCAGCATGCTCTGAGCCGTGTAGCCATTCAGGAAGTGGGGCCAGGCGCCGTGGTAGCGTGGGACCTTCTCCAAAAAATCCAGGATTTGCGTAAGACGTTCGATGCCCTGTTCGCGCGTAATGAACCCGCGATCCACTCCCACAATGAGAGCCATGACGCCAAAGCCGCTGGCGCCGGTCGCGACAATGCGGTCGTCTCCGGGAATATTTTCACGCGTCGCCCCCGCCACCAGGTGACCCCCTTCCCAGTAGTATCGGAAACACGCTTCCTGCAGCATCGTCAGCAATTCATCGTCGGACAGTTCTCTGGTCGACGCGCTGGCCGCGCCGGATAACGCAGACCGGCGGTAGACGCGGTCCACAGCCCTGACCCGGTAAGCAGCCTTCACGCCCGGCCGTCCCAGAAAGTCGGTGTAGCGGTTGAGGCCCGCAGTCTGAATCCCGATCGGTTGTAATTTGTGTCCTTCCAGCGAGCGGTAGATTTCATAGTTCTGCAGATCGTTGTCTGCCACCGCGTCCCAGCTGATGTCGATGTGCCGGTCATAGCCTTTGGCACGCACGCTCTGCGGCGTCGGCGGAGTGCTTCTCACCTCAGGCGCAACCGGCGTAGCCGCGCTTTTGTCGTCGATTTTGATCTCATCGATGATTAACGTTCGCGGCGTGTCATCGGCCGCGCTCTGGCCAAAGTGCACGCTGTGCAACTCGCGCGCCTGAAAGGGATGAATGGAGGCCGTCATAAACTCTGCCAGCGGCAGCCGCACCTGAACCCACCGTTTGGCCGGCAAGTCGCCGGCGATGCCGTCCAGCTTCACCGGGGCCGTAAAATCGTGCTCCTTATCCTCCAATTGAATAAATGGCAGGTCAGCGGCAGGAATCCCATCCGGCGAATAGCACCAGATGTAAAGCGTGTCGCCGCGAAAATCCGCTTCGCGGTTGCGGATGCTGACCACCCGCACTTCCGCCTCCCAGCTTCCGCCTACCACCGATCGCCACTGCAGGCGCAACGCGTTCGGGGGAGTGAAGAAGTTCTTTTTTTCCACGGGCAGCGCTCCGGACAGCAACTGAACGCTGCTGGGAAACACCGACCGGCCACTACTGTAGTAGTAATAATCGGACGTGATGCTGTTGTCGAACACCACGTGGTTGTAGTAATCCGTAGCGCCGAACGCACCGCAAGGAAGGACAATCAGGACCAAAAGGCGGAAGAACTGACAGGCCAAACGCGCCGCGCACTCCCCGGTTTGGACAGATGGAGAGAGTTTCATTGCACTCAAAACCGCAGTCTACCATACTGAAAACAGACAGCTCAGGGTGCAGCAAGAAGGTGCAGTGAGAAACGGTAAATGCCTGAAAGAATGGAGCCGACGAGCGGACTTGAACCGCTGACCTGCCGATTACGAATCGGCTGCTCTACCAACTGAGCTACGTCGGCCTATGCAGTGTTTATGCGGCTTCGGACGCTTTCAACCAGTCGCCCTGTGTCACAAAAAGGTCACAAGGCATTCAGCGTTTCTTCTTTCTGGGCTTCACCGTCTTGGTCACGAGAGACTCCAGTTTCCGCATAGCCTTGCGCCCCTGCTTGCGTGATTCCAGCATTATATAGTGCCTGCGCGTGACCGCGCTGTCAGCATGCCGGAGAATCTTGGATGCAATCTCTGGATCGACCCCCAGGTCGAACAAGATCGTTGCAAGCCCGCGCCGCCATCCATGCCATCCATGCCAGCGCTCTCCGACTTTTGGAATTATAGAACGTCGTGCGAGGTTGTCCAAGTTCAAGGCGAAGCCCTTCTTCTCCCCGCTGAAAATCCAAGTGCTGTCTGCGTTCCGCTTCCGGTGAGCATCGAGCAACGTTTTCAATAGGCTGATGACCGGGACAACGGCTTTGCTCTCTGGTGTCTTCGTTTGATCGACAGCAGTTCTCCATACGGCTCTGCGAACGAACAATTCTTCTCCCGTGTAGTCGGGCCATTGCAGGCCGCGAACCTCGCTTTCCCGCAATCCAGATAACGCGGCTGTGCCAACGGCTGTCCTCGCGGGTTCGTCAAGCGTCTCCAAAAAATACTGAAGGTCAGCAAGTGAATAGGCGTGCCCCTCAAAGTCCGACCGTCGGCCAGAAGCAAGAGCACCTTGTACCGGATTCACCCCATTGATGAACCCGAGTCTCTTGGCGTGGGAGAAGATCGCCGATGCTGCCGATTTGATCCGTAGCAAAGAGCCGTGTGAAAGGTCTTTCGAGTCGAGCAGCCGCTGAATGTGGACCGTCTGAACATCACGAAGGCGGAGTTCGCCGATAACAGGCGTAACGTTCAGCTTGATGGTGTCGCGGTAGAACCGGAACGTTGATGCTTTGCGCTTAGCTTCGACAAATGGAAGGTAAAACTTCTCAACGAAATCAGAAACAGGGAGGGAACCCTCGGCAGCACCGCCCTTGGTTTCCTTCGCGAGTTCGATATCGGCCAGCGGCCACACATCACGCGCAGAACGATATTCGTCATTGATGGGAGCAAGGCGCTTGCGAATGAGGCGCCGTTGGACTTTACCATCGCTATCTACTTCTGTGGTCCTGAAGCGGACATACCATGCACCAGATTTCTGCTCAACTGATCCCCTCTGCATGAGCAAAAGTATATAGCGGCCTCTTCGCCTCGCATTTGATTTTCGCGACTCGTCTCTCGATTCGCCGTGAAATTTATTTTCGGTTTCGAATCAAGTACTTGCGAGAACTCTCTTAGAAATGCGGTCTGGGGTGGTTAGAAGGCAGCTCGAAACACTGCAAAAGCACTACAAAGGCCGAAGAAAGACGGACGAAGAAAAGGCGGCGTAACGCCTAAAAATGCCCTGTTTCTGTAACAGCGTTCCAGACACAGTGAAGAGGTTCTCGAACTATGGACAACACGGACATTCTCACTGTTGAAGAAGTTGCTGAGCTACTGAAAGTCAGCATCGGATGGGTCCACGCGAAGACCCGCGCACGTTCGCGCAATCCACTTCCCTGCTATCGGCCCGGAAAATACCTGCGCTTCAGTCGTGAGGAAGTTCTCGTTTGGCTGCGCTCGACCTCGAACATCAAAAAGGGGAAAAGGCAATGACGAAGAAAGAGAAGCAAGCATTTCGTGAAGGCGTCGAAGAGGGTTTTGTCAGAGCTGCAGAACTAAGCGGGGATCCCGACAAGATTCTCCGCCAGTTCCGGCTCGTGAGCCCAGTCTTCGACACTAACGTAACTGGCCGTCGATGGGCGGAGTCCGCAAAATGAGTGCAGCAGTTCGAAGAACAATTTCAGGGTTCCCAAGGAGGGAACACCATCATGGTAGTCAAGAAGAACACCCGTCCAGAATATCTACCGCCTAGATTGACAGCAGAAAAAGCGACAGGCAACAACGCCCTTGACGCTCTCGGCTACACAATGTTCCCACACATCTTCACTGACCTTTCCCAGCGCTACGGTCCTGACGGCCAGCTGAGTCAGCTTATCGTCGTTCTGTTTTTTCTCTGGGATGCCACAGTTGGGCACGCGCAGAAAGAAGACTTCGACCGGAAGAAAGGCAACCCGCAAGGCCGAATCTCTCTCCGCCAAATCCCCATCCGTCGCCAGCAGACGAGCAAGTGGTTGCATGCACTGCTCGCTGCCGGACTCTTCAGAAGGCTAGAGAAAGCGCAGCATGACTCGAAAGTCGGCTCGCTTTACGAATACAACAACCAGACTGAAACAACCGAGTGGGTTGACTTTTTCGAACGCGCGGCCTGGGCAGTGCAACTGAAAGGCGATCTATCAGAGAAAGGTGACCCAAGCACTGAGCAGTTCGCTCGCTTCTTCCTCAAGCGTACCCCGGTTCCGACCTCTCCGGCTGACGATATCTTCGCAACGCCTGAAGAGCACCGCGCAGAGGTAAAGAAACTCCTCGCGAAGCGCAAGGAGGGAAGATGACTGACCGCATACTCGTCAAAGACAAACTCAACGGCCTCTTTTCACAAGCGTTCTACGACGGAAGTTATCACGACTCGACAGGCTTCCGCACTGCTGCATCGGAAGAGGCGGCCCTGTCTTTCTACGAACTGACAGGTCATCGGCTATCTAACTGGTGCCAACTCCACGGAGACTTCAAAGATGCAACGAAGCGAGCCATATTTGAACCGTATCCGCACTGGTCTGAGCTGTACGACTCTTGCCGACGGATCGTTCAATCTCACAGCGAACTGAAAACAGAATGGTGGGGAGAAGTCACAGCGGCCAAACTGATGGGTGACGCAATGACCGTGCTTCGAGAACGTCATCACATGCAAGTTCCGAAGTGGTGGCTTCCGATTATGCGGCAGTTGCGCGAGAAGAAAGAAGTGCGATGACTGCGCGTGGTGCTGCCTCGTCACCACGGTGGTGTCGCCTCGTCACCTGTGTGGTGCTGCCTCGTCACCACGGTGGTGCTGCCTCGTCACCACGGTGGTGTCGCCTCGTCCCCTGTGTGGTGTCGACTCGTCACCACGGTGGTGTCGCCTCGTCCCCATCTTAAGAAGTCAGAAGAAGGTAAGAAGGGGATACAAGGGGAAGACCCCTTGTAGACTTAAGGCCCAAGCCAAGCGAAAAAGCGAGGAGCTTGTTGATGTGGGGCTTGGCAGCCCCACACCCCTGCCTTTTACTTTTCTTCTGACCAAGATCAAAGTCAAAATTGTTTTTTTATCAACCGAGCGAGCATAGAAACTGAATCGAAAAGGAGAACAAAAACTCTGATGGAAAACGATACGGAAAACCACAAAGGCCACGCGATAAAGGTCAAGCAAGTTGACGGTAAGATTTCCGCACTCTGGTATGCATGGGTAGATGGCAGCAAAATTAAAGCGGGCCATTGTACGGCGGAAGATGCTCTCAAATATGCGAAGGCTTCTATCGACAGAAACGAAGCTCGTAAGGCCACACCAGCCCCCACTGGTACTCCCGGCAGACAATTCATCAGCAGTAGCATCGAGCCAGAGAAGCTGGACAAAGCGCTAGGAACAAAAGAGGAAATAGACGACCTTTTGAAGGGTTTCTGATCGTTTCTATTGGCGTCACAGTTTTCGGCTTCATATTAGCCATGCAGTCGAACCATTCACAAAGCGAACAACAGCAGTTTGGAGACTTTCTCACTCGTGCGAAGCGACTGCTGGGCCCAGATTGCCCAGTATCAGGCTCTGGGCGATGGTGTCTGAAGACACCCTGCGGCGCGTACTTGTTCGAAACCCGAGACGCAGCAGTCGCCAGCCTGCTCGACCCGAACGACAAGTATTGCCGGGTGTTCGACCTGCTTCCCGGACCTGCACTGAATTGCATGAGCAGGCGCGACGACGCCGAAGACCGTGAATGGGAACGGCGGTTCGACAGAGAACGACAGCAGAGCGCTAAGGCTTAAGCACGGGCGCCTGTAGGAACGCGGGAAAAGAATGTGGAGCAGAGACAAGCACACAACACAGGGAAACTGATCTCCAAGATGCCCGCGCTGATTCCCATTCCCAGAACTCCCGTACTCGACCCCGAGGCCTGAACTCGTCGCGATCAGATCGCTGGACGCGCGCGAGTAGCACATAGCGCAGCACTCTCAAGCAACCCGGCTATCTGGCGGTGCTTGGTAAGTGCTGTACCTTCATCGTTCGCCCCATCGCCCTGTGTTCGCTGCTGACTCCTTGCCATCTGGTTGAGGAGACCCGGCTTACCACCCCCACGCCGTGGTCATTTTTGAATTTACCGTCTTGCAAGAATGCGTGCGCCGGGTTTTTGCTCACGTGCCCCATATGACGCTCTCGCGAATCGCGTGAGATTAGTGCGCCCAGTGCGCGTGGCGCCCGGCATTCAGCATTCCATTGCGCGGGTTGCGTCAGACTTCGCAGTCGCCCAACACGTGTTCCTACGCTCGTTCCCTAAAGCCGTTTGAGCGTGCCTGACGGCATGTGAGGGTGTCACAGGAGCGCAGATAGAGGGGAGGTCACTATGCGAATCAACTTGACCTTGACTGACGAACAAGATGCAGCGCTGCGACAGCGGCGACTCTCTCTGGGAGTTCCAATCGCTGAGCAGATTCGCCGCTCAATAAACCTGATGCTTTTTGCGGAGCAAAAGCCGCGAAAGAAATCGAACACCAAAACGAGTGCTGAAGTGCAGCTCTTTTCTGCTCAAGAAAGGGAGTGAGAAATGGCGAAGCTCTGTGAGTGCGGCTGCGGACAATCAACGCCGATTGCGAACAAAACAGACCCGCGTCGTTCTTGGGTGGAGGGACAAGCGCATCGCTTCATTCAAGGGCACAACAGTCGTGTGCGCCGTGTGCGCAGCGGTCCCTTTAAGCACGGACACTGGCTCGCTCATCCCGTTGAATATCAGGCATTCAAAGACGCTAAGAAGCGCTGCACGAACCCCAAGAACGCGAACTGGGACAACTACGGCGGGCGCGGCATCAAGTTTCTGTTCACGTCGTTCGAGCAGTTCTTCACTGAGTTGGGTCCTCGTCCAGAGGGAATGACTCTCGACCGCAAAGAGAACGACGGCAACTATGAATCCGGAAATGTGCGCTGGGCGACTCCGTTGCAGCAACGCATGAACCAGCGCCAGCGCCAGACAGCAGCATGAGACGACAAGACATCAGCGAAGCTCATAAGCACCACAGTGCAATCTCCGCTTCGATACGAGAGAAGCAAGAAGCTCGTGTCTTTGAATTGGGGGTGCCGCTCTGTCCGCAGCAGTATTTTTACAATGACCGCCCCGGCTGGGCATTATGGCGCAAGTACTCCAAGCGACTGCTCGACGCACGCGTGCTGGCTTACAGCGACGGCGACGCGCTGCTCTCCATCTGCAAAGCGGAGTTGAACGGTCAAGCAGAGTTGAAAGACAGACTTTTTCGTGAGACGTGGAAGCATCGAAAGCCCTTCGACGCTCCTGTGGTCGCTGGCGATTCTATCGCGGGCTTCATCAAGCAAGTAGCAGCGGACCGCGCCAGCTTTTCCCAGCGCCTGATTCCCACAGAAACAGTAACGCTAGACGAGCACGGCGGCCGTTATGAAGAGAGCGCTGAAGACGCTACGACCATCGCACGCAAGTATTGCATCGACTCCATAGCATCCCCGGACGTGGGCCAAGACCTAAAGCGGGCGTGCTCGCGCTGGTTGGAGACTTTAGAGACAGGACATCTGCGCGGCATCTTCTGGGATCCAGTTGAAGCTCGGCGCGTCATTGAGTTCGCAAAGCTGTACGGCGGCCTGCCCAACATTCTGCCGTGGGAAATCTGGGCGCTCGCAAGCATCTTCGCAACGAAGCGAGCTTCTGGCCTTCGCGTCTATACCGAAGTCTGGCTCTCGATGGCCCGAAAGAATGGCAAGACGCGCTTCGCAGCAGTCGTCGGCCTCTTCTGCCTGATCGCCGACCAAGAGGAATACGCCGAGGTTTATGCGGCCAGCACTGCGCGCGAGCAGAGTCGAATCGTCTGGCGTGATGCACGGCGCTGCGTCGGAGACAACCTCGAACTGACAGCGCACGTCAAGCGTTGGGCGGGCGAGCTTGCCGTGAAAGATACTGACTCGAAATTCTGCCCGTTAGCCAGTGAAGAAAAAAGCTTTCTCGGGGTGCGTGCGTCCTGCATCATCGCTGACGAAGTCGGCGTCTGGGAATCACGCGATGCCTGGGATGTCCTCGTGCAGTCGACTGTGAGTCGCACGCAGCCTCTGCAGATGGCAATCACGACGGCGCCAGCGCACCGCATGACGTTCGCGCACGAAAAGTTCTCTTGGTGCGAAAAGATTCTGCGCTCCATCGTGGCCGCCGACCACGTCTTCGCGGCTATCTACAGAATCGACGCGGAAGATTCTCCGAAAGACATCGTCGCGCTACGCAAGGCGAATCCGAGTCTCGGAACAACTTTGCAAGAGGCGCATCTCGTCCGCCAGATCGCCGAGCTGGAAGAGATGCCGTCTGGCCTAAACAACTTCCTTCAGTTTCACTGCAACATCACGCCTGAAAACTCTATTACGCGCCAAGGCTCGATTGCTGCGAAGAAATGGGACGCTTGCACAGGCTTCGAACTGATTGGCGAGACAGACCCCATGAAGGCGAGCGTGAAGTTTATGGAACTGAATTTCGACACGCCGTGTTACGTCGGGATCGACGTGGGGATGAGTGGAGACACGACCGCAGTCGCTCTGCTCTTTCCTCGTGCCCGCTTCTCGGAGAACGCCGAGCCGATCAAGCGCCCTACCGTTGTCGTACAGGTCTTTCAGCCGGAGGTCGGAATTCTTGAGAAGGAAAGATTGTGGGGAGTCCCACTTTCGGTTTGGGCGCGGCAAGGATTTTTGCAACTGCTTCCCGGTGACATCACTGACTTGCGCGAGATTAAGAAGCAGATCGTGGACCTGCATCAGAAGTTTCGCATTCGTGAATGCGGCTTCGACCCTTGGAGCTTTCCGACACAAGCAGCTCAGCTCAACGAGATGGGCATTACGTGTGTGGCGATCCCGCAAGTCCCTTCTCAACTTACAGCACCGATACAAGAACTGTCGAGTGCGATTCACTCTGGCGAGCTAGTGCACTTCGGCTCTCCGATGTTGGCGTGGATGGCGGGGAACGTCGTGTTCGCTGAGAGCGAGCGACACGCTGGACTCAAGCTAGAGAAGCTTAGCCCGAATGAAAAGATTGACGGGATCAGCGCCATCGTAAACGCCTGGCATCGGTATCTCTCAAACCCGCCGTCAGGTATGCCGATGATGTTCTTTATCGACAACAGTAACGGTGGTCCAGACATGAAAGCAGACGGCAAAGGTGGACTCGTGCCTCTCGCGCCGTCGCAACAGAAAAAACCAAACTAAAAAAGGAGCAACACAAAATGGCAAACAACCCAAATCTTTTTCAGCGCGTGATTGGTCGTCTCGCTTCTGCACTCGATGCACCGCGATACATCTCGAAGGAGGAAATGCTGGAGCAGATTTACAGCAGACCTCAGACCGAAATTCAACGCGGTGGCTGGGCAGTGCGCGTCAGTGACCTTCTTGACATCAAAGGGTTCATAGTTCGCTGTACCTGCGATGTGGAGTTTCCCTTTGCAGATGCGATTGAAGCCTGCGCTGACCATCAGTGTCCAAGCTGCAAAGAAAAGCTTCCGAACTTGCTGAAGTTCGTCGGTATCGACCCGAAAGAGACTCCCGTGCAGCAATGGGCTGGGATTTTTCTGTCGAAGTTGCCGCGTCGTCCGTTCAATGTCGACCAGCGTCGCGCAGCGGGACCGATAAAGTTCGGTGACTGGGACTCTAATTTGCCAAACGACAACGTAGCCGCACCACTCGGGTCTGACGGGAGCTGGGTGTAAAGCGATGATGTCCGCCCCGAAAGCGTGCAGAGAAAGCGGCTGCGGGAAGATCGCAGTCGCTGACGGTCTCGGCTTCTGTGCGGACCACAAGGCGCACAACTCGTGCGCGACTGCGCGTGCGGAGAGATACAAACACGATGCCGTAGCGAAGATGTACGCGACTGCGCGTTGGAAAGTGTTTCGCGGCTGGTGTCTGCGTCTCAATCCAATTTGTCAGCGCATCTTGAAAGACGGGACTCAGTGTCGCTACCCGTCCAAGATTGGGCACCACTTGTGGTCTCCACGTGTTCGACCCGACTTGTTCACGGACCCGAAGAACGTCGTCATGGTGTGCGAATTCTGCCACCCGAACGAAGAGGGAACCCCATGGTGGCGCCCCGGGAAAGAATTTGTCGAGACTCAGATTGCCGTTCCGTCTGTTGGCTGAGTGTGGCTGTCACAGGACAGCAGAACAGTAGCGGCGCAAGATGCCGTGGTAAGAAGACCTTGAAAGACAAAGGAAACCATCATGCACATCCAAATCACCAAGACATTTGAAGACCTCGGCACCACTTACCAAGCAGGTCAGGAAATTCACGTTCCGGAATCTCTCGGAGAGCGTTACATCTTTTCCAAAGTAGCTGCCAGGGTCATCAAGCCCAACAAGCCCAAGCCGCGCTACGGCACGCCTGAATGGGCGCAAGAGCGCAAAGAATTAGACGCGAAGCGCGTCCCTCTAGGAACTGATGCCACGATTCCTTTCTACGCTGTGCCGCAGTGGTCCGTAGTGCGACTCAGCGCATCTGGCGTTCCGACATACGCCATTGAAAAGCTGCACAACTTCGACCGCACTCTCTATGGAAAAGAGAACCCCCGCATCACTGATGCTTCCTTCATCGACAGTATGAAGAAAGCAGGATGCCCCGCTGAGATTGTCCAACGGTACCTCAAAATCCTTCCCGGACCTGTGAATCAAGAGCAAATCATTGAGGCGGAAATTCAGCAAAGGTACAAAGTCCAAGCGGCGCAGAACGAACAGCACGCACGCGAGAACGGGCTCGCGTCAGTGATTCTTGGGGTGGGCAAATGAGCGACGAAAAGCAAACATCGCAACCACAGGAAGGCGGAATTACTGACCCCGAAATTCTAGCGTGGTTGGAGAGAAACTATCCGTCGAAGCCGACAGAGCCGAGTCACACTTCTCGGGACACAGTGAGGGAGACGTTATGGCGAAGAAGTTGACGCAATACCAAATTCTGAGAGCTGCCGGCCGTTGTACGAGAAATTGTGGGCGCCTCGCAGAGAGAACAAATCATCACGCGAACGCTCCGCGCAAATCAGAGTGCAAGATTTGTCGCACGTATTCTCACAGCGCGGCAGCGCGAGCTTTGCGGAAAGCTGCGAAGGCGTTCGTCGAAATTGGGTAAGGAGCATCATCATGGCAAGCAACAAACGTGAGGTCAGAACATTCAAATCGGTAGGAACGCTGCGTGCGATGTCGCAGGGCGACGAAATGGCAATTTCGGGTCGTGCGCTGAGCTATCGCACGCTGTCGGGAGACCTCGGGGGATTTCGAGAGCAGTTGCTTCCCGGTTGTTTCTCAAGGCACTTGGCAGAGAATCCCGACGTGCTCTGTCTGCGAGAGCACGAGAATTCTCAATTGCTCGGTCGCACTAAAAACGGCACGCTAAAACTCACTGACGGACCTGACGGCTTGGATTTTCGCTGCGTAATCAATCCGTCTGATCCGCAAGCTGTGTCGACACACGCTGCAATCCAGCGCGGCGATCTTGACAGAATGAGCTTCGCGTTCGGTGTCGATGGAGATGACGGAGACACTTTCGACTCTGCTTCTGACGAGAATGGTCGCAGTATCGTGCGACGTTCGATCAAGCGAGCGAAAATATTTGATGTCAGCCCTGTGGTGCGCGCTGCCTACCCAAATGGAACTTCAGTCGCTGCTCGCGCTGCTGACTACAGTATCGCAACGTCTCGTGCAGTGCCGACGGTCGTTACGCACCCAAACTTGTTCCGTGCGCAGGCAGCAGCCGACGCCGAGAAGCGAAAGCAGCGTCACGCAGAAGTGCGGCGCATCTGTGCGAACTATCCCGAGCTGTCATTCGAACACGTGGCACAGTGCCTCAAGCTCGGATACAGCGAAGACCTCATGTTGCAGCTCAGGTTTGCCGCTATCACAGAAAAGCTTGCTCGCGCTGGCGCTTCTTTCGAAGTCGAACCAATGCGGAGCGGACTCAATGCCCAGCCTGGGTCGACTCCTGATACGGATGACTTCGACCCCGCAGATGCGTCTGAACCCGACGAGCATCGCAAAGCCGCTGCTTGGCACCGCGCAGTTGCAGCGAAAGCAAAGACGATGGAAGCAGCGAGCGTACATTTCAAGTGCGCTGATGCTCACGATTTGGCTGCGCAGACCGGTGACGCGAACGACAGTTCACGAGCGCGTGCAGCATCGCGCAATCTGCGTGGGAGCTACTAATGTCAGCCCCGAACAAATACACGGTACATCAGAGGTTGACGAACGCTGAGAATCGCTGCGCACAGCTCGAAGCAGAGGCCAAAGCGTTGCGCGTTCATCTCGCTGGAGAACTCAAGACTGCAGTCGAGAACGCGAAGCATTCATTTCGCGATGGTAGAGACGGTGCTCCGGGCAAGGACGGCGAGTCAATCATCGGTCCGAAGGGTGACAAGGGTGAGCACGGTGACGTGCTCTACATCGGACCTGACGAAGTGGCTGCAGAGGTGAAGAAAGTTCGCGCTGAGCTACTCCGCTTGCGTGCTGCCTTCGTTGGAAGAATTGTGCAAAGCATCGCAGACCATCAAGGCGAACTCGGCGTATACACGTATCTGCGCAAGCACATGGAGGGAATTCTGCGCGACATCGAGAACCTATGAAACGACTTTCAGCAATCGAAATCGAATTCGAAATGGAGAAGAGCATGTCAACAAAAGCAATCACTGCCGCGAAGGACGCTTTAGTCACTGCAAACGAAGAACTCAAAGCTGCTCAAGAAGCAGCAAGGGCGGCGGCACAGAGCTTGCACGAAGCGTATGAAGCGCAGCCTCACGCACAAGCTGAACCGGTGAAGCATCCGGGACCTGTCAATCTCACAATCGAGAATGACTACCGCAACAAGCCAGGTCGATGGAATGGACCTGATGTCACGAAGCGCCCCGCGGCTCTAACGAACGAGCAACTGCAAGCGATACGCGACGCAGCTCCCAAACCTCTGCCGACGTTTGCTGAACGCGCTCGTGCAGCCGCTGAAAAAGGCGAGACCGTGAAACCCGGACACACGATTCTGTCCCGGTAATCAAGTTTCCGCCTCGCGGCGGATTTCCCCAGGCAGACTGGGAGTCAGTCTACGAGGTAACTCGGGGCGACGATGGCTCTGCGCAAGCGTGGTCGAGCTTCGCTCATAGGGATGCGACTAGTGCCGCCGTCACTGAAATCCGGCAAACCAAGATTCTGTACAAGCGTGCTCCTCGTCGGCAGCAGCAAAGCGCGGAGACGAGACTTGCGGGAGTAGATGCCCGCATCGGAAATCGCGCTGATAACACCCGCACTTAGCAGAGGCGTAGGAGCCTGGCAACGAGTGCGGGACCTTTTTGTGGAGATTCTCTGCACCCTTTCTCCTTCCTCAGAGACGCGGAGATAGAGCGGGCGTCATCAGACAGCGCCCGCTTCCCCTTTCTTCGTCGTCGCTGTTGAGAGAACCTGCTCCAGCGTCGACGGGGAAACACTTTCAAGACACTTGGGACACTCTTTTCTATGAACAAAGAAGCTTGGATTGCTCGTCTCAAGGAACTCTACAAAGTTCGGAATTCCTATCAGTTCGACCTAGGAGACCATATAAATCGTGGCTGCGTGGCTTTCGGGAGAACAGAAGCGTTCGATGCTGCGCAGCAGATTACTGGCACGAAAAACACGAGGAATTTCTATACGCGCTGCGCTGCCGTCGCGTCGCTCTATCCCGCGTCGCTCCGCTTTCCCTCATTGTCATTCGCTACTTATGAGTCGCTCCGTCATTTCCCGATTTCGTTTCTCGAACGGTTCATTCCCGAAGTCGCTCCGTCGGGTCGTTCGACAAAGCAAATCCTCCATCTCGCAATAGAGCGTTTTGGAAGCAATCCGTCTCCCCACAAGAAGCGGCTAAAGCGCGTGAGCGTGACTTTGAAAGCGAGTGTCTACTTGGCAGCGCTCGAACGTGCCAAAGCTGAAAAGAAGCAAACTCAGTTTTGGATCGAGCAAGTTCTGACTGACTATCTGGGTGCTGAGACTGTGGCGACTCAAAAGGATGCACAGGGAGCAGGTCCTACCGTAGGGAATGACGTTCCGAGTGCTACGACTCAGCCCGAAAAGGATGCTGAGGACGAGTCTCCCAAGCGAGTATTTAGAGAGTCTGGTACGAAGCGGAAGAAGTGCACGTGCCGGATAAAGCTTCTTTGGACGGAATGCAAGGGACGGGGAGCACACAGCGCTCTTCGTGCTGATTCATTTGCTGACCGCGATGCTGCTGAGGTCGCTCAACGACAGTACAAAGCCTGCCACGGCTGGACGCCGTTCATTTCCTTTTGTGAACAGTGCTCTGCGTTCCATCTCTACCGCGATCTGCAAAAGCCAAATCGCTCGGCCCAGCTTAGTCTGCCCTAGTTTCGTCTACAGAGAACAACCGCCTAACCGGGTCTTTCAAACTACCCTTGGCGTAACTGGAGTGGTGATTGCCGAACACATCGTCATAGCTAACTTTAGCTATGAAGTGCAAAGGAATTTGCATTCGGACGACTTTGGTAAACGTTTCCAAGTTCATGAATTGTATGAACCTATCAAAGGACACAGTTGGAGTGTCGCCAGCGGCGACTACCATTTCGGGCAACTCCGGGGCGGCCTGGTCTGGCATTCCGGGGAAAACAAGGGTGCAATCAAACTTGACGCTATTTGCTCTCGTGCGCCCAAAGTTTTTGAACTGCAACCCCACCCAACTGTGCCCATCAAAGACATTGCTCATCGGGAGATTGATTTGGGCACCATCAAGCAGTATGTCAGCTCTTTCAGTTGTTTTGAGTGCTTTCTCGGCAAACTCAGCAGCAGTCTTGGCTGTGGCATTGCTTTCTTTAGCTGCAAGAGCTTGAACCAATCCAGTGACAGCGATCCCCAAGGTGATGAGGGTCAGAACTCCGTTAATACATAAGCCAAGCAACTCGTAATTCATGGCGTGGATTGTAGCACCGGCCCAAACACTATCGTAATCTTGGCTGCTCAGTGGCACGCCTGCGAAGATGTGGGCGGAATGACCACCGTCACAAAAGAATCCAGCGACTTCGGAGGGATCAGCGTTCTGGTCATGCTGGGTATCATTGCAGGCATTTGCTATTGGATTTACACAGGCATTGATTCAGAGGGGTGGATGCAACACAGCGAGGAGAGCAGCATCACTGCTCAGGGAAACTGGTTCGTTGGAGAAAGCAAAGATTGCATTTCATACCCGCTGGACGATAAGACTGCTCAAGTGATGAGTAAACCGCCGGGATACGCGCTTTCAAAGATTGGTTGTGACGACGGTCCTGAACATAGCGTGCCAATCGCTTTCTTTGGGAGAACTGAGCAACCTGAATACGCTTGGGTCACCTGGCCTTGCACCCGACACGAGAGTTCTTTCACATGCAAACAAACCGGAGGTTCTCTCGGGAAGTCAGTAAACGCTAATTAGAAAATGCGGGCTTAAGCCATGATCTGCTGCGGCCAGCCGGCCAAGCTAATCACT
>Ga0310038_10001520_pt1 | contig 17610 bp, 15 predicted proteins | sample Sb_taG_6_FD_200461 | JGI IMG/M metagenome (GOLD analysis project Ga0310038, IMG submission 200461) | Peat soil microbial communities from Weissenstadt, Germany - Sb_50d_4_PS metaG (v2) (version 2) | ecosystem: Environmental > Terrestrial > Soil > Wetlands > Peat | place: Germany: Weissenstadt... | reverse complement strand
TACCGGGGTCTTCATGATGACGGTGCTGGGATTCGTGCTCTACGGCAGCACCGTGCTCATCCCCATCTGGCTGCAGACGCTGATGGGCTATCCCGCGCTCCAGGCGGGCTGGGCCATGCTGCCGCGCGGACTGGGATCGTTCCTGTTTATGCCCATCGTCGGCATTCTCGTGGCCAAGGTGGAACCCCGCAAACTGCTGGCGGCCGGCATCACCCTGACATCTCTCAGCCTGTTCCTGATGGCGGCGCTTAATCTCGACGCCGGCTATTGGGACATCTTCATGCCGCAGATCGTCCAGGGTGTGGCTATGGGACTGCTGTTCGTGCCCCTGACTACGGTGACCTTCGATCCCATCGAGAAGGCGCGCATGGGCAACGCCACCAGCATCTTCAACTTGATGCGCAACATCGGCGCCAGCTTCGGCATCGCCGCCGTCACCACCATCGTGGCGCGGCAGTCGCAGACCCACTTCAACGTGCTCGGCCGGCACGTGAACATCTACGACCTGCGGAGCCGGCAGATGTTTGAAGCCATGCGCCAGGGATTTATGGCCCGCGGCTCCGACGCCGTCACCGCCGGCAAGCAGGCCTACGCCGCTCTGTTCGGCATGGTCGAGCGCCAAGCCGCCATGCTGTCGTTCATTGACGCCTTCTGGATCCTGGGCGCGGTGTTTCTCGCCATGCTGCCACTGCTGCTGCTCATGCGCAAACCGCGGCACCACGGCGGGGCTGGGCCCATGCACTAGCTAGCCCCAAACGGTCATCCCGAGCGAGGGCTTCAGCCCGAGTCGAGGGACAAGGCCGTTCAACGATTCAACTCTTAGTCGTCTCTTTTCTTACCGTTACGCTGTCCACCAAGTCTTCACGCACGCGATACTGGATTTCCGCGTCAATGAATCCCTCGCGGCTCACCTCAACTTCCGGCTCGATGATGTCTTCCTTCCAATAGCGCTTTGACGCCGACACGTCGCCCGGCAGGCTGAAGTTCGCCAGCGTGGACATGGCGATGTTGTGGGCGCGGCCCACGCCCGATTCCAGCATGCCTCCGCACCAAACCGGGATGCTGCGCGCCTGGCAGACATCGTGCACCCGCCGCGCTTCGCTGAAGCCGCCCACTCGACCCAGCTTGACATTGATGATGCGGCAGGCGCCGAGGTCGAGCGCCGTATCGGCATCGCGCGCGGTCCGGATGGATTCATCCAGGCAAAGCGCCGTCGCCAATTGCTTCTGCAGCCGCGCGTGGAAGTAGATGTCGTCGGACCACAGCGGCTGCTCGATCATTAACAGGTTGAATTGATCGAACTTGCGCAGGTGCTCCACCTGGTCGAGGGTGTAGGCGGAGTTGGCGTCGCAGCTCAGGGTGATCTCCGGCCAGCGGCCCCGGATGCGCTCCAGCACATCGAGATCCCATCCCGGCTTGACTTTCACTTTGATGCGGCGATAGCCAGCGGCGAGTTCGATGGCGATCTTCTCCAGCAGTTTGTCGATGGTCTCCTGGATGCCGATCGAGACGCCGCAGGGAATCTGGCGGCGCGTACCACCAAGCAGCTTCCATAAGGAAATATTCTTCTGGCGCGCCTCGGCGTCCCAAAGAGCGTTCTCGAGCGCGGCTTTGGCCATGCGGTGCTCGCGCACTTGCGCCATAAGTGGCACCGCGCCGCGCGCGCTCTCGAGCGACCGGCCCAGCACCGCCGGAGCGAGGTACTTCGAGAGCACGTACCACGCCGTCTCGACCGATTCTTCGTTGTAGAAAGGATGCTCGCCGGCCGTGCACTCGCCCCAGCCGTCCACCCCCTCCGCGTGCGCGGTGACCAGCAGGATGCGCCGCTCGGTGGTCCGCCCGAAGCTGGTCTCGAAGAAATGCACCAGCGGCATGCGGATTTCGCGGATTGTGATGGCTTCGATTTTCATAGGGAGCACTCAGCAGTCAGCCAGCACTAGGTTGTCATCCCGAGCGAAGTTGAGCCGCTTTGCGGGCGTCTGAGCCCGCAGGCGAAATCCCGAGCGCAGCGGGGGACCCTTGAGTCTGCGACCAAGCACGAGTCGAGGGACAATGAAGTTCAACCCCTTTCTTCCCACCTGCGCAGCAAGAACGTCCCATTGCCGATGGCGTCGCGCTCATATCCGAGCACCGCCAGGCCGCGCAAGAAAGCATCGAGAAACTGCTCGCGGTTGCGCGACTGCACCTGCTCGGCCTTGGGGCGATGCTGCGGCGCCCACTTCCAGGTGTAAATCTCCGCCGGGACGGCGATGGTCATCTCCGCCCGCACCGGGGAATGTTTCCCGCTCTTCAGCAGCGTTTCCACGCGCTCGGAGCGCAGCCACCACTCGGCCACCAGCCGGTCGGTGGGCAGGCCGCCCTGCAGCGGCGACGACGAGATGCCGTATTGGTTCAGGGTGTAGCGCCGGGCGATGGCGCCCAGCTTTTCGATATTGAGCCAGGCGTTCTTGATTTCCAGCGGATCGAAAGTCCACTCGATCAGTTCGAAGCCGCGCCCGAGCGCGTCTTCACGCTGGAAAAGCTTCAGCCGCCGCCCGACGCCGGCGTTGCGGTGGCTCTCGCGCACGGCCAGCATGTGCGAGTGCAGATACGCCCTGCCGGCACGCGCGCCCGGGATGGACATGGCGAAGCCGACCAGTTGGCCGGCGTCGAAGGCGCCAATCACCTGTCCGCCAATCTTCTCCGCCACCACGAACAGCCGCAGCGGGATGAGGTCGTAGTCGGAAAAATTCCAGACTTCTTTCTGCAGGCCGACGCAGGCGTTCAGCTCGTCGAGTCCGTGGCACAGCCGGACTTCAACGCCCGGCGCTACGGCTTTTCCTGCGTCTTCGATTGCTGCCAAAGCGCCTCCATTTCGTCGAGGGCGGCGTCTTCCAGGCGCCGTCCGGAGCGGCTGATCTCCTGCTCCAACCACTGGAAGCGACGCTTGAACTTGCGGTTGGTCTTCTTGAGCGCCGATTCGGGATCGAGCGAGAGATAGCGCGCAATGTTGACCAGCACGAAGAGCATGTCGCCGATTTCGTCTTCCAGACGCGCCTTCAGCTCTTCCCCGGGCACCACCGCCCCGGTGTGCGAGCCCGCGATGCCACGATGCGCCGGACGCGGTCCCGGAGCCGGGAAGTGCTCCAACTCGTGCTTGAGTTCGGTGGTTTCTTCGGAGAGCTTGTCGAAGAGTCCTTCGACGTTGGGCCAATCGAAGCCGACGTGGGCCGCGCGCGAGCTGAGTTTGTAGGCCTCGAGCAGCGCCGGAATCGCCGACGAAACCCCCGCCAGAACCGATTCGGGCTTCGCTTCTTCTTTCGCCACCTTGCCACCGCCCGCCTCAAGGCGCTTCTTCTTTTCTTCCGCCTTCAGGGCTTCCCAATTGCGGAGCACCTCGGCGGAGGTCTCGGCCTTGACGTCGCCGAAGACATGCGGATGCCGGTGCACCAATTTGTTGGAAAGCCGCTCCAGCACGTCGTCAATGGAGAAGCGGCCATCTTCCTGCGCCATCTCGGCATAGAACAGCACCTGCAGCAGCAGGTCGCCGAGTTCGCCTTGCAGTTCGTCCCAGTCGCGGTTGTCGATAGCCTCCAGGACTTCGTAGGCTTCTTCCAGGGTGTAGGGCTTGATGGAGTCGAAGGTCTGCTCGCGGTCCCAGGGACAGCCTCCTGGTGCGCGCAGCCGCGCCATGATGGAAACCGCACGCTCGAATTTTTCGCCGGTGGACATGAAGGACTAATCTAGCAGACGGGGAGTCCTGAGTCAGCGAACCCCTGACTACTGACCCCTGACTACCGACTCCTGGGCTGCTATTCCATTTCGGCTCTCTACGCCTCGGCCGAAACCCCTTGCCCACTTGCAACTTCCCGCGCCCGCCACTACAACTGACAACTGGCAACTGCTCTTATGATCCGCGTCGTCTTTCTCTGGCACATGCACCAGCCCTACTACAAGGACCTGGTGAGCGGTGAGTACCGTCTGCCCTGGACGCGCCTGCACGCGCTCAAGGATTATTACGGCATGGTCAAGCTGCTGGACGAATTCCCCAACGTCCACCAGACCTTCAATCTCGTGCCCTCGTTGATCGCGCAGATCGAAGACTACGTGGCCGGCACGGCGCAGGACCCATTCCTGGAAGTCGCGTCGAAGTCCGCCCTCGAACTGGCGCCCGCCGACCGCCGCTTCGCCCTGCAGTACCTGTTCCAGGCCAACCCCACGCACATGATCGGGCGCTATCCTCGCTACCGCGAGCTGTTCCAGCAGTTCCGCAGCATAGGCGAGAACCTGGACCGCGCCGTAAACTCCTTCCGTCCCCAGGACTTCGCCGACCTGCAGGTGCTCTCGCAGATTGCCTGGTTCGACGAATTTTTCCTGGACGACAAGGACGTGGCGGCGCTGGTGCGCAAGGAGCGCGGCTATTCCCGCGACGACCAGTTGCTGGCGTTGCGCAAGCAGAAGGAGCTTCTCGGGCAGGTGCTGCCGGCGTACACGGCCGCGGCGAGGCGCGGCGGCATCGAGATCTCGACCTCTCCCTTCTACCATCCCATCCTGCCGCTAGTGTGTGACACCGAGCAGGGCCGCGTCTCCTCGCCCGGACTGCCGCTGCCGGAGCAGCGCTTCCGCCATCCCGAGGACGCGGAGGAGCAGCTTCGCCGCGGCCTCGACCTGCACGAGCGCGTGTTCGGGGTGCGTCCGCAGGGGGTGTGGCCGTCGGAGGGCAGCGTCTCCGAGGAAGTGGTCGCCATCGCGGACAAGCTCGGCGTCAAGTGGATGGCCACCGACGAAGGCGTGCTCGGCCGCTCTACCGGCTACTTCTTCAATCGCGACGGCGATGGGCGCCTCCAGGGCGACGGCGCCGACAAGCTCTACAGCCTTTACCGTTATCAGAAAGCCCAGGCCGGGATTTACATGCTGTTCCGCGACCACACGCTCTCCGATCTGGTTGGCTTCGTGTATTCGGGCATGGCCGCCGGGGACGCCGCCAATCACCTCATCCATCGCATTAAAGATTGCGCGCAAGCGGTTGGCGGCAAGCGTCGTGACATCATGGTACCCATCATCCTAGACGGCGAAAATGCCTGGGAGTACTACCCGCAATCGGGACGCGAGTTCCTGCGCCGCGTCTATGACGCCATCCAGCGCGACCGCGACATGGAGGCGGTCACGGTGAGCGAGGCCATCGCCCGCCAGGGTCCGTTCCCGCGCCTCAATTCACTGGTGCCCGGCTCCTGGATCAACGCCAACTTCAACGTGTGGATCGGCGCGCCCGAGGATAATCGCGCCTGGGATTATCTGGGTTCCGCCCGCGATTTCTACGCGCGCGCCGCCGCGGGCGCGAGCGAGCCGGCGCGGCGGCTGGCCTTCGAGGAGGTGCTGATCGCCGAGGGCAGCGACTGGAACTGGTGGTACGGTCCCGAGCATCACTCCGCCAACGACCGCGATTTCGACGAGCTTTACCGCAAACACCTCTCCAACATCTACCAGGCGCTGGGGGCTTCGCCGCCCGACTACCTGGCCCAGCCCATCGCCGCCGCGGAGGCGCGGCCTTACTTCACGCCCCAGACGGCGTACATTCATCCCCGCATCGCTGGCGCGGTGATGCGCTACTTCGACTGGATCGGCGCCGCCATGTACACCGCCGATCGGCGCTCCTCGGCCATGCACGGCAAGCAGTTTCTGCTGGACTCCGTTTACGCCGGCGTGGACGAAAAATTCGTCTACGGGCGGCTGGATTTCATCGGCGAGGTTCCGGAGGGCAGCTTGGAGCTGGTGGTTAATTTCGAGCGGCCGCCGCGAGCCGCCAAACAAAAAGGACGCGAGCTGCGCCTCGACGTCACTATCGCGAACCGCGCCATCACCACCTCCAAACTGACCTCCGACGAGCAAGGAGCGGCGCTCACAGACCTGGCCCAGGTGCGGCTGCTCAAGGTTTTCGAATTCAAGCTGCCGCTCTATGCGCTCGAAGCCGTGCAAGGCGACCGCGTGCGCCTGCGCTTCAGCCTTTGGCGCGACCGCCTGCCCATCGACGCCTTGCCGGTCGAAGGCTGGATCGAGCTGCAGCTCCTGCCCGACGAAGAGCTGCGCGCGGCGGCGTACTGATTGAAAATCTCAAATCACACATCGCAAATCACAAATCTTGTGAATAATCATTCCGTGCTCCGCGCGCCCGGATTCCTCTACCGCAACCAGGAACTCTACTGCGAACGCGTGCCGCTCACCGCGCTGGCGGCAAAGTTCGGCACGCCGCTCTACATTTATTCGGCGATGACCATCCGCGAGCGCTTCCGCGCCTTCGACCGCGCCTTCGGCCGCGCGCGGCACACTGTCTGCTATTCCGTCAAGGCCAACTCGAACCTGGCGGTGCTCGGGCTGCTGCACCGTCTGGGCGCGGGCTTCGACGTGGTCTCCGGCGGCGAGCTGGCGCGGGTGCTCAAGGTGGACCGACGCGCCGGCGAGGACGTGGTCTTCTCCGGCGTGGGCAAGACCGCCGCCGAGATCGCCGCCGCCCTGCGCGCCGGCATCATGATGTTTAACGTGGAAAGCGAGAGCGAGCTGGCGGTTTTGGCTCGCACGGCTGCGCGCGCCAAGAGGACGGCCCGGGTGGCGCTGCGCGTTAACCCGCACATCGAAACCGAAACCCATCCTTACATTTCGACCGGGCTGCGCGAGCACAAGTTCGGCGTGGCCATCGAGCAGGCGCGCGAGATCTACGCTCGCATCCGCGAGGAGAAGTATCTGGAGGCCGCCGGGATCAGCGTCCATATCGGTTCGCAGATCACCGACATGGAGCCCTTCCGGCAGGCGATGCTGCGTGTGGCAGAACTGGCGCGGCAACTCACGTCTGACGGCCACCGCATCCGCTATGTCGATGCCGGCGGCGGTCTGGGAATCTCCTACCAGGGCGAAGACGATTTCGCGGCACGCGTGCAGGCCTACGCGCAGGCAGTGCTCGCTCCGCTGCGCGGCTTGAAGGTCCACCTGCTGCTCGAACCCGGACGCGCGCTGGTCGGTCCGGCGGGCGCGCTCCTGACGCGAGTGCTCTACATCAAGACCAACGACCACAAACGCTTCGTGGTCGTCGATGCGGCCATGAACGACCTCATCCGTCCGGCGCTCTACGCCGCCTACCACGAGGTCGTACCGGTCGTGAACCGCGACGGCACAAGCCGCACCGAGGTGGATATCGTTGGCCCGGTGTGCGAGACCGGCGACTTCCTGGCCCGCGACCGGCAGATGCCGACGCTGAGTGAGGGAGAGCTGCTCGCGGTGCTGGACACGGGCGCCTACGGCATGTCGCTGGCTTCGAACTACAACACCCGCGGCCGCCCGGCGGAGGTGATGATCGAGGGCGCGAAAGCCCGCTTCATCCGGCCACGCGAGACGGCGGCGGACATGATGCGGGGGGAGAGAAAGTAGTCAAGAGTCGGGAGACATCGCGGCGCTACCACCTCCGCTATAATCGCTTTAAGTTGAAACATCCGTTCGTCATCGCGGCGCTCATGGTGGCAGCGCTCGCGCTTCCCTGCCGGGCCCAGCGCGAAGCTTTCCCGGGCAAGACCCTGCTGGTGCTGCCCTTCCAGAACAACTCCAAGGTGCCGGGCCTGGATTGGGTGGGAGAATCCTTCCCCGAGGTGCTGGGCGGGCGCCTAACCGGTTTCTTCGTGATCGACCGCCGGGATCGCCTGAACGCCTTCGACCGCATGGGGCTGCCCGCCAACCTGCGCCCCTCGCGCGCCACCGCCTACCAGATCGCGCAGGCGATGGAGGTGGACTACGTCATTGTTGGCAGCTATGCCTATGATGGGCAGAGCTTCACCGCGCGCGCCCAGGTGCTGGACATGGAACGCCTGCACCTCTCGACGCCGGTGGTTGCCTCCGGCTCGCTGCCGTCCCTGATCCAGGTCGAGACCCTGCTGGCGCTGGACTTGATGCACCTGCTCGCGCCGACTCGGGCCACCACGCGCAGCGAGTTCCTCTCCGCCCAGCCCGCGCCCCGCCTGGATGCCTTCGAGAGCTATATGCGCGGCCTGGTGGCCACCTCGCGCCAGGAGAAGATCGCGCGTTTCCGCGACGCCGTGCGCCTGAACCCCACATACAGCCAGGCCATCTTCCAGTTGGGCAAGAGCCTCTACGAAGGGCGTGAATACGCCCCCGCCGCCGCCTGGCTGGAACGCATCCCCCCAAGTGACCTGCTAGCCCGCGAGGCCAGCTTCTACCTCGGCATCTGCGAATTTTATCTGGGCCACTACGAGAAAGCGCAGAACGCCTTTGACTTCGTAGCCGCGCGCCTGCCGCTCATTGAGGTGTACAACAATCTGGGCGTGGTGGCGGGACGGCGGGGGCAGAAGTCGGCGGTCCACTACTTCGAGCGTGCGGTGGAGGCCGATCCCAGCGACCCCGACTATCGTCTTAACCTCGCCATCGCCCTGGCGCGTAACGGGGACTCGGCCGGCGCCGCCCACCAGTTGCGCGATCTGCTGGCACTCCAGCCCTCGGACGGCGAAGCCAAGGTGCTGCTCGAGGCGCTGAACCGTCCGCCGGTGATGGTGGGAACGGCCACCGCTGCGGCCGCAATCCGGCCGGCGGAGGTGAAGCTGCCGTTGGAGCGCATCAAGCGAAACTACGATGAGGCGTCGTTCCGCCAGATCGCCTTCGAGTTGGAGAACCAGAGCGAGATGAAGCTGGCGGACAAGCCGGCGCGCGAGCACGCCCAGTTTCACTTGGAGCGCGGGCACGAGCTGCTGAACCAGGGCTTCGCGGGCGAAGCTGAAAAACACTTTCGCGAGGCCGTCATCCTCGACCCCACTAATGCGGCGGCGCATCTCGGCCTGGCCAGAATCCTGGCCGCCGACCATCCTCCCGATGCGCGCGCCGAAGCCCACAGCGCGCTCATCCTTCAGCCCTCCGCCGAAGCCTGGCTGATTCTCGCGCAGCTCGATTTGAGAGACAATAATGCTGAGGCCGCGCGCCAGGACGTGGAACACGCCCTCGAGCTCGAGCCCGCGAACTCCGCCGCGGCAGCGCTCAAGCGCGATATCGCAGCCCGCCTCGCCGACAAATCGCCCACGCTGGCGCCGCAATAAGAAATGAAAGCGCCATTCAAAACCGTCGTTCTGCTGGTCGCCGCGCTCCTGCTGGCCCCGGCTCTGGCGCGGGCGGACGTGCTGAAGATCGTCGTCCGCGACACCATCCAGCCCATCTCCGACGAGTTCATCGGACGCGCCCTCGAGCAGGCGGCGCGCGACCACGACGAGGCCGTCATCATCGAACTTTCCACGCCCGGCGGCCTGCTGGATTCCACCCGCTCCATCATCGAGAAGATCCTGGCCTCACCCGTGCCGGTAATCGTCTATGTTGCGCCCAGCAGCGCGCGTGCGGCTTCGGCGGGCTTCTTCATCCTGGAATCGGCGGACATCGCCGCCATGGCTCCGGGCACCAACACCGGGGCCGCGCACCCGGTGGTCTTCGGCGGCGAAAAGATGGACGACGTGATGAAGGCGAAAATGGAGAACGATGCCGCCGCCTTCATGCGCTCGTTTGTCTCCAAGCGCGGGCGCAACGTGGAGCTGGCGGAGTCGGCGGTACGCCAGTCCAAGAGCTTTACCGACCAGGAAGCGCTCAAGGAAAACCTGATCGACGTCATCGCTCCCGACGTTCCCGACCTGCTCAAGCAACTCGACGGACGCAGTGTGACGCGCTTCAACGGCTCGACCACGGTGCTGCACCTGGCCAATCAGCGGGTGCAGACGCTCGAAATGTCGCTGAAGCAGCGCATCCTCGACTTCATCATGGATCCCAACGTCGCCTTCGTCCTGTTCGCCATCGGGATGCTGGCGCTCTACGTCGAGTTCAACCATCCCGGCGCGATCGTGCCGGGGGTGGTGGGCTTTATCTTTGTCCTGCTGGCCATTTTCGCCTTCAACATCCTGCCCACGCGCCACGCCGCTCTGATCCTGATCGTGGCCGCGTTCGTGATGTTCATCCTCGACGCCAAGTTCGCCACCCACGGCGTGCTCACCGTGGGCGGCATTGCGCTGATGATCCTGGGCGCGCTGCTGCTGGTGGACGCTCCCATCCCGGAAATGCGGGTGCGCCTAGTGACGGCGCTCGCGGTCAGCGTGCCCATCGGATTGATCACCGTTTTCCTCGTGGGCCTGGTAATCAAGGCACGGCGAAGTAAGGTAGTCACCGGCTCCCAGGGATTGATCGGCGAAATCGGCGTTGCGCAAAGCGCGCTTCAGCCCGAAGGCAAGGTGTTCGTCCACGGCGAGCTGTGGGACGCCGTCTCTTCCGCGAACGTCGCCCCCGGCGCGCGGGTTCTGGTGAAGCGCATCGACGGCTTGCGGCTCTCGGTTGAGCCGGTGAAATAAGAAACCAAAAGCAGCCACGGATTTGCACGGATATTTACGGATATTGTTCTTGATCCGTGTTCATCCGCGTAAATCCGTGGCTTGCCACTCCCTACTCGCTACTCCCTACTCCCTTCTTAGTCGAGCTATAACCTACTGAAAACACGCGATGTTCTTTGGTACAATGTGCCGCATTCATTGTGGCATAATGTACACATGGCGACCAAGATGACCGCGCCGACTGCCAGGAAACTGAACCAATACTTCGATGACTGGCTGGGAACGCAGGCTGGCTCGGAACGCAACCTCATCCATCTGATTGAGACCGGTTTGCCGCTGAAGGTCATCCCTCGGCTTATCCAACGGGGTTTGTCGAAGGACGAGGTGTTCAGCATCATCGTCAATCCCCGCACTCTGAAGCATCGCCGGAGCAAGAGCCAGCCTCTTTCCAAGGAGGAGTCCGAGCGTGCCATTCGTGCGGTGCGGATCCTGGCGCGCGCCCAAGCGGTTTTCGGCGACGAAGCCTCCGCATTGCGCTGGCTGCGCGCGCCCAAGAAGCGCTTCGAAGGCCGGGCCCCCATGCAGATGCTCCCCACCGAGCCCGGCGGCCGGCTGGTGGAAGAAATGCTCATCCAGATCGACGAAGGCATGTTTGCCTGAATGATGCTGTGGCGGATCAGCCGGCATTCCACTCTCGAGGGGCACGGCGGGTTGTTGGCATCCGCGCGCTGGCATACCCAGGGCCGGCCTGTCGTCTACCTGGCAGAGACTCCGGCCGGGGCGCTGCTGGAAGTCCTGGTTCATCTTGAGCTCACGCCCGATTCTCTGCCCTCGCATTACGGCCTGCTAAAGGCGGAAGCCCCGGACGCGATTTCGGTCCGCACCCTCGGGCCAGCGGACTTGGGCGGTGACTGGGTGGGCGACGTGATCCTGACCAGGACGATAGGAGATGAGTGGCTGACTTCCCATAGCACTGTCCTGCTGCGAGTCCCGTCGGCGATCGTGCCCGAAACCTTCAATGTGCTGCTCAATCCCGAGCACCCCGACGCTGGCCGCCTCCGGGTGCTATGGCACGAGCAATACCCGTGGGATGCACGGCTGTTTGAGTGACGGTTGCTCGGAACAATCTCAATCTCGCTGAGCGACTGCGGATTATCCCACTCCCTACTCGCTACTCCCCACTCCTTCCTCCCTGCCTTGATACAATCCTGTCGTCGCTCTGGAGGTTCCCATGCCTGAAGGCTTCGGAGTTATCATCATCATCGTCATCGTCGGACTCTACCTGCTGAGTTCGATCAAGATCCTGGCCGAGTACGAGCGCGGCGTCATCTTCCGTCTCGGACGCCTGCTCGCCACTGCGAAAGGGCCGGGCGTGATCCTGGTGTTCGCACCGGTGGACCGCATGGTGCGCATCTCGCTGCGCCAGGACGCGCTGGAGGTCCCGCCGCAGGACATCATCACCCGCGACAACGTCACCCTGAAAGTCAACGCGGTCGTCTTTCTGCGGGTCATCGATTCCAACAAAGCGGTGGTCGAAGTCACCAACTACCTGTACCAGACTTCACAGTTCGCGCAGACCACCCTGCGGTCGGTGCTGGGCGAAGTGGAGCTCGATGAGCTGCTCTCGCACCGCGACAAGCTGAACACGCGCATCCAGTCCATCCTTGATCAGCACACCGCGCCCTGGGGCGTGAAGGTGGTCAACGTGGAGGTGAAGCAGGTGGACCTGCCCGAGTCCATGCTGCGCGCCATGGCCAAGCAGGCGGAGGCGGAGCGCGAGAAGCGCTCCAAGATCATCCACGCTGAAGGCGAATTCGCCGCCGCCCAGCGCCTGGCGGACGCCGCGCACGTGATGACCACTGAGCCCATGACCATCCAGCTTCGTTATTTGCAGACGCTGACCGAGATCGGAGTGGAAAAGAACACCACCATCGTCTTCCCGCTGCCGCTCGACCTGTTTACCGCCCTCGGCAAGCTGATGGAGCAGTCGCTGAAACCGTCGAAATAGGAAAGGCAGCCACGGATTTGCACGGATAAACACGGATCAAGAACAGAATCCGTAAAGATCTACGCCGATGAACACGGATCAAGAACAATATCCGTGAAGATCCTTGTAAATCCGTGGCGTTTTGTCCGCAGCCCACTTGCTATACTGCTCCGTCCATGCTCAAGGAGACACTGGAAGAAGGACGGCGCTTGGCCGACGCCGCGCTGGAGCGGCTGTTGCCGCCCGCTGCCGACTATCCTTCGATCATCCACCAGGCGATGCGGCACAGCGTGTTCGCTGGCGGCAAGCGTCTGCGTCCCATCCTGGCGATGGAGGGCGCGCGTTTCATCGCCGGCGCGCTGCCGGAAGGCGTGGAGGAGCTGGGCGCGGCGCTGGAGATGCTCCACACCTATTCGCTGATCCACGACGACCTGCCGGCGCTCGACAACGACGACCTTCGCCGCGGACAGCCCACCTGCCACAAGGCCTTCGGCGAGGCCATGGCCATCCTTGCCGGCGACGCCTTGCAGACGCGCGCCTATGAAGTGCTGGCGCGGCTGCGCTGCGCCGCAGACCGCCGCGTGCGCATCATCGAGGAGATCGCCCGCGCGACCGGCACTATCGAAGGCATGATCGGCGGGCAGGTGATGGACCTCGAAGCCGAGCATACCCGGCCTGATGCCAAAACGCTCGAGTACATCCATCGCTCCAAGACCGCCGCGCTGATTACCGCCAGCGTCGTGAGCGGCGGCATCTACGCGGAAGCTTCCGAAGCGCAGGCGGACAAGCTGCGCGAGTTCGGGCGCGCCGTGGGCGTTGCCTTCCAGATTGCCGACGACGTGCTCGACGTCACCCAGTCCTCCGAACAGCTCGGCAAAACCGCGGGCAAAGACGTGGCCAGCGAAAAAGCAACCTACCCGGCTCTGTTCGGGATTGAAGAATCGCTCCAGAAGGCCGACAAACTCGTGGATACCGGCTGTGCCGCGCTGGACTCATTCGGAGCACGGGCCGAGACGCTGAAGGCGCTGGCGAGATTCCTGGTGGAACGAAAGAGATGATCCCACCTGTTGCCATCCTCGCCATTGCCGCCCATCGTGACGACGTCGAGCAGACCTGCGGCGGCACGCTGCTCAAGATGGCGGAGCGCGGCCACGCGACTGGCATCCTCGATCTGACCCAAGGCGAAATGGGCACGCGCGGCACCGCAGAAGACCGCGCTCGCGAAGCGGAAGCCTCGGCGCGCATCCTGCGCGTGGGGTGGCGGCGCGCCCTCGACATCCCAGACGGCCGCGTGGAGAACACCTGGGAGAACCGCCTGAAGATCGCGCGCGTCGTCCGCGAAACCCGGCCCCAGGTGGTCATCCTTCCCTATTGGCAAGGCCGCCATCCCGACCACTACACGGCTTCGGTCGTGGGCTACGAGGCGTGCTTCCTCGCCGGACTCGCCAAGCTTGAATTAGATGGTCTCGTGCCGCACCGTCCGTTCAAGATCGTTTACGCCACGCTTTACTACGACGTCCGCCCGACCTTCGTGGTGGACATCACCGAGCAGTTTGAAGCGCGCCTGCAGTCCATCCTGACTTACAAGTCGCAGTTCACCGACCAGGAAGCCGGCAAGGGCCTCTTTCCGGCGCAGGCCGAGATCCGCGATCGCGTCGAGGCCATGGCGCGCTTCTACGGCCTGATGGCCGGCGTGAAGTACGCCGAACCCTTTGTGCAGAAAGAAGTGGGGTTGGTGGACGACCTGACGGCGATCCCGGTGAAATCGATCTAGCGAAACCACTACAATCGCTCGCGTGTACTCCGCCAAGCTGCTCGACCATTTCGAGCACCCGCGCAACGTGGGCGAGATCGCCGGCGCCGACGCTTCCGTGCGCGTGGAGAATCCGGCCTGCGGCGACATCATGCAGCTCACCCTCAAGCTGGCCGCAGGACGTATCGCCGAAGCCCGCTACCGCACCCGCGGATGCGTTGCCTCCATCGCCTGCGGCTCCGCGCTGACGGAGATGCTCCTCGGCCTGACTCCGGCTGAGGCCGCGGCGCTCCAACGCCAAGCCATCGTCGCCGCGGTAGGAGGTCTGCCGAATGAATCGATGCACGCCAGCCATCTGGCGCTCGACGCGCTCAAGGCTGCGCTGAAACAGCTTGGGTCGTAGCTCTCGCGTTACTTCGGCGCCGGGCTCTCCGCGAAGCGGGCCCAGTCTTTGAGCATGTCGTAGGGGATGCTGGTGACGCCGGCGATCTTGCGGCCGTTGATAAACACGGTGGGGGTGCCGCTTACGCCTACCTCCTTGCCCAGTTCCAGGGAATCGCGCACTGCCTTGGCAGTCTCGGGGCTGGCGGCACAGGTAGCGGCGCGCGTGGCGTCGGCGCCGGCGGCGGTGGCGTGCTCCTTCATCTTGGCATCGGCATTCTGGGGATCGATGTTGAGCTGGTCGTCATAAACTCCGTTCACGAATTTCCAGAAAGCCTCGTTGTTCGCCCGCCCGATACACTGCGCCCAGGTAGCCGCCTTGAAGGCCCAGGGATGCGCCGCTTCGATGGGAAACTGCTGGAAAACGAGACGCGCGTTGGGAAAGTCGCCCATCAGCTTGTCGATGACAGGTTGCGCCTGCTTGCAGTGCGGACATTCCAGGTCGCTGAACTCGACGATAATCAGATTGGCGCTGGCCGGGCCGCGCGCGATGCCGGTGGTGCTCGTGGCCAACTCCTTGCGCGCAAGCGCAAACGGGTCGGCGCCGAAGGAGATGGGCTCACCAGTGAAAGCGTATTTCTCGTCGGGCGTGACGTAGAGCACCATCGACTGCTGCTGCCCGCCCCGGTTCATCGCCACCCCCACTTCGGCGAAGCCCGGCACCTCCGAGGGCCGAATCTGCGCCACCTGCCAGGTGATGCTGGGGTCGTAGCCGAACCAGTGCCGCATGAACGACTCCACCGTGTCCTTGGAAGGCAGCTTCTGTGAAGAGGGCGCCGCGGGCAAGCTGGTTGTGGTCGAGGCCTGCTGGCCCCAGCTCGTTGCCGCCAGCAACACGATCAGTAGGAACAGCGCACGCTGCATGATGTCCTTTCTCACACGTCGAATTTCTGGGCGATGGGGAAACGCCGTCCCATGCCGAAGGCTTTTTCGGTGATCTTGATGCCGGGCGCGGCCTGCTGGCGCTTGTACTCGCTGCGCTCGATCATGCGCGCCACCTTGCGCACCAGCGCCAGGTCGTAGTGCCGCTCCGCCGCGATTTGCTCCGGAGTCTTCAGATCCTCGATGTAGTCTTCGAGGATGGTATCCAGCACTTCGTAGGGCGGCAGCGTGTCCTGGTCAGTCTGGTTGGGACGCAGCTCGGCCGAGGGCGGCTTCTCGAGCGTCGCCTGCGGGATCACCGGCCGGCGCGAGTTCACGTAGCGCGCCAGGCGGTAGACCAGGGTCTTGGGCACGTCGGAGATCACCGCCATGCCGCCGACCATGTCGCCGTAGAGCGTGCAGTAGCCCACTGCCAGCTCCGACTTGTTGCCCGTGGTCAGCACCAGCGCCCCGAACTTGTTGGAGAGCGCCATCAGCAGCGTGCCGCGGATGCGCGCCTGGATGTTCTCTTCGGTTACGTCCTCGGGACGCCCGGCGAAGGCAGGCTTGAGCGTCTTGCGGAAATCGTCGAAGACGTCGCCGATCGGCAAGGTTTCGAAATGGATGCCGAGGTTGGTGGCGAGTGAGCGAGCGTCGTCGATGGAACCGCGCGAGGAGTACGGTCCCGGCATGCCGACGCCGGTGACGTTCGCGGCGCCCAACGCGTCCACGGCGATGCAAGCGGTGAGCGCGGAATCGATGCCCCCGCTCAGCCCGACGATCACCCGCTCAAAGCCGCACTTGCGCACGTAGTCGCGCGTGCCCAGTACCAACGCGGCGTAGGCGCTAGCCTCCGCGCCCTCCACCTGCGGGTGTAAATCGCCGGCCAGGGTTTCGGTGTCGAGGAAGACGAGGTCTTCCTCAAACGACTTGGCCTGCGCCACCATTTGCCCGTCCGGTCCTAGCGCGAGGCTGGAGCCGTCGAAGACCAGTTGGTCGTTGCCGCCCACCTGGTTCACCATCACCAGCGGCGCCTTGTACTCGCGGGCGATGGCCGCCAGCATGCGGGTGCGAAACTCGCGCTTGCCGATGTGGAAGGGCGAGGCCGAAATGTTGATGACGAAGTTGCCGCCCGCGCCCATCAGCATCTCCACCGGATCGATGCCGTAGAGGCGGCGATCCCAGAAGTGCTTGTCGTTCCACGCGTCTTCACAGACGGTAAGCGCCAGCTTGCGTCCGCCGAAGGGCATCACATCCTGGTGTTTGGCGGGGGCGAAGTTGCGCATCTCGTCGAAAACGTCGTAGGTGGGCAGCAACATCTTGGACTGAAGAAACTCGATGCGGCCGTCGCGCAACAGCGCCGCTGAGTTCATCACGGATTTTCCAGTGTCGGATTGCGCTGGTGTCACCAGGCCGCAAATCACCGCGATGCCGCGTGTGCTCTCGGCGATCTGGGAGGCCGCCCGACAGTTCGCCTGGACGAAGGAGGGCTTCTCCACCAGATCGCGCGGCGGATAACCGCACACGCACAACTCGGAAAACACCACCAGCTCCGCTCCCCCGTCGCGGGCGCGGCGCGCAAACTCGATGATCCGGGCAGCGTTGCCCTCAAAGTCACCGACGGTGGGATTGATCTGGCCGAGTGCGATCTTCACATCAATAGTGTAAAAGGGCGCGCGGCTCCGCGCCAACTCAGGCGTGCGCTTCTAGGCAACAGCCTCCGAACTTCATGCCGAGACGCACCATGCCGCATTTCTACAAGAATGCTGGATCCACCCACCGTCCGGTTGCGTTGGGATCGCCGGGCGGAGCGGGATTCTGCGGTGGAGGCGGCGCGGGCGGCGGATTGCGCGGCGGGCCCAGCGTGGGATCGGTCTCGTTGGGGTCGATGGGACCGGGTGTCGCCGGCGCGGTCCTGTGCGGCACGGCTGGATCGTCTTCTTCCCCCGGACGCCGCAGCGTGGGACGGTTCGCCACCGGCTGTGGCTTGGTGGCCTCCTGCTCTCGCTTGCGCGCCTCGGCTTGGCGAACTTCCTTCAGGTCCACTTCTTTTTCGGTGCGGACGATCTTTTGCCCGTCCACCTTCATGATCTTCAACTGCACCACCTCGCAGCCGGAGAAGCGCACGAACTCCACGTCCTGCGGAGGTTCGCCGTACAGCCATTCCTCGTACGGCTTGCCGCGTTCGTCGGTCTCGCGGATCTTCCTCAGCGGCCGCCCCTTGGCATAGATCACCA
>Ga0310038_10001513_pt1 | contig 17648 bp, 15 predicted proteins | sample Sb_taG_6_FD_200461 | JGI IMG/M metagenome (GOLD analysis project Ga0310038, IMG submission 200461) | Peat soil microbial communities from Weissenstadt, Germany - Sb_50d_4_PS metaG (v2) (version 2) | ecosystem: Environmental > Terrestrial > Soil > Wetlands > Peat | place: Germany: Weissenstadt... | reverse complement strand
ATGGCGGCGAAGCCTGCGGCTACGTGATGGAATTCGAGAACGGGGTGAATATCTACCACGCGGGCGACACCTGCGTGTTCGGCGACATGCAGATCATCCGCGAACTCTACGCGCCGGAGATCGCGATGCTGCCCATCGGCGACCACTTCACCATGTCGCCGCGCGAGGCTGCCTATGCCTGCCGGCTGCTGAAGCCGAAGACGGTCATCCCCATGCACTTCGGAACTTTTCCGCTGCTCACCGGCACACCCGGCGAACTGAAAAAGCTGGTGAAAGATGCCGAGGTGTTGGAGATGAAGCCGGGGCAGACAGTTTCTTAGCATTTGGGTTGGAGAAGAATTTGGTGTATTTGAGTGTGAAGGGACACGCCGCAAAAGGATCTAGGACCTGACTGACACAGGTGAAGGGGCACGCCTTCAGGCGTGCCGTCAGAGTTGCCTGAAGATTCGGCTTTAGCCGCTGAGGGAACATCTCCCCTCAGGGCCTGAAGGCAGTTTATTTTGGATGTTAACGCCACGGCTGAAAGCCGTGCCCCTTCACAAGATACGCGACAGATTACTGACTATGACCAAACCCGCACCCAAGCCTCCTTCGCGCGCTCACTGGATGATGTCCAGCATCAGCCAGGAGCCCGTCGAGCAGTACATCTACGATCTTCTTCCGCCGCGCGACGAAGTACTCGTCGAGATGGAAGCCGAGGCCGCGCGCCGCAAGATTCCTATCGTCGGCCCGGCGGTGGGAAGGCTCTTCCAGTTGCTGGCGCGCATCTCGGGCGCCCGCACCGTGTTCGAGATGGGCTCGGCCATCGGCTACTCGACCATCTGGTGGGCGCGAGGCCTGGACCGGGAAGGGCGCGTCATCTACACCGACGGCGATCCCAAGAACGCCGAGCAGGCGCGTAGCAACTTCCAGCGTGCCGGCGTGGCCGAGCGCGTCCAAATCCGCACTGGCGAGGCGTTGGAGATCCTCTCGGAATACAAGCCGGAGTCGCTCGACATCATCTTCAACGACGTGGACAAGGAAGACTACCCGCGCGTCTTTCGCCTGGCGGTGCCGCGGCTCAAGCCCGGCGGGCTGTTCGTCACCGACAACGTGCTGTGGCACGGGCGGGTGACCGAGAAGCAGCCGGAGCTGGCTTCGACCCGCGCCATCCAGGAGTTCAACCGCATGCTGTACAGCTCGCGCGAATTGTTTCCGGTGATTATCCCGTTGCGCGACGGCGTGGCCGTGGCGGTGAAGGAATCACAATAAGGCCGCCGGCCTTGACCGCCGCGCTGGAAGTGCATAGTCTGGGCGCCCTGAATACAGGAGGAGACGCGTATGCCGCACTTTGTGACGCTGCTCAAGTACACGCAGCAGGGAATTGCGAAAATCAAGGAAAGTCCCAAGCGGCTCGACGCTGCCAAGAAAGGCGCCGAGAAGGCAGGCGGAAGGTTGCACACCTGGTTTCTGACCATGGGAGAGTACGACGCTGTGCTGATCTCTGAGTTTCCCAATGATGAAGCCTGCGCCCAGTTCATGCTCTCGGTTGGCGCGGTGGGCAATGTGACCACGCAAACTCTTAAGGCTTTCACCGAAACCGAGTATCGCAAGATCATCGGCAGCCTCCCGTGACCGGGTAAGTATCCCACTCCGCGATGGCATGGCCGTGGCGGTGAAGGAAGTATCGCTGCGCGACTATCGATCTGGATCGTACACCGTCCATCCGCGCTCGCGGGCGAGGGATTCAAGGCCGTCATCGGGAGAGACAGCGAAGGCACGGCGGGCCAGCGACAGCATAGCCACATCGTGGACGGTGTTGCCGAAGGCGGCGTCGATTGCGCCGTCGGGGAAGCGCTCGCGCAGCGCGACCGCTTTGCCTTCATCGGTGGGCACCATCAGCAGGCGTGACGAGCAGCAGCCGTCTTCGATGGCGGCGCAGGCGGCAAGCACGCGGTCCGCGGGGATGCCGAAGCGGCGCGCACCGGCACGCACCACCCACTCGTTGGTCGAGGAGACGGCCCACACCTGGCAGCCGCGCTTGCCCAGCTCCAGGGTCAGCTCCTGCATGGGCGGGAAGATGTGCCTGGCGATCTTCTCCTCAAAGAATTCTTCCGCGCCGCGCTCGAGCTCCTCGACCGCAAACCCGGCGTGCATGGTGACCATCTCGCCGCACATGGTTTCCTCGTCCACCTTGCCGGCCTTGTAGTCGCGATAGCGATAGACCGCCCATGCGGCGACGTCTTTCGCCATCAGTCCGTGCTCCATCGCCCAATAGAAGAACGCTTCGCCGGCGTCGCCCGCCCACAGCGTGCCGTCGCAGTCGAAGACGGCGAGGCGCGGCTCCAGATCGAGCACCGACTGCACGAAGGCCAAGTCCGAAGGCTTGGGAGAGCTTGCTCGGAGCGTCATAACAAAGCTGCTTTGTATCAGGGCACGGCTTCAGCCGTGCCGCAAGCAGGAAGAAACAGTTGGGCTTTTAGCCCCTGCGGGCAGTTGGCAGGGGCTGAAGCCCAAATTTTTCATGTCGCAATTCGGCACGACTAAAAGTCGTGCCCTGATACACACCTTGGGTACCCTTACCGCTTGACAATGAATTTATGGGAGAACACGCTTAACATCAAGGCGCCTGCACCCGAGCTTTTGAGACACGTTCGTAGTCTTCCGGCGTGTCCACGTTGGCGACCACGTTGGGATCGTCCACCGGCACATAGAGGATGCGCGGCTCGAGCGAGTGCTCGACCTCGCGCGCGGTGGAGGTGGCGGGCGCGCGCAGAAACGCCTCGATCATCTCGCGGCCGATGAGGATGGGATGCCCGTGGCGGCCGCCGTGCTCGGGGACCACGGCCCACTTGCCGCTCTCATAAGCGTGGCTGAAAGCTTCGCACAAGCAAGCGAGGGTGGGTGGCTGCGCCGGAGGACGGTCCACCAGCGCGACCATGGCAGCATCGCGTCCGTGGTTCAAGACCTCCTGCAATCCAACTTGAAGCGAGCTGAACTGTCCGCGCTCGGGATGGGGATTCACGACCAGGTAGCCGGCCGCGGCGTCCACGATGGGCTGGAGCGAGCCGGCGTTTTTGCCCGCGACCACGATCACCATGTCGCTCGGCGCCTGCAGCAGTTCAATGGTAGCGGAGAGGAAGGTCGAGCGGCTGGCCGCGCCAGGAGGCCACGGGAGCAGCGCCTTGTCGCGTCCCATGCGGGACGATTCTCCGGCCGCCAGGATCACGCCGCAAAAGCTGGGAGAACGGGCCATAGTCAATTGGTAATTTGCAATTGGTAATTTGTAATTTGTGAAGTTCTGGGGTCTGACGACAACCCTCGCCTCACGACCCTCTCCACTACTTTACAAATTACCAATTACCAATTACAAATTCTCCGCCTCCGTCTTTCCCGCGTAGCGCATGGACCTCACACCGACCTCGGCGTGCCGTCGCACCGCGATCATCTCCGCGGTAATGGCTACGGCAATCTCCTCCGGCGTGATGGCGCCGATATCGAGCCCGACCGGCGCGTGCACGCGCTCGAACTTCTCACGCGCAATGCCTTCTTTCTCCAGCTCCTGGTAGATGGCAATCACCTTGCGCCGGGAGCCGATCATGCCCAGGTAGCGGGCGGGTTGCTCGACGGCCCAGCGCAGCACCCGCATGTCGTCGCGATGGCCGCGGGTGACGATCACGATGTACGACGCCTCCGGCGGCGCCAGTTGCGCCATGGCCTTGTCGAAGTCCTCGGCATAGATGTCGCGGGCCTCGGGGAAACGCTCGCGGTTGGCGTAGCTCTCGCGGTCGTCGATGACGGTGACGTCGAACCCGGCCAGCCGCGCCACCTTATATAGGCTCTGCGCCACGTGCCCGGCGCCGAACAGATAGAGGTTCGAGACCGGCAGCACGGGCTCAACGAATACTTCAAGGGTTCCGCCGCAAACCAGCCCGGAATCGTATTTTGGATTGTTATTCAGATTGAAGGTCAAGGTGCGGGGTTTCTCCGATTCCATCACCTCGCGGGCGGCCTGCCAGACTTCAGCCTCGACGCAGCCGCCGCCGATGGTGCCGGAGATGGAGCCGTCATCGCGCAACAGCATCTTGGCGGTCTCGAACGAGGGGATAGAGCCGCGCACGTTGACGATGGTGGCCAGCGCCCCGCGGCGTCCGTCGCGGCGGAGCTTGACGATCTCCTCGTAGATGTCCACGGGGCTATTGTAGCCGAGGGTTGGCGGATGAGGCGGTAAAAGCCGTCCCGCGCGCCTTGGTGGTGGGTCAGTTCCCGAAAAGTCAACCACACGTGCTTTTGGACGCGAGGACTTTCCAGAGTGCAATCCGGGTCACTTGTGTAAAAGCCTGTTCTCGTCAATTGAGACTTGCCCCGTGATCCGACATCAACCTGAGTTGGCGACGATTCGCCCAGAACCGCTAGCGGGACCACTCCCCTCCAGCCGGCGCAAGGAAACGGATCAGCCGCGGGTTGCGGCGCGACTGATTACCACGGTTGCGTGATGATACTGGCTCCCGCAGTTGGCAAACGCCGGTATCGTCGTCTACTCCACCCAGTTCGCAAGCGCCCGTGATTACTGTGGCAAGTTTGACACATTTCACCATGTTTGCATTCAAGACGGGCTCCGCCTTCCTGATGGTCAGTCACTCGCGAACTCCCGGTGTTGAAAAAATCAACAATTCTAAGCGTATGATGATCACAGTCGGGGGTGCGTGCATGTCCTTTGATCCAAACTTCCTTCTTGGACCAGCCGTTCGCGCAGTCTGTCTAAGCAACCCTCTGCGCGGAAGACGCTCCCCGGACCAGGAGCGGCGGTAGATCACGATGAAAAGCATATACATCGGCAACCTGGATTCCAGCGCCACCGAGGACCAGCTCCGGACGTTGTTTCTGGCTCACGGAGCGGTTGAGAAAGTCAAGATTGTGAGGGACCGCGACACCGGCCAGTCATGTGGTTACGCATTCCTCGATATGACGAACGACGGCGAGGCCGACAGAGCCGTTCAGGGTCTGGATGGAACGGTTCTTGGAGGCCGAACTCTGATTGTCGTCCTTTCCAGCAATCCAAGCACCGCCTAGGATATTTTCAAAGGGAGTCTCTGCCCCCCAACGTCGGATAGGTGTCGCAAAATCGCCTTTACACACGTGATTCCCTAGGGCCGTGCAGCAGGTTCTACCGGAAACTACCCACTACGCGCGGCTTTGCCCGATTGACTTGTCCCCCCGCCGCGCACTAACATCCGACTTCCAACACAGGGGGCTGAGGGCGCCATTTGATCGGCCGGACGATCGCGCATTATCGCATCATCGACAAGCTCGGCGGCGGCGGGATGGGCGTGGTCTATAAGGCCGAAGACACGCGCCTGCGCCGCTTCGTGGCCCTGAAATTCCTGCCGCCCGAGTTCGCCCGCGATCAGCAATCCATCGACCGCTTTCAGCGCGAAGCCCGCGCTGCCTCCGCCCTCAACCATCCTCACATCTGCACCATCTACGATGTAGGCGAGTTCGAGGGTGAGCACTACCTGGTGATGGAGTGCCTGGAAGGCCAGACGCTGAAGCACCGCATCCAGGGCAAGCCCATGCGGCTGGAGCAGGTGCTGGAGCAGGCCATCGAGATCGCCGACGCGCTCGACGCCGCGCACTCGGCCGGCATCGTCCATCGCGACATCAAGCCAGCCAACATCTTCCTCACCAACCGCGGCGTGAAGATCCTCGACTTCGGCCTGGCCAAGCTGACCCGCCACCTGCAGCCGATGGCAGAGGCCGTGGGAGCTTCCGCCATGCCCACCGCCTTCACCCAAGCCCACCTCACCAGCCCGGGCAGCACCCTGGGGACCGTCGCCTATATGTCGCCTGAGCAGGCGCTGGGCGAGGAACTGGATGCGCGCACCGACCTGTTCTCCTTCGGCGTGGTGCTCTACGAGATGACCACCGGCGTGCTGCCCTTCGGCGGCAACACTTCGGCGGCCATCTTCAACGCCATCCTGAGCAAGCCGCCGGAATCGCCGCTGCAGCTCAAGCCCGACCTGCCGCCGGAGCTGGAGCGCATTATCAACAAGGCTCTGGAGAAGGAACGCGACCTGCGCTGCCAGACCGCGGCCGAGATGCGCGCCGACCTGAAGCGGCTGAGGCGCGATACCGATTCTTCGCGCGCCGCCATCGCCCGGGCCGTGCCGTCAGCCGCGCCGCAAGCCGCTGCGCGCGCGTCTTCCGGGAAGATCGCCGCCACCGTCCGGCCCCGCGCCGGATTTTCGCCGATTATCGCCGCCGTGATGGCGGTAGTGGCGTTCGCCATCGGCCTGTTTGCCGGAAAGCTCGTGTTCCAGAAGGAAGCGCCTGCGCCGCCGCTTTATCACCAGCTCACCTTCCGCCGCGGCACGGTGCGGGCGGCGCGCTTCGCTCCGGATGGGCAGACCATCCTCTACAGCGCATCCTGGCAGGGAAATCCCTCCGAAATTTTCACCGCGCGTCCGGAGGGACCGGAATCGCGCTCGATGGGGTTAAGCCACGCGCAACTGCTCTCCGTCTCATCGACGGGCGAGTTGGCGGTTCTGCTGGACAGCCATCCCCTGGGAACCTGGGTGAACGTGGGCACGCTGGCGCGCATGCCGCTGGCCGGCGGAGCGCCGCGGGCGGTGGTCGAGCAGGTACAGTGGGCGGACTGGTCGCCGGACGGCACCAACTTGGCGATCGTCCGTGATGCCGGCGGGAAGAATCGGCTGGAGTACCCGGTGGGCAAGGTGCTCTACGAAACCGGCGGCTGGATCAGCCACCCGCGCGTCTCCCCCGCGGGCGATATGGTCGCATTCCTCGATCATCCGGTGCAGGGCGACGACAGCGGCTCCATCGCCATGGTGGACCTGAATGGCAATAAGAAGACGTTGGCCGGCGAGTTCTACAGCTCGCAGGGACTGGCGTGGTTTCCGGGGGGCAAAGAAGTGTGGTTCACCGCCAGCAAGACGGGGACCGACCGGCCGCTGTACGCAGTCTCGCTTTCCGGGAACCTGCGCATGGTGGCGCGCATGCCGGGAACCTTGTCGTTGCTGGACATATGGAAGGATGGGCGCATCCTGCTCAATCGCGCCAGTTGGCGGCGGGAGTTGATCGGGCTGTTGCCGGGAGAAAAACGGGAGCGCGATCTTTCCTGGCTGGACTATTCCTATCCGACCGACATCTCGGCGGACGGAACGAGTCTGCTGTTCGATGAAGAAGGCGGTGGCGGCGGGCTGGCGTACTCCAAGTCCGCCGGGCTGACCTACGCGGTGTACATCCGCAAAACCGACGGATCGCCGGCGGTGCTGCTGGGCGCCGGCGGCGCGGTGGCATTGTCGCCCGACGAGAAGTGGGCGATCGCGCAGCCGCAGACTACGCCCGCGCAGTTGATCCTGCTGCCCACCGGGGCCGGCGAATCCCGCCCGTTGACCAAGGACGAAATCAACCATAGCTGGGCCCGCTGGCTGCCCGATGGCAAGCAGTTCGTGTTCACCGGCAACGAACCCAACCACGGCGTGCGTTTCTACGTGCAGGACGTTGCGGGCAGCAAGCCGCGGCCGTTCAGTCCGGAAGGAGTTCACGGCACCGCGTTCGCGGTTTCGCCGGATGGACGCTACGTTGCGGGGATCGGTCCTGACCAGCACGGCTATCTCTATCCCATCGCCGGCGGCGAGGCGCAACCGTTACGCGGGCTCCCCCCGGGCGACCAGCCGATCTCCTTCAGCGCGGATGGCCATTCTCTGTACACTTTCCGCCCCGGGGAACTGCCGACGCAGGTTTACAAGCTCGACGTCAGCAGCGGCCAGCGCGCAGCTTTCCGGCAGCTCATGCCCTCCGATCCCGCCGGCGTGGAGACTATCGGCCCTATTCTGCTGACCCCCGACGGCAAAGCCTGCGTGTACGGCTACCACCGCACACTTTCAGACCTGTACATCGGGGAAGGGTTGCGGTAAGGGTAGGAAAAACCTGCCTCGTGATTCCGCACGGAGCGCGAGCCGCCGTTGACTTCCCCGCCCCGCGCCAGGCATCCCCAGCACTCCTATCCAGCGGCGCTTATGATAACGTTGTACGTTTCCGTCAGCTATCCAGTTCCCAGAGGGAGCGTGAGATGAAAGCGGTTCGCTTCCATCAGTACGGCGGTCCGGAAGTCCTGCAATACGAAGATGTGCCCGACGCCAAACCGCGCCGCGACCAGGTGCTGGTGCGGGTGAAGGCGTGCGCGCTGAACCACCTCGATCTGTGGCTGCGCAAGGGCATCGGCAACGTGCCGGTGCCGCACATCAATGGCAGCGACGTGGCCGGCGAAGTGGTTGAACTCGGCGAATACATCACCGACCTCAAGCCCGGCCAGCGCGTGCTGCTGGCGCCTATGGTCTTCTGCAATCATTGTGCGTACTGCGCCTCGGGCGTGCAGAACTTCTGCCGGCAATACTCGGTGCTGGGCAATCGCGTGGACGGCGGCAACTGCGAGCTGCTGGCCACGGCGCGGGTGAACGTGGTTCCTATCCCCGACAGCCTGAGCTTCGAGCAGGCGGCGGCGCTGCCGCTGGTGCTGGTGACCGCTTGGCACATGCTGGTGTCGCGGGCCAAGATCCAGCCCGGGCAGACGGTGCTGGTGATCGGCGCCGGCTCGGGCGTGGGCTCCCTCGCCATCCAGATCGCGAAGCTGTTCAACTGCCGCGTCATCACCACCGCCGGCGACGAGCGCAAGCTGGAGAAAGGCCGCGAGCTGGGTGCCGACTTCGCCATCAATCATTACCAGCAGAAAATTTCGGAAGAGGTCCGCAAGATCACCAACAAGGAAGGCGTGGACATCGTCTTCGAGCACGTGGGCAAGGCGGTGTGGGACGAATGTTTGAAGTCGCTCAAGCTGGGCGGCACGCTGGTGACTTGCGGCAACACCAGCGGCGCCGATGTCGGCCTGGACATACGCTTCCTGTTCTCGCGTCAGTACTCGCTGCTGGGGTCATACATGGGGACCATGGGCGATTTCCACGAGGGCCTGAAGCACGCCTTCAGCGGACGCCTGAAGCCGGTGGTGGACCAGAGCTTCCCCCTGAGCGATGCCCGCGCCGCCCACGAGCGGCTGGAAAAGAGCGAAATGTTCGGGAAGGTGGTATTGACCTTATGAATCGTGCAGTCAGGAATACGGTAGCGACCTTGTGGTTGGCGCTGGCAGCGGCGGGCGCCATGGCGGCCTCCAAGGACCGGCAGATCGATTTTTCCGGCACCTGGAAGCTCAACATGCAAAAGAGCAAGGGCGCGCCCGACTGGCGGCCGGACACGGTGCTGGTGGTGCTGCAATCGCCCTACCAGATCCACTTCGTATACTTCCTCACCGGCGCCGCGGCCACGCCCTTCGAGACCCACGACTACGTCACCAACGGCAAAGAGTCGCAGTTGTACACCACCGGCGCCGAAACCGCTTACGCCAGCGTGCGCTGGACCAGCAAATACGTCCTGCAGGTGCGCATGCACCACCTGGTGCGCTCCGAGATCGCCGACACCGATTGGACCGAGATCGACACCTGGACGCTCTCCGACGATGGCAAGATCCTGACCCACAAGCTGTCGGACGGCAAGATGCTGGTGTACGACAAGCAGGAGAAAGACAAGGTGTACTAGCGCCCCCTGTGTCGAGGCGGGAGTGCGCAGCCTGCCGCGCTCTCAGAATGGCCCTTGACCTACCGTAGGCTGCACCCAGGGTGATTCTGGCCAGCCAGCCCGCCTCAGGATATGCTTAGGCCGGTTGCGGGGAGCATTTTCCTTGCGCGTACTGGTGGTCGAAGACGAGCGCCGGCTGGCGGCCAACGTGGCGCGCGGTCTGCGCGAGAATGCCGATTACGCCGTCGATGTCGCGCACGACGGCGAAGACGGCCTGTTCATGGCGGAAGCCAACTCCTATGACCTCATCATCCTGGATCTCATGATCCCGACCCTCCCGGGGTTGGAGGTGGTGCGGCGGCTGCGTTCCGCTGGCCAGCACACCCCGGTGCTGGTGCTGACCGCGCGCGACGAGAAAGAATGGGTGGTGAAGCTGCTGAACGCCGGCGCCGACGATTACGTCACCAAGCCCTTTGACCTGGGGGAACTGATTGCGCGCGCCAAGGCGCTGATTCGCCGTGGCAAGGGACACGCCGCGCCGGTGTTGCGGGTTGCCGACCTGGAGCTGAACACGGTGGACCGCACGGTGCGCCGCGCCGGCCGCAGGGTCACGCTCACCGCCATGGAATTCCGGGTGCTGGAATATCTGGCGCATCGGCCGCGCGCCGTGGTTTCCAAGGCCGAGCTGCTCGAGCATCTCTACGACTACAACTGGGAGAAGTTCAGCAACGTGATCGAAGTCTACATTTCCGGACTGCGGCGCAAGCTGGAGAACGGCGCGGCGCGCCCGCTGATTCACACGCTGCGAGGCCAGGGATACATCCTGCGCGATTGATGGCAGCCTACTCGCTCAAAACCCGGGTGATCGCGGCGGTAGTCGCATCGCAGTTGCTGCTGGCGGCGGCGCTGGTGGTGGTGGGTGTCTCCTACACCAGGCGGCGCCTGGAGAGCGGGCTCGATGCCACCCTGCACGGGCGCGCGATGACGGCGGCCGCGCTGGTCCGCTACGAAGAGGACAACACCTCCAAGCTGCTCTTTGACCGCAGCCTGCTGCCTCCGCCGCTCGATCCCCGCCATCCTGACCTCTACCGGGTGGCGCTGAACGGAGCCGGCGTGCTGGCGCAATCGCCGGAGTGGCCGTCGGGGTTGCAAGCTCCCGAGTCGAAATCGCACTGGGACTTCGTGCTGGCGGGCGTGCCCTATCGCGCCATATGGCTGCGTGACGCGCCCATCCTCGATCGCGAAGGTCCGCCCCCGCAGCCGGAGCCCACGCTCTCCATCATTTACGCGGTTCCCGCCGAGCAGATGCGCAGCGAAGTGGCGGGCGCGGCCGCGTATCTGGCCATCGCCGGCCTGGCCGCGCTGTCGGTGACGGTGCTGCTGGCGTTGTGGGGCGTGCGTCGCGGCCTGTTGCCGCTGGAGCGACTGGCGGCCAGCGCCGCCTGCGTGTCGACCCGCAACTGGGAGCTTCCGGAGAAGGCCTCGGAGCAGCCGCAGGAGTTGGTCCCGCTCACCCAGGCAATGAAGACCATGCTCGAAGGACTCAAGCAGGCCTTTACGCAGCAGCGCGAGTTTCTCGGCAATGCCGCACACGAACTGAAGACGCCGGTGGCCACGCTGAAATCCACCTTGCAGTCCATCCTGCAAAAACCGCGCGCCGCCGAGGAATACCGCGCCGGCATGGAGCAGGCGCTGGAAGACCTGGCGCGCCTGGAGAAGCTGCTGCAGTGGATGTTGCGCCTGGCGCGCGCCGAACAGTGGGCGGCGGGGGCGCTGCGGCGCGAACTCGAGCCCGTCAATGTGGCCGATACCTGCCACGAGGCGATCGCGCGCCTGAACGGGCTGGCGCAATCGCGCGATGTGGGCGTGCGCTTCTCCGGGGGCGAGCCGGCGTGGCTGAGCGCCGATCCCGAAGACCTGCAACTCATCTGGGCCAACTTGCTGGAGAACGCGGTCCGCTACAGCCCGCAGCACGGGCAGGTCATGGTGACGGTGGAGCGGATGAACGGCCGCGCGCGCGTAACCGTCGCCGACCAGGGCGCCGGCATCCCCGAGCCGGATCTGGCGCACATCTTCGAGCGCTTCTACCGCGGGGACGACTCGCGCGGGCGCGATACCGGCGGGTTTGGCCTCGGTCTCGCCATTGCCAAGGCCCTGGCCGAAGCCTATGGCGGCAGCATCAGCGCATCCAGCCAGATCGGCCAAGGCACGCGCTTGGTGGTCGATTTGCCGCTCGCGTAGGCCGATTTCACCCACGCCGATAGCTCGCTCGCTCCGCTCGGGATTTCGCCAGACGGCAGTGAGTCGGTCGCCGGTTAGCCCGCACTCGACCGCAATCGGCGGCAAGCGCCATAGAGTTCCCAAGTTCCCAGAAGCCGACTTCGGGACAGCTTCACGCGCGCATCGGGGCCAGGGTCGTTTGGCTGCGAGCGATGGGCCCGGTGAAGACGGATCGGGGCGGATAGTTTCCAGTTGGCCCGTGATCCGGGCAGAACCGGCAGACTGAACAGGCAGGCGATGCGCTGCGGGGCGTGTTCTGAATCCGGAACGCGCCGGAGACGTGATCTTCGCTCCGCGTCCCCCTGCCCGCTTTGTTTTCCGATAGATGCGCGTTCCTGTTCCAAAATCAGAACACACGCTCCAACACGCTTGACAGGAACTGGAGCGGGAAGTAGAAGTGCGCGATCGGTTTCCTCGACCCTCATACTGGATTGTTTCTGAAACTCGTAGAGTGCGGCGGCTGTGGGTACCAGGCTTCGCCGACGGACAGTCGCGGACGCCGCGCGAGGTCAGGAGCAGAGAAGCGGGCGTTGTGTATGATAAACACGATTTCCGATTGGCAATCTGTGCCCTAGTAGCTTTGACGGTGACCTCACGCCCCAGTTTTCTCGCGGATCGGTCGTATACAGGCGGACCTGGTGCCAATAATCATCCTAACTGAGGAGCACGAATGCGAAATGCAGTTGCCTTCGCCAATAATGACATCCTGACCATTGCCTGGAGCTACGGAAAGCGTCCCGACGGCTGTATGGGTTTCGCTCTGTACCGTATCGATGCCAAGGGCCAAGAGACGGTGCTGCCCAGCCATGCGGTCTTCAAAGGCGAGACGATTCAGCCGGGACAGACGACGGCGGAGTTTCCGATCCAGAAGTTTTACTGGAAGGATCCGTACGCAAGGTCCACTGGCGAAAAGACCGGAAGCATGACATTTCGTTACAAGATCGTCCCGCTCGAGGGCAAGCCGGGGGCGCTGACGCCGATGAAGTCGCTGCCGATCCTGACGACCAATGAGGTAGAGCTGACGCCGGTTTGCTCGCCGTCGCTCTCGGCCGTGTTTAACCGCGGCATCATCTCCACGCAGCATGTGACGAACGCGCTGAGGGGCGATATCGATCCCAACAGCTTCAAGAACACGATCGCTAAACCGGGTAACCAACTGCGTATGGACCTGGCCGGGGAAATGATCGCGACGCTGACGGATTTTTTGGGACGCGCAAAGGAAAGTGGCACAATCTACGCCGCGCTGTACGAACTGACGGATGTGGAGCTGATCCAAGGGCTGGTGGATGTGGGCGACAGGCTGAATATTGTCCTGGCGGACATCGTCGCGGTCAAACCGAAAAAGGGAGGCACAACGGCACCGCCGGAGAACGACGCTGCGTGGGGCAAGATACACCCCTTGACCCAGAGGACTTCCTTTTATCGCCAGCCGCCGAGCGGGCATATTGTACATAACAAGTTCTTGATCTATGCGGACCAGAGCGGACCGCAGGCCGTTCTCGCTGGGTCGACCAACTGGACGGACACGGGTCTATGCGCACAGACGAACAACGCCATCATCATCGAAGATGCGAACGTCGCCGCGCGCTACCTGGCCTACTGGAACAAGCTGAAGGCGGATCAAATAGCCCATGCGGCAGATCCCAAGGTCTTCCAGGCTGCGCCGCTGCGTAGCTTCAATGCGACAGGAAAGCAGCTCACTCTGGACAAAGGTAGTGCAGACGACCCGCAGAGCACGCTGATGAGCTACTTCTCGCCCAACACGCCCAAGGCGCGTTCGAAAAAGAAGACCGGCGAGGTGATGCCGGTCGACATGAAGGATCTGTCTAATCGGGTGAACGCAGCGAAGCACGCCGTTCTGTTCCTGGCGTTCATTCCGGGGACGCCGAGTATTACGGAGTTCGCAGCGGCCGCGCAGAAGGCGAACAAGGATTTGTTTGTGCGTGGCTGTGTAACCTCTCCAGATGCGGCCGGCAATTTCTACTACGACCTGAAAGGCACGTCGCCGCCAAAGCCGCAGCCCGTCCCCAAAGGGCAGAAAAAGCCGAAGAAGGCGCCGGCCCCGGAAGACCCGCGGGTTCTCGCCGCTACCGCTTTGGACAAGAATTCCATACCGCCGGGATGGAATCCCGAATTGCTCAAGGCTGGATTCGCCATCATCCACGACAAGATCGTGGTGATCGATCCGTTTGACGACGACAACTGCACGGTGGTGACCGGAAGCCACAACCTCGGCTACCAGGCCTCGTATAACAACGACGAGAATCTGGTGATGATCCAAGGCAACAAGAAGCTCGCGATGGCGTACGCGACCCACGTTCTGGATGTGTACGACCACTTCGCCTGGCGCTGGTCCGTGAAGCAGGGCGAGAAGAGCTATGACGCCACCCTGAAGTCGACTCCGGATGAGTGGCTGGGTTGGTACTTCGACGCGAATGGCAATGTCAAGACAGCGCAACTGAAGTTCTGGATGCAGGCGACTGTGTAGAAGGCCATACCCCATTAAGCCAAAGGCGACAATCAGGTCGACTGGAAGCTCTTCGCAATTATCCACTTGCGAGTGAAAGAGAAATATCCGACACCGATAGAATAGAAAAGAACGGCTTGCAAATCGAGAAAGAGTCTCAGCGGGCCTTTTCCTCTCCCCATTGCGACCAAATACGGAGGAATAAATGAGCACCACTTGGTCTGAGCAAGCAATCATGATGACGCTTTCTGCCATCGCCTATCAAAGCGATATCGCAGGACAGCTCAAGAAGAAAAACTATGCCACCGCTGGCGACTGGTCGCTGGCGTGGGGCCCCATCCAGGACAGCTACGGCAACCTGGCTTATGTGGCCGTGAGCGCTTCCACCGGCAACTACGCTCTGGTGATCCGCGGCAGTTTGACCACTTTCACTTGGGCCGCCTTGGAGAACTGGTTTTACGACTTGGACGTAGTGCTCCAGTCCTCGTGGCCTTACTCGTGCAGCTCGCCGGGCGCAATGCCGCTGGCAGCGCCGGGCGGGAATGCTCCGGGCGCCACCGTCAGCGTCACCGGCCTGCGCGTTCCCAAGGACGCCAGGAAGGCCTACGAGAAAGCCCAGCACGCCCTCCAGAAACGCGAACTGGTGGAAGCGCAGGCGGAGCTGGAGCAGGCCGTCCACCTGTATCCGCAGTATGCCGCGGCCTGGACCGACCTGGGCTGGTTGTACGCGCAGCAGAACCGCCTCGATCCGGCGCGCCACGCCTTCGCCCAGGCTCGCTCCGCCGACCAGAACTTTGTGCCGGCGTATCTCGGCTTGGCCGCGGTGGCCATGCGCGAATCCAAGTGGCCGGAGGTGGTGGAACTCAGCGCCCGCGCCGCCCGCCTCGATGGCGCGGATTTTCCCGCGGCCTTCTATTACCACTCGCTCGGCAATTTCCAGCTCGGCAAGCTGGACAACGCCGAAGGCAGCGCCCGCAAGGCCGAGGGCCTCGATCCCCACCACGCCTGGCCGCAGGCCAGCCTGCTGCTGGGAGTGATCCTGGCGCAAAAGCAGGACTACAGCGGCGGCGCCGAAGAGTTCAAGTCTTACTTGAAGTCCGCCCCCAAGGCGGCCAACGCCGACAAGGTGCGCCACCAGTTGGCGGAGTTGGAGAAACTCACCGCGTCGGAATCCAAAGCTGCAGCAGCGCCCCCGTCGAAATAGGCGCTGCACGAGAACATCCCCGCGCAATTTTTTACTACTTGTACGCTCCTGCTCCAACCAGCCCATCGTAGCCCGGGATCCTGGCTATGTAGGCTCGCTTGGCTTCCATCTTGTTGGTCTGGGGATGGGGCCATTGATATTCGATCCAGCCACTGCCCTTGGTCTTGGCGAGATCCACAAAATTCTTGATCAGTGGCTGGCCGTCGGCGGATTTGAAGTCGATCAGGTTCTTGCCGATCATCGGCTTATTAGCGCCCTGGCAGGTGCAGGTGCCCTGCAGGTCGTAGCAGAAAACGTAGATGTCCTTCTTGTGCCATTTTCCGCCGGCGGTACTGAAGTCCTCGAAGGCCTGCGCCGGCCCTACCTGCTTGATGTGAGCCAACGCCTCTTCGACCATCTGCTTGGCGTCGGCGGGAGTGCCGCGTTCCTGGGCGCATGCGGCCCCAGTCATGGCGATCACAAAGGAAACTGCAAACAACCATCTCACGGCCTGCTTCATGGGAACTCCTCTCCTGGATAGAACTCTGTGTGTTGCTGCTTGCCGTCCCGCCCCTCACCGAGCGTAGGTGGCCGCGGCCAGGAGGGAAGGTCGGGCTCACGCATCGCTACCTGTAGGCGCCTGCGCCCACAAGTCCGTCGTAGCCCGGGATCTTGGCCACATAGGTGCGCTTGGCTTCCATTTTGCCGGTCTGGGGATGCGGCCATTGATATTCGACCCAGCCGCTGCCCTTGGTCTTGGCGAGATCCACAAGATTCTTGATCAAGGGCTGGCCGTCGGCGGACTTGAAGTCGATCAGATTCTTGCCCACCATCGCCTTGTTGGCGCCACTGCAGGTCATGGTGCCATCAAGGTCGATGCACAAAAGATAGATATCCTTCTTATGCCATTTTCCGCCGGGCACCATAAAGTCCTGGAATGCCTGGGTGGGGCCCACCTGCTTGATGTGAACCAACGCCTCTTCGACCATCTGCTTGGCGTCGGCGGGAGCGCCGCGTTCCTGGGCGCGCGCGGCCCCAGCCATTGCGATCACAAGGGAAACTGCAAGCAACCATCTCACGACCTGCTTCATGGGACTCCTCTCCTGAGTAGAACCTGCCTCTGCTGATTTACCTCGCGTCTCTTACGTGGCAAAGCGTGCGACCGCGGACTCCAGCGAATGCGCCAGCGATTCCAGCCCTTTGGCCGCTTCCAGCGTCTGCCCGACGACCGCCGAATTGTCCTGCGCCATTTTCGCGATCTCCTCGATATGCCGGGCGACCGCGGCGCTGCCTTTGCTTTGCTCATTCACGCTGACGGTTATATCGGTAACTCCGGTGGAGGCTTCCAGCACCGATTGGCGAGCTTTGCCCAGGATCGTGTCCAGTTCCGTGGCAAGCTGCCGGCAGGAGAGCAACGATTGCGCGCCATGGCGCAGCGACTCTTCCACGGCGATGGACTGCTGGCCAATACTGCCGGTTACCCCTTCGATTTCTTCGGCGGCGCGGGCGGAGAGTTCGGCCAGCTTGCGCACCTCGTCGGCCACCACCGCGAATCCGCGGCCTTGTTCGCCGGCGCGCGCGGCTTCAATAGCGGCATTGAGGGCCAGCAGATTGGTCTGGTCGGCCAGGTCCTTCACCTGTTGCGTCATGGTGGTAATAGAGGTGGCGCTCTTCATGAATTCGGTGACCGAGGTAGTGACGCTGCCGAAAGAGCTGCCTACCTCCTCGATGGCCACACCCAATTGGCTTACGCTCTGGCCGCCATGCTCGGTGTTTTCCAGACTCAGTTTGGAGGTCTGTTGCAAGTGAGCGGCGTTATCCGCGATGGCGGTGGCGGTCGCGGTCATCTGCTGCACCGCGGTGGCCACCGTGGAGGCCGCGTCGGATTGCCGGGTGGACGCCTCCGCCACCGAACTGGAAGATTCCGAAAGCTGGCCCGCAGCCGCGCTCATGTCGTGGATGCCGCTGTTCACGGAGTGCACCAGTTCGTGCACCGAGCTGATGAAGCCATTGATCTTGAGCGCGGTTTGCGCCACCTCATCGGAGCCTTCCACTTCCACCCGCTGCCGCAGATCGCCCTGGCTCAGTTCCACGGCCGCGCGCCGTATGGATTCCACCGAGCCTACGATGCTTGCACCCACGCCCAGG
>Ga0310038_10001511_pt1 | contig 17662 bp, 15 predicted proteins | sample Sb_taG_6_FD_200461 | JGI IMG/M metagenome (GOLD analysis project Ga0310038, IMG submission 200461) | Peat soil microbial communities from Weissenstadt, Germany - Sb_50d_4_PS metaG (v2) (version 2) | ecosystem: Environmental > Terrestrial > Soil > Wetlands > Peat | place: Germany: Weissenstadt... | reverse complement strand
CCCAGCCGTACTCGCCGGCCTGGATCAGTCCATAGGTGAGCCCCACCAACCCGGCGACCGACAACGTGACGCCGACGGGATCGAGGCCCGGAGGTCGCGACGCGCGTGACTCGGGCACGAGGAGCATCGTCGCCACCAGGCCCACCAGTGCCACCGGCACGTTCAACAGGAAGACCCAGCCCCACCAGTAATGCGTGAGCAACCATCCGCCGAGGATCGGGCCCAGGGGGAGGGCCACGAAGTTGGCGGCGGCCCAGACCCCCACCGCCTTGGGCCGCTCGTCCTCGGAGAACAGGACCGTGAGAGCCGACAGCGCCATCACGATCACACCGGCACCGGCCACGCCCAGCACCACCCGCGCCGCGATGAATTCGCCCACCGACGTCGAGTACGCACAGGCCGCCGAGCCCACGCCGAACAGCGCCAGCGAGGCGAGCATGACCTTCTTGCGGCCGTACCGGTCGCCCAACAGGCCCAGGGGGAGCATTCCCGCCGCGAGCACGAGGAAGTACCCCGAGGAGAACCATTGGAGATCGGATTCCGAGGCGTGCAGGGCCTTGGCGAGCGTCGGCAGGGCCACGCTGAGCACCGTGCCGTCGAGGCCGACCGCCATCACCGCCAGGGTGAGCCCGCCCAACGCCCACCACCTGCGAGTTCCGATTGCTTCCATGGCAGTCACCTCAAAATACAAGTTACTGTATTCTGACTGTAACCCCCAGTTTTATCCGCCGTCAAGGCAGGCGGCGGAGAAGCGGTGGCGTGGTCGAGGACGACGCCACCGCGGGTCCGTGCTCACACGACCAGCCGCACCTGTGACACGGTGACCGCCTGGCCACCGAGCACGACGCGGTCCCCGTGGCGCCCCATACGCACCATCCCGCCACGCGCCGAGGCCTGCTCCCCCACCAACTGATCGCGACCCAGGCGGTCCCCCCAGTACTCCGCCAACGCGCAGTGGGCGGAGCCGGTGACGGGATCCTCGGGGATGCCCGCGTTGGGCGCGAACACCCGGCTGACGCAGTCCACCCCCGGGCGGTCGCCGGCGGCGGTGACGATGACACAACGCGACCCCAGCGCGGCGACCGAAGCCTGGTCGGGGCGTACCGTGCGCACCGCGTCGGCGCCGGACAACTCCACCAGGAGATCGCTACGCGCCCGGGCGAAGGCCCGCACCGTCGGGTCTTCGACTCGCAGCGCAGGGGCGATCGACGGAGGAACCGCCTCGGGGGCGGGGGGGTCGGCGGGGAGGTCCATCTCGATCCAGCCCCGGGCCGCGGGGGTGCACACCAGCGCACCGCTGCGGGTGTGGAACGTCCCCGATCCCCCCAGCACGTGGGCGGCGGCCAGGGTGGCGTGGCCGCACAGGTCGACCTCCACCAGGGGCGTGAACCACCGCAGGTCATGAGCGCCGTCGGGGCGGGGCACCACGAACGCGGTCTCCGACAGGTTCATCTCCCGCGCCACGGCCTGCATGCGGTCCTCGTCGGGAAAGGCGTCGACCAGGGCGACGGCAGCGGGGTTGCCGGCGAAGGGTCGGTCGGTGAAGGAGTCGACGACGGTGAGGTCCATGGATCACGATACGCCTCCCCGGGGGCCGGATCTGACGGGGCGTTAGACTGCCCCGATGGCCGCCACCAAGACCCGTGTCCCCGCGGTGGAGGGATGGTTCACCACCGACGCAGGGGCCCCGGCACTGCTCGGGAGCAGGTGCCGGAGCTGTGGCACCTACGCCTTTCCCCGCGAGACCTTCTTCTGCCGCAACCCCAGGTGCGAGGGCACCGAATTCGACGACGTGCCCCTCAGCAGGCGGGGCAGGGTGTGGTCGTACACCGACGCCCGCTACACCCCCCCGGCGCCCTACGTAGCCGCCGACCCGTACGTGCCCTTCTGCATCGCCGCGGTGGAGCTCGCCGAGGAGAAGATGGTGGTGATGGGTCAGATGGTGCCCGAGGTCACGGTGGACGACCTGGCCGTGGGCACCGAGGTCGAGCTGGTCGTGGACGTGCTCTACGAGGACGACGACCACCAGTACCTGGTGTGGAAGTGGCGCCCGGTGACGGTCGGATCGGGGGGCTCGGGTGCCTGACGACCGCGCCGTGGCCGTCCTCGGGGTGGGTATGCACCCCTGGGGGAAGTGGGGCCGCAACTTCGTGGAGTACGGGCTGGCCGCGGCGCGCCACGCGCTGGCCGACGCCGGGTTGTCGTGGACCGACGTCCAGTTCGTGTCGGGTGCCGACACGATCCGCAACGGCTACCCCGGCTTCATCTCCGGAGCCACCTTCGCCCAGGCGCTGGGTTGGTCGGGCGCCCGCGTGTCGAGTGCCTACGCAGCATGCGCGTCCGGCGCGACCGCCATCGCCGCGGCGCGCGCCCAGATCCTGGCCGGTCTGTGCGACGTCGCCCTCGTGGTCGGGGCCGACACCACCCCCAAGGGGTTCTTCGCCCCGGTCGGGGGCGAACGGAGAGACGACCCGGACTGGCTGCGGTTCCATCTGCTGGGCGCCACCAATCCCACGTACTTCGCCCTCTACGCACGCCGGCGCATGGAGCTCTTCGGGGCCACCGAGGACGACTTCGCCGCCGTCAAGGTCAAGAACGCGCGCGCCGGGGCTGCCAACCCGAATGCCCGCTACCGCCAAGAGGTGAGCGCCGAGGAGGTGCTGGCGTCGCCCATGGTGGCCGACCCGCTGCGCCTGCTCGAGATCTGCGCCACCTCCGACGGAGGTGCGGCCCTGGTGCTGTCGAGCACGGACTTCGCGAGGCGCCACGGCCGGGGCGACACCGCGGTGTCGATCCCCGCTGTTTCCACCGTCACCCCGCGCTTTCCCCAGACCGTCATCGAGATGCCCAACTTCGCCACCGACTCCGCCGTGGCGGCCGCCGCGGCCGGCGCGGTGGACGGGCCGGCGTTCCGCCGGTCCATCGCCTTCGCCGCCTACGAAGAGGCCGGGATCGGTCCCGAGGACGTGGACGTCGCCGAGGTGTACGACCTGTCGTCGGCCTTGGAGCTCGACTGGTACGAGGACGTGGGCCTGTGCAAGGAGGGGGAGGCGGAGCGACTCCTGCGCGACGGCGACACCGCCCTGGGCGGGCGAATCCCTGTCAACCCGAGCGGTGGGCTTTCGAGCTTCGGGGAGGCCATCCCCGCTCAGGCCATCGCCCAGGTGTGCGAGCTCGTATGGCAATTGCGAGGCCAGGCCGCCGGACGCCAGGTCGAGGGGGCCCGGGTGGGCGTCACAGCCAACCAGGGCCTGTTCGGCCACGGATCGAGCGTCGTCGTCACCCGCTGACGGACCCGAACCCCGCGCACCATCCGTCGTGCCAGCCGTCGTGCCAGAGGTCGCGCTCCTCGAGGTGGCCGAGGGGGTCGCCCTCGTCACGCTGAACCGGCCCGAGGCGCGCAACGCCCTGTCGAGCGAGCTCATTCGCACGCTGAAGCGCCTGGTGGGCGAGGCCGACGGGCGCGACGACGTGCACGTGCTCATCCTCACCGGCACCGATCCCGCCTTCTGTGCCGGGCTCGACCTGAAGGAGCTCGGCAACGACGGCGGGCCCCTCAAGCGTGCACCGGGGAGCGGAGCGCACGGCGGTGGCCCGAGCGGGGATGCCGTCGCTCCGCGTCGGGGCCGGGGGACGACACTTCCGACCTCGAAGCCGATCATCGGCGCCGTCAACGGTGTGGCCGTCACCGGCGGGCTCGAGTTGGCGCTCAACTGCGACTTCCTCATCGCCTCGGAGCGCGCCCGCTTCGCCGATACCCACGCCCGAGTGGGTGTGCATCCCCTGTGGGGACTGACCGTGCTCCTCCCGCAAGCGGTGGGCATCCGGCGCGCCCGCGAGATGAGCGCCACGGGGAACTTCGTCGATGCCGGGACGGCTCTCGAGTGGGGCCTCGTGAACCACGTCGTGGCTCACGGCGAGCTGCTTCCCACGGCCCGGAGGCTCGCCGCCGACATCGTCTCGAGCGACCAACGCGCCGTGCGCGCCATCCTCGCCACCTACGAAGAAGCGAGCCGGGTCCCGGGAGGCGAGGCATGGGACGTCGAGGCCCGCGCCGCCGCGGAGTTCCAACGGGGAGGCGTCGACCCCGACGACATCGAACGCCGTCGTCAGGGCGTGGTCGACCGGGGTCGTTCCCAGGTCTGAGGGCCTCGCCCGACACCGCCGGCCCCGGATTTCACGTCTGCTCTCGCTGCTCTCGCTGCTCTCGCTCGTCCCGCTCGTCCCGTCTCACCGAGGGGGGACGAGAACGATCTTGCCCAGCTTGCCGCCCTGGCGGAAGCCTTCGTAGGCCTCGCCGGCGCGGTCCATGGGAACGGTCGCCTCGAGCGGCACCCGCACGTCGCCCGCCTCGAGGAGCGGTACCACGTGGCGCTCCACCTCCGTGGCCACGACCGCCTTCTCGACGAGCGAGCGTGCTCGCAGCGTGGAGCCGCTGATGCGCAGCCGGCGCTGCATGACGACAAGGAGGTCGACCCCGGCCTGAGCCCCGCCGCCCACGCCGATGACCGCGATCCTCCCGCCCAAGGCCATCGCACCGAGCACCCCGGGGAGGCTCGACGCGCCGACGAGCTCGAGGACCACGTCGAAGGGACCGAGGCCCAGGGCGGCGTCGGGATCGGCAGCGGTCGCCCCCAACGCGGCGACGGAGTCTCGCAGGTGCGCGTGACGCACCGACGCCACGCAACGGGCACCGGTGGCCGCGCTGAGCTGCACGCCCGCGGTCCCCACGCCGCCGGCCGCGCCGGTGACCAGGACGCGCTCGCCGAAGGCGAGCCCGCACTGGGTGAAGAGGGCGTCATAGGCGGTGGAGAACGCCTCGGGGAAGCCGCCCGCATCGGGCCAGGGCAGGGCACTCGGCACGGGCAGTGCGCAGCGCTCGTCCACCACGGCCAGCTCGGCCTGGGCGCCCCCGCCCACAACGGCCATGACGCGGTCCCCGATCGAAAATCGCGTCGTCCGCCTCCCGGTGGCGACGACCTCGCCGGCCAGCTCCATCCCGGGGATGTCGGGCGGCGCACCGGGCGGAGCGGGGTAGAGCCCGAGCCGCTGCATCAGGTCGGCGTTGTTGATCCCGGCGGCCTCGACTGAAACGAGCAGTTCGTTGTCACCGGGCTCGGGATCGGGGTGTTCCTGGTAGCGAAGGTCCCCGTCGACGATGGTCACCGCTCGCACGGACCGCAACCTAATGGGGATCGACCGACTCGGCCCTCCGCCACCGCCACCGCCCCGATTACTTCGACCGGCGCGCCGCCTTCTCGGCCTTCCGCCGTCGGCGCATGGCCCTCCGTTCGGGTACACCCAACATGTAGCCGAGCACTGTCCCCGCCACGAGGCATGCGAGCACCAGCCAGATGAGGTGGACCTTGTGGGTGAAGAACCAGAAGTGCACGGTCACGAGCTGGGAGTTCTGGACGACGAACGCGACCACCAGGACGACCAGGGCCAGGACGAGGACGCCCCGAATTGCCCGCCGTCGGCGCCGGCGAAGCACGTGGTCCATCTCTGCGTGCCCCGATACCGGCTCCTGTGACTCGGTCACGGCGCGACACCTCCTGCTGCGGGAACGTGCCCCGGCGCAGCGCGGCGCGCTATACCGCGATGTGCGACTCGTCCCACAGCCTGATCCCGCCGAGGATACCGGCGGCGTTGTCCACCATGGACACGTCGGATCCGAGGGTGCCGTGAATCTTCTTGGCGTTGCCCCCACCGATGTAACAGTGGTCGAAGAACGACAGGGCGCGGAAGGTGGCGACGGCCTTGCGCACCCTTTTGTTCCAACGCTGATTGCCGATCTCCTTCCGGGCGGCGTCTCCGATCTGCTCGTTGTAGGTGTCGCCTTTCAAGAACGGGTGGTGGGCGAACTCGAGGTGCGGCAGGAGTCTTCCGTCGTAGAAGAAGGCGGTTCCCACACCCGTTCCCAGAGTGATCACGAGCTCGAGCCCCTTGCCCTTGACCACCGCGGCGCCCTGGATGTCGGCGTCGTTGGCCACCCGGGTCGGCTTGCCCAGCCGTGCCGCGAGCGCGCCGGCGAGATCGAACGCGGCCCACTGCTTCACCAGGCCGGGGTCGATGGTGGTGCCAGGACCGTGGAGGGTCACGAAGTGCGGTGCCGAGAGCACGAGGCCGTTGCGGACCATCCCGGGGAACCCGGCCGACACGCGATCTGCGGGGGGCAGCGGTGCGACCAGTGCAGCCAGATCGTCGATCATCTTCGAGGGTGGACAGGGATACGTGGTCTTCACCACGACGCGGTCGGCGACCATGGCGCCGGTGGCGTCGAGCACCGAGGCTTTGAGTCCGGTACCGCCGATGTCGATGGCCAGGGTGAACGGCGCTTGAGGTTTGTGGCCGGGCACCGGCGTTGATGTGGGCGCAGGGGTGGTGGCCGGCGCCTGCGGTGTGGTCGACGCGGCCGGCGCGGCTGACGCGGCCGGCGCGGCTGACGCGGCCGGCGCGGCTGACGCGGCTGACGCGGCTGACGCGGCTGACGCGGCTGACGCGGCTGACGCGGCTGACGGGTGGGTATCGCTCATGGCTCAGGCCTTTCGGACTCAGGACCGCCGCTCACCATGGCCGGGTCCACGGCCCGGCTCCGGGCGGCGGTGATGATCACCTCGGGGTCACGACGATCCCAGTGGTCGAGGTGCAGCGCCGCCTCGAGCGGCAACCGCGTCCTCCAGCCGGCGCGTTCGAGGTCGGGTGTGTCCTGCAAGGTGCCCACCGGCCCGACACACAGCCATGCCACTGGTCGGATGCCGTCGGGGATGCCGAGAAGCTCGCGCAGGAACGATTCCCGGTAGAACGACACCCAACCCATCCCCCACCCCTCCGCCGTGCACGCCAGCCACATGTTCTCGATGGCGAGGCAGACCGAGTAGAGCCCGGCATCGGCAATGGCGTGGCGCCCGAGGACGCCGGGCGCGCCACGGGCGGGATCGTAGGTGACCACCACCGACAGGCTGGCTTCGAGGATGCCGTCGATCTTGATGCCGGCGAACCGCTCGGCGCGCTCTCCCTCGAGCGAGGCCGCGAACTCGCTGCGCTCTTCTTGGACATGTGCCCAGAACGCCCGGCGGACCGTTTCGTCCGACACGAGGATGAAGTCCCACGGTTGGGAGAGGCCCACGCTGGGCGCGCTGTGCGCGGCGTCGAGGACTCGCCGCAGAACCTCCTCGTCGACGGGCTCGCCGCTGAACTCGGCTCGGACGTCGCGCCGGCGATGGATCACGTCGTAGAAGCCCGGGAGCACGTCCGAACCTTACAAGCGCCGGGACGACACACCCTCCGGCCAGGTCTCGGCGGCTCGGCACGAGGTCTCGGCGGCTCGGCACGAGGTCTCGGCGGCTCGGCACGAGGTCTCACCGTCCCGGGCCGGTTCGGCGGGCCCGAGGGGCGGGATCGGCACTAGCCTCACTTCCGATGGCAAACGACGCCTGGACCGGGGACGCGTGCTCACTCGTCGACTCCTTCCGCAAGGGCGAGATCACCCCGCCCGAGGCCCTGGAGCTGTCTCTTGCCGCCATCGCGGGCTCGGCGCTGAACGCCTTCAGCTACGTCGACGCCGACACGGCACGCCGTGCCGCCGAGCAGGCCGACGTGACGCTCCCCTTCGGGGGGGTACCCATCGGGATCAAGGAGCTCGAGTCGGTCGAGGGCTGGCCTCTCACCGAGGGATCGCTCGTCTTTGCGGAGCGGATGGCCACCTATACCTCCACACACGTACGCAGAATGCTCGGCGCGGGCGCGGTCCTCGCCGGCCAGACGACAGCCAGCGAGTTCGGGGGGATCAACGTCACCTCGACGCGTCTGCACGGCATCACGCGCAACCCCTGGAATCTCGAGCGCACCCCGGGGGGGTCATCGGGGGGGACGGCCGCGGCGGTGGCAGGGGGCCTCGTCCCGATCGCTTCGGGAGGTGATGGCGGCGGGTCGATTCGCATCCCGGCCGGCTTCACGGGGATGTTCGGGTTGAAGTCGAACTTCGGGCGCATCCCCAAGGGCCCGTTCGTGCACCAGGTCCCTCACACCGTCACGATCGGCTGCATCAGCAGGTCCGTGCGCGACACGGCGCGCTGGTACGACGTCTGCAACGGGTACGACCCGCACGACACCCACAGCCTGCCCCGCGTCGAGGGATGGGAGGCCGGTCTCGGGAGCCATCGCCAGGAGCTGCGAGGCAAGAAGGCGGTGGTGACGGTGGATCTGGGCGTGGCGGTCGTCCACCCCGAGGTGGCAGCCCTGGTGAGGGCTGGCGCCGATGCACTCATCGCCGACGCCGGGTTGGCACGGGTCGACGTGGCGGTGAGTTTTCCACCGGCGCTCTTCGAATGGGCGATGGCGAACCTGGTGACGCTGGCAGCCGACCTGGGCGACAAGTACCCGGCGTGCGAGCCCGACCTGACTCCCGAGATCATGCTCGGCATGAACATCGCCTCCCACCACTACGACCTGGCCATGGCGGCCACTGCGGAGCGTTTCCGAGTCGGCGCGCACGAGGTGATGGCAGACCTCCTCGATGAGGTCGACTTCATCTTCTGCTCGACCAACCCCGACGTCGCCTTCGGTGCCGAAGGCCCCCTCCCGACCAAGGTGGGGGACGTCGATCTCATGGACAGGTTCGGCGACATCATGCGGGTCGGTGCCAACCAGGGCAACCTCACCTTCCCTGCCAACTTCGCCGGCAACCCGGCGGTGTCGGTCCCGGTGGGTGCCGTCGACGGCCTGCCCGTCGGGATGCAGATCATCGGTCGCCACTATGAAGAAGAACTGCTCCTCGACCTCTCCCTCATGGCCGAGCGCGAACGGCCCTGGCCCCTGGTGGTCCCCGGATCGCCTCACTGACGCTCGGGCCGAGACCGGTGGACCCGAGGTGAGGGGTGCGCGGGCTCAGGCCGAGAGGCGCACCGGAAGGGACTCGAGACCCCGGAGGACGATGTTCTCCTTGTAGGAGAGCTCGTCATTCGTACGCTCGAGACGGCGGGCCCGGCGCAACAAGGCAGGCAACGCGATCTGCGCCTCGAGTCGCGCCAGCGGTGCGCCCAGGCAGTGATGGATGCCGAAGCCGAAGCCCAGATGGTTGTTGTCGGTCCGCGTCACGTCGAAGGCGTCGGGATCGTCGAAGGCCTCGGGGTCACGGTTGGCCGACGCCACGAGGAGCATCGAGAATTCGCCCGCCGCGATGGTCACTCCACCCACCTCCATCTCTTCGAGCGCGACGCGGCCGGTGAGCTGGACGGGGCACACATAGCGAAGCATCTCCTCGACGCCGCTGCGGATGACCGCTGGGTCGTCACGTACCAACGTCAGCTGGTCGGGTCTTTCCAACAGGGCGAGTGCCCCGCCTGAGATGAGGTTCACCGTCGTCTCGTGCCCAGCCACCAAGAGCAGGATGCATGTGGACAGCAGCTCGCCCTGGGTCAGCATGTCCCCTTGCTCTTCGGCCTGGATCAGCCGGGACAGGAGGTCGTCGCCGGGCTTCTGGCGCCGGTCTTCGATGAGCGAGGCGAAGTACTGCACGAAAGACAGGATGGCCCCCAGGCGCTGTTGCACCGCCTCGGGGGGAAGGAGGAAGTCGGGATCGAGGCCGCGCGCCAGCGCGTGGGACCACACCCGGAACTGCTCGTGGTCCTCGGCCGGCACCCCCAGCATCTCCACGATGATCTGGACAGGGAGCGGGTACGCATAGTCCGCTACGAGGTCGATCTCGCCTCGGTCGAAGGCGGAGTCGAGCAGTCCGTCACAGATCTCCTCGAGCCGCGGCCGCAGACCCTCGACGACCCGGGGCGTGAACGCCTTCTGCACGAGCCCGCGCAGGCGCGTGTGGTCGGGTGGGTCGCGGAACAAGAACGGTGCCATCTCGGCCAACATGGCCTCGGGACCCTGCTGCAAAGGAAGGTCGACGGCCCGCACCTCGCGGAACGTGGTGGCGTCGACGTTGCGCCCGTCGCTGCTCGAGCGCCGGTCGCGCAGGATCGCCAGACAGTCGGCATGGCGGGTGAAGACCCAGAAACCCAGCGCATTGCGGTGCACGGGATTGCTCCGGCGCAGCTCTGCGTAGACCGCGTAAGGGTCCTCGACCCATGCCGGGTCGTAGGGGTCCCACACCAGGGTTCCCGCCGCAGCGGCCTCGTCGCGCACGGCACGGGCCGCCTCGTTGTACTCCGCGGTGCGTCGGGCCACGAACTCGGCGATCCCCGGGTCCGGAACCCCTGCCGGCTCCGAGCTCGTCATGGCCCCACCGTACCCATCGACCGACGGCCCCACCATCTCGACGCCGGGCCGTCGGCTCCGGTCTCGGCGCGGGCGCGCAGGGTCCGGTCGTTCTGCCACGGACGCAGCCGCAACCGGATCGGCGCCAGGTGCCCCGACACCACCACGGCGTCTCCGGGCGGGATCCGCCGCAGGCTGTCGGCCGGTGCCAGGCGGCGCAGGGCCGGGGAATCGGTCAACGACGTGGCGCCGTACCCGTCCACCGTGGTCGTCCACGACCGTAGCTCGGTCTCGCCGATGAGCGTGCTGGCATGTTCGAGAGTGCCGGGGTCGGCGATCCCCGACAGGAAGACCTTCACACGATGGTTGTTCACCACGCTGCCGGCCCGGGTGCCATAGCGCGCCTGCAGCTGGGCGAGGTCCTGCCACACCGTGACGAGCTGCACGCCATGACCCGCGGCCGTTGACGCCAACACGTCGAGCTCGGCCAGCGGGGCCACGTTGGCGGCCTCGTCGAGCACGACGAGCAGAGGGGGGTCGAGCGGTTCGCCCTGACGACCCGAGCGCTCGTAGGCGGCCTCGATGACCTGGGTCACGAGCGTGGCGAAGAGCGGCCGAAGGCGGCGCTGATCGTGTGCCGGCGCACACAGGTACAGGGTGTCGTTCCCGTCGGGCAACCGGATGGGGTCGATGCGATCCCCGGGGCCGGCGGTCGTTCCTGTCGATTCGTTGGCGGCCACCGCAGGGTCGGCGAAGACCTCGACCACCGTCTCGGCGGTGGTGTAGACGGCGCTGCGCTGGCGTTCGTCTCGTCCCCACGCCGCCTGCATCGCCTGCAGCGCGGAGCGGGCCCCGGCGGCGGTGAGCGCCTCGAAGACCTCTTCGACCTCCTGGACGTCCACCCAGCGGACGACGTCGGCCATCGTCCTGTTTGACGTGGCCGCCGCCAACAGCAGGGGCGCCAGGAGCTTGGCGGCGGTGGCGTACCAGAAGTCGCCGTCGGTGAGCGATCCCGGCGACGACCGTGCGACCTCGGTGAGCGACGCCGCGGTGCGGCGCGCACCCTCCCATGTCATCGAAGACTGCAGAGGCGACCACGACGCGTGAGAGAGTCCTGTCGACGCAGAGGGGTCGTACACCCACACCCTCCCGTGGCGCCGGCGCCACATCAGAGTGTTCCGGGCCAGGTCGGACTTGACCGACGCGGCGAGGACCGGGCCCTGCCACTCGAGAATGGCCGGCACCGCGAATCCGCTCGTCTTGCGGCTCTGGGTGGGACCCACCACCAACACGGAATGACCCCGCTCGGCGGCGAGCAGGCGGCCCCGCGCCGTGCCGAGCGTGAGCCGGCCCGCGCTCGGCGCCTCCACGACCAGCCCGGGCACGTCACGGCGTGTTGCCCAGCGAGCCGGCTCGGCGTCTCCGCCACCCCGCTCCCTTGGCGGACCGCGCCGTCGACCTGCGCTCGGCAATCCGGCGGCGCGGCGCGGGCCGTGGAGGACGCTGATCCCCTGCGGACCGCCGGGCCGGTGTGGTCGCGCCCGCAGGATCGGGAACATGACGGGCACCCGGGCCGCGCCGCCGACACCACGCCGCGGCCCGGGCGCCTTGAACGTGCTCCACCCGACCACGGTCGCAGTGGCCGTGGCGACGGCGACCGGCAAGAGCACACTCACAACGTGACGCGCCTCATCGGCGAACTCCGGCGCCGAGGTCCATGCGGCCGTCGGTGTCGACAATGGCCGTCTCGAGCCGCGACAGGCGGTGCTGGACCAGGAACGACCGGGTGCCGACCTTCCACAGGGCGACGCCGCGTCGCAGATGCGGGACGATCTCCGCCTCGGTCGACGAAAGCCCGAGCAGGGGCACCGCACGTTCGACCTCGCCCGGTGGCTGCGCGTAGACGACGCGCGTCTCGGAGTCCGCCAGCAGGCCACGGGCCAATCCGACCTGCTCAGACCCGGCCGCGCCCGTCGTGTCGAGGTCGGACAGGCGGTGGAGCACGGCCACGTTCGACACCCCCCTGGCCCGCGACAGCTTCCACGACGACTGGAGCCAGCGGGCCACGCCCAGGTTGGCGAGAATCGCCCAGGCCTCGTCGACGACGACGACCACCCCGTCGGTCGCGGCCGCGCCCCTATCGCCATGTGCGTCGGCCACGTCGGGGCCCGAGCCGGCTGCACCAGGCCCCGGACCGGCCACGTCGACACCCGAGCCGGTCGCGGCGGCCCCCGAGCCGGTCGCATCGACCACAGGACCGAGCCCTGTCTGCAACCACGCCGTCGCACAGGTCATGAGGATCCCCAAAGCCGCCGAGTGGTAGACGGCCGACAGGTCGAGGACCACGAGAGGCGCGTCGAGCCGGACACCGGGCGACGTCGGGCCGTCGAACATCCCCCGCAGGTCGCCGGCCACCAGGCGCCGGAGCTCCAACGCCACGTTGCGCCCGTCGGCGGCGAGACCGGCCACGTCGGTGCCCACCGCCCGGGCCGAATCCGCCTCTGGGCGCAACAGCGCGTCCACTACGGTCGGCAACGTGGGCCCGGGAACCTGTCCTTCGGCGCGCGGCGAGGACGACGCCGGTGACACGCCGGCAACGGCCAGGTCGAGTGCGCTGCGCTCGGCGGGAAGAAGTGGCCTTCCCAGGCTCGCGGCCGACAGCGAAGCCAGGAGCTCACAGCGCTGACGCGCCACGTCTTGGGCGTGGGTCCCGGCGCTCCCGGCGCTCCCGGCGCTGGAGGACGAGGACACCGCGTCGAGCGGGTTCAGCCTGATCGCGCCGCCGGGGCGCAACGCGACCGGCTCCACGCCCCAGGCCCGCGCCAATGCGCCGTATTCCCCCTTGGGGTCCACTACCCAGGCCCGACGCCCGAACACCGCCAGCCGCCACAGGTAGGTCTTCACGAAGGCGCTCTTGCCCCGTCCGATCTGCCCGATCACGACCATGTTGGGGTTCGTGAGATAGCCGCGCCGGTAGAGCTCGAACGGGTCGTACGCGAACGTAGAACCGAGCAGGTCGCGTCCCACCAGGACCCCCCCGTCACCGGCGCCGACCGCACCGAATCCGAGTCCGGGCTCCGAAAGAAAGGGATAGAGAGCCCCGAGGTGGCGGGTGGTGGCCTCGTGCGCGGGGTTCCCCATGACGGCGCGCCCGCCTTCAGGACAGGCCGCGGCCGAGCGGGAGCGTGCACAGGAAGGCATTGCCCTGGTCCCCGTAGCACCGCCGCAGCTCGAGCCCGGCCTGTCCCGCCGCCTGCTCGACGCGTCCGCAGGCCTCCTCGAGCTCGTCGGGGTCGGGCGCGCTGACCGTGACGTACCCCGAGAAGCGATACTGCGCGTGGCCGTCGGCCAGCTCGACCTCGCGCCGCACCAGGATCTCTTCCTCACGCCTCCGCCGCGCCGTGGCCAGGAACCCACCACGCCGTCGGAGCTCGGCGTCGGCGATGTCCGCCGTGCGCCCCTGCTCGACCTTGCGCGCCGCGGCGATCGGCCCGAGCGGCTCCATGACCACCGACATGGTGCGGCGGACCTCGGACGGCAGCAGGAGAGGTCCCAGGAAATCGGGGCCGGTATCGGTACGCGGCCACTCCGCCACCCAGTACGTGGCGTGCCACGTGCCATCGGCTCGCAGCCGGCTCCATTCTGCCGTCACCCCCATGGGCCACGGCCACGTCCGTTCCGACGGACGCCGATGCTCTGCACCGTCGGGGGCGAGGGCGTCGAGGCCGGACCGAGGGCCGGCACGGGGCCCCGAGCGGCGATCGGGCACGGCGCTCCCGTCGTAGGCGCCACGTAGGACCGCCCCGAGTTCATCGGGCGCGAGCACCGCACCGACGTCGATCGACGCATCGGTCAATCGTCGTCGTAGTGCGGCGGCCTCCCGGAGGAGAACCGTGCATGCTCCCGCGTCACCCCCGCCCACCGCTTTCACGGCGCGCGCGGCGCGCCCCGCATGGACGCTCACCGCCAGGAGCACCTCGTGGCGCAGCGGTGCGCTTGCTTCGGCTCCCAACAGCGCGTCGTAGGAGACACGGGCGGAGGCATGTCGGGCAGCGTCGGATGACGCACCGTCGTGTCGAGCTCCGTGTGCTTCGGAGTCGGGCCCGGGAGCGAGTGGTGGCCGGTAGCTGGGCACGACGCGCTCCACCCACTGCACGCGGTGCACCGCTGATCCGTCGCGCGCCAGCGAGGCCAGAACACCGGACCATGCGCTCACGCGCCGCGCCTTGTCCTCCTCACCGAGGAGCACGAATCCGGGGTCCGAGGCCCGGAAAACGGTGGTGAACGTCCGGCGGGAGCGGTCGTGGAGGATCCCGACCGACCCGAGACCCGGGCCACCGCGTCCGGAGCCCTCGGCGCTCGGGTTGACCTCGACGAGATGCACACCGACGAACGGGCCGGCCCGATCTCGGGATCGGTGAACCCGGGCCGCCGCGTGACGCAGAGCGTCGGGGACCCACTCTTCCGCCGTCCGTCCCGAGATCGGCCACGTCGCGATCCCGACACCCACCGCCAGCGCGGCCAGCGCCAGCACCACGCCGACAGCTGAGGCCGTGGCTCGCAACACGCCGACACCGATCACCAAGGCGATGGCGACCGCGCCGATCTGCCCGCCACGCCACCCGGCCACGAGGCCGCGTCGCTCCAGCGGCCCGAACCGGTACCGGGTGGGAGTCGCCTCACTCACCGACGCGGCCCGTTCCGTCCCCGGATCCGGTGCGATCCGGCGCTGGGCCCGGAAGGGGTGAACCGGAAGGCGTCGAATCGCTGGACTCCCCTGCCTCCCCGCTGGCTTGGCGCCGGATCAAGCTCGTGGCACCCCCGCCTCCACGCGTCGCCCCTACGCCGTCACGGGAAGACCTGCTCGTGTCCGGAGAACTCGCGCCCGCCGCATCCCCGCCCGCATCCCCGGCGCCAGGCGCATCCCCGCCCGCGGCACCGGCGGCAGGTGCCCCAGAGCCCGCGACGCCCGAGCCCGCGACACCCGCGCCCGAGACACCCGAGCCCGCGACGCCCGCGCCCGAGACACCGGCGGCAGACGCACCCACAACGGCTGCGCCCGCAACGGATGCACCTCCGGTCGGCACTGCACTGAACACGGCCGCCATCATCGGATCGCCGGGAACCATGGCGGTGGCCGAGGCGCTTTCCGCACCACTCCCGGTGTCCTGCGAATCAACAGGATCGCCGTCGTCGGTGCCGACGGACCCGACCGTACCCACCGATGCCGCCGCCCCACCTTGGGGCTTCTCCTTCATCGGGTTCATCTGCTCGAGGGCCAGGTTCCGGCCGGCTCGCACCGGGGACGCCGCCGCGCCCTTCAGGCGATGCCGCGCCGATTCGAGATGGGCGACGGCCCCCGCCTCCACGGCCGGTACCAACCGCAGCAATGTGAAGGGCGACAACACGGCGATGACGAGCAGGGCGATGCCCGTCACCACCGAGGCGAAACCCCCGCCGCTCCCGCTGCCCGACGACCCCACACCGCCGGCGACCGCACTGGCTGCCAACGACAGCACCGCGGCGACGACGAGCTTCGACAGCACGAGGGCGACCAGGGTGTCGGCAAGCCGTCTGCACCAGTGCGCCACCGACGGCCATACCAGCGCGGCCAGCGCCAACGGGAGGAAGAGGACGGCCACCGACACGGCGGCGGCGCGCACCACGAGCTCCAGCCACAGCGCCAACGCCGCTCCGGCCACGAGCAGGCTACCGATGAGGACGACGAAGCCCGGGACGATGCCCACCGTCGCCACGCCGACCGGCGTGAGGAACACGAAGAGCCCGGAGAAGAGGTTCGTGGTGTCGACACCGGCACTCGAGAGGATCGTCGCCGACATGGAGTCGGTGATGGCCAACGCCATGCGCACGAGGGTGACCGCCACGCCAGTGAGCAACAACGACAGGGGTAGGTGCACGAGAAACGTGCGCAAGAGCATCGAGGCGCTCTGCCGGTAGACGGCCTGGATGGCCGCACAACACGCCATGGGCAGTACGACCGCCGCCGCCAGGCTCGCCATCACGGCCTCGTGGGCCGCGAACCAGCCCGCGCTCAGGTCGATCGACGTGGTAGCCGACATGGCCCGCCCCACCTGGGCGATCAACCACACCGCGCCCGACGCCACCCACCGGGCCGCCTCGGAGAAGAGGGCGCTGACGCCGGCGGTGGCGACGCTGCCGGCCAGGCCCGACACGACGCCGCACGTCGTGCCGACCACGGGGAGCGACCCCGGGCACAGGGGGAACGCTTCGAGCACGGTCAGTGCACCCCCTGCCCGGCGTGGAAGAAGAAGTTGACGATCGCCGGGGCCGCCCCGATCAGCAGTGCGGCCAGCGCCGACACGAGCACGGTTCGGCGCCCGTTGAACGACTGGTGGTAGTTCTGCGAATGGGCGCCGAGGGCCCACGCCGCGGCGCCGATCACGAGTCCGACCAGGGCCATGATCAGCGCCCATCCTCCGAGTCCGTCGGTGAGCTGCTGGAGCACGGTGCCACCGGGGAGGTTGGAGGGGTCGGGGTTGAGCGTGACCGTCGAAATCGCCTCGTGCACCGCCCGCAGCACCATGACGATCCCCTTTCCGCTGTTCGAGCCCACCGCGGTCGGGTGCGGGGCGGGCGGCGTGCCTCGAGGGTAGGTGGGAAGCCAAGGCGATTCAAGCTATTTCATGTCTTTTTATCTCTTTCCCTACACGAGTCGGCCGAGCCCGCTCCAGGGCCCGGGGCGGGCGCGCCAGGGTCCGACGCAAGGCGCGCCATCGCCTGGCGGGACCCCGGGGGTACCGGTCCGGCCGCGTCCACGCCTGTCATGCTTGTGCCGTGGTCGGCGCCGGCACAGTGTCCTCGAGCGTGGTCATCGTGGGCTTCGCCGCGCTCGGCGCGGTGGCGATCGTCGGGATCGTGGTGGCGACCATCCTCGGACGACGGTCGGGGCGCCAGTCGCTCGAGCAGCGCCTTTCGGCATTGGCGTCACGCCTCGGTGTCGACGCGCCCGTCGAAGAACGCGGCACGGGGATCGAGCCCGCGCTGCACCACCTCGAGCTCGTCACCGATCGCGCCGCAGAGGCGGTGGCCGAGTCGTCGGCAGACGCCATTCGACTGCGGCGTGCCCTGGACACCCTCCCCCAAGGTGTGATCGTGTGCGACGAGAACGGCACGGTCGTGTTCCGCAACGCGCGCGCCGTGGGGCTCATGGGCGGGCGACACGGCGACGCCCTCGCCGCCCAAGCCGTGGTCGATCTTCTCGCCGACGCCTGGAAACAGGGCTCTGCGTACCGCACGCTCGACCTCTACGGCCCGCCCCGCCGCACCCTGGCCGTGTCCACGCAGCTCATCGATGACGGCCGGCGCACACTCGGGGTGATCGCCGCCATCGACGACGTGTCCGAGCGACGGCGCCTCGAGGAAATTCGGCGTGATTTCGTGGCCAACGTGAGCCACGAGCTCAAGACCC
>Ga0310038_10001509_pt1 | contig 17676 bp, 18 predicted proteins | sample Sb_taG_6_FD_200461 | JGI IMG/M metagenome (GOLD analysis project Ga0310038, IMG submission 200461) | Peat soil microbial communities from Weissenstadt, Germany - Sb_50d_4_PS metaG (v2) (version 2) | ecosystem: Environmental > Terrestrial > Soil > Wetlands > Peat | place: Germany: Weissenstadt... | reverse complement strand
GCTCGGCGGCGGCGTTTATCTGAAACGCGACTTGGCGATGTCGGTGGCGCAAGCGGTATGGGGGGCGGCATACCAGTCGGCTCCGCCGCGTGCGCTGTCAGTCGAAACGCCGTCCGTGCCGTCAGCGGCGGCCGCGGCGGCCGCGGCCCAGACCGTCCCGGTGACCGCGCCCGCGCCGGCCGCGCAACCGACGTTGCCGGATCAGCCGGCGGCGGGTCCCTCCGCGCCGCCGACAGTTGCGCCGGAGCCGGAGAACGTTTCGCTCGGTGGGGCAACGACGGCGGTCGTCAATGCGCCGGCTGAGTCCGATAATCCGCCGCCGCCGCCACCTGCACCGGCCGCAGTCGAGAGCGAAGCCCGCCATCAGTACGAATTGGCGGCGTTGGTCGGCACGATTGAGGGCTGGGATGTTTTCCTGCGCGAGCATGCGGAGGGTTTTTACGCCAACCTGGCGCGAGCGGCACGCGCCAAGCTGCTCGCGGCCCTGCCGCCGGCGGCGCCCGCGGCCCCCCCGGCGCCAGCTGCAACAAGTCCGGCTTCCTCTCCCGCAATTGCCGCGTTGCCCGTCGACACCTCTACCAAGGCGGCCGCGCCTGCCGCGCCTAATAAGCCTGCGGTGCAGAAAAAGATCGAGCGCGAACCTGCCCGGCGAACCGTCAAGCGCGACCGCGGCGACGGCAACAGTTTTTGCGGCCATGTTCGGTGGGCCGTCCGTGCCGCGACCGCGGCAGGCTTCGACAATGGCAACGGCATCATCGCCGCCGCCCGGTCGCAATGCGGCGGATGAAGCCCTGAGCGCTGTTCGCTCGGCCGCGATTTTTGCGCCCTGGCGCTAGTTCAGCAAAAATCCCAGCACGGTATCGGCATAAACCTTCGGCTGCTCGATATTGGCGATATGCGCGGCCTCGAGGACTGCGATCCTGGCGCCGGGGACGTGCTGCTTGATGAATTCGCCGGCCTCGAGCGTGGTCGCGGGGTCATGCCGGCCGGCGATCACCAGTGTCGGCGCGGTGATCTTCGACAATAGCGGACGATGATCCATGTCGCGGATCGCTTCGCCGCAGCCGATATAGCCCTCGACCTTGGTGGCGACGAACATCTTTTTCATGCGCGCCAAGGCTTCCGGCGCACGCCCGCGAAAACCTGATGTGAACCAGCGTTCTATATTGGCGTCGACGATGGCTTCGAGGCCTTTCTCGCGCACCAGCTTGATGCGGCCGTCCCACATGGTCTTGTCGGGGAAAAAGCTCGACGTGTTGGAGAGGATCAGCTTGTCGATGCGGTTGCCGGCATTGGCGCCGAGCCACATGCCGACCATGCCGCCCATCGACAGCCCGCACCAATTGATCTTGGCAATGCCGAGCCCGTCGAGCACGCCGACCACGTCGCGGCCGAGCCGCGCCATGGAGTAGGGGCCTTTGGGGACATCCGACTTGCCGTGGCCGCGGCGGTCGTAGCGGACCAGGCGGAAGGCTTGCGTGAACGGCGCCACCTGATCGTCCCACATGTGCAGGTCGGTGCCGAGCGAGTTCGACAGCATCAGGACCGGCGCGCGCTCCGGCCCTTCGACCTCGACATGGATGCTGCAACCGTCATCGACTTTGATGTCGGGCATTGCTATTTCCTCCCTGGTGCTCGCACACTTGTAGCACCGCCCGCGCGGGCCGCGCCAATACGCGGCGGCAGCGCGAGGCGTCGGCGGCGCGGAGGCAAGGAGTAAGAGACATGGCGATGACGATGACTGGCGAGTATCAGCTTCCGGCGCCGCAGCAGACGGTGTGGGAGAAGCTCAACGATCCGGCGGTGCTCAAAGCCTGCATTCCAGGCTGCGAGTCGCTGGAGAAAACCTCCGACACCGGCTTTCAGGCCGTCGCCACCATCAAGATCGGGCCGGTGAAAGCCAGGTTCAAAGGCAGCGTCACGCTGTCCGATATCGATCCGCCGAACGGCTACAAGATTTCCGGCCAGGGCGAGGGCGGCGTTGCCGGCTTCGCCAAGGGCGGCGCCATGGTGAAGCTCGCGCCCAAGGACGGCGGCACGCTGTTAACCTATGACGTCGAGGCGCAGATCGGCGGCAAGCTCGCGCAGCTGGGCCAGCGCCTGATCAACGGCGCCGCCAAGAAAGTGGCCGACGATTTCTTCGGCAATTTCGCCAATGCGGTGAAGGGCGCCTGACGCAGCAGCTGCTCACCGCATGGCCGCGGGCGGCGCATATGAGGCTTTTCGTCCGCGGAACTGACTTGACCGGCAGGCGGCCTCCGGTTCAGAGTAATTCTTGTTCTAGGGAGAGAAAACGGGCAAAATCATCGAGATTTCGCCCTTCGAACCCGCCGGCAATATGAAACGCCCGGCAATTCGAAACGTTTGACCGGTATTCCTGAGGAGGAGCCCATGGCAGCCGTTTCCCTGACGGTGAACGGCAAACCCGTCACCGCCGACGTCGACACCCGCACGCTGCTGGTGCAGCTATTGCGCGAAAACTTGCGGCTCACCGGCACCCATGTCGGCTGCGATACCTCGCAATGCGGCGCCTGCGTCGTCCACGTCAACGGCAAGGCGACGAAATCGTGCACCGTGCTGGCGCTGCAACTCGAGGGCGCCACTGTGCTGACCATCGAGGGGCTGGCGCCGTCGGAGACCGAGCTGCATCCGATGCAGGAGGCGTTCCGCGAGAACCACGGTCTGCAATGCGGCTACTGCACCCCTGGCATGATCATGACCGCGGTCGATATCGTGCGCCGCAAGGGCAACGATCTCGACGACCACACCATCCGCGAGGAGCTCGAGGGCAATATCTGCCGCTGCACCGGCTATCACAACATCGTCAAGGCGATCGCCGCCGGCGGCAAGGCCATGCGCGGCGGAGCCGGCGCACCGAAAGCCGCCGAATAGGGAAGGCTGGATAGCGGCACGCTATCCAGGGAGCGAATTGCCGGAGGGCAATGCCATGAGCGCAACCGGGATCGGCGCCTCAGTGCGCCGCAAGGAAGACCAGCGTTTCATCACTGGCAAAGGCCACTACACCGACGACATCAACCGGCCGGGGCAGGCGGCGATTTATTTCATCCGCTCGCCGCACGCCCACGCCAAGATCAAGAACATCGACACCGCCGCCGCGGCGAAAATGCCGGGCGTCGCCGGCGTGTTCACCGGCGCGCAATTTGCGCAGGACAAGCTCGGCAATCTCATTTGCGGCTGGACGGTGCTGTCGAAGGACGGCTCGCCGATGAAGATGGCGCCGCACGCCGCGCTCGCCGCCGGCAAGGCCAATCATGTCGGCGACGCGGTCGCGGTCGTGATCGCCGATACTTTGGCGCAGGCGAAAGATGCCGCCGAGAAGGTCGCGGTCGATTATGAGCCGCTGCCCGCCGTGGTCGATCCAACCAAAGCTGCGGCCAAGGGCGCGCCGCTCATTCACGACAGCGCGCCGAACAATACCATCTATAACTGGCACATCGGCGACCCGGCAGCGACCGACGCCGCGTTCAAGAACGCCAAGCACATCACAAAGCTCGAATTCATCAACAACCGGCTGGTGCCGAACGCCATGGAGCCGCGCGCGGCTTTGGCCGAATACGATTCCGCCAGCGGCCACCTGACCTTGTGGAACGCGACGCAGAACCCGCACGTGGCGCGGCTCGTCATTGCCGCTTTCGTCGGCATGGCGCCCGAGCACAAATTGCGCGTCATCGCCCCCGACGTCGGCGGCGGCTTTGGCTCGAAAATTTTCATCTATCCGGAAGAGGTCGTTTGTCTGTGGGCGGCGCGCAAGCTCGACCGGCCGGTGAAATGGACCTGCGAGCGTTCGGAAAGTTTCATCACCGACGCCCATGGCCGCGACCACGTCACCAAGGCGCAGATGGCATTCGACGGCGACGGCAAGATCACCGGCCTGAAGGTGCACACCACCGCCAATCTCGGCGCCTATATGTCGACCTTCTCGTCGGCGGTGCCGACTTTCCTCTACGCGACCTTGCTGTCGGGCCAGTACGAGATCCCGCACATCTATTGCGAGGTCGACGCGGTTTATACCAACACCGTGCCGGTCGATGCCTATCGCGGCGCCGGGCGTCCGGAAGCGACCTATGTCGTGGAGCGTCTGGTCGAAGTCGGCGCGCGCGAGCTCGGCATGGACCCCGCCGACCTGCGCAAGAAGAATTTCGTCAGGACGTTCCCGTATCAAACGTCCGTCGCGTCGCTCTACGACGCCGGCGACTACAACGCCTCGCTGCAAAAGGCGCTGCAGATCCACGACTACAAGGGATTCGGTAAGCGCAAGCGCGAATCCGAGCGCCACGGCAAGCTGCGCGGCATCGGCTTTGCGACCTATATCGAAGCCTGCGGCGTGGCGCCGTCTTCGCTGGTCGGCCAGCTCGGCGCCGGCGTGGGCCTTTGGGAATCCGCCGAGGTGCGGGTCAATCCGACCGGGTCCGTGGAGCTCCTCACCGGCTGCCACGCTCACGGCCAGGGCCACGAGACAACGTTCGCGCAACTGGTGTCGGAGCGGCTCGGCATTCCGATCGACAATGTCTCGGTCGTGCACGGCGACACCGACAAGGTGCAGTTCGGCATGGGCACCTACGGCTCGCGCTCCGGCGCCGTCGGCATGTCGGCCATCGTCAAGGCGCTCGACAAGGTCGAGGCCAAGGCGAAAAAGATCGCCGCGCATCTGCTCGAAGCCGCCGACGCCGATATCGAGTTCAAGGACGGCAAATTCACCGTCGCCGGCACCGACAAGTCGGCGGCCTGGGGCGAAGTCGCGCTCGGCGCTTACGTCGCGCACAAATTTCCGACCAGCGAGATCGAGCCTGGCCTGAAAGAGGGCGCGTTCTACGATCCGACCAATTTCACCTTCCCGGCCGGCTGCCACATCTGCGAGATCGAGATCGATCCTGATACCGGCGAGGCGGTCATCGCCGCCTGGACCGCGGTCGACGATTTCGGCACGGTGATCAATCCGATGATCGTCGAGGGCCAGGTCCACGGCGGCGTCGCCCAAGGCGTCGGCCAGGCGCTGCTCGAGCACACCGTCTATGACGACAAGGGGCAGTTGGTGACCGGCTCGTACATGGACTACACCATGCCGCGCGCCGACAATTTTCCGTCATTCAAGGTCGACACCACCTTCACCCGATGCCCGTCGAACCCGCTCGGCATCAAAGGCTGCGGCGAGGCCGGCGCCATCGCTGCGCCGGCGGCGGTGATGAACGCCATCACCAACGCGCTCGGCACCGAAATCATCGACATGCCGGCAACGCCCGCTTCGGTCTGGGCGGTGCTGCAGAGGACCCACAAGCTACCGCACGCGGCGTGAGCAAATTTCCTTTCGCCACGAGCGGCGAGGGACAGAGATAAACGGAGGACTAAAGATGTACGCTTTCACCTTCAATCGCCCGCAGACGGTGCGGCAGGCGGCCAATCTGTTGGCCAAGGACGAAGAGGCCAAAATTCTGGCCGGCGGCCACACGCTATTGCCGACCATGAAGCTGCGGCTGGCGAAACCGTCGCAGCTCGTCGACCTGTCGCTGGTCGAGGGCCTCGCCGGCATCGAGCAGAGCGGCCGCTCGCTCAACATCGGCGCCATGACGCGGCACAACGACGTCAACACCTCGCCGGTGGTGCAGCAGGCGATCCCGGTGCTGGCAAAGCTCGCCGGCATGATCGGCGATCCGGCGGTGCGCCACATGGGCACGATCGGCGGCTCGATCGCCAACAACGATCCGAACGCCGATTATCCGGCGGCCTGCCTGGGGCTCGGCGCCACCATCATCACCAATAAGCGCCGCATCAAGGCCGACGAGTTCTTCACCGGCATGTTCTCGACGGCGCTCGAGCCATCCGAGATCATCACCAAGGTGAGCTTCCCGGTGCCGAAGAAGGCGGCCTACCAGAAATTCCGCAATCAGGCGTCGCGCTTTGCGCTGGTCGGCGTGTTCGTGTCGAAGCGCGGCAGCGAGATCCGCGTCGCCGTCACCGGCGCAGGTTCCAACGGCGTGTTCCGCGTGCCGTCGTTCGAGGAAGCGCTGAAGAAGCGCTTTTCGCCGAAATCGCTCGAAGGCCTGACCATCCCGGCCAACGGCATGAACTCCGACATCCACGGCAGCGCCGAATACCGCGCCCACCTGGTCGGCGTCCTGGCGCGCCGGGCGGTTGCGGAGGCGATTGGGAAGTAGACACTCTCCGCCCCCGCTGTCGCGGGGCAGGAAGAGAAAGTCAGCCCTGCGCCTTATCCAACTCCGCCAACAGATCGCGCAAATCGAGCGGGTTGGTGTACATCCGTAAGCCGCCGTCTTCGCGCTTCGGCCACATCTCTTTGGGCCGGTCCCAGTAAAGTTCGACGCCGTTGTCGTCGGGGTCGCGCAGATAGAGCGCCTCGCTGACGCCGTGGTCGGAGGCGCCTTCGAGCGGGATTTTGGCCACGATCAGCCGGCGTAGCGCGTCGGCCAACAGCCGGCGGGTCGGGTAGAGGATGGCGGTATGGTAAAGCCCGGTGCTGCCCGGCGCCGGCGGCGCGCCGCCGCGGCTCTCCCAGGTGTTGAGGCCGATATGGTGGTGGTAGCCGCCGGCCGAGATGAAGGCGGCGCCGGGCCGGCTCGTCGTCATCGTGAAGCCGAGTACGCCGCAGTAAAAATCGAGCGCGCGCTGCAGATCGGCGACTTTGAGGTGGACATGGCCAATCTTGACTCCGTCGTCGATGGTCGGGAAGCGCACGGCCTCTTTTTCGAGCGTGTCGGGGTTGGTCATGGCGCTCATCCTCGCTGGCGGCGGCTTCGTACGGCACATGTAAGCCAAGCGGCCGTCCGGTTAAAGTCCGGATCGCCGCTGTGCCGTATTTTTAGCGCGGCGATCCCCTGCGCCTTTCCCCGTAAACGTTTGGCGTGGCGAACCAGATGCCGCCGATGTCCGGATCGCGTCCAGCCTTCTGCCACTCGTCGATGATGGCGTCAGTCATCTGTTGCGGATCGTCGCCATATTTGGTCACGCGACCCCACAGGTAATCCGGGTCGATCTTGCCCTGCACCGGTTTGGCGCCGGCGGCAAACAGGGCCATGAGGCTTCTGCGCACGAAGTCGATCAGTTCCGGCCCATCGAGTTCGAACCCATCGCGGCCAGCCGTTATGATGTGCCAAAGCGACGTCGCGTCCCTGGCGAGTTCTTCGACCCACCCGGAAATCCAACTTTCCTGGGTCTGGTCGTAATATCGGTCCCGCTTCAGGCTCATTTTATAAGCTCATTTTTCGGTGTGCTCCGCCGCTGTCCGATCAGTTATGTCCCGCACCTTTCCTCGTACACATTCGGCGTCGCAAACCAGATGCCGCCGGCATCGGGATCGCGTCCCGATTTCTGCCACTCATCGATGATGGCTTCAGTCATCCGTTGCGGATCCTCGCCATATTTGGTTACGCGATCCCATAGGTAATCCCCACTGCCGCCTCGTACCGGTTTGGCGCCCGCCGCAAACAAAGCGAGCAGGCTTGCGCGCACGAAGGCGATCAGCTCTGGGCCTTCGAATCCGAAACCATCCCGCCCGGCCGTCACGATATGCCAAAGTGACGTTGCATCTCTGGCGAGTTCTTCGACCCATTCCGCAATGCACTCCTCGACGGTCTGGCCGAAATAGCGATCACGCTTCTGACTCATTTCTTGTGTATCCTAAAACCGTTGGGAATTGAGTGGCTGGTGCTTTGCAGAACGTCGATTGTAGTGCCGTATCTGAGAGAGTTGCGAATTCCGATCACCGAGCCATCTGGCCGTTCAAAAGCCATGCCCTTATAGCTATCAGGACCTGAGACAGGTCCGGCGCCCTCCAGCAAGTCGAATCGTAAGCTCTCAAACTCTTCTGGACTAACTGTTCTAATTTTGACGCCTGACCCGGGTTCGCCGATCAGTTCCCCTCCCGGCACCAAAATGCTGTGAAGATTGGGGCGGCCGCCCTGCCAAACCGGGACGGCAGGCTCGCCGGTGTAGCTGCTGTCGCCGCGTCCAAAACCGCCGCCGCCTCCGCCTCCGCCGCCCAGCAGCGGCGGTCTCTTCTCATCGTTTCCGGCCAGTTGCGTGCCCCCGCCATCCGTCGGCGCGAACCAGCCGGGATTCGGCGGCGTGCCGGTGCGCGGATGCAGCGCGGGATTCCAATCGCCGCCGCCTTCGTCACGGGCGTATTTGATGAGGACGTCGGCCGCCTCCATGAGGTCGCGCGCGGCCCGATCGGGCAGATCGGGGATGCGCAAATGCACCGCCGCGATCCGCGCCAGGCCTTGGTCGTTGGCGTTGAGGGCGGAAGCGACAGTGGCGAGCCCGCCCATCAGCCGCCGCGCGGTCGCCTCGCGTCCGTAAGCGAGGCTGAACAGACATTCGATCTCGCTTCGCTCGCGCACGACAAAGCGGCCGTCGCGCCGCTCGATCAGCGGCGTGCGGCCGAGCAGGAGGCCCTGGTCGGTGCAGGCGAGGCCGAGATTGTTGTGGTCACTTGTTTCACTGAGACGCCAGATCCGTGGAATCATTTCGGTCCCATGATCGGCGATTTATATGCTTTAAATCCTATGATGTCAACCTAAATATGACTTATATCCTATAACGGAGTGCAGGACCCGCCGGGCCGCGGTGCCGATTGGGCATTTGATCGTCATGCCGAAGGCCTATATCCAGTTGGCATGAAACCGGTTTCTCCCCCGCATTCGCTGCCGGCCTCGATCGACGCCACGGTCGATCTCCTCGCCGGAGCCGATTATCTCGCCGACCGCTCGCTCGGCACCGTGCTCTACCTCGCGCTCAAAATGGGCCGGCCGATTTTCCTCGAAGGCGAGGCCGGCGTCGGCAAGACCGAGATCGCCAAGGTGCTCTCGCAAACGCTCGGCCGCCGCCTCATCCGGCTGCAATGCTATGAAGGCCTCGACGTCGCGGCGGCGGTCTACGAATGGAATTACGCCGCGCAGATGATCGCCATCCGCGTCGCCGAAGCCGAAGGCGCCAGCGACCGCCAATCGCTGGAGCACGACGTGTTCTCCGAGCGCTTCCTGATCAAGCGCCCGCTGCTGCAGGCGCTCGAACCCGACACCGCCGGCGCGCCGGTGCTGCTGATCGACGAGATCGACCGCACCGACGAGGCGTTCGAGGCGTTCCTTCTCGAAGTGCTGGCCGACTTTCAGATCACCATTCCGGAAATGGGTACGGTGAAGGCCGCGCACCCGCCGATCGTGGTCATCACCTCGAACCGCACCCGCGAAGTGCACGACGCGCTCAAGCGCCGCTGCCTCTATCACTGGGTCGGCTATCCGAGCGCCGAGCGCGAACTCGCCATCGTGCGCACCAAGGTGCCGGGGGTCAGCAAGAAACTGTCCGAGCAGGTGGTCGCCTTCGTGCAGGCGCTGCGCAAGCAGGATCTGTTCAAATCGCCCGGCGTCGCCGAGACGCTGGACTGGGCCGCGGCTTTGTCCGAGCTCGACGTGGTCGCGCTCGATCCGGCGACCGTTTCGGACACGCTCGGCGTGCTGCTGAAATACCAGGACGACATCGCCAAGCTCGAAGGCTCGAAAGTCAAGGAAATGCTCGACGAGGTGAAGTCGGATTTGCGGGCGGCGGAATAGATTTCCCCCTCTCCCTTAGGGAGAGGCGTAGGCGTCCTTCGGACGCCGTTGTTGTGCTAAGAACGCCGATGCGGAACATCGGCTATGCGCGCGAAGCGCGCCAGGTGAGGGGCTCGGGCCTCTCAGCAGAATCTCTGTAAGAGCCAAGGTGCCATGACTGATAGGCCGGAACCCCCTCACCCCATCCCTCTCCCCTCTGGGGAGAGGGAGGAATCAGGCCGCCTCGCCGAAAACATCCTCTACTTCGCCCGCGCTTTGCGCGCCGCCGGCATTCCGGTCGGCCCCGGCGCGGTGCTCGATGCGCTGGAAGCGGTGCAGGCCGCCGGCGTCGGCACCCGCGATGATTTTTATTGGACTTTGCACGCGGTGTTCGTGAAGCGGCACGAGCATTCGGTGCTGTTCGACCAGGCGTTCCGCATCTTCTTCCGCCGCCGCGGCTATATCGACCAGCTGTTGGCGATGATGCTGCCGCAGGCGCCGTCGGGGCCGCCGCAGCCGCCCCAGGCCGGCGCCACCCGCGTGCACGAGGCGCTGTTCTCCGGCCTCGACGACAAGCTCAAGAAAGAGCGCGAGATCGAGCTCGACACCCGCATGACCGTGTCCGACCGCGAAATTCTGCAGAAGAAGGATTTCGCGCAGATGACGTCCGCCGAGATCGCCGCCGCCAAGGAGGCGATGAAGCGCCTGGTGCTGCCGCTCGCCGAAATACGCACCCGGCGATTGGCGCCGCATCCGCGCGGCCATCTGATCGACATCCGCCGCACCCTGCGCGCCAGCATGAAGGGCGGCGGCGATTTCATCGACCTGCGCTTCATCGGGCCCAAAACCAAGCCGCCGCCGATCGTGGCGCTGCTCGATATCTCCGGCTCGATGAGCCAGTACAGCCGCATCTTTTTGCATTTCCTGCACGATCTCACCGACGCGCGAAAGCGCGTCAGCACCTTCCTGTTCGGCACCCGGCTCACCAATGTCACCCGCGCGCTGCGCGAGCGCGACCCCGACGATGCGCTGTCGGCGTGCTCGGCGAGCGTGCCCGATTGGTCGGGCGGCACTCGCATCGCCTCGTCGCTGCACGCCTTCAACAAGTTTTGGGCGCGTCGCGTGCTCACGCAAGGCGCGATCGTGCTCCTCATAACCGACGGCCTCGAGCGCGACGCCGACGACACGCTCGCCTTCGAGATCGACCGGCTGCACCGCTCATGCCGGCGCCTCGTCTGGCTCAATCCGCTGCTGCGCTTCGAAGGATTCGAGGCGCGCGCCCGCGGCATCAAGACCATGCTGCCCCATGTCGACGAATTCCGGCCGATCCATAACCTGGAATCCATGGCCGGCCTGGTGGCGGCGCTGCGGCGCGGCGGCGACCGGGCGGGCGATCCAAAGGCCTGGATGCAGAAAGTGGCGTGACGCACTATATTCCGCCGTATATAACGCTTGCGACATGGAGGCAGACATGCTGTCGACCGACAACGACATTCTCAAAGCCGCCGAGGACTGGCGCAAAAAGGGCAGGGCGGTGGCGCTCGCCACCGTGGTCGAGACCTGGGGCTCGGCGCCGCGGCCGGTCGGCTCCAACCTGGTCATCGACGCGGAAGGCAATTTCCTGGGCTCGGTGTCGGGTGGTTGCGTCGAAGGCGCGGTGGTTACCGAGGCGCTCGACGTGATCGAGAGCGGCAAGCCAAAGATGCTGGAATTCGGCGTCGCCGACGAGACCGCCTGGAAAGTCGGCCTGTCCTGCGGCGGCACCATCCGGGTTTTTGTCGAGAAGGTGGAGTAATCAGGCCGCCATGAAACTCGACATCCTCACTACGCTAAACGCCGAACGCGAAGCGCGCCGCGCCGCCGTCGTCGTCACCGACGTGGCAAGCGGCAAGCAGCGCCTGGTGAAAGCCGCCGACGTCGCCAAGGATCCGCTGCGAGCCGCGCTCGCCGAGCACTTGCGTACCGGCAAGAGCGGCATGGAAGAAACGTCCGAAGGCCGCGTCTTTCTCACCGTCTATGTGCCGGCGCCGCAATTGGTGATCACCGGCGCCGTGCATATCAGCCAGGCGCTGGCGCCGATCGGCAAAATGCTCGGCTACGACGTCACCATCGTCGATCCGCGCACGGCATTTGCGTCGCCCGAGCGCTTTCCCGACGTGAAAGTGGTGGCCGAGTGGCCGGAGGAGGCGCTGCCGCCGCTCAATGTCGATCGCTACACGGCGTTCGTCGCGCTCACTCACGATCCGAAGATCGACGACCCGGCGCTGACGCATGCGCTCAAGCGCGACTGCTTCTACATCGGCGCGCTCGGCTCGCGAAAAACCCATGGGCGCCGGGTCGAGCGGCTCAAGCAGCAGGGTTTTTCCGACGCCGACATCGCCCGCATCAATGCGCCGATCGGGCTCGACATCGGCGCGGTATCGCCGGCCGAAATCGCCGTCGCCATCATGGCGCAGATCACCGAGAAGCTTCGTGAAGAGGCTGACGCCGAGCCGGCCATAAAGGCCGCGTCATGAAATTCGGGGCGGTGGCGCCGAAGGACGCGCGCGGCGCGACCGCCGTGCATACCATCCGGCAAGGCGACCTGGTGCTCAAGAAGGGCACGCTGATCGGGTCCGCGGAAATCGCCGCCCTCGAAGCCGCCGGCATCAAGGACGTCGTGGTGGCGCAGCTCGAGCCGGACGACGTCTCCGAGGACATCGCCGCCGCCGAGATCGCCAAAAAAGTCGCCGGCCCCGGCGTGCATATCGACCGCGCCTTTACCGGCCGCGCCAATCTGTTTGCCCAAATCCCGGGCGTGCTGGTGGTCGACAAGGACGCCGTCGACCGGCTCAACCGGGTCGACGAGGCGATCACCTTCGCGACGCTGCCGGCCTTCAAGCCGGTGGTCGCCGGCGAGATGATCGCGACGGTGAAGATCATTCCGTTCGCGGTCGCCAAATCCGCGCGCGATGCGGCGCTGGCCGGCGTCAAAGAACCGCTGCTGCGGGTTGCGCCCTATCGCATCCACAAGGTCGGCGTGGTGTCGACGTTGCTGCCGGGACTGGCGCCGAAAGTGATCGAGAAAACTTTGAAGATCACCGCCGAGCGCCTGGCGCCGGCCGGCGCCAGCATCGTCGCCGAGCGCCGCGTGCCGCACGAGCGCGCGGCCTTGGCGCGCGCCCTCGACGAAGTGCTCAAGGCCGGCGCGGAGCTCGCCATCGTGTTCGGTGCCTCGGCCATCGCCGACCGCCGCGACGTGATCCCTGCCGCGCTCGAATCGATCGGCGGCCATGTCGAGCATTTCGGCATGCCGGTCGATCCCGGTAATTTGCTGATGATCGGCGACGCCGACGGCCGTCCGGTGCTCGGCGCGCCGGGCTGCGCGCGCAGCCCCAAGGAGAACGGTTTTGATTGGGTGCTGATGCGGCTCCTCGCCGGGCTGCCGGTGCCGCGCGAGGATATTACCGGGCTTGGCGTCGGTGGCCTGTTGATGGAAATCGTGACACGGCCGCAGCCGCGCACCGTGCCGGCGCCGGAAAAAGGCCGCGCCATTGCCGGCGTGGTTCTGGCCGCCGGCCGATCGAGCCGCATGGGCGGGCCGAACAAATTGTTGGCCGAGATCGGCGGCAAGCCGCTGGTTCGCATCGTGGTCGACGCCGTGCTCGCCTCGCGGGCGCGGCCGGTGGTCGTCGTCACCGGGCACCAGCGCGACAGGGTCGAGGCGGCGGTCGCCGGCTTGCCGGTCAAATTCGTGCACAATCCGCATTTCGCCGATGGGCTTGGCACCTCGCTAAAGGCCGGCATCGCCGCGCTGCCGGCGGGAGCTGACGGCGCCATCGTCTGCCTCGGCGACATGCCGCAAGTCGATGCCGCGCTGATTGATCGCCTGATCGGCGCCTTCGATCCCGACCACGGTGCGCTGGTCGTGGTGCCGACCATCGACGGCAAGCGCGGCAATCCGGTGGTGTGGTCGCGCCGCTTCTTCCCCGACCTGATGGCGGTCGAAGGCGACGTCGGCGCGCGCTATCTGATCGGCCGCTACACCGAGGCCGTGGCCGAAGTGCCGCTCACCGGCACCGCAGCCCTCACCGACGTCGATACGCCGGAGGCGCTCGAAGCGGTGCGGGCGGAGCTGGAAAGAACATAAGCGATCGGCGCGGCGTCATTGCGGCTTGTTCATTGACGCCGCCTGTCGTGCTTGCCGCAGTGCAACGAGACGCGAGCCCGGTGTCGCCGGCAGTTGTAGAGCAGGCCGCCCTATGACGCTGTCTGCCGTGCTGGCGCCCAACAGGATGATGCTCATCCCATCGGAGGCGGAGCGCAGGATATAGTCCTCGCCGGTGAGGAGGCGCGAAAGCACTTGGCGCAGCGAGCCCGAATACGCGCCGGTGAACTTTCGTGCGCTGTCTCCCTTGAGCTTCACGTCAAGATCGAATGCGGAGCTCAAGGCGGCGAGGATTTCCCGGATCGTCGCGTCTTGCGTCTGCAAGACGAAGCGGTTCTGGGTGCCGGAGACATGAACATCCGCCGCGCTGCGGCCACAGCTCAGGCCCCACACCAGAAGCACCGCCATGGCGAGCTGTAGGAGGAACGATTTGCGCCGCATCCGCCGATTGCCCCGTGCCGGCGCCGCGCGCTCCGGATAACGCGTGCGCTATCCGCCGGCGGCTGTCGGGGGGAGACTACATCGGTTGCCCGCCCTTGAGGAAGGGGCGCGCGATGCGCGGCCGATCGGGCGCGAGCGTTATTTTGACGGCGAGGCGGCGATCGGTCGAACATACTCGGCCCAAAGTGCCAATGAGTCCGGGCCGAGAGCGCGCCGGGACAGCGTCGTTGCCGCGTCCCGGGCCACGGCGTATGAGAACGTTTCCGGCCTGCGGAACGTGAATCATGAGACTAGCCAAAACCATCGCGTTCCACTTTTTAGCTGTTTTCATATCCGTGACGCTGACGGTCGGGGTTGTTCTTCTCGGCCTGAAAATCTTTGATATCTATCTGCTGTCCAGCCGTCATGCGGCCAGTCCAGATGACGATGCCGACGAGCCTACGATGCGGACCATGGAATATTATCCGTTTACCGGCGGCCAAATCCAGGCATTCAAGACCGAGCATCAGCCGCTGTGGTCGAATTATTACGACGATTTTGACGTGACGAGCGGCGAGTACGGATTTTTCATCGACTTTCACCTCGAAACCCCGCCGCCGAAGCAAGACAACGAAATTCGCATCGTTTTGACCGGCGGCAGCACCGCCCAAGGTTGGGGCGGCCGCAGCAATGCGGACATGTTCTATGAGCTGTTGCCGATGAGGCTCACTGCGGAGCTGCAGGAACACGGCCGCGATTGCAAGGTGACGGTCGTCAATCTGGCCATGGGTTCCAGCCATATCTACCAGAATTTCATCGCCTTGAACAAATGGGCGCATCCACTGCAGCCCGATGCGATCATCTCGTTTTCCGGGCATAACGAGATCGCGGTGCCGTGGAACGGCAAGGGCGACGGTCCCTATCTGCTCGCGTCGCTCGAGGGCGGATTCCTTCACGTGCTGCGCTATTCGGCAAGTCCGCCCTGGTTGAAAAAAATAGCGCAGTTCTATCCGGGAATCGTCAAGCGGACGATGCTGGGATCGCTGATCAGATTGCTATACCTGAGCGATTACAGCGACGATTGGAAAGCCGATTATTATCTGAACAGGGTGGATCCGGATTTTCGCCCGATGCCTCACGAGGAGTTGCAACGGCGTTTTAGAGCGGCAATGAAAACGCTCGCCATACGCGACATCGTCGATAGCGTGTCGATTCCGCTCTACGAGAATTCGCTCGAGTCGATCAGCCGCGATTTTCCGGACACGCCGATCTTCGCGGTGTTTCAACCGTTTCGGCCATATCGACCGTGGCTGGAAGACTACGCGCGCATGACGACGGTCATTCCGCAAAAAATCAACGACCAAGACCACTATGACAAGGTCAAATTCCTGAACCTGCAAAAGGTCTGGCAGGATCACGATTTCTTTCCGGGCTCGCTGGTCGATCCGGTGCATTTTTCCAATGACGGCCACAAGCTGGTGACGGGATATTTGAGCGACTGGCTTTTTCCCTTCGTCCAGGATCGCTGCGCGCAGCTCCTTGCGGCAAAAGCCGCACCGCTTCAGCATGCCAATTAGCGAACGCCCATCAGTATCGTTTTGGACGAGGAATCCGGTTACGGGCATGGCACGAGGGCGGCTCGCTTTGGGCCCTGTTCGGCCCCGCCGACCTGAATTTATGCCCGCACGCCATGGTCTATTCACCGTCTGGAAACTCTTCCCGGCTAGCGTCTAAACGTTCCTCAGGGGGAGGGGCTGCCATGCCTGGTTTTCGGCGTTTTTCCGCGCCCGCGATTGCCGCGGCGTGCGTCTTGTTCGCCATGATCGGCGCCGCCGAAGCGGCCGGCGCCTTTGCCGTCGGCGTCTGCGGCGCCTACGGCTATGGCTTCGATTTCCGCAACGTCACCGAGGCCCGCGCCGCGGCGATAAAGAAGTGCACCGGCGGGGTCTGCAAGCTGGTCGGCGACATGCGCAAGGGCTGCGCGGCGATCGCGATCGACGCCAAGAACCCGTGCGGCAGCTTCGGCTGGGCCATCGAGTCCCATCTCGGCCGGGCGGAAAATACCTCGATGCGCCGCTGCTCCGAATTCGGCGGCCGCGAATGCGTGGTGCGCGCCTGGGCCTGCGACGAGAAGGGCTAAAGCATGATCCGGAAAAGTGGAATCCGGTTTTCCGAAAAGATCATGCTCCACTAAAATGCTAGAGCGCAAATCGCTTCTATCTGAAGCGATTTCGCTCTAGGCTGCTGACTTCAGTGCGCGGCGCCGAGCTGCGCCAGGATCGGCGCCCATTTCTGCTGCTCGGCCTGAATGAAGGCCTGCGTCTGCTGTGGCGACATCGGGTGCGCCTCGCGGCCGAGCCGGCCAAGCCGCTCCAAGACTTCCGGATCGCCGATCGCCTTGTTCAGATCGGCGTTGGCCTTCTGCACGATCGCTTCCGGCGTGCCGAGCGGCGCCAGCAGCACCTGCCAGCCGCCGGCTTCGAAACCGGGCAGCGTTTCCGCCACCGTCGGTAGATCGGGAAACAGCGCGACGCGTTTCGGCGAGGCGACCGCGAGCGGATGCACGTTGCCGGCTTCGACCGCGCCGGCGATGCCGGAATAGGAATCGAAGGTCAGCGCGATGCGGCCGCCCATCATGTCGTTGAGCACCTGCGTGGTGCCGCCGGAATACGGCACCATCAGAAGCTTGATGCCGGCTTTGGCTTGCAGCAGTTCGCCGGTCAGGTTGGTGAGCCGGCCGCGGCCGTTGGCGCCGTAGGCGAGTTCGCCCGGCCGCTTTTTCGCCAGCGCGATCAAGTCCGGCAGCGTCTTCACGCCAAGCCATTTCGCCGCGGTGATGAACAGCGGCGCACCGCCAAGAGGGCCGACGGCGACGAAGTCGCGCGGCACTTCGATCGGCAGATTGTCGGCCGCGCCGGGCAGCGCGACGAAAGCCGACAGCGCCATCATGCCGAGCGTGTAGCCGTCGGGCGTGGCGGTGGCCGCGGCGCGCGCCGCAATGGCGCCGCCGGCGCCGGGCTGATTGACCAGCACCGCCTGCTGGCCCCAGACCCGGCTCAAGCCGTCGGCGATGATGCGCATGGCGACGTCGATGGCGCTGCCCGGCGCGGAATCGGAAATCAGCCGCACCGGATGGGTCGGATAATCTTGCGCCCGCGCCGTGGTCGCGGCCGTTGCGATGACCGGCAGAGCGAATAGTGACGCTGCGATGAGCCAGCGTGCTTTGCTTGGCATTTTTCTTCCTCGGACTTCATCGTCGCCAAGGTAGCAGAGTTTTGCCGCCGGCTGCTCAGGCCCGGTCCGAGGCACAACGTCACCGCCATAGGGGTCAGACGACAACCTTCTTGACTATGACTGACTGGTCAGTCATATTTGAAGCTGTGGCAAAACCGGCAAAACGCGCGGCAAAACAGGTCTTGCTCGGCCCGGGTAAGATCGGCCCCTCTGGTACACGCGGAGTCGGCGCCGGCCGGCCCGGCGCCATTGCGGCGACGCGCCAGGATGCGCGGGCCGCCAAAACCGCGGCGCGGCGCGATGCTATCCTTG
>Ga0310038_10001502_pt1 | contig 17709 bp, 16 predicted proteins | sample Sb_taG_6_FD_200461 | JGI IMG/M metagenome (GOLD analysis project Ga0310038, IMG submission 200461) | Peat soil microbial communities from Weissenstadt, Germany - Sb_50d_4_PS metaG (v2) (version 2) | ecosystem: Environmental > Terrestrial > Soil > Wetlands > Peat | place: Germany: Weissenstadt... | reverse complement strand
GCGAATGTCGAGGTGATTCTGGTGGACATCCCCAGCAAGACGCGCCTACGGCCATCCATGCCATCGAGTTGTTGCACGCCGAGATTCCCGGGGCGGCGGTGTTCGCCGTGGGCGACGCCAGCCAATCCCAGGCCATCATCGCCGCCATGCGCGCCGGCGCGCGCGAGTTCCTGGAACGGCCGACCACCACCACGTCGCTGCTGGAAGCCTTCATGCGGCTTAACAGTACGCGCCGTGGGCCGAGAGGGTCGGAAGCCAACGGCAAAATCTTCACCTTCGTGAACGCCAAGGGCGGAAGCGGGGCCACCACCATCGCGGTCAACACTGCCCTGGGTCTGCAACGCCAGGCCGGCGGAGTGGCGCTGGTGGACATGGCGTGCCTGGGCCATACCGCGCTGCACCTGAACGTCAAGCCGGCATTTACCATCGCGGATGCCATCCGCAATGCGCCGCGTCTGGACACCGACTTGCTGGACGGATACATGACCCGCTGCGTGGGCGGCCTGCACTTGCTGGCGGGAGCGCAGGAGGCGTTTTCCGAGGGGACGTCGACGGAAGCCATCGCGCGTATCTTCGACCTGCTGATCATGCGCTACCAGCACGTCATCGTGGATGCATCCACGCGCCTCGACCGCACCCTGCGCAAGGTGTGCGATCTCTCCCAGACGGTGCTGCTGGTGGGCCTGCTGGAAGTGCCCTCATTGTGGAGCGTGTCCAAGGTGCGGGACTACCTGCTGGACGGCTCCGCCTGTTGCGCCGAGATCGGCCTGGTGCTGAACCGTTTTCGCAAGCTGCCCGGGTTCAGCGACTCGGAGATCGAATCCGCCACCCGGACCAAGATCCTAGGCAAGATTCCTGATCAGTACGCCACCGTGGTTGCTGCCATCGATCAGGGCGTCCCGGTGGTGAACAAAAACCATTCCGAGATCGCACGCGCCTTCGCCAACCTGGCACGCACGCTCACCCAGGCGGAGGCCGCGGAGAAGCGCAAGCCGCGGGTCGGATCCTTGTTCGGGTTGGGGTAAACCATGGCAGACACACTGACCAGTTGGGACCGCTCGCAGTATCAGCAGATCAAGGCCGAACTGCACCGCCGTATCCTGGATAAGCTGAATCTGGAACAGCTGGGCCGCGTCAGCGGCCAGATGGCGCGGGAAGAGGTGCTGACCCTGATCCGCACCTCCATCAGCACCCACGGGGTGCCGCTGAGTGCCGCCGAACGCGAACGCCTGTCGCGCGAGCTCCTGGACGAGATCTTCGGGCTGGGCCCGCTGGAGCGCCTGCTGGAGGATGGCACCATCTCCGACATCCTGGTCAACCGCTTCGATCGCATCTATATTGAGCGGCTCGGCAAGCTGGAGCGCACCAACCTCTCCTTCCGCGACGACCAGCACCTGCTCCAGATCATTGATCGCATCGTTTCCGCAGTGGGGCGGCGGATCGATGAGTCCTCGCCCATGGTGGATGCCCGTTTGCCGGACGGCTCGCGTGTGAACGCCATCATTCCGCCCCTGGCGGTGGACGGCCCCTGCCTGTCCATTCGCCGTTTCGGGCGCGACCCCCTCACGGAAAAGGATCTGATCGAGAACGACACGCTCACCGCGGGCATGGCGGAATTGCTGGCAGCAATGGTAAAAAGTCGCCTCAACATCCTGATCTCGGGTGGCACCGGCGCCGGTAAGACCACCCTGTTGAATGTGCTCTCCACTCACATCCCCCCCACCGAGCGGATAGTCACCATCGAAGATGCGGCCGAGTTGCAGCTCAAACAGGAACACGTGGTCCGCCTGGAGACGCGCACCCCTAACGTCGAAGGCCAGGGAGCGGTACGGCAGCGGCAACTCCTCATTAACAGCCTGCGCATGCGTCCGGATCGCATCATCGTCGGCGAGGTGCGCGGCGAGGAAGCTTTTGACATGCTGCAGGCCATGAATACCGGCCACGAAGGATCGCTGACCACTGTGCACGCCAACTCGGTGCGGGACGCGCTGTCGCGCGTGGAGAACATGGTCTCGATGGCCAATCTGAGTATCCCGGAGCGCGCCATCCGCCAGCAGCTTGCCTCCGCCATCCATGTTGTGCTCCAGATATCGCGCTTGGCCGACGGCTCCCGCCGGGTGATGAGTTTTTCCGAGGTCACCGGAATCGAGGGGGGAGTAATCGTCATGCAGGAAATCTTTAGCTTCGAGCGCAAGGGGCTGACGGAGACCGGCAAGGTGCGGGGCAGCTTCCGCAGTACCGGCATCCGGTCCCGCTTCGCGAACCGGCTGGCTGCGGCGGGATTCCCGGTGCGGGTGTCGCTCTTCGAGGCCGAGGAGGCTCCCGGCAATGAGTAGAGGGGGGAAAGCATGACGCTAGTGCTGGTGCTGCTGTTGTTCCTCGCCCTCTTCGTGGGATTGCTGACCCTGGGCGCGGGCTGGTTCCAGAAAGACGAGGGCCGCGTGATGCGCGAGCGCCTGATGTCGCTGGCGCGGGCGACGCAACGCGCGCCCAGCGAGGAACTGGCCCTGCTGCGTGACGAATTGCTGAGCGCCATTCCCGCCTTCGACCGCCTGCTGGCGAGTTCGGTGCGCATTACCCGCCTGCAGGCCGCTCTGGCTCAGGCCAACATCCAGATGCGACCGGGCAGGTTCCTGCTGATAACGGCCAGCCTGGGGGCCGCGATCGGGCTTTTTGCCTCGCTTCTGAAGGTGGGGTTGTGGCTGCCACCAGTGGGGGTAGCACTGGGTCTGGCCATTCCCTTCGTCATTGTGTCGCAGCTCCGCAAGTGGCGCCTTTCCAAATTTGAGAGCCGATTCCCGGAAGCCATCGATTTGTTGGCCCGCGCGGTGCGTGCCGGCCATTCCCTGGTCAGCGCCCTGGAAATGATTTCCAACGAGCTTACCGAACCCCTGGCCGGAGAATTCCGCAAGGTCTTCGAAGAGCAGAAGTTCGGAATGCCCTTGCGCGACGCCTTGCTCAACTTCGGCGAGCGCATCCCTCTGGCGGACGTAAGGCTCTTCATAACCTCGCTCCTGCTGCAGCACGAGACCGGCGGCAACCTGACGGAGCTTCTCGACAAGCTGTCTTACTTGATTCGCGAAAGATTCAAGCTGATACGACAGGTCCGCGTCTACACCGCCCACGCGCGGGTAACCATGATGATGCTCATGAGCTTGCCCGTGGCCTTCGTGGTGCTGATGACCCTCTCCCACCCGGAATACCTGCAGCCGTTGTACAAGGAGCCGCTGGGCCAAAAGCTGAGCGCGGCCGCCGTCGGTTTGCAGCTCATCGGCTATTTGCTGATACGCAAGATTATTAACATTCGGGTTTGAAACTATGAACTCAGCGCTATTCATCGGGTTGTTCCTGATCATCGTGGTGGGACTGTTCAGCTTCGGGCTGGCGGCCTGGCCGGCATCTTCCGTGTTGGGAATGCGGATTCAGAGCCTGCTGGGACGGCCACTGGCGGAACGCAAGAAATCCGACGTCCAGGGACGCCTGGAGCAAGTGCTGGAACCTATCAGCAAGGCCGTGCCCAAGACGCCGGAAGAACTTTCCAACCTCCGCCTGGCGCTGACCCGGGCGGGATACCGAGAGCCTCATCACGCGCACATGTACTTTGGCATTCGGGGACTGATGCTGGTCGTAGGCGTGGCCGTGATGGCCGCAACTGGTGTTTTGTTCCGCGCTCCTGCTTGGGCTGTGGTGGTCGTCGGAGTGGCCTATGTGTTGCCTCGTTTCGTGCTGAAACGAATGATCAGCCTGCGCCAGCTCGCCATTAAGCTGGCCCTCCCGGATGCCCTCGACCTGGCGGTCATCTGCATGGAAGCCGGGCTGTCCATCGATCAGTCCATGGTGCGCGTGGCCAGCGAGCTGCAGCCGGTGCACCCCGACCTGAGCGACGAACTGCGGCTGATGAACCTGGAGCTGCGGGCGGGCAAACCGCGCGTCGAGGCCTTTCGCAACCTGGCCGGCCGCAGCGGCGTCGATGATGTGCGCGCTCTCTCCGCGGTGCTGGTGCAGACCGACCGCTTCGGCACCAGCATCGGGCAAGCCCTGCGCACTCACGCGGAGTCTCTGCGCACCGAACGGCGGCAGCGCGCGGAGGAAATGGCGGCCAAGACCGGTATCAAGATGACGCCGGTATTGGCCTTGTTTATTTTTCCCACCGTCTTAATCGTGGTCCTGGGACCGGTAGCGGTGTCGTTATGGGTCAACGTTATACCGATGATGAGCAAATGAGCACGACGATTCGATTCACGGTTATGGTTGTCATCCTGCTGATCGGGTTGGTCGCCTATGGATGGAGAGCACGAACTCTCAACAAGCGCTAGAGCATTGGCCATGCCGGAATCGCTATGGCGCGCGTACGCCTTCAACCAGACGCGCCAGGCTTTTCTCGCCAGCGAATTGGAAGTGGCCGATACCCATTGGAGCCGCTTGAAGGGATTGATCGGCCGCAGGTCCGCCAACTTCAATTCCGGCAGAGGGCTTTGGATCGTCCCCTGCCACGGGGTGCACACCTTGGCCATGGGCTATGCCATCGATGTGGTCTACCTGGATGTCGCCAAAGTGGTGGTCCATGTGGAAGAGAGCGTAAAGCCATGGCGATTTACTCCCTTGCGCATGGATGCCGCTACCGTCCTCGAAGTGCCCTGCCACACCGTGTGGAGCACAGACACCAGGGTGGGAGACCAGATCGAGATCGTAGTTGAGAAGGGGGAAGAGATCGCGACATGAGCGAGGTTCCCCATCTGCTGGTGGACTGGGACGGGCGCTGGGGCGGGTTCGTCACCTCCCTCCGCGTGGTACTTTCCCGTTCTCCGGGCGGGGAACGGGGGTCGTTTGTGGCCAGCGGCATCCCGCTTCGTACTCCTTTTACCTCGCTGTTCGTGCACTGCGCGGTGGTCTTCGCGTGGCTTTTCCTCTCACCCTGGTTCTTCCTGCTGCTGCCTGAGTCCATCCCCATCAGTCCGCCGCCTGGGATGGCGGGCGAGACGATCTACTTTTTCCCCGCGGCGCTTCCTGAGATCGGCGACGTGGGCGGCGCTCGCAGCGGAACCGCAGGCCGGTCTGGCGGCAGGCATGCCCACCATCCATTGCAGACCATCATCATCGCCCGCGGTCTCAAAGTGGTGGACACCATCGTCGATGCTCCCAAGCTGAAACTTCCTCTGACGCATGACCGTGTCGCGAATTTGCTGTCTTTTTCCGGCGCCGCGCCGGCGCCACCGTTGGATGCGGTCAGTCGGCCGCTGCGCCAGACGGTGCTGCCGGGTTCTGCTCCCACGCCGGTGGCACCGGCTCCCGATGTTGCGGTGCCGGCTCCTTTGCGCTCCTTGTCCGCCGCGGCACAGTTTCTGCCCTCCGCGCCTCCGCCCCTGGAGATCCGCAACTCGCTCTCCCGGCCGGCGGAGGCTGTGGTAGCGGCCCCGCGCCTCGACGCGGTCACCCGCGTCCCCCAACTGGCGTTGCCGGCCGGGCAAATGGTGCCTCCGGTGGCGCCACTGGTGGCGCGCAACATTTCCGATGTATCGGGTTCCTGGGCGACAAACGCAGCTGCTGCCGTGGCGCCGCCAAAATCTGCCGGAGGCGCCGGCAACGGGTCTGGCGGAGGAGAGCCTGGATCACTGGCCGCGTCGGAATCTGCCAGTGGTACTGGGGGACATGGTTTTTCCTCTGCCGGCCAGGGCGATGGCGTCGGCGGCGGTAACGCCCAAGGCCTAATCGTTTCCTTGAATCCCGGTGACAAGTTCGGAATTCCCGACGGTGGTGCCGATGGCTCATTCGCCATGTCGCCCACGGGGAGCGACACCGGCGGGCTGGGAGGGTCCGGCGGCGGTGCCGGCATCGGGCATGGCTCGGGTCCAGGAAGTGGCGCAGCGGGTGCGGGTCCGGGTTCCGGCACGACAGGCACTGGACCGGGCGCTGCCAATGTGGCCGTCGGCATCTCCCCTCTACCGGGACCGGGAGGCGCCGGGCAGGTGAACGGAACCTTGGCGCTGGTGCCCGGTGTGACCATCCAGGGCAACGTGATCACGATCCCCAGCTTTGCCTCCGCTCCGGGGGGTCCCAGCGGACCGGGCGCGCATACCGACCCGCGACGACCACCGACGATAGTGGTGATCGCCAGTTCTCGCTCCGGCGGCGGGATGAACGCCTACGGGGCTCTGAAGGGCAGCCGGGTTTATACCACCTACATCGATACGCGCATCGGTACCGCGGTGTTGCAGTATTCCGACCCCGCTTCCCATCCTGGATTCGAGACCGATCTGACTCCTCCGGAGCCGATGCGGACGGAGCTGGGCCCCGACATCAAACACGCCCACGTCCTGGTCAAGTGCGTGATGGGAAAAACCGGAAAGCTACAGAACTTGCGGGTACTGGAGTCGCCGGACCCTGTGCTCTCGGCGCGGTTGCTAAGGGCGCTGCGGCAGTGGCTGTTTCGGCCAGCGTTCAAGCTGGACGCGGCTATCGATGTGGATGTGATTTTGGGCTTCGGGATTACTACCCGATAGGAGGGCAATATGGTTAACAACCTGGTGGCACTGAGCGGCGCGATCACGAGCCTGGACATAGGGCTCTGGGTCGTGGCCGCGGTTCTGGTAGCGATCATCTACGTGCGCCGCAAGGCGCGCAAGGCGAAGGAGCAGCGCTCAATGCTGCGGTGACGCCGGACGCCGGTCGCGCCGGCACGGATCTTGCCTGGATTGGCAGAGGGGACGTGGCACGCGCCCGTGCGTGCCTGCCTGCCTTCCCGTTCGCGGGTGCGGACCAGCAGCGGTAGGAGAATTCATGGATGGGCAGGTCATTGCCGCCGTTTGTGTGACCCTGGTGGCCGGGCTGTTCGCGGTTGACTATCTGTTCGGCCTTTACGCGGCCTATCCGCGTGGCGTGCAGTTGCTCGGCCGGCGATGGGTTGCCCGTCTGGACTTCACCCCGGGTACGCTGGGCGGCTTTTCCAATGCGCGCCTGGTCCTGGTCAGTGGGCTAGGTCTGTTCCTGGAAATGATGATGATCCGGTGGGTATCGTCCGAGATCCGGATCTTCGCCTACTTCAAGAATTTCGTGCTGATCGCGTGCTTCCTGGGCTTCGGGCTGGGTTGCTATTTGTCTCGCCGACGATGGAACGCGCTGTCCCTCATCGTTCCTCCGCTGCTGATCGCGATGCTGGTGAAGGCGCCGTGGGCGGGACTGCGGGAAATGGTGCGGATCTTGCCCGCCCTGCTTGGCGCCAGTTCGGAGGTCAACATCTGGGGCGTCCCCGCGCTACCGAAAGATGCGGCTTCGATCGCGGCGCTCGGGATCGGCGTCGCGCTCACCGTTCCGCTGTTTACCCTGGTCGCACTTTTCTTCCTGCCTTTCGGACAGATGGTGGGCTGGTACCTGGAAAACGCCCGCAAGGGCATCCAGGCTTACACCATCAACGTCCTGGCGAGTCTCGCCGGGGTCGCTCTCTACACCGGCCTGTGCTTCTGGTACCAGCCGCCCCCGGTCTGGTTTTTCGTAGGCACCGTATTGGTGGTCGCCCTGTTGTGGCCGCTGAAGTACGTGCGGATAGTCGTCGGTCTCGCCTGGCTTGTCTGCGCTGCAGTTACCCTGCTCGGACCAGGCTCTGGCCGCGTGACCTACTGGTCTCCGTACCAAAAGCTCACGGTGGGTCCACAACGGCTGGGGAGCGAGGTGGTTTCTTACGAGTTGAATACCAACGACAGTTGGTACCAGCACGTGATCAATCTCGCGCCCGGCTTTGTTTCTCGACATCCTGACCTTTTTCGCAATCAGCCGGTCGAGTGGAACTCGTACAACCTGCCGTACAGATTTTATCCGCAGCCCGGATCGGTGCTAGTGCTCGGAGCCGGCATGGGCAATGATGTTGCCGCAGCGCTACGCAACGGCTCCGGGAGGGTGGTGGCGGTCGAGATCGATCCCTTGATCGTCCGCTTGGGAAAGGACCTGCACTTCGAGCAACCCTACCAGTCGCCGCGGGTGGAGACGGTGATCAACGATGCCCGCAGCTACATTCAGAACAGCTCCGAGCAGTTCGACCTGATCGTCTTCTCGTTGCTGGACTCGCACACCACCAGCTCGCATTTCTCCAACATCCGCATCGACAATTTCGTCTACACCGCGGAGGCGATGCGGGCCGCCCGGCGCTTGCTCCGCCCGGATGGCATGTTCATCGTGAAATTCCAGGTCAACACCCCGTGGATCGCCGGCCGCCTGCAGGTGCTGATGGAAGACACTTTCGGGCGCGCGCCGGTCCAGGTGCAATCCGATGGAGGCTATACCACCTCCGGCCGGTTCTTCATTTCCGGTTCCCAGGCGAGGATCGCTGCCGCGCTGCAGGCTCCCGGGGTCGAGGACTACATCCGAGCGCATGGAAATTTCTCCGTCGAGACGGCGCCGGTGACCACCGACGACTGGCCGTATTTCTATCAGCACGAGCCCGGCCTGCCGCTGAGCGTTCTCGCCATCTGCGGCGCCGTGCTGCTGATGTGGACGTGGGCGACCCGTCGCACCAGCCACAACTCGCTCACCGTGCAATGGCACTTCTTCTTTCTGGGGGCCGGCTTCCTGTTGCTGGAGGCGCAGATCGTGAGCCAAACGGCGCTTTTGTTCGGCACCACCTGGGTGGTGAATTCAATCGTGGTTTCCGTACTGCTGCTGCTGATCGTACTCGCGAATTTCACGGTGAGCGCATTCCCGCGGCTGCCGGTCAAAGCCGCTTACTGCGGACTTTTCTTCTGCGGCGCTGTCTCGTACGCGATCCCGCCGCAGAAATTGTTCTTTGCCTCGCTGTGGATGAAGGCCGTCGTCACCGCCGTCGTGCTCTGCCTTTCGGTGGTTTTTGCCGGGATCATCTTCATCCGTAGCTTTGCCCAGGCGGCGTTCACCAGTGACGCTTTGGGTTCGAACCTCTTCGGCGCACTGGTCGGAGGGCTGCTGGAATCGCTGTCGTTCTGGTTCGGGATGAAGTCGCTTATCGTGCTCGCCCTGGGTTTGTACTTGGGCTCGGCCGTGGCGCTACGGGCGCGCTCGCTGGTGGTTGGAGTCCCGGCCCCAAGCGCCGCCGACTAAGAAGCTGACGCGGACATGGGCTCATCTTGTTCGATCGCGAGAGGGATTCGCATTGTCCAGGGCCTCGCATTACTGAAAGGCCCGGCTGGGCCGACAGCCGGGAATACTTGTTAGGAGAAAATGTATGATCAGACGCAATAAGCAGCGCGGTTCGGCGATGGTCGAGTTCGCCCTGATACTGCCGGTCTTCTTGCTTTTGGCAGTTGGCGGCATGTGCATGCTGATGGCCTGGAATACCTATGGCAACGTGGGTTACATAGCCCAGCAGGTTGCACAATGCCGTGCCAACTACTTGCTCGGCGGGGCGGCCGCCGCTGGCAGTCAATGCCCCGGCGGCGGTAGCGCCGCTGCGACTACATACGCCAACACCTTGGGCACCGGAATGAACGTAAACGCATTTAACTTAAATTCCGGGGCCAATTTAACGGTGACGGAAACCACGGGGACGCCATGTGCCGGCTGCATTCAGGAGCAAGTTAGCTATCCATTTACTCCTTTTGCAGCATTGATTCCAGCAATCGCCATGAACGAGACTGCAATTGCTGCGGTTACCATGTACAGCGGAACCACTTCCCCCGTGCAGGCCATCGCCGGCACTTGTGTCGCCAGCCTCCCCGTATCCGTTCCAGGTGTCACCGCTTCAATGGTAGCCACCGCCAGCCCGGCGAATAACCCAGCCGACCCTAATCTTGTCTGGGAGGCTTACGTTTCTGCCCCGGGTACAGTGACTGTCAACGTATGTAGCCCCGTCGCCGACCCGTTCGGTGGTGGAATATCTACTGCGTACAACGTCCGAGTGGTCCCGTAGGAACCCGAGTTTAGGGTTGTGGATGGTAAGGCTTTTCACCGCGGATTGTCGGTCCTGCGTAGTCTAAGAACCCGAGCATGCTGAGAAACAACATACACGAGAACCGGGAGATCTCCTGCACGTCTTGGGTCAACCGATCAAACCGTTGAGGAATCAATTAGAGTAAAAAAATTTCAGAACCGATCGGAACGCCCTCTGTGATCTTGCCGACCAATTCCGAAGTATTTTGCATTGTCGTGGGCCTTCCTGCACTGCTGACTGCCAACCACCGCTTGAAGCCGGGGCCTGACGCGTTCAGAACGCGCCGCCGAAGCCTCGGCCCTGCTTCAGGAGGGGACGAAGCACGAAGCCACCCCGGCCGGGAACCCCCTACCCGGCGCCAGCCCACGAGGTTCAACTGTATCCACTCGCCCCTAGCTAACGCGTGATGGGCTCACCCCCGGACGTGCATAGGGAGCGCAATGGGCGGTTTACGTCCGAGTGAATCCGCGCTATCTTACCATCAAGAGAAAAGCGTCCCTGTGGAAAGGTCATGATGGAGATTCCGGATTACTACGAGTTCCTTCAAATCAGCCCCAATGCAGACCCCGACACAATCCACCGCGTTTATCGATTTCTGGCGGTCCGGCTTCACCCGGACAACCCGGACACCGGCGATGCTCCAAAATTCTTCCTGTTGACGCAAGCCTATGACGTATTGTCCAATCCAGAGCGCCGCGCCGAATACGATGCGACCCGCAAGAACGAGGTATCCCCCCCGGTCCCCCTATCCACTTGGGTTGATTTTATGGACAACATGGAGGGTGAGTTGAACCGGCGGTTGGCGCTGCTGGCGGTGCTATATTTTCAGCGCCGCGCAAACCCTTACGCGCCGGAAGTTTCATTGCTCGATATCGAAAGGCGCATGGGGTTTCCGCGCGATTACTTGGAATTCACAGCGTGGTATCTTCGAAACAAGGGATACATCACCCGAGCGGACAACTCAGATTTCACACTAACGGTTGAGGGCGTGGACTTCGTGGAAGCGCAACGCGTGAATATCCCGGTTCTGGATAAATTGCTGACCGCTGGCAAGGGGGCCTCCACCACAGGTGGAGCGGCGGCACCCAAGGCATTGACTTCTTCACCCACGCCCATCATTGTCCCTCCCCCCACACCTGTCGATGTGACTGACGGCAATGGCGCATCCGAGGGAATCGGCACACACGGGAATGACGATGCGTAATAAGATCGCGCTCGCCCTCTCAACGGCAGAAGCACTGCGCCAACTTCGTCTCCAGGTCCTCAAAGTGACAATCCCCATCACGTCCGGCATTCGAACGCACGTACTTCATGACACCAGAGCTCGTTCAACGCCGGTTCCTAAAGTACCCAGCAGCCGCCAAAGAAAAACCTGCTCAGACATCAGGGCGGCTCGTTCGTGAACTGAAAAGCACATCCTGCCGGCGCTGGGCGAGACTTCCCTTCCCGACCTTGACAAGTTCAAGTGCCAGGTTTTTCTGAACAAAGTCGCGAAGGATGGGTTTTCGTTCACCGTGGTGGATCACTGCCGGACCATGCTCAAGGCCATCATGGAGGAAGCGGCCGACGCGGAGCTGATAGGAAAGAATCCGGCGCGCAAGCTGGTAAACCCGGAGACGCCGGAGCCAGACAAGCAGGTGCTCCCGAAAGAGCAGGCCCGGACGCTGATTCAATCGCTGCAGTTCCGTGACCGGCTCGTGCACACAACTGCGCACACACGCTCGAAGGACACTTCCCTAAGTTATTGGAAAGGTGGAGCGGGAGACGGGGATCGAACCCGCGACATCCAGCTTGGGAAGCTGGCGTTCTACCGCTGAACTACTCCCGCTCACGGCAACAGGGAAGGTTACCACCGCCGCAAACTCGGTTGCAATGCGCCGCTACGCGTAATCGACGGGATGCTTGCTCAGCCAGTGAGCGTTGCGGGTGGCATCGACCCTTTTTTTTGCGCCGCGGGCCATGTCTCCGGTCATGTGGCGCGTGCTCCACGCCATTCCGCCGGCGAACCCGAGAAGCGCTCCGGCGAGGCCGAAAGCGGCGGCGGCGCGGTGCCCGGACTTGCGCCGGCTCACCAGATAGCCGGCCGCCAGGCCGAGAGACGCGGCGGCCACGGTGGGGGCCAGGGAGATCAGGGCGGAGCGCCGCAGCACCGCACCGGGAGACTCCTCCTCGCGGATCTGTTCCTCGGCGGAACGCGCGCCTTCCACCGCCGAGCACAGCAAATCCCAGCCGTACTCAATGCCGGATTTCAACCACTCGTCCAGGCTCATGCTTGCCGATTCTTGTCCGGTTCAGCCACGCCCGGCAGTGACTAGGGTCACCGCCCGCAGTGATCTTAACCCACTCGGTTAAGGCAAAGCCAGAAGCGTGCCGATGCACACTCGGGCGGAGATAATCGCGCAAGTTACCGCTGCGCGGAGCGGGCGCCACTCGGTTACCAGGGTAACCGGCGTGGGCAGCAGGCAAGGCATCGTCCGTCGAGACGCCTGGCCTCATTACCTTGGTTAGAACCCAACTCGTCCTCTCGTAACGATCTCGATCCCCTGCTTTCATACTACGATTCGTAAGAGGCGCAACAGATGTCAAGCAAGCCTGTCAGAGGTTGCGGGCCGCGCGCATTGCCTGCGGCACCCGGAGATCCACCCGTGGCCAGGAGCCGTCGCTCGGCGGCCGGGGGATGGACCCTGATGGAACTCCTGGTGGTGGTGGCGATCATCGGTTTGATCCTCAAGATTTCCCTGCCCAGCATTCAGAACACGATCCTGGCTTACCGTCTGAGCGCGGCGGCCTCGAGTGCGAGCGGGGCCATCCAGCAGAACCGCTATCAGTCGGTGATGATCGGCTGCCCTTACACCATCGCCTTCACCGCGGGCTCGACCACCTATCAGGTGCAGACCGAGGCCATCTCCGGCACTCCTCCGGTGTGCGCCGGCAGCTATACCAACTCGGGATCGGCAGTCCCCTGGACCTCCGGCGGAGGCATCAGCGTGAGCCCTTCCACCACGTTTACTTTCACAGCCAACGGCATCGTCAGCGCCAGCCAGGGAGGGAGCAACTGCGCCATGCCGTGCGCCTTTGTGCTCTCCAATACCCAGGGTGCGACCCGAACGATTACGGTTTCAGGAGTGGGTAATGTCAAAGTCACGAGCCCGTAGCCAAGCCGGATTCACTGTACTCGAGGTGATGGTAGCAATTTTCGTCCTGACGGTGGGCGTGGTCTCCGTGGCCGCGCTGGCGGGAACCATGATGACCACCGGCAACCGTTCCAAGTACCTGTCGCTGGAGGCCACCCTGGCGTCGGAGAAGCTGGAAGACTTGAACCACTGGTCAGCGAAGGAGCCGCAGGTCTGCGTGCCCACCGGGAACGCCTCGGCCGGCAGTCTAACCTCCGACGTTTTGCAGACCACCACCTGTCCCCTCGGGGCCACGGCCAGCATGGCCTACTATGACGATGTCAACATCAACTTCTCCAACAGCAGCACCGACTGCGTCAGTTCGCTGGGAGGCTGTTTCGCCGAGACGGTGGCCGGCCAAGTCGCCGGCACCACCCAGTACACCACCACCTATCACTCCCCGGACGGCACCGTGACCACCGCCACCACCGCCACCGCCCCGCCCAACATGACGTTTCACCGGCGCTGGGTCATCGAGGCTAACTCCCCGGTGACCGGAGTGCGGCGGATTACCGTCCTGGTGACGATCTCCAGCGCCAACATTTCACCCTTTAGCCCCACCTTCCAGATGAGTCTGGTACGGCCATGAAGAGACAAATCAAAGCAACGGCTCAGGCCGGCGGCGCAGCCAAAGCGCAGGGGTTTTCCCTGCTCGAACTGCTGGTGGCAACGGCGATGTTTATGCTGATCGCAGGAACGGCCTTCACCCTGTTTAGCAAGCAGGAACTCGCCTCCGAGTTAGTGCAGGGACAGGTGGGGCTCAACATCGCGCTGCGCAACGCCGCCACCCAACTGCAGATCGATCTCGCCAACGCCGGCAGCGGCTACTTTCAGGGGTTGAACGTCCCCAGTTGGCCGGTGGGCGTGACCATCGTCAACAATGTGGTGACGGCGGGAACATCCTGCTACAACAGCGGCAGCAGCACCTACGGCGCCTCTTGCTTTGACCAGGTCAACATCATCGCGGCCGCCAATCCCGCCACCTATCCGCCCGTCAATGCCACCGACAGCACGGGGGCGGCGGGGGTGGGCAATTGCTCCAACACCAACACCGGCATCGCCTACGGCCAGGCGGCCAGTGGATTAACCTTGGCGCAGACCGCGGCCAAGTTCAGCTCCGGAGACCAACTGCTGTTCCTCACCAGCACCGGCAACTACATCACCTCGGTGGTGCTGACCGCCGCTCCCACCGTGGTCGGGTCGGCCGTCAAATTCACCTTTAATGCGACGCTGGATCAGACGGTCAGCAGCATCAACTATAAAGGCTATAACACCCTGGCCCACGACCCGCTGGACATCACCGCCTGCGACGGCCTCAGTACTTGCTCGACCGCGGCCCAGGGCCAGCCGGGCAGCAAGCTGGGTGAGCAGTTTTGTGGCACCGACTGGATCCTGAAGCTGGCGCCCATCACCTACCAGGTCGACCTCACCACCCCCAGCAATCCCAAGCTGACCCGCACCCAGAGCGGCAACACGGTGACGGTGATGGAACAGGTGGTCGGCTTCAAGGTGGGAGCGGCCGTCTGGAACGCGACCGCGGGTACGGATGCCACCAGCTACAACTATGCCGCCTCCACTTACACCAACAACACCGCCAACGACATGGCTTACAACTTTACCCTGGTGCGCTCGGTACGGGTTTCCCTGATCGGGCGCACCACCCCTAGCACCGACCCTAACTACAAGTTCCGCAACGCCTTCGATAACGGTGCTTACCAGGTTCAAGGCACGGCCGTGGTGGTAAACCCACGTGACATGAGCATGAACGACTGAGGGCTGTTATGACCATTCAATCATTGCCATTCCGCACCCGCATCACCCGCGCACGCAAGTCCGGCCCGGCAGCGCGCCGAGCCGGCAACGAAAGTGGCATCGCCCTGCTGACCACCCTGCTGTTGCTGATCCTGGTCAGCATCCTGGGCCTGGCCATGGCGGTCACCACCAACTCGGACATGATGATCAACAGCTACTACGGCAGCTATCGCGGCTCGTTCTATGCTGCCGATTCCGGGCTCAACATCGCGCGCGCGCAACTGGTGAACAACATCGTGGGCCAGGTGAGCCTGACGCCGTGCACGGGATGGGTCACCGGCAGTCCGGCTGCGGGTTGCACCGCGGCGCCGCTTTCCGCCAGCACCGGCAGCACCGCCCTGAGCAGCCTCACCACCACCTACGGCAGCTTTACCTCGTTGAACGCCGGACAGGGGGCCAACTCCTGGATGGGGAAATTCGTGATTGCCAACAACGGGAGCTGCGTCAACAGCGTGGCGCTGGCGGCGGGCTATCCCACCACCACCCAGAACGCCCAGGGCCAGAACAACGCCTACACCTACGTGTACAACTACACGCTGTGCTCGGTGGGCCGGGCGCAAGCCCTGCAGCAGGTGGCCACCCAGGAAAACGGTAGTGTGACCATTAACATCCAGGCCCAGACGTCAACCTCCCAGCAAGAGACCGTGAGCTTCGCCGCCTTCGGCGGTTTCATTAACAACTTCTCCCAGTGCTCCGGTGGGCTGGTTTATGGCACCAACACCGGTCCCTTCTTCACCAACGGTCAGTGGAATTTTGGCAGCGGCGGCTCTTACATCTTCACCGACCCGGTCGGTCAACATGCCACCACCGCTGATTTCCTTTTCAGCGGCGGGGGCACGTCATGCGGCGGTGTGTCGGGGTGCGATTGCAAGAACGCCGCCAGCGACAGCTCCGGCGGCCAGACCATTGCTCCGACTTTCCAGGCCGGCTTCAATCGCAACCAGGCGTTGGTGGCCCTGCCGGCCAACGACTTCAGCCAGCAATGGGCGGTGTTGGACGGCATTGGCTGCGGAGAGGGAGGCAGCACCTGCGGCGTCTCCAGCCCACCCGCTCCCACGAACGCCAATTTCAATACCTACCTCAAGAACATCAGCGGAACTTCGTACCCGAGCGGCAGCACACCAAGCTCGGGAGTTTACCTACCGTATTGCACGGGCGGAGTCGGCTGCGCTACTCCCAACACAGTGACGGGCGGCGGCATGTACATCGCAGGTAATGCCGGCATTCAGTTGTCGCTGGGGACCGATGGCAGCGGCAATCCCACTCAGATCTACGCCATTACGCAAGGCGCCACCACCACCACCGTCACCCTCAACATCAACGCCAATACCACCAAGGTCGTGTCCGGCGGCACCACCCTGAACTTGGCCGGCGTGCCCACGAATCTCAGCGGCCCGACACCCCAGGAGGCGGCCATGGTCTACGTGAACGGGACCATCACCAGTCTGAGCGGGCCCGGCCAGGGCGTGGCATCGCTTCAGGATTACTACGCCACCACCATCTCTGCCAACGGCAGTATCGACGTGACCGGCGATCTGATCTACAAGCACGAGCCGGTCACCCTCAATACCAGTGACACCCTGGTTGCCGGCAATGATTTCAACCAGGTGCTGGGCCTGTTCACCGCCAATGGGGACATTGTGGAGAGCAGCAGCTACAGCAACAGCAATCTGGAAATCGATGCCAGCATCGCGGCCATCAATTCCAGTTGTACCGCCAGCTCCTCGTCAAGCATTTGCGGTTTCGCCACCAGCGGCAGCGTCAATACTTTAACCATCGTGGGTGGACGCATTGAATCCAACGCTCACTCCGTGAACCTGAATGCCGCCAACACCTACTTCGACCGCAGGTTCACCTCGCGGGCCGGGTTTGCTCCGCCCTGGTTCCCCTCCACCTCGCTGCCCCAGCAGGACATCATCAACGCGCAGGCGCCTCTGGTTACGCCTTCGCAGCCGCAACGGCTGACCTGGGTCACCTACCCCCAATAACGCCAGCAGTTCCCGGCTCCGACGCCATCGCGGATGAACCGCGATGGCGTCGCGTGCCGGAGGAGCCTGGCATTGATTTCTGCCATCCCAGGCGGCCCGATCCTTTATGATGTCGCCGGAATTCGGCATGAAGGTCATTCCCGCTAGTGATTCGTCCATGCTGCTGGTTTTAGGCGACGCGATCTCGCCCGAGCTCCACGCTCGCGTGATTGGGCTGTTCCAGGCCCTGCGGGCTAAGCAGGACTCCAGAATCCGCAACCTGCATCCCGGATACACCTCCCTGCTGGTCGATTTCGATCCGCTGCTGGTGAGTCACGAGGAGTTGGCCGCGATCGTCGAGCAGTCGGCCCCACGGGCGGACGCGCACGCCGAACTCCATGCTAACCTCGTCGCTGTTCCGGTGTGCTACGACCCCGAGTTTGGTCCCGACCTTCTGGATCTGGCAGCCCACGCGAAGATCTCTCCGGAAGAAGTGATCCGCATCCATTCTTCCGCAGCGTACCTGGTTTATTTCCTGGGATTCTCGCCGGGGTTCGCCTACATGGGCGGACTGCCCGAGAAGCTGCACATGCCGAGGCTGGCGACGCCGCGCGGCCACGTTGCGGGCGGCACGGTGGGGATTGCCGGCAGCCAGACCGGTATCTACCCGGTGGACTCCGCTGGGGGCTGGCGGCTCATCGGGCGCACGCCCTGGCGTATGTTCGATCCCCATACCCAGCCGCCAACCCGCTTGCAGCCCGGCGACACGGTGCGATTCTCGGCCATCGACCGCGCCACCTTCACCGCTATGGTGCAGCCCTGAGATATGCCGATACGGGTCAAGAATCCGGGCATGTTCTCCACC
>Ga0310038_10001497_pt1 | contig 17730 bp, 18 predicted proteins | sample Sb_taG_6_FD_200461 | JGI IMG/M metagenome (GOLD analysis project Ga0310038, IMG submission 200461) | Peat soil microbial communities from Weissenstadt, Germany - Sb_50d_4_PS metaG (v2) (version 2) | ecosystem: Environmental > Terrestrial > Soil > Wetlands > Peat | place: Germany: Weissenstadt... | reverse complement strand
ATGTCTGTTTCGGACGTCGGCGAGCGGGTGGAGCCTGCTGGTTCTGGTTCCGGGTTCGAGCTGGGGTTCGTTGACGGCGGCGGCGTTGAGCGGCGGGCGCCGCTGGCCGCGTGTGCGGAGGTCCGGTTCGAGGACGGGAAGTCCTCGCCTCCTACCTCGGCCGGCTCGCCGCGGCCAACCACATCACCACCGATGACCTGCTGACCATCCTCCCGCCCTGGTTCAGCACCAAGATCCGCAACCACGACGACCGCAGCCAGCATCACATGCTGACCCCTGCGCTGCCCGGTGCCATCCTCGCCCTCGCCACGCTCACCGGCAAAGCACCTGCCGTCTTGGCCCGGGCACTCCCCACCCTCGGCGCCAGATACCTGCCAGATCCCGTCCGGGCCACAACCGCCTGCCGCAAATGCGCCGCCATCCGCGGCATCTGCCAGCCGGTGCCAGTCCACCGGCCGGCCTGCCACGTGATCTGCTCCCGCCACGGCCAGTGGCTCAGCACCGCCGGCCTGCCCCAGCTCGATCTCACCGAATCGCCCGAGATCGTCATCGCCTGCCGGCGCAGCCACAAGCTCCTCCGGCACTGCACACCCCAGCAGCTGATGATCGCCCACCTGGCTGCAGAACGGGGGACCCTGCGCGGACCCAGCCCGCCCGCTGGCGCACCCTGTCCCGCTCGAAAATAGGACTCGGTAGTTGACCTGCGGGTCTTCCGGGCATGGTGGTGCTGGCTGCTCACGCCGGGGAGCGTGCTGTCCGGGGTACCCGGCATGGCCGGTACACGGCGCGGCATCTGGGCGGGCGGGACCGGTGATATGTCAGGGCCGGTGCGTGACGTTGTCAGGCACGCCCTGGTCCGGCAGCGGCGTGGCAGCAGGGGCGCCGGGGCCAGCGAGCGGGTGCGCTACCCGCTTGATGTTGACCAGGTGGGTGTACGTTAGGTTGTCGGTCGTCGAGGTGCGGCCGTAGGTCCCGCAGCCGAGCGTGAGGGGCTGCATCAGCCCGTTGCCCGGGCCGATGCAGCCCTGCGCCCCGGGACCGTTGACCAGGACCCGGCTCACTGGCATCTGCCACGCGAAGGACGACTGCAGCCGCTCGCTGCGGGTGTGGATGATCGCCGTATGGCCGCGGCCGCCGTTGCCGAGGATCTGCCGGCATAGCCCGATGCCATCGTCCTCACCGTCGGCAGTGAACAGCGACAGCAGCGGGGCGAGCTTTCCCCGGCCGTACGGACCCGGCACGGCCTGGCAGGGCACGGGCAGTAAATGACGGTGAGGGCGGGGGCCAGGGCCAAGGACCGGCAGGGCGAGCCCGACCCGGGCATTTCGAGCGATTCTGCCGCGAAATCGTCCCAGGCGTCCTGACTGACGTGTGCCACGTCGACGAGGAACTGGCAGCCCAGGTGGGCCAGGATATCCTGGCCCGCGCGGGATCCTACGCGGCGCTTGACGATACGGCACGGAATGTGCTGATCTCGCCGTTTGCTGAGGAGGTCGCCGGATACGAACCTGCCGACTCCCCGCTGGAGTTGAAGGGCGCGGTCTCCGTGGTCGTTCGCAGCAGCCTGCTGGAGGAGGCGCACTCGCACGGGCCTGTCGAGGCGGGCGGCATCGAGGGCATCACCACCGTGGCTGCGGCACAGCTGTCGCATTTCCTGGCCGCTCGGCGCCGGTTCCCGGTGACGGTGGAGGACAACCTGTTCGCGGACCTGGCAGACATCTGCCCGCGGGCCTGGTCATGCCTCAGCGCCGTGTCCCTTGCTTATGGCCCCGGCGGCGGCCGGTGGCCGTATCGCGTTCCAGCCACGCCGGTTCCGGAGTTGCCCCTTGCCGAGGTCGACGCGCCCAGAGCAGAAAACCATGAGAACGCGGTCGTCCTCAGCGGCATCGATACCCGGTTTGACCAGCTGATCGTGCAGCGTATGGGCGAGGCCGCCGAGAATGGTGACATGGTGTGGCTCACTTCTTCATTCAGCCGCATCTCGCGGAACCTGGGCAAGCTCCTGCGGGCTATGGAGTATCTGCTCGCCCATGACGTGCCTATCCTGACTGCCAACTACCTGCTACGCCAGCATGAAATCTGGGTCCGCCGTGGCGAACTCGCTCCCGTCGACCCTGAAGACCCGCTCGCGGCCTGGCGGGTCTCGCGGGGCCTGTCTGGCACGCACCGCGCCACGGTGGCGGAAGTCGTGAAACAACTGGAGGCCAAGAAGCAGCCCACGGGGACTGACGCCGCATGTGCCGGCGGGCGACTGGAACCGTCTACCTGAGTACTTATCCTGAGCGATCGGCTTCCTCGTCTCCCGGACGGTCCGCACCGCACCTTCACGGACAAACTCCGGATCGAACAACCTCCTTTTGCCATAGCTACTCCTTATGGCTGATACCTCCACGATCCGGGGGAAGCTCACAGTCATGCTTGACACGAGTCGGCCATCGCCCGATATTGTGGGCGCATGAAATCCCTGATTCAGGGATTTCTCACCGCAACGCGGGGTCAAGCCCAGGCTCGGACACCGAGGCAAGTGACATCTCCCCGGTTTTCGCGGCACTTGAATACGCCGCGGGAGATTTCACCACTCTGGGGAAGAATCCCCCTCATGGGGGTTCAAGTCCTCGGACACAGTAAAACCCCATAACCGCCCGTTTTCGGGCATGCGGGGACGTCACCCGGGCGCAGGCTACTGCCAGCGCCGGGCGACCGGCGGTCTTCTAGCTTCTCCTTCCGTAATGGGCCTGAGGGCCTCGGTTAGCTTGCTTTCAGGGTGATGGTCTGGGCGGCCTCGGCTATTCCTGCGTGCAGGGTGCCGGCGGCCGGGTCATAGGTGAGCGTGGTCTGCTGCTCGCGCAGGTACCCGATCACACTCTCGGCGCTGGCCTGGGCCCGGGCGTCGGCTCCGCGGCGGGTGCGCCGTCTGCGCCCTCCGGCGGGATCCGTCCCCCCGGTCAGGAGAACGTGCAAGGCGGGCAGGTGGAGCAGGATGAGGTCCTCGCGGACATAGGCGTTCTTCGGTCGCCCAGGATCGGGTGCCGCGGCGGTGGTGCGGCCGTAGCGGCACCGGTAGGCGGGCTTGCCGTTGGACCAGGCTGATTCCATCCGGCGCCCGCAGGCACCGCAGATCAGCAGCCCGGCTAGGAGGTAACAGCGCTTCTGCGGCGCGGCCAGGCCCATACCTGGGGCGGGGCCGCGGGCGGCGGCGCTGATGTCCTGGGCAGCGATGAAATCAGCCTCGCTGACCAGCGCCGGGTGCACCGGCTTGAGGGAGATGACCCACCCGTCGGGCAGGTTCCACCGCTGCACCGGCTTATGTCCCAGGGCAATATCGCCAGGGTCGACCAGGTCGCGGTCGGTCCGCTGCCGGTTCCACACCTGACGGTCCGTATACCGCGGGTTCCGCACGATCGTGGTGACAGTGCCCAGCGTCCATCCGGCGCCCGTGCGGTGCGGGTTCCGGCCCGGGTCGGCCGCCGACGGGCACGGGATGCCCGTGTCATTCAGCGCCCGCGATCCGCGCCACCGAATGGCCTGCCAGTCGTCTGGCGAAGATCCACCGGACGATATGCGCGGTTTCCGGGTCGGGTTCGAGGCGGTGGGCGCGGCGGCCCCAGGCAGCGTGCGCCTTGTTCGGGTGCGGCCCGGCATCACCCAGCCGGTACCCGTACGGCGGCCGCCCTCCGAGATACCGGCCCTGCTCCCGGGCCTGGACCGCCATCGCGGTCCGCACCCGGATACTGGTCCGGGTCACCTCCCGCTTCGACGACAGCCCCAGCACCGTCATCGCATGCTCATCATGCTCGGATGCGTAGTCGACCCGGCCGCCCGCCTCCGGCATCCACAACTGCACCCCGTAATGCTCGAACAACGGCGCCATCGCCGCGTACTGGCTGCCGCAGAACGCCCGCTCATACTCCCCCACCACGATCGCGTCCCAGCCCCGGTCCGGGTCAGCCAGCTGCGCGACCAGCCCGGCGGCTTCCGGGCGGCGGCCCCACGCCACCGTCCGGCTCTGGCCGGCGTCGAAGAACTCCGCGACGATTACCCCGTGCCCGCGGACCAGCGCCCTTGCCTGCTCCCGCTGCCGCGCCCGCGAGGTCACCGGGTCCTGCCAGTCCTCCGTCGACACCCGCCCGTAAAACACGAACCGCAACCCGCCGCGCACCGGTCCCCTGGTCTGCCGGCCGCCTGACCGCGCCGCCCACGCCACCAGCCCATCCCCGCCCGCAGTCGGGGCAACTTCAAGGTTCCCCTCGCACGCTGTCGCCATGACGGCCACCTCCCGCCATCAACCACACCCCCTCCACCTGATATCAGGCACCCCAGAGAATCTGAATCTCCTCAGACCCACCCCGTTCACCAGCCGCCGTCACCATCCGGACAAGAACCAGTCCGCCGACCGGCCCCCCGCCAGCCGGGTACACGCGCGCCCAGGTCGGAGACGGCCGACAGCTTCGTGGTGCTGCCCGGCGGGTATCTGCTTGCGGCCAAGCGATCGCCTTTCACCGGGCAGGGCCTCGGCCAGCTCGGCGGCAGACCGCGCCCTGCTGGGTGGAGATCAGCCACGACGGCCGGTACCTGTTCACCGTCAACACCGGGTCGGGCAACATCTCCAGCTACTCCATCAACCCGGACGGCTCCCTCACCCTGATCGGCAGCACGCCGATCTCGGGCGGCGGCGCTGACATCGACGCCCGGCTGTCGCCCGACGGCAGGTACCTGCCGGTCGATGGCAGCGGCAACCACATTCTTTCGGTCTTCGCCGTGAACGGCGGGACCCTCACCGAGGTGCCCAGCTCGCCGACGCCGCTGCCCGCAGGCGGCTCCCCGGCCGGGATCGTCAACATCCAAGCGGAACGAACCGGCGGTTAGCCGCCGGTGTCCTGGTCCGCCCCGCGGGGTGGACCAGGACATCCGCGTTAGCGGGCCGACCGCGATCTGGCCCCATGGGCCAGTCCGATGCGGCGGTTCGGCCGCGGTTCAGGTGGCGTGCGCTCGCAGGTAGCGGATCAGGCCGATCACGTCCTCGGGCACCAGCCGCCCGATGGCCCCGGTCGAGTAGACGCCGACCGCGACCTGGCCGGCCGGGCTGAGGACGAACCCGGTGGACTGCAGGAACAGCGGGTCGTCGTTGACGAAGGCGCCGGTCACCTCGGCCAGCGCGCGGGCATCGGCGTCGTAGCCGACGCCGAACTCCAGGCCGTGCTTGGCGATCAGCTCCGCGGTGGTGGCCTCGTCGTCGACCGACAGGGCCACGACCTGGGCTCCGACCTCGGCGAGATCGCCCTTGGCGCGCTGGAAGGCCCGCAGCTGCGCGTTGCAGTAGGGGCACCAGGCACCGCGGTAGAACAAGACCACGCCGAAGTGGCTGTCCAGTGCGTCCGGCAGTTGCAGGGAGCCGCCGCCGGCCCGGGCCACGGTGAGGGCCGGGAACTTATCGCCGGGATGAAGCAGGGCCATGAGAGTCTCCGTAGGGTCGGTGAATGGCATGATGCGGCAGGCTCGCCTGGCCTGCGCCAGCATGGCGCCGGGGGGATGCCTACGTGCGGTTAGCTGCACCCGCCGCCCTGGTCTTACCTATGACGTCCAGGCCGGCCGCGCGGGAGACCGTGACCCGCGTCCGTAGGATCGAGGTCATGATGCCAGGCGATCCCGCCGTCGACGGGATCACGCCGCCCGCTGGTTTCGATGCGGACTCGGCGACCTGGGTCGGTCCCTCACCCGCCCCACGGAACAGCGCGAGGCCGCGCTGGCGCGCCTGCACGAGATGCTGCTGAGGATCGCGCATAGCGAGCTGCGGCGGCGAAGCGGGCAGCTGCGAATCACCGGCCCCGAGCTCGATGACCTCGCCTACCAGGCCGCGGCCGACGCGCTACTGGCCATCATGGCCAAGGTCGGCCAGTTCCGCGGTGAAAGCCGGTTCACGACCTGGGCGTACAAGTTCGTGATCTTCGAGGTTTCGGCCAAGATCGGACGGCACTTCTGGGCCAACCCGCCGGTGCCCATGGACACCGAAGACTGGGACCGGCTGCCCGACCGGTTCGGGTTCGAGCCCGCTCGCGAGGCCGAGCGGCGCGAGATGGCCAGCGCCGTGCGGCGCGCAGTAGACGAGCAGCTGACCCCGCGGCAGCGGCAGGTCTTCGTGGCGATCGTGCTGGACGGCGTGCCGCTGGACGCCCTGGCCGTCCGGCTCGGCTCCACCAGGAACGCCATCTACAAGACAATGTTCGACGCCCGGCGTAAGTTGCGAGCGGCTCTCGCCGCTAACGGGTATCTGGACGATCAGACTTCGAGGCGCTCATGAACGGCTGGTCAGCGCTGGATCGCTTCCTGCAGACCGACCCGCGCGACGTGGGCTGCGCCGAGGCGATGGACCTGCTGCACGTCTACGCCGAGCTGGCGGCCGCCGACGCCTCGGCCGCGGAACGTTACCCGGGCATCGCCGCTCACCTGCGGGCCTGCGGTCCGTGCGGCGAGGACTTCGACGGGCTGCTGGCGGCTGTGCGCGGCGCCGCGGACTGACCGGGCTGGCTCACCGGGCGCTGCCCGGGTTCCGGGGACGCAACGCAGACGAACGACCGGCCGACCAGATGCCACTCCTCGCGGAGGCAGTCGGCGGCGGCGCGGCAGCCGCCGTCGACCTGCGCAAGGACGGCTCCGACGGCAGCAGGTAGTGGCCGACTCCGACGTCGCGTCGCTCTGGGAAGGCGTGTTCTACGGGACGATCCCCTGCCTGGGCGGGAGGACCGAGGGCTCGTCACGATACTCAGGCCGGGACGGAGCGTTCTCGCCGCCTTATCGGGCCGGCTGGCCGTCTGGGCTTGCTCCCTGACGAGGGCGAGGGCCATGCCCGCCAGCACCGCTAGGCCGCAGAGCACGTAGAGATCGCCTTCCAGCAGCCGAACCGGGCCGGGCGGCTGGCCGGGCCCGGATAGCGGGATCCGGCCAGAGAAGACAGCGGCGGCCGCCGCTGTGGCCAGGCCGTACCCGGCTGAGCGGTGCCGCCATGCGGTAACGGCCAGGGCCACCAGCAACGGCGCGACCCACACCCAGTGGTGGGTCCAGGAGAACGGCGAGATGAGCAGGCCGGTGATAGCGCAGCAGCTCACCCCGGCCAGCTGATGGCCGCGCCGGTGCGCCCACGCGCCGACCATGATCCCGGCCAGGCCCACTAGCAGCGCCGCGATGGCCCACCACCAGTAGGCCGAATCAAGGCTCCCGGCGAGCCGGGCCACCGCCCCGGACAGCGACTGATCCGACAGGTTGGCCGGGTCACCGATCCGGTCCTGGTCATCGAACACGCCATCCAGCCAGAACACCCGGGACTGTGACGGCAGCAGCACGACACCGATGGCGACGGTCACCGCGAAGGTCCCGGCCGCGGTGGCGGCGGCCCTGACCCGGCGGGTGATCAGCAGGTAGGCGACGAAGATCAGCGGGGTCAGCTTGATCCCGGCCGCCAGCCCGGTGGCGATCCCCTGCCACCAGTGGCCGTCGTGGCGGCGCAGCAAGTCGGTCCCGGCCAGCGCGGCAAGTATCAGGTTGATCTCGCCCAGGTGCAGCGTGTAAGCGACCGGCCAGGTCAGCAGGGCCAGCGCCGTCACGGCGAAAACTGTCTCCGGCCGTCGCTGCACCCCCGCCGTGCCCAGCGACAGCGCGCACAGCACCGCCAGCGCGCCGATGCTCGCGACGGTGATGACGGCGGCCAGATCACCCTCGGGCGCGTGTGCGGCGAGGGTAAACAGCACGGCGGCGAAGGGCGGGTAGGTGAAGCTGTACCGGGTCCCGGGAGCGTACAGCGTCCCGCCGCGGGAGGCCTGCTGGCCGCCCCACCAGTAGACGTGGACATCCCACAGCGGCCAGTGCGCGTACGGAGCCGCCAGCCCGGGACCCAGGTACACCGTCAGCGCCGCCAGGCCTGCCAGCACCACGGCCGCCCTCTTCCAGCGGACGGCCCGCTGGGAGGGTCCGCCGAGCGCGGCGTGCGGCCAGGCGCGTCCGGCCTGCGTCACCGGAGGGCCGTCAGCGGAATCCATCCGCAGGCGATCCCGGTCACCCTCGCTTCCGCGGCGATGCGCGACCGGCCGCCGCACCGGGACGGAAAGCTGCTTGGAGTTCACCGGCTTCGGGTGGTGACGGAAACAAAAACCCGGCCGGCGTGCTGCCATTCCTCGAAGAGCTTCAGGTCGGCGGCGGCCGCGAGTTTGATTAGCGCGCTTACGCCCAGCCGGGCCCAGGGGAACACCGGGCCGCGCCTGCCGTCGGCGTGTTCGAGCCACGCCGTCATCCGCTCGTCGACGTCGTCGCGCTCCGCTTCGATCAGCAGCCGGCCGCCGGGAGCCAGCAGCCGGGCGCAACGGCGCAGCAGTTCGTCAGGGTAACCGCCGATGCCGATGTTGCCGTCGGCGAGCAGCGCGGTCACCCATCGGCCCTGGCCGGGCAGCGGATCGAATACCGAACGGTGGATGGCGCACGCCCCGGCCTGGCGCACCCGGGCCACGGCAGTACGGGAGATGTCCACGCCGAGCACGGGGATCCCGCGCTCCGCCAGCGCGATGGTCAGGCGCCCGGGGCCGCAACCGATGTCGAGTACCGGCGCCCGGCAGCGGCGCAGCAACTCCTCGTCGGCCAGGTCGGGCGGCCCGCACCAGCGGGCCACCTGGAGCGGCAGCGCGTGGCCGCACGCCGTCCGCAGCAACAGCGTGGCACCCGACATATCCAGCGCCTCCTCGTACAGGCCAATCGCCCCCGGCTTCATACCTGCTCTCGCACGGCGCCGCCGGCCCGATGCCCCGCGGCGACCGGGTCGAGAACCGGGGCGAGTTCCCGCACCCGCGCGGCAAACCGGCTCCACGGCGCCTGACACGCCACGGCCACGGCGTCTTCCGCGGTGTCAACGTCGCGAAGCAGCGGCAGATCAGCGACACGCAGCCCGGCCGCATGCAGCCGGGCACGCTGGCTGGCACCGGTGTTCGCCGTTGACATCGGGACACCGCGTACCAGGGCCGGGTCCGGTACCCGTAGCCCAAGTGCCCAGAAACCCCCGTCGGCGGCCGGCCCGAACCAGGCGTCGGCGACCTCCCAGTCCACGATGAGCAGGCCAGGAGCGAGCTGCGGCGTGTCCATTCCGACGAGCAGCGCCGGTCCGCGTACCGCGGCGAAAGCGCCCGCCAATCGCTCGTCGAGGCCGCCACCGCACTGTGGCGCGATGTCGAACCCGGGCGGCAGCCACGGCCCCGGCGCGCCGTCGAGTACCAGTACCCGCCGCCGTGCCGATGCCGCGAGGACGGTGTGCAGCGTATCGACCAGCGCGGCCTCGGCCAGCGCGGCGGCCTGCTCGGGCGTGCACGGTGGCACGAGGCGGGTCTTGACCCGTCCGGGCAGCGGCTGCTTGGCGATGACGAGCAGGGTGGTGTCCGGTTCCGCGGCCGCACCATGCGGCCGGTACGGCGTGGTCACCTGGCCAGCACCCGGCTCATGTCCCTGACGGTGCGCACGGAGCCGCGCACCGTCCCGGTCACCTTCGACTTGCCGATGCGGGGCAGGTAGGCCACCTCGACCTCGGCCAGGCGCCAGCCGGCGGCGGCCGCGCTCAGCACCATCTCCAGCGGGTAGCCGAACCGCCGGTCGGTGAGGTTCAGGCCGAGCAGCGCCTCGCGGCGCGCGGCGCGCATCGGTCCCAGGTCGCGGAGTCGCACGCCGGTGCGGCGGCGGACGCGGCGGGCCAGCTCGCGGTTGGCCAGGCGTGCGGGCAGCGGCCAGACGTCCCGCCGGGCCGGTGAGCGGCGGCCGAGCACGAGGTCCGCCTCGCCTGCGAGGAGCGGCCCGGCCAGGCGCGGGAGCTGCTGCGGATCCAGGCTGCCGTCGCAGTCGCAGAAGCACACGAGGTCGGCGGTCGCGGCCAGCACACCAGCATGCGCGGCGGCGCCGAAACCCCGTCTTGGTTCGCGCACGACCGTTGCGCCGAGTGATCTGGCGAGCCTTTCTGAACCGTCGGTCGAGCCGTTGTCGACCACGATCGCCCGGAAGCCAGCCGGCATTCGTTCCAGGACCCACGGCAGCGCCGGCGCCTCATCCAGGCAGGGCAAGATCACGTCCACTGTCACAGCAGCGACGTTACGAGCACGGCAGGCCGACCGGCAGGGAGCGCGACCTTACGGGATGAGGAAACTCGCCGGCGGCTGATTCCTACACTCAACCTATGAGCGCACGTGTTCTCGTGGTCGACGACGACCTGACCGTCGCCGAGGTCGTCGTCGACTATCTCCGGCATGCGGGCATGGAACCCAGGCACGCGGCCGACGGGCCGGCCGCGCTTGCGCTCGCCGAGGAGTGGCGACCCGACCTGGTCGTGCTCGACCTGATGCTGCCCGGTATCGACGGTCTCGAGGTGTGCCGCCGGCTGCGAAAGGCATGGGACGGCCAGGCCGCGCTGCCGGTGATCATGCTGACCGCACTCGGAGAGGAGAACGACCGGGTCCTGGGGCTGGAAACGGGCGCCGACGACTACGTGACCAAGCCGTTCAGCCCCCGGGAGCTGGCCCTGCGGGTGCAGTCCGTGCTGCGGCGGGCCGGCGCATCCGAGGCGGGAGTGACGGCGACGCCGCGGCCGCTGCGCTCGGGAGGCCTGGAGATCGACGTGGCGGCCCGGCGGGCCCGCAGGGATGACCACGAGCTGACCTTGACGGTGCGCGAGTTCGACTTGCTCGCCTTCTTCGTATCCCACCCTGGACAGGCGTTCACCCGGGCCGAGCTGATGAAACGAGTGTGGGGCTGGTCGTTCGGCGACCAGTCCACCGTCACCGTGCACGTACGCCGGCTGCGCGACAAGGTCGAGGAGGAACCGGCGTCGCCGTTGCTGCTCCGGACCGTCCGCGGTATCGGCTACTGCTGGGACGCGGAGCCCTCGCAGGATGGCCGTGGCGCAGATATCTCCAACCCGTAAGGTTGGCCGCTCTCCGGTGGCCCCGCGACACCAGAACCTGCGGCCGGCGAGCCGGCAGGACTCCGCCTGCAACCGCAGAATCCCTGGTCAGCGCCATTAAGCCGGACCGCGACGGTCTCGCGGGCCGAGCCCAGGCACACCCCGGTCCCGCACCCCAAGAGTCGGACAATAAGCCATATAAGGGATAAAACTGCCGCTTGCCTTGTACTGTCCGCCTGCATCTAATACGCAGCGTGAGTAGCTCTGTCCCGTACCGCGCCGTCCGCTCCGGACCCGCGGCCGCGCCCGCGGCCGAGCGGCGGATTGCGTCAGGCCCAGGTGATGAGGCCGCACCGGCCTGCGCCCCATCGCCCAGCCGATGGGATGCCCTGCGCGCCGCGCGACTGGGGGCCGCCCTGCTCGGGCTGGCCGCGATCGCCACCTACCTGGTCATCGCCCTGTTCCGGCTCACCTACCCCTTCCCCCTGGAATACCTCGAGAGCAACTCCCTCGTGGAAGTGCAGCGGATACTCACCGGCCATGCGCTCTACGCGGCGCCGACGGTCGGCTACGTCCCGGACGGCTACCCGCCGCTGTACTTCGCGACCTCGGCCGCGGCGGCCAGCGTGCTCGGCCTGTCCTACCTGCCGCTGCGGCTCGTGTCGCTGGTGTCGTCGCTGGTCTGCTTCGCGGTACTGGCCCGGCTGGTACAGCGCGAGACCGCGAGCGCCGCCGCCGGGATCGCGGCGGCGGGCCTGCTGGCCGCGACCTATTTCGTCACGGACACCTGGTTCGACGTCGCCCGGGTGGACTCTCTGTTTATCGCGCTCAGCGTCGCCGCCCTGTACACGGCGCGGTGGATGCGCCGTACGCGAGGCGCTGTCGCGACCGGGCTGCTGCTCGCGGCCGCGTTCCTCACCAAGCAGAACGGGCTCGCCGAAGGGGTCGCGGTGCTCACTGCGCTGGCGTTCGGCCCGCGGCGGCGGCTCGCCTGGCCTGCCGCCCTGACCTACGGCGCGGTTGTCGGGATCAGCACGCTCGTGCTCGGGCTCACCAGCCGCGGCTGGTACGTGTTCTACGTCTTCGAGCTGCTCAGTGAGCACACCCTGAAGTACGCCGCGTTCGGGCAGTTCTGGACCGTATACCTGCTGCCCATGCTCGGCATCGCCTGCTGCGCCCTGGTCCTCGGGGTACGGCGGACACCGCTGGTGCTGGTCGCCGGCGGTACCGCGCTGGTGGTCGAGAGCTACGCTGCCCTGGTCCACAGCGGGGGCCGGGTCAACGACCTGCTGCCCGCGTACCTCGCGGTGGCGCTGCTCGCGGGGCTGGCGATGGGCGACCAGCCCGGCGGCCTGGTGAGTTTCTGCGCGGACCGGCTGGCCCGCGGCCGGCTCGCGAACTGGCGGGCTGGGCTGGCCGGCCGGTGGGTCGCCGCCGCGGCCGCCGCTCTGGTCATCGCGCAACTGGCCGTGCTGGTGAACGGCTTCCGTCCTGGCCAGGCGATCCCGACGAACGCTGACCGCGCCGCCGGGCTGCGGCTGGCGTCAGGGATGCGCGCACTCGGCGGCACGATCGCGGTCCCCTCCGACCCCGGTCTCGACCTGCTGGCCGGGCTTCCGGCCGTAGCGCACCAGGGCGCGACGGACGACGTACTGCGCGCCTCGAACCCGGCGGTCATCGCGAGCTTCAGGCGTAGCGCCGCCCGCGCGGTGGCGACGCGACGGTTCAGCGCGATCGTGACCGAAAACGCGGGACCACCAGACGGCTTTCCGCCCGACCTAGGGCGCTACTACCGCCGCTGCCCGCAGACGCTGCTCCCCGGCGTGCCGCAAGCGGTGTTCCAGCCGGTCGCCGGTCCTCCCGGACGACCGGTCTACGTATGGCTTCCGGCCGGCGCGTCGTGCACGGCGACGGTCCGCGCGCTCAACGGCGCGGCGGCCGGCGCCGCGACCGCCCAGCATCGGCATCCCAGCAGGTCAGGAGGTTGAGCGTGACGGACGATGAGAAGCCTCGCACGCTCCGGCCCTCGCTCGCCCGGCGCGCTGCGAAGGCGCTGCGCCGGCACCCGGGCGAGATGCCCGGCCCGTTCGGCCGTTCTTTCTGGCGAAGTCCGATCCGCGGCCCGTGGCTGACCTCGGTCCTCGGCCTGGTCCTGCTGGCCGGGGTCTCGGTGGTGTTCGTCACCGGCCTGCTGTCCTACGCGGCCTACAACCCCGACCTCAACCGGATCAACGACACCACCCACGGCAAGGGACTGCTCGGCTTCTACCTGTTCTCCTGGCCCACGCATCCGGTGTGGCTGTACCGAGTAAACCAGGGCGTGCACGTCACCCTCGGGCTGGTGCTCATCCCGATCCTGCTGGCCAAGCTATGGTCGGTGCTGCCGAAACTGTTCGAGTGGCCGCCACTGCGCAGTCCCGCGCACGCGCTGGAACGGCTGTCGCTGCTGCTGCTCGTCGGCGGCGCGGTGTTCGAGTTCGTCACCGGAGTCCTCAACATCCAGCAGTGGTACAAGTTCCCCGGCTCCTTCTACACCCTGCACTTCTACGGCGCGTGGGTGTTCGTGGCCGGCCTCGTGGTCCACGTGGGCCTCAAGAGCCGGACCGTGATCAGGTCGCTGCGCAGCCGCGGCCTGATCCGGGAGCTCCGCATCGATACCGCCCATACGGAGCCGGAATCGCCGGACGCCTCAGAGCTGGTCAGCCCGGCGCCCGCCGCCCCGACGCTCTCCCGGCGCGGCGCGCTGGCCTTCGCCGGGGCCGGCTCGCTGCTCCTGCTGGCCCTGTCGGTGGGCCAATCGCTGGGCGGCCCGCTGCGCCGCACTGCGCTGCTGGCCCCGCACGGGCAGGACCTCGGCGGCGGCCCCAACGACTTCCAGATCAATCAGACCGCGGCCGAGGTGGGCGTCAGCGCGGCCGAGACCGGCGCGAGCTGGCAGCTCACCCTTGACCAGGCAGGAGGGACCGGTCACCCGCCCCTCCGCCTGAGCCGGGCCGAGCTTCTCGCGATGGAGCAGCACACCGCGTACCTGCCGATCGCCTGCGTCGAAGGCTGGTCCACCGACAACCAGGCCTGGACCGGAGTGCGGCTGCGTGATCTGGCCCGGCTGGCCGGAGTTAGCCGGCCGACCAGCGTGCTGGCGGAGTCGCTGCAACGGGGCGGCACCTTCCGGCACGGCGCCCTGTCGGCCGGGCAGATCATGGACCCGGACTCGCTGCTCGCGCTGCGGGTCAACGGTGCGGACCTGTCCCTCGACCACGGATATCCCGCGCGCGTGATCGTGCCGGCTAACCCAGGCGTGCACAACACCAAGTGGGTCGCCAGCCTGACCTTCGCGAGCTGACATGAGACGCCGGCTGCGCTGGTACGGCGCCAGTCCCCTGCACCTGCTCGCCCTGCTCGCCTGTTTCTGCCTCGCGGGCTACGCGGCCGCCCGGCTCGTGTCCTCCCATCCGGTGGCGGTCGTGGTCTGGTTCCTCGGCGCGGTCATCGGCCACGACCTGCTGCTGATGCCGCTGTACTCGCTCGCCGACCGGTCGGCCATGGCCGCGCTCAGGCACCGCGAGCCGCAGCTGCCCGCGACGCCGTGGATCAACTACCTGCGGGTGCCCGCCGCGCTGTCCGGCCTGCTGCTCCTGGTGTGGTTCCCGCTGATCCTGCGGCTGCAGTCCCCCTACCACGCGTCGACCACGTTGTCCGCGGACCCGTACGTCTGGCACTGGCTCGCGGTGACGGGCGCGCTGTTCCTGCTGTCCGCCGTCGCGTTCGCGGTGCGGCTACGCCGCCAGTCGCCAACCGCCCCGCCGCCGGAACGGCCGGCCGCGGGACCCGACAGCGCCGGACGGGATCGTCAGACCGGACCGCCGACCGATACCGTGCTCCTCCGGGCCGACCCTGGAGGGGGAGAGCAACCAGCTGTCCGGGAAGGCCAAGGACCTGAACTGGATGCCGGCGAAGGCGCGGCAGGGAGCGCCGTTTCCGGTCATGTCCAGCGCGGATCCCTGTCCGGTCCGCAGCAGGAGGCCGCTGGGAATGATCCGGAGCCGCCCCACCAGATCCACCACCTGCCTGCCGGCCAGCAGCACGACGTAGGGCCGGGCGATAGAGCCGGATAAGCAATCCAAGCCCGAGACGGCTACGAATATAAGCCGGACGATTCGATTCACCTGAGCCTCGGCGCCGCGCCGGGATACCGGAGGCCCGGAGGGGAGTCCCCGAGACCAGCGGTCCCGTGGCTTCACGGGAGGTTTCGGCTACAGCTGGGAGGCAGACGTTCGTGAACGCGCAGCTCCAGGTCGTCCTGATCGCCGCGGGTTGCACCAGCGGCGTGGGCCTGCTGGGCATGGGCGTCATCCGGCTGCTGCGCCGGGCCTCTCTCCGGCTGTCAATCCAGGTCAGCGGGGCCATCGTGGTGCTCGCGGTCGTGGCCGGCACGCTCGGCACCGCCGAGGCGATGTTCCTGTCCCCGCACGACCTGAGGGTCGTGGTAATGGTGTGCATGGTAGCCGCCGTGGTGGCGGTCGGGTTCGGCTGCCTGATCGGGCAGCAGCTGCAGGCCGGCAGCCTGGCGCTACGTCAGGCCGCTCGTTCGCTTGGCAACCAGGACGGCGGCTACCGCTCACCGGCCGGACCGATGATGGCCGAGCTCGCGGCGCTCTCGCGCGAGCTCGCGGAGACCAGCGAGAAGCTGAAGGAGTCCCGCGAGCGGGAGCACGCACTAGACCAATCCCGGCGCCAGCTCGTGGCCTGGGTCTCGCACGACCTGCGGACGCCGCTGGCCGGCCTGCACGCGATGGCCGAGGCGCTGGAGGACGGCATAGCCGCCGAGCCGACCCGCTACCACCGGCAGATCCGCGCCGAAGTCGGCCGGCTTGCCAGGATGGTGGACGACCTGTTCGAGCTTTCCCGCGTCCAGGCGGGAACCCTGCGCCTTTCCCCCGGCCAGATCGCTCTCGAAGACCTGGTCAACGACGCCCTGGCCAGCACGGAGGCACTCGCCCGGGCGCGCGGAATACGACTGACCAGTGAAGCCGACGCTCCGCTCATGGTCCGTGCCGATCCCCGCGAGATGTCACGCGTACTCACCAACCTGCTGGTCAACGCCATTCGCCACACCCCCGAGGAGGGCATCGTGCACGTCGTGGCCGCGCCGGAAGCCGGGGGCGCGCTGCTGGCAGTGGCCGACGGCTGCGGCGGCATACCCGAAGCGGACCTGGCGTGCGTGTTCGACGCGGCCTGGCGCGGCACCCGCGAGCGCGGCCCGGACACGGGCAGCGGTGCGGGCCTGGGACTGGCGATCGTGCGCAGCATCGTCGAGGCGCACCAGGGGCAGGTGAGTGTCGTCAACACCACGCAGGGCTGCCGCTTCGAGGTGCGGCTGCCGACGCCGGCCAAGGCGTCCGGACCGTAGCCAGACAGGCGCTGATGCGAGAACCCGGACGCCAGCCGGCCGGTGGTGAGGTGGTCCTGTCAGCAGCCGTTTACCGCTTCTAGAGTCGGGGTCATGCATTCCCGGGGGACAGCCGCGCCCCGCATGGCACCGGCCGTAAGTTCAGTCGCTCCTGAGCTCGCGGCGCCCGCACGGCATAGCCCGCCGCTACGAGACGCCGAACTTACCCGCCGCCTGCTCGCCGGGAACGAGGATACTTTCCGTGAGGTAGTGACTGGCTGAGGACCTAGCCTGCTGCGCCTGGCGGGCTGTTACCTGTCGTCGCGTGCCTCCGCGGAAGAGGTGGTCCAGGAGACCTGGATCGCCGTGCTCGGCGGCCTGACGGGCTTCCAGGGACGATCATCCCTTCGCACCTGGGTCTTCCGCGCGCTCATCAACACGGCCAAAGTCAATCAGCGGGTACTGCCGCACCGGGCGCGCGCGGCGCTGCGCGATGGCCTGGATTCGTACTACGCCGAGCGCAGGGATTAGAGCTTCTGGCTAATTGGTCCTCCCGGTGGTGTAACGCCAGGGCCAGGGCCGGGGACTGTACGGTATTGCAGGTTCCGACAGCGACGCGGGAGGTGCTCGCACTTGGACACCGACGGGTGGCACCGGGTCGACCCGGTGGACGTGCCGGCCGAGGGCCGGGTCCGCAGTGTCACCGTGGACGGCCGCACGGTCGCGCTGGCGCGGTGCGGCGGGCGGCTGGGGGCGCTGGAGAACCGGTGCCCGCATCAGGGCGGTCCGATCAGCGAAGGCTCGATCGAGAACGGCTGGCTGCGGTGCCCATGGCACGGGTACGACTATGACCCGCTGACTGGCCGGCCGCCGGAGGGCTTTTCCGACGGGGTTGCCGCGTACGAGGTGGACGACCGGGCGGACGGCGTCTACGTGCGCATTCCTGCCCCGGCGCCGCGCTCACGCACGGTCGGCGACGTGCTGGTCGAGACGCTGGTCGCGTTCGGGATCACGCACGTGTTCGGGATGGTCGGCCACTCCAACCTGGGCTTCGCCGACGCCATGCGGCGAGCCGGGGAGCGCGGGGAGCTGACCTACATCGGGATCCGGCACGAGGGCGCGGCGGCCTTCGCGGCCAGCGCGTACGGCAAGCTCACCGGCCGGCCCGCGGCCTGCTTCGCGATCGCGGGGCCGGGCTCGACCAACATGCTTACCGGCCTGTATGACGCCAAGCTCGACCAGTCACCGGTCGTGGCGATCTCCGGCCAGGTGCCGTCGGCGGTCCTGGGGCGAGGAGCCTTCCAGGACCTCGACCTGACCGCCGTGTTCCGGGACGTGGCCGCCTGGACGACCGCCGTGCACGGCGGCAGCGACCACGCCGAGCTGGCCGCCCTGGCGGTCAAGCACGCCCTGGACGCCCGGG
>Ga0310038_10001481_pt1 | contig 17821 bp, 15 predicted proteins | sample Sb_taG_6_FD_200461 | JGI IMG/M metagenome (GOLD analysis project Ga0310038, IMG submission 200461) | Peat soil microbial communities from Weissenstadt, Germany - Sb_50d_4_PS metaG (v2) (version 2) | ecosystem: Environmental > Terrestrial > Soil > Wetlands > Peat | place: Germany: Weissenstadt... | reverse complement strand
GCGCCAGGCGACGCCATCACGGCCTCGGCATCCCAGCAGTGGACCGCCACCTCCTGCACCTGGTGCCGGGCCACCGCCCCCGCGGTCGCCGGCGCTCCCCACCAGGTCCAGCACGGCGCGCCCGGCCCCGCCGCCGCCAGCGCGTCGCACAGGGACGCGGTGGCCTCGCGCAGCCATCCCACCAGGAAGTCGTCGGCCGGCATCGCCACCTTGCCGCCCCACGGGGTGCCGGGATCGCCCGAGCGCACGTTCTCACCCCAGAAGCGCTGTACCTCGCCGAGATGGTGCGCCAGCTCGCGCAGGGTCCACTCGGGGGTGCTCGGCACGTTTGCATCGAGCCCGTCGGCGCCCCAGCGCTCGACGACGCCGGCGAAGCGCCCGCTCGCCTCCCGGATCGCCTCGAGCGCCCAGACCAGGCGGTCCGTGCCGGTCCCCTGTCCGCCCGCGACCCTCATGCGGATCCGGCCTCCGCCGGGCCGGGATAGCCCCCAAAACTCTCAACGAGGTGGTTGAGAGTTTTCAGAGCCCTCGCCCTCCCGGTCGCTGTCATGGCGTCTTGAGCAACAGCTCCCCGCCGAGATACGGCGCCAGCACCTCGGGCAGCATCACCGTCCCGTCGCCCTGGCGCCCGTTCTCCACGAGGGCCGCCCAGATGCGCGGCCAGGCCAGCGCCGAGCCGTTCACCGTGTGCACCAGTTGCAACGGGCCACCCCCGGCGGGCCGGTAGCGCACGTTGGCGCGGCGCGCCTGGTAGTCGCGGTACCAGCTCACCGACGACACCTCGAGCCAGCGGTCCACGCCGGGCGCGTAGGCCTCGAGGTCGAAGGTGCGGGCCGACGGTCCGCCCAGGTCCCCCGTGCACAGGTCGAGCACGCGGTAGGGCAGCTCGAGGTCCTGGAGCATCGACTCGGCCCGCGCCAAGATGTCGGCCTGGGCGTCGAGCGCGCCCTCCGGGCTGGCATAGGCGAACAGCTCCACCTTGTCGAATTCGTGCACCCGCAACAGGCCCCGGGTGTCGCGACCCGCCGAGCCCGCCTCGCGGCGGTAGCACGCCGTCGACGCGGTGTAACGCAGCGGGAGCTGGGACTCCTCCAGGATCTCACCGCGGTGCATGGAGGTCAGCGGCACCTCGGCCGTCGGGATCAGCCACAGGTCGTCACGCTCGACGTGGTAGGCGTCGTCGGCGAACTTGGGCAGGTGCCCGGTCGATGTCATGGTCTCGGTGAGGACGACCGTCGGCGGGCGGATCTCCTCGTAGGGCGGCGAGTGACGGTCGATGGCGAACGCGGTCAGCGCCCGCAGCAGCCGCGCCCCCGGCCCGCGGTAGAGCGGGAACATTGAGCCCGCCAGGCGCGCCCCGCGCTCCATGTCGAGGATCTGCAGCGCCTCACCGATCTCCCAGTGCGGCACCTGTTGATGGTCGAGCCGTCCGGGCTCCGGCCGCCCGAGGTCCTGGCCCGGCCACCACCGGCGGACCTCCACGTTGTCCTCCTCGCCCACCCCGTCCGGAGCGTCCTCCGCCGGGATGTTGGGGAGGTAGAGCAACCCCGTGCGCACCTTCTCGAACAGCGCGTCCGCCTCGGCCGCCGCGGCACGCTCCTCCTCGCCGAGGTGGCGGCTCCGTGCGCTCAACTCGTCGGCCCTCGCGTCGTCGCCCGCCTTCTTGGCCTTCCCGACCTGGCGCGAGAGCTCCTTCACCTCGGCGCGCATCGCCTCGGCGCTCGCCACCCGGGCCCGGTGCGCCACGTCGGCCCGGATCACGGCGTCCACCTCGGACGCCTCCACGCCGCGCCGGGCCAGCTTGGCCCTGACCCCGTCGGGATCGTCGCGGAGCGCACGGATATCGATCACTCCACGTCAAAGTAGCCTGCGACGCCGTGCCAGCCGTCCAGGTCACCGGCCTCACCGTGCGCTACGGCCCGGCCGGCACACCCCCCGCGGTCGATGACGTGGACCTGGCGGCCGAGGCGGGCGAGGCGCTCGTCGTCCTCGGCCCCAACGGGGCCGGCAAGACGTCGACCGTCGAGACGCTCGAGGGCTACCGGCGCCCGGCCAGCGGCGACGTCCGGGTCCTCGGGCTCGACCCGATCGCCGACCATGGGGCGCTCACCGGCCGCATCGGCGTCATGCTCCAGCGCGGCGGCGTCTACCCCATGCTCGGGCCGCGCCGGGTCCTCGACCTCTTCGGTGCCTACTACGCCGACCCACTGCCGACGGCCGAGCTGCTCGACCTGGTGGGCCTGGCCGCCGTCGAGGCCACACCGTGGCGCCACCTCTCGGGCGGCGAGCAGCAGCGCCTCTCGCTCGCCCTGGCGCTCATCGGCCGGCCCGAGGTCGCCTTCCTCGACGAGCCCACGGCGGGCGTCGATCCCGAGGGGCGCATCGCCGTCTGCGCCGCCGTGGCCGGCCTCAGGGAGAGGGGCGTCTGCGTCCTGCTCACCACCCATGAGCTGGGCGAGGCCGAGAAGATGGCGGACCGCATCGTGATCCTCTCGTCCGGGCGCATTGTGCTCGAGGGCACGCCCCGTGAGCTCGCCGGCACGGGCGGCGCGGGTGCGCCAGCCCTCACCTTCGGCGCCCCGGCCGGCCTCGACGTGGCCCAGCTCGCGGCCGCCGTCGGCCCCGGGACCGTGGTCACCGAGACAGCGCCCGGCCGCTACCGCGTCGGGGCGCCGGGCCGGGCGACCCCGGCCGTCACCGCCGCGGTCGCCACCTTCCTGGCCGAGCGCGACGCCACGCTCACCGACCTCGTGGCGGGCCGGACCCTCGAGGACGTGTACTTCGAGGCGGTGGGCGCGGCCGCGGCCGACGACACCACCACGGCGGCGGACGAGCCGGGGCCACCGAGCGGGGGCCGCCGACGGGGCCGTAACCGCCGGCGGCCGCAATGAGCACGACCGCACGGGCCGCTCGCCCCCTCACCGCCCAGACCGGCGCGGAGATCTACATGACACTGCGGCGCGGGGAGACGCTGCTGCTGACCCTCGGCATCCCCGTGGTGTTCCTCCTCTTCTTCTCCAAGGTGTCCGTCGTGTCGACGCCCACCGCCACGCCGGCGAACTTCTTCGTGCCGGGCATCCTGGCCCTCGCCGTCATGTCCACCGCCATGGTCTCGCTCGGCATCGCCACCGGCTTCGAGCGCGGCTACGGCGTGTTGAAGCGGCTGGGCTCCACGCCGCTCGGCCGCCCGCGCCTACTCGGCGCCAAGATCGTGACGATCGTCGCGGTCGAGCTGCTGCAGGCCGCCGTCCTGCTCCCTGTCGGCCTCGCCCTCGGCTGGAACCCGGGCGGGGGTGGGGCCCCGGCGGTGTCCGGCGCGGTCGGCGCCATCCTGCTCGGCTCGGCCGCCTTCGCGGGCATCGGCCTCTTCATGGCCGGCACGCTACGGGCCGAGGTGAACCTGGCGGCCGCCAACGGCCTCTACCTCATCCTCCTGCTGCTGGGCGGCATGATCGTCCCCATCTCGAAGCTCCCGAGCGGGCTGGCCGACTTCGCCAAGCTGCTGCCCGCCGAGGCCCTCTCCTCCGCGCTGCACGCCACGCTCGGCCGCGGCACCGCCGTGCCGTGGGAGTCCTGGGCCGTGCTCGCCGTCTGGGCCGTCGCCGCGCCGGTGGCCGCCGCGCTCACGTTCCGCTGGGAATGAGCGCCCTCTCGTCGGCGGTGAAGGAGGCCGGCGTCAGCTGCGCGCCGATCACGATCTTGTTGATGGTCCCGTTGCCGTTCACGAAGACCGTGTAGGGGTCACCCTTGAAGTAGAAGAGTCCGCTCGTGATGTCGGCTTGGGGGTCTGTCGCAACGGGGAATGTCACGCTCTCGGTGTGGATGAACGACTTGGCCGTCGAGGTTCCATCGAAGCTGTCGACGCCGATGACCCGGATGCGCGCCAACGCGCCGCCCCGCTTGTCCTGCCGTCGCACCACTGCCGTCAGCGGGGGCAGCTCCTGTCGACAGCTCGAGCACCAAGCCCCGAAGAAGAGCAGCACCGCGGGGGTGCCGTTCCCGCCACCGTCTGCGGGCACCGAGATCTGGGATGGACCAACCGGGCCGACGTTGGAAGCCGTGAAGGGCGGCACGGCACCGCCCTCATGCGGCGCGCCAGTGGAGCTTGGGTTGGTGCCCAGGCTCGTGAAGAGGCCGATCAGGAGAACGATGACGACGCCAATGCCCAGGCCGATGAGGATGAACCTCTTGCGTGGCTTGCGGAACTCGGTTGCGTCACCAGGCGCAGGAGCAGGCGCAGCCGACGACTCGGGGGGTGTTGCGTCGGTCATCGCGGGGCGACGTTAGTGAATGTGGTTGGAGATGAGTACGTCGCCCGCCATGGCCACGAAGAGCACGGTCAGGTAGGTGATGGAGTACCCGAAGACCTTCATCGCGTCGCGCCCGGTCGCCTGGCCATTCTGGGCCAGCCCCCACAACCGGGTCACGAAGTACAAGAACCCGGCACCGAGCACGGCGGCCGTGATCATGTAGATCCAGCCCATGTGGGCCACCGGCCCGAACAGGAACGACACCACCACCAGCGCCACCGTGTAGTACACGATCTCGGTGGTGGTGCGCTTCATGGAGGCGACCACCGGCAGCATCGGCACGTCCGCTGCCCGGTAGTCCTCCTTGTAGCGCACCGCCAGCGCCCAGAAGTGCGGTGGCGTCCAGATGAAGATGATGGCGAAGAGCACCACCGGTGCCCATGAGAGGCTGTCGGTGACGGCGGCCCACCCGACGAGGACCGGCACGGCGCCGGCGGCGCCCCCGATCACGATGTTCTGCGTGGAGCGGCGCTTGAGCCACAGCGTGTACACGAAGACGTAGAAGAGGGTGGCCGAGATCGCCAGGACCGCCGAGAGGAGGTTGACCGCGAGCCACAGTTCCACGAAGGCAGCGACCTCGAGGGAGAGTGCGAAGACCAGCGCCGCGGTGGGTGTCATGGCGCCCGTCACCAGCGGGCGGTTCTTGGTCCGCTTCATCAGGCGGTCGATGTCGCGGTCGACCACCATGTTGATGGCGTTCGCCCCACCGGCCGCCAATGCACCGCCCGCCAGGGTGGCCACCATCAGCCAGACGGGCGGCACGCCGCGCTGCGCCACCACCATGGTGGGGAGCGTCGTGACCAGCAGGAGCTCGATGATCCGCGGCTTGGTCAGGGCGACATACGCCCCGACCTTCTGCCACGACCACCCCGCTCGCCGGCCTGGGATGGCGGGCGCCTCAATGGACATGTGGGCCCAGCCTAGGACGGGGGCTCGCCCGGGACCAGTAGGCAGGCCCCGGTACGCTGACCCGAAGTGTCGCGACGCCGAACCCCCACCGTCTCGCCCTCGCTGAGCCACCGGCTGAACGTCATCGCCCTGGTCCTGACCGCCCTCATCGTCGTCACCGGCGGGGCGGTGCGCCTGACCGGGTCGGGCCTGGGCTGCAGCGACTGGCCCGAGTGCTCCGTCGGGCACCTGACGCCGGCGTTGCAATTCCACGGGCTGGTGGAGTTCGGCAATCGCCTGGTCACGGTCGTCCTAGTCATTGCGGTCGCGACCGCCTTCCTCGGATCGGTGTTCCGCTCCCCCCGCCGGCGCGACCTCATGTGGCTGAGCGGCGGGCTCGTGGCCGGCGTGCTGGCCCAGGCCGTCCTCGGGGGGATCGTCGTCTACACCAAGCTCAACCCCTACGTCGTCATGGTGCACTTCTTCGCCACCATGCTCCTGCTGGTCGATGCCGTGGTGCTGGTCCACCGCTCCACTCGCGACTACACGCCGGGATCGGCCCGCCTCCTGGTGCCCCGGCCCCTCATCCGGCTCTACTACGGGCTCCTCTCACTGCTGGCCCTCGTGATCGCCGCCGGCACCGCCGTCACCGGCGCCGGACCCCACGCCGGTGACGCCTCGGGGCAGCAGATCGCCAAGCGGATCCCGATCGCGTTGCGCGACATGGCCGAGCTCCACTCGAGCCTCGCCCTGCTCCTGATCGGCGTCACCATCGGCCTCGTCGTCGGCCTGCACATGGGCGACGTGCCCGAGCGGGTGCGGCGCTCGGCCCGCATCCTGATGGCGGTGATGGTGGCCCAGGCGGCGGTCGGGTACACCCAGTACTTCACCCACCTGCCGGCGCTGCTCGTCGAGGTCCATCTGCTCGGCGCGACTGTGCTGGTGATCGGCGCGGTCCAGACCTTTCTCGCCTGCACGTACCACGCGCCCGAGGCGCTGCCCGCCCCGCTCGTCCGCGACGCGTCGGCGCAGGGCGTGCCCATCGGCGCCCATTAGGCTGACGATTCCCGTGCTCCGGCACGGGCCCGCCCCCATCGTCTAGCGGCCTAGGACACCGCCCTTTCACGGCGGCAGCACGGGTTCGAATCCCGTTGGGGGTGCTGATCGCGATCGTGTGCGAACCGCTCCGGGTAGGCGGAAGCTGGGCTGGACGAGCCCTTCGTACACGTCGATCGAAGCGATCAGCTCCTTGAGGAGCGCCTTGACCGTGGCGGTCTCGCCGTCTCGCAGTGCCGCGGCGAGCTGGCCGTGCAGCATGGTGGATCTCTCTTTGTCTGGAACCTCGGGTTGTTCAGCTTCGAGATCGTTGATCTCCACTCGGCGGGTCTTGAGCTGGCGAAGCCGTCCCGAGAGCTGCTCGAGCCGAGGCCCACACTGGCTGGGCGCCATCGACCCGTCCTCGAAGGCGGCCAGGTAGCGGTCGATGGCCCACTCGGTCTTCTTGATCTCGGTCTCGATCCGGTCCAGCTCGTCTTCGAACTCACTACTGGTGGAGCTGAGGCGGTCCAAAGCCTCGGAGAAGGCACGCTCGATGAAGGCGGCGTCGCTGTAGACGTCACCGATAGCGGCGATGACCGCGTCTTCGAGTTCTCGGGCCGGGAGGCGCTCGGCCGAGCACCCGGCGCTTCCGTAGCGCTGGCGCGAGAAGCAGACGTAGTACTCGTACTTGGTCTTGCCCCGGCCCCGCGCCGAGGCCCCGACGTAGCGCTTGCCACACTGGTGGCAAAAAGTGCAGGCGACTCAAGAGGTAGTCGTAACTGTTGGACCGACAAGCCCCTTGGTCACTGCCGCGTTCGGCCAAGAGCTCGTGGGCCATCTCGAAGGTCTCGAGGTCGATGAGAGGGGTGTGGGAGGCGGCATGGTAGGAGCCTCGGAAATAGACCTCGCCCAGATAGGCCCTATTGCGCAGCACAGTGAGGTCCGACATGTGGCTCTAGGGCCGACTGTTGCGGGTCCGATAGCCCTCCTCGTTGAGGCGCCGGGCGATGGCGTTGGCCCCCAGGCGCTTCTTCACGTACAAGGTGAAGATGTAGGGCACGAGTGGGGCCTCGTCGTCTTTGGCGGCCAAGGTGCTCGTCGATGAGTCGATCAGGTAGCCGAAGGGCCGTTGGCCGCCGCACCACTCACCTCGGGCCGCCTTGCGCTCCATGCCGGCGATGACGCGGTCGATGATGGTGGCCCGCTCGAACTCGGCGAAGACTCCGAGCATCTGGACATTCATTCGCCCCGCCGGCGACGAGGTGTCGAAGGGCTCGGTGGCCGAGCGAAAGGCCACGCCCGCCGCATCGAGCTCCTCGAGGATCTGGGCCAGACCTCGCGCAGAGCGGGCCAGGCGGTCGACCCGGTAGACCAAGAGCAGATCGAAACGCTTGGCCTTGGCCTCAAGCAGTGCTCGCTGGAGGCTCGGGCGCTCAAGCTTGGCCCCACTCATCTGGTCGGTGAACTCTCGGACCAGTTCCCAACCGTCCTGGGAATCGACGTACTTCTTGAGCCGATCGGCCTGGGCCCCGAGCGAGAAGGGCTGGTGCTCTTCGTCAGTCGATATATCCGGGTGTAGGTGGCGATTCTCATGGATCCTTCTCGGTCGTGGACAGAGGTGACCTCGACGAGGGCGGCCCAGTCAAGCCGCCGGAGCGGCTCCGCAGGGCGGCCTCAAAGAGGTCGGCCAAGAGAGCGACCACCCGGCCCTCGCTCTCGGGGGACAGCTCGAGGAGCTGGAGCCCTCGGACCTCGAAGGAAGCCCCGCCACGGGCTACTCGGTTCCCCTGGTGAGCCTGAGCGCGGGCCAAGTCGTCGGGAACGACGCGACCGCGGCGTGCCCAGCCGGCAGCGTCAACCAGGTGACCCAACCGATGATGCACGTCTGGATGACACCGGTCCCGGGCGGTCCGCTGACGCCCGATCCGTCGGGTCTCTCGGAGTTGGATGCGGCGTTAAAGATGCCAGCGCTCCCCACGCCCAACCCGACGGCGTGACACCGGACGCGGGCAAAGACCGCGGTCCGAGTGCACGTCGATGCTTGACCCCGCGTATCCGCTGAACTAGGCACTCCCCGGGGGGAATCGATGAGCGCACGGCTCATCGGGGACCAAAGGGGTACACGTGTCACGTCGCACTCGCCATCTGCCGAGGTTGCCGCACCCGGGCGGGATCACGCGCCTCGGGGTCGGCATGGTCCTGGCGGCAGCGGGCATCCTGACGCTCTCGGCGTCATCGCCCGCGGCATCGGTCTCCACGTGGACGATCGTGCCCAGCCCGAACACGTCTCCCACGCAGAGCAACAGCCTGGCGGATGTGGCCTGCAGCGGCCCGATGAACTGCATGGCGGTCGGGAGCTTCACCGCGGCCAACCAGGCCACCCTGACCGAACACTGGAACGGCAGTGCGTGGACCATCGTCCCCAGCCCGAACGGGTCGGCGACCTCGTACAACCAGCTCAACGGGGTTGCCTGCGCTAGTGCGACGACGTGCGTGGCGGTCGGCGTCTACTCCGACGGCACCAACCAGTTCACGCTCGCCGAAGTGTGGAACGGAAGCACGTGGACGGTCACGCCGAGCCCGAGCCCCTCGGCGACGGACAATTCGCTCGGCCATGTGAGCTGCACGTCGACGACCAACTGCGTAGCCGTCGGGGACTACCGCGCCGGGTCGACCGCGCAGACCCTGGTGGAGCAGTGGAACGGGAGCGCGTGGACGGTGGTCCCCAGTCCCAACACGTCAACCACCGCCGACAATTACCTCCAAGCCGTCTCCTGCTCCATGCCGGCCAGCTGCTTCGCAGTCGGCCAGTTCCAGGGGGCAACGAACACGCAGACGCTGGCCGAACAGTGGGACGGCAGCACGTGGACGATCGTCACGAGCCCCAATTCGGCGTCGACCCAGAACAACACGTTGAACAACGTGTCGTGCACCAACCCGTCGTTCTGCATGGCCGTCGGGGACTACCAGCGCGGCGTGAAGGACAACCCGAACCTGATTGAGATGTGGAACGGCACCTCGTGGGCCATCTCTCCCAGCCCGAGCGTCGTCCCGAGCGACGAGAACGATCTCTACGGCGTGTCCTGTACCGGTCCCGCCAACTGCGTCGCAGCCGGGCACTGGTCCGACCCTAACGACACGACGGACCAGACGCAGATCCTGAACTGGAACGGGACGGCGTGGTCGCTGGTGTCGAGCCCCAACTCGTCGCCGAGCCTGGGGAACGACCTGAGCGGGGTGACGTGCACCGCCGTCTCGCACTGCATCGCCGTCGGGGGTCAGGACACCGCCGGGCCGTTCGAGAACCTCATTCTGAGCGCGCCGATCGTGGCGTCGGGCTACTGGGAGGTGGCCTCGGACGGGGGTATGTTCTCCTTCCACGCTCCCTTCTACGGCTCCATGGGCGGCAAGCCGCTCAACAAGCCGATCGTCGGCATGGCCGCCGATGCGGCGACGGGCGGCTACTGGGAAGTCGCGTCCGACGGCGGGATGTTCTCTTTCAATGCCCCGTTCTACGGATCAATGGGAGGCAAGTCGCTCAACAAACCAATCGTGGGGATGGCGTACGACCCCGCCACGGGCGGGTACTGGGAGGTGGCATCCGACGGGGGCATCTTCTCCTTCAACGCGCCGTTCTTCGGGTCGACGGGAGGCAAGACGCTCAACGCACCGATCGTCGGCATCGCGGCGCTCCCTGACGGCAGCGGGTACTACGAGATTGCGGCGGATGGCGGACTCTTCGCGTTCAACGCGCCGTTCCTCGGCTCCATGGGTGGGAAGCCACTCAACAAACCAATCGTGGGGATGGCGGTCGACCCGGCGACGGGCGGCTACTGGGAGGTGGCATCCGACGGTGGGCTGTTCTCCTTCGGTGCCCCGTTCCTGGGCTCCATGGGTGGCAAGCTGCTGAACAAGCCCGTGGTGGGCATGGCCAGCCAACCGGACGGCTCCGGGTACTGGGAGGTGGCATCCGACGGTGGTCTGTTCTCCTTCGGGGCCCCGTTCCTGGGCTCCACGGGGGGGACCCCTCTGAACCAGCCCGTGGTCGGCATGGCCATCAGCTAGACATCCCACGGCCGCAAGAAGTCAGGCGGCCAGTTCAGAATCCTCCGGCCAGGCGACGAAGCCCGAAAGTGCCTGCTTCGTACGGGCTAGGGGTCTCGAGATGACAGCATGCACGGATGGGCGGCCGGCGAGAGCACCAGGATGGTTGTGGCCGCGGTCCGGCCGCAGGAGTGGCCATACGATCCCGAAAGACCCCGGGACGTACGGCAGGTCGACGGAGCGAGTCCAGCTGAGTGGACTCCTCCGGAGGGGAGAACGTTGATGGCGCATCCTGTCCCCAAGAACCCCCTAGCAGCTCGGTCTACGCGCTGCCGCGACGTGGGAGCTGAATCCGGGGTCCATCGACAATGATGTCACGGTTAGTACACGGTCGACCTGGGAGTGCTCTCTCGCAGGTGGGCTCTCCCGCGTCATCGGCGCTCCCTCGCGCAAATCGTCACTGTTAGCGTTCCGACGGTGGCTGAGGAACGACGCCGGCACCCGAGATCGCCCTGGGGCCAGCGACTCTCCCGCCGGTCGCTCCTGGCCGGCACGGTCGCCTCCGGAATTGCGGCGACGGGGCTGGGCGCGGCCGTCGGCAGCGGCGCCTACGCAGCAGCGGCAACGGCCAGAGGGCTCGGCACCCACGGCTCGCTCCTCCAACCGGGATCGCTCCCCTATCCCCACCTTCCGGCGGGCACCGACACCCTGCCGCAGATCGAGCACATCGTCGTCATCATGATGGAGAACCACTCGTTCGACGATCACCTGGGCACGTTGGGCCGCGGCGACGGATTGACGCTCGGTCCGGACGGCAAACCGGTCAACTACAACCCTGATCCCGCCGGTGGATACGTTCGCTCGTTCCACAACCCGAACACCTGCGGTGAAGAGGACTCGGGCATCACTCAGTCGTGGAACGCCTCCCACATTTGTCGGGACAACGGCACCAACATGGGCTTCGTCAAGGGGTGCAGCGGAGCGGCCATGGGCTACTGGGAGGGCGACGACCTTCCCTTCTACCATTCGATGGCCCGTGTGTTCCCCATCGGCGACCGGTACTTCTCGTCCGTGATGGCCCAGACATATCCGAATCGCCGCTTTCTCATCGCCGGTACCGCACTCGGGAACATCAGCACCGACGCAACAGGCATCTCCAAGGTCGATGCCCCCAACGGCACCATCTTCGACCGCCTCAACGAGCACGGCATCTCGTGGAAGGACTACTACGCGGACCTCCCGACATGCGCACTCTTCGAGCCCGTCTACCTGAACAACCGCACCAAGGCCGTCCACATGACCGAGTTCTTCGCCGATGCCGCGTCAGGGAGCCTTCCGGCGTTCAGCCTGGTGGATCCGTATGCCAACTTCTCGGAGGAGGACGGCGACATCACGGTGGGCGAGGGCTACGCCGCCCTGTTCATCAACGCGGTGATAAGCGGACCGGCCTGGGACAAGACGGCGCTGATCTGGATCTACGACGAGCACGGCGGCTGGTACGACCATGTTCCCCCGCAACCGGCGGTGAAGCCCGACGACGTGCCCCCCATGCTGACACCCGACGACATCCCCGGCTCGTACGACTACACGGGGTTTCGAGTGCCCTGTTGCGTCGTCTCGGCCTGGTCGAAGAAGGACTACGTGTCACATCGCACCTTCGACCACACGTCGATCCTGAAATTCATCGAGACCAAGTGGAATCTTCCCGCCCTGACCTACCGGGACGCGAACGCCAACAACATGTTGGACTTCTTGGATCTCACGGTGAAGAAACCGCCGTTCGCCGAGCCTCCCGACATGAAAGCGCCCAAGAACCCGTTTTCCAGCGCGGCGGCACTCCCGGCGAGCTCGATCACTACGGCGGATCAGGCCAGGTTCCACACCACGTGCACGGACCTGCCCGCCGGGTCGCTTCCCCCCGCCGATGCCAGGCTCGCCGCGATCCCGCCGCACGCCAAGGCGCTGATCGCCGCCCAGCACACGCGGATCGAGAGGGAGATCAGGGCTCAGCAGTAGAGCAAGGGCTCCTTTTCGGCCAGTATGTGCGGTTCAGGACAGAACGGGGAGGCACGTGGCGATGCGGTTCAACCACATGGAGATGACGTTCCCGATCGGCGGCCTCACCAAGACGGTGCGCGAGGAGATCGACGCCTTCTACGGTTCGATTTTCGGATGGACTGCGCTCGACACCGAGGTGGTCGGCCAATCGTGTCATCTGCTGATGCCCGATCCGGACCAGTTCATCCTTCTGGCGGAGAGCGACAAGCCCATGAGCTCGCCGGGTTACGACCACCTGGGGCTGCTGCAGGACTCGCGCCAGGAAGTCGACGACCTGCTGACCGCCTGCGAGTGCTACGCCGAAAAGGACAATCGGGTCACGATCAAGAGGTATGAGGACCTCGTCTATCCGGGTCTGACGGTGCACGCCTTCTATGTGAAGTACCTGCTGCCGATCTACTTCGACGTGCAGTGCATGGAGCGCCCGTAACAAACCACGTGCACAACGTGATCACCGGCTCACGACACCTCCCGCGGGTTCGATCCCCCGGCATTCCGGCTCAGGACGAGGGCACGCCCCCGCTGTCACCGAGACGTAGACCTGCAGTGGGTGCCCGGCAGTCTTGATGGTCAGGTGCGTCGATCCGGGGCTCGAGGTGATCCTCCCGCCCTTGACTGCCGCGCACCACCCCGTCGGATAGTGCTGTGATGCCGCGATGTCGACGACCGTCCGCCCCCGTGCCGAGAGGCTGGGCGAATAGGTCATGTTGAACGACCCGGTGAAGGGATTGAAGATGACAGAGCTGGCGATGCCCGCCACCTCCTGGGGGTATGTCCGCGACAGGACGGTCACGATCGCCGAGTAGTTCCCGTCGGGGAGGACCAGTCCCTCGGCCGACGACCCGGTGGGGTCGTCGTAGTACTTCCAGGCCCAGTACGCCCAGCCGACCTGGTTCAGCCCGGCCCACTCCGTGTCGAACCCGGCCAGGGCCGTGCTCGTCGTGGCGCCGAATTCGCTCATGAAGATGGCTGGACCGCTGGACTGGTACTGCGAGCTCATGGACAGGCGGGTGATGTCCTGCTCCGACGCCGCGGTCTCCTCCGACTGCAGGCACTGCAGCAGATCGGTGGGATTGCCGGTGACGGGGCTGCGGTCGCCGCAATAGACGTGGAAATTGAAGACCAGGCGAGAGAACGGGATGGGCCCCAACTGCGACGGGATGTTCCCGCCCGTCACCCAGTAGATGTCCGGCTCCACGAAGATCAGGTGGTGGTGGTCCACCGCCTGGATCGACGGGATCACGCCGTCGTCCGGCACGTCGGCGGGGCACACCAGGGGCGTCGCCCCGTTGGCCAGGAATCCGGTGTGCTGGCGGCCCGTGTAGAAGCACTCCAGGTTGCCGGTGAACGTGGACTGGGCCGCAGTCTGTGTCTCCGTCGAGAAGGGCTCGTTGTACGGGTCGTAGCCGACGACCCACCGATCCTTCTTGAAGTAGTTCGCCACGGTGGCCCACACGAGGTCGTACTGGCCCTGGAGGTTGCCCACGACATCGTTCGTCCAGAAGTGGTGGACCGCGGTGTCCAGCTGCGGGTTCGAGTAATTGCTCGACCACCGCCCGCCGCTCGCCACGATGGGCACGCCGTCAGTGCACACCGCCCAGTCCGGTGCTCCCTCGCCGCGGAAGTTCTGGTTGTAGACGTCCTGGTGCATGTCGAGGAGTGTGTAGATCCCGTAGCGGCTGAGGATCTTCACGGTGGCGGCCACGTGTGCGAGGTACCGGTCAGCCGCCGCGAGGTTGAACTCGTGGGGATTCCCCGGTGAGCCCGGTGTGCAGACCTTGGGTTGGTTAGGCCCACCGGAGCCCGGCTCGAGGGCCTGCCATTCGATGCCGAGCCGGACGACGTTGAAGCCGAGGCTCTGCATCCTGGCCGCGTCGGTCGAGCTGAAGTCCCACGGCTTCCCCGGGTCGGGATAGGCGATGTACGGAGGATGCTTGTAGACGACGTTCGTGCCGTGCAGGAGCACCACGCGGTTGTCCGCGTCGTACAGGTACGGACCGCCGGGCGAGGTCAGGAAGCTCGGTACGCCGGGAGCCGACTTCTGCGATGAGGGCCCGGAGCTGTACTGGTACTGGACGCCGCTCCCGCTCAGCGCGTCGATGTGGGGGCTCAGGGCGTTCAGATTCGGCTGGTTGACCACGTGCTGTGGCGCCGTCGTCGTCGTGACCGGTGAGCCCGGGGGCGTCGGAACGGCTCCCGTGATCGTCGTCGTGGTCGACGGCGCGGTGGTCGAGGTCGTCACGGGCAACGTTGTCGAGGACGCAGAGGTCCTCGTCGACGTGGTCGTCGCGGGCCTGGTCGTCGTGGTCGACGGTGTGGGAGGGACGGTCGTCGTGGTGGTCGGTCCGGCCGCACCCGAGGCGTCGAGGGTCGGAAGGGTCAGGCTGCAGACGGTGGCCATGCCGACGACCACGCGACGGGTGAGCCGGATCGCACGACGCGAGCGCGGGCCGTTGCGCCCGGGCTCCGTCGGGAGCCTGCCGCCGCAGGACCGCCTGATCCGCACCGGCCTCGCACCCCTCTCATGTCTGCGATCGCTCACGCCGAGTCGGCTCACTGTAGCCATCATCGACTTCGCTGTTCAGGAGGGCGTCGGTCGGGTCGACGCGGAGCGAGAGCGCGGAGCTAAATCCACATCCCCCCGTACCTCCGCTTGACGAAGAGATCCGCCGAGGCGAGGAGGTCGGCCTGCATCTGGCTCTGGTTCTCGAGGAGCTCGTCCGCCCACAGCATCTGCAACGTCGTCTGCACGCGGTCGGCCCGCTGCTGGGAGCGGACGTCCTCGAAGGCCGTCCGGAGGACATGGTGCAGGACGTCGCTGTGTGGGAGCGGCAGGTCGAGGGACGTGCGCCGGTCGGCCAGCATGTCCGCGAACTCCTGGTACCAGCGGTGGCTGGACGCGTACGAGTCGCGTAGGACGGCCTCGGCCACCCCGACTGATTCGACCTCCGACAGACCTGCATCGGGTGGTCGCACAGGCAGTGTGGCCAGGGTGTACGCCGCGAGCCGGAGACGATTCGAGCCGGTGAAGAGACGGGAGATCGCCTCGACGGAGACCACCTTCGCCCCGCGCTCGGCGAAGAACTGGCGAAAGGCGTCGTCGAGCAGGAGATAGGCCCGGTGGGAGGCCTGCTGGCCGGGTTCGGTATCCACGAACCGTGAGGTCGTGGCCAACCGGTCCACGGCGTCCGCCAGGTAGCCGGAGCTGGCGACGAACGCGTCGGACAGCGCTCGTCCGAGCGCCGCCGTGGCGCCGCGCGGCCAGAACAGGAGCCCGACGACGACGCTCACGCCGCACCCGATCGCAACGTCCTCGATCCTGGTCAGACCGACCCTCCACCCGACGGGCTCGATGATGTTGAACAGGATGATCACCGTCACAGTGAAGGCAGCCTGGCCAGCGACGAAGGAGATCATCGAGGGAGCCACGCCCGAGACGAACACCGCCAGCGGCAGGAGCGCCCACAGCAGATCCGTGTGGTCCGCGACGCCGATCATGATCAGCGAGCCCACCACGAAGCCGAGCGCCGTCCCGCCGACGGCGCGCAGGGCCGTCGCACCGGTGCCCAATGCGTTGGACCGCAACACCGACAAGGTGCCCAGGACCACCCAGAATCCGTGCGAGACGTCCGTGACCTCCACCACTGTCACGGCAAGCGCCAGCCCCACCGCCCCTCGCACGGCGTTGCGGAACCATACCGAGCGAAACGAGAGATGGGAGAGGATCCGGTGCGCGAACAGGTGTGATGCCGAGTCGGCCGCCCCCAACCGCCGGTCGAGGGCCACCGTCGACCCCGCCGCTTCGAGCGCCGCCTCGGCCACCATCTCCGTGGCGATGCCGAGAGCCCGGGCGTGGAACCCGGGGTCCAGCGCGGCAGCGATGCCCTCGTCCTCGACGGATGTCGACCCGGCGACACCCGCCTCCGTGGGCTCCAACGCGGCCTCGCTCACCGCTGACACGTCGGCCCGGAGCTCCGCGTCGATCAGCTCGTCGAGCGCGCGGGTGGAGTCCTGGACCGCCTTGATCCGCACCGGGTCGTCGACCGGGTGGGCGCTGCCGTCACAGATCAAGGACGCGGTCTGATGGAGGGTCTCCGCCACCTTCTCCGTGATCGCCTGGGCGGACATCCGTTCGGTCGACCAGTGCTCGTCGCCGACGATCGCCGTGTTGCCCGCGACCCACTCGACCCGGCCCACCAGCTTTGAGAGCGCGACCGCCCCCGACGCGGCCCCGGTCGGCGGGTACGGCGTCCCGGAGAACTGCCGGCGCAAGAGTGCCAGCCCCGAGGTGACGTCGGCCTGCGCCCCGGGATCGAGGACGCCCCGCGCGCGCGCGTCGGCCAACCGGGCGACGGCCGAGATGGCGGCCGACAGTCGGCGGCGGAGGTTGTCGTGCCAGGGAGCCGGCCACACCACCAGGCAGGCGGTGATGCTGCACGCGGCCGCCAACGTCCACCCGACCAGGCGGGGGCCGACCGCCGAGGCCGGCTGGGCCACGGCGACGGGGAGGACGAAGATCAGCAGGGCCGCGGTCGACGCCGTCGCCGCCTGCGGTGCCGCGATGCCCGCGAAGAGCACCGCGAAGCCGACCACCGCCATGGCTCCGACCGCGACCGCCTTGTGCACAGAGACGACCGTGCCGAGCACGACGAAGCAGCTCCCGACCACGTAGAGACCCACGTAGGAGACGACACGGGTACGGAGGCGCCCCGTGAACTCGACCAGGAGAAGGAGTGCGAACGAACCGAAGGCCGCGAACAGGCTGACTTGGGGGTTCGAGGAGGCCTCGTGGGCGATGGCGAAGGCAGCGGGCATCACCACGGCAGCCCTCACCGAGCGCTTCACCACGAGAAGGTCAGGGTCCTTGGACCTGAGCCACTGGCGGACGCCGGGCCGAGCCCTGCTCGGAGCGGGTACCGACGGAGCGGCGGCTTGGGTCATAGGCCTGCGCTCATCTTCTCGGAGGGTCGATCGGCTCGCAAGCGCCACGTCACGCTGCCTGGTGGCGTGCTGAGCGGTTCGAGCTATGTCTGCTCATAGGCGGCTTGGCCGGCGTGAGGTCGAAGTGCTCCCGCCAGGCCCGGATCCGTCCCTCCTGCATCTCGAAGACGCCGCAGATCGGCAGCGTCACCGGTCTTCCGTTGAGCGCGATGAAGTCGGTCCGCTCGTTGATCACCACGTCGCCCGACGCCACCTGGTGGCGGACCTCCAATCGCCCCGGTGGCACGTCGGCGAACCCCCTCACCCACGCGGCGATGGCGGCCTTTCCGACGATCGGGGTCAGCGGCACGCTGTGGTAGACGGCGTTTTCGGTCAGGCAGTCGAGGATGAAGTCGGTGTCCCTGCGCTCCGACGCCGCCATGATGTCGCGCACCAACTCGTCGTTCGCGTCGGCACGGCCGTCGGGAGCCACCGGCGGGCGAACCTATCGGAACCGGGTCGGAGGGTCCTTCACCCCAGCTCGCCGAGGAGCTCCCGGCAGC
>Ga0310038_10001474_pt1 | contig 17864 bp, 19 predicted proteins | sample Sb_taG_6_FD_200461 | JGI IMG/M metagenome (GOLD analysis project Ga0310038, IMG submission 200461) | Peat soil microbial communities from Weissenstadt, Germany - Sb_50d_4_PS metaG (v2) (version 2) | ecosystem: Environmental > Terrestrial > Soil > Wetlands > Peat | place: Germany: Weissenstadt... | reverse complement strand
TTCCGATCCCGTAACAGCCCATGATTAAAGTAACTTCCTTGCCGTTGCGGTCCAGAACCCTCGCGCCCATCGACTCGGAATACTTGTACCCTAGTTTGAAGATGTGGCCAACTTCCACGGCGGTGTCAACCCGCAACGGTGCCCCGCAGGTGGGACAGGCTTCGCCCGCCGTCACACTGCGCAGATCGGCGTAAGCGGTCGGCTGGAAGTCGTGTCCCGGAGTCACGTTCTTCAAGTGGTAGTCTTCCTTGTTGGCCCCGCAGATCAGATTCTTGCGTCCTTCCAAGGCCTTGTCGACGAGCAACACAGGGCGTTCCAGATCCTTTATGTCCGTTGCCCATGCAATGCCAACCGGCCCGAGGAATCCTGCCGGGGAATGGAATACTTGCTTGATCTCGTCCTCTTGCATGGCGCGAGTCTGCTTTCCGGCTACGGCCGAGGCCAGCTTTGCCTCGTTGAGTTGGTGATCGCCGCGCATGAGGACAACAACAGCGCGAAGCTTAGCCTTGCCCGTCTTGCCGTCCTTTTCTTCCGCCATCAAAGCCAGCGTCTTGATCTTGTTCTTCGGAGAGACGCCGAGAAACCGTGCCACATCTTCAATCGTCTTCTGTCCCGGCGTGTGAACTTCGAGCGGCTTGCCGTCCCCTTCCGGCGCGAGATCCGCGACGTCCGCGAGCTTTGAGATCGCCTTCTCCATGTTTGCTGCGTAGTTGCAACTCTCGCAGCTTACGATCTGGTCTTCGCCCGCCGGCGTCCGCACCATAAACTCGTGCGACTCCTTGCCGCCCATGGCGCCCGAATCCGCCTCCACGATCATGTACTTGAGCCCGCAGCGGTCAAAGATGCGGCAGTAGGTGTCGTAGTGCTGCTTGTAGGAAACGTCGAGCCCGGCGGCATCGATGTCGAACGAGTACGAATCCTTCATCATGAACTGCCGCACCCGCAAAAGCCCAGACCTGGGCCGCGGCTCATCGCGAAACTTGGACTGAATCTGATACCAGATTTGCGGCAACTGCCTGTAGCTGCGCAGTTCCTTGCGGGCAATGTCGGTCACGACTTCTTCGTGCGTCATGCCGAGGCAAAGATCGGCACCTTTGCGGTCTTTCAAGCGAAACAAATTCTCGCCCATAACCGACCAGCGCCCACTGGCCTCCCAAAGCTCGCGCGGATGCAGCGCCGGCAAATAGAACTCCTGCCCGATTTTGTCCATCTCATGGCGCACGATCGCCACGATCTTGTTGAACGACCGGTTTCCCAGAAAAAGATAGGAGTAAATCCCGGCAGCAAGCTGACGAATGTAACCCGCCCGCACCAGAAACTTGTGGCTAGCGACTTCGGCGTCCGCAGGCGCCTCGCGCAGCGTAGGAATAAACAATTCAGACCAGCGATGCATAGTTGAGAATCCTGACCAGCAGGGAATTGGCTATTGTAAATGATCGGGCGAGAGGAAACTGGGAAGCCGCAATGCTCACGTGGGGACAGCCGCCCTCGGCTGTCCAGCCGAGCAAAGCTCGGCAGGAGTTGGCCGCACGCCCTACGCTGCCTTGTGCTGTTCTGCTTTCAAATCGCGGAGCAAGTTTTTAAGCCCCTCCGCATACGGGTCGTGGTTCTTCCAGTCGCTGAAATCGGGGATGTAGTATTCGCGAATCTCAACCGCCAAATCCTTCCCTTCGTCGGCGTCGAAAAGCTCGCAGTCCCGAATCGCCTCAAAGGAAACCAGGCGGACGGGAAACAGCACGCGCTTCTTCTCTGTGCGCTCCCGCTTGCGAGCTTTCCTGATTTCCGTCTTCACCCACTCGCTGTTCATGCTGTCGGGCGACAGGATCAGGAGCAGCCTCTCATACTTTCGTATCGCTTCGTCGATCTGCTCATGTATCTTCTTGCCGGCCTGTATATCGTGCGGCGCGAACCAGCAGCGGACGCCTTTGTTTTGCAAATCCGCATACAGGCGGTCGGCGAATGCCTGATCCTTTGTCGAATAGCTGATAAAGCAGGAATAGAACTCGAGGGCCTTCCCAGTGAGGGACCCCATGTATTCAATGAAGTTTTCGGGAACGCCTGCCCTACGTAAGAATTCCGGCGGAATTTTGCCTTTGGATTTGTAGATGGTGTTAATGCCTATCGTCGACGGCCCCTTATGCTGCACGGTCTCGAGGCCCTTCACGTCGCTTAGGTCGGTGTCTCCGAAAGAAGTATAGCCAATGGACGCGCCGGTAAAGTCTGCTCCGCTGAGGCTGGTGCGGCTGAGGTCAGCGCCGCGAAGGCACGCGTAGCTGAGGTCGGCGCCTTGTAACCGTGAGTCGCTGAGGTTCGCATCCCAGAAGTTAGGCAATATTTCCGGGTGGACCTTCCTCCATTCATTCCAGGCATTTATATCGCTCCTAATCAATCCCACTTGTTGACTAACTGTCATGACGCCAGCCTTCCCCGGTCGCCTATCATATCCCCCTTCGACAAGCTGCCGCTAGCGGACACTGGGGATGCTAGAATTTCTCAGGGCAAGGGAGGCCCGCACTTTGACCACACTCTTGCCCAGACCCCAAACACCCCACGAACAGCGGGGATAACCACAGGCCGGGTGCTAGGGAAGCTAGCTGACGACTGGTCCGCCAAAGGCCGGAAGTGATGTGGGATCGCGCTATGGCATAGACGGGCAGCAGAGGCCAGGTCGCCCTCCCCGCTCTAAACGGTAGTACCTTCGGGCAATGAATATGAACCTGATAGATGACGATCCGCTGTTGCAATTGTACGGAGACGGCAAGGACCTCTGGGCCGACGAGCACGCGGATGAGTACGTCCGTCGGATTCGCGAGGGTTGGGATGAGGCCGCCGAGCGTCACGAAAACCCTGCGCGGCCGTCTTCAGATACTCCCGATGGATCTCCGAAGTAGGGACTACCCTACCAACTGCTTCAGAATCTCTTTTCCCAACTTCTGGGTCTCGCCGAAAAACTTCTGATACTCGACGAACAGCCGATTCATCTCCAGCGATTTATCCGCTGACAGCCGCTTGCGCAGAATCATGTCGCGCACGTGGACCGGGTTGGGGAGGGTTGCGTCTTCCGTCAGTTCTTCCAGCGCCGTATTGGGATCGTAATGATACATGGGATTGACCTATTGTAGCGCCGGCGTCCCCGCCGGCTGTCGGGAGGGCATCTTGCCCTCTCCGGCGCGGGCGAGACGCCCCCGCGACAGCCGCCGGGACGGCGGCGCTACATCATTTCTGTGCCCCACAGGTCGTGCAGATGGACGATTCCTTCCAGTTTACCGTTTCCGTCTATCACCGCCAACGACGTGATCTTCTTTTCTTCCATCAGCGCCAACGCAGTAGCCGCGAACTCATTACCCGTGATCGTCCTCGGATTCCTGGTCATGCACTCGCCGGCCGCAAGGTCAAGCGCATCTTTGCCCCTGAGTTCCAGCAGCCGCCGCAAATCCCCGTCGCTGATCACGCCCACCAGCTTTTCGCCTTCGACCACCGCGGTCACGCCCAGCTTCTTGCGCGACATTTCATAGATCACGTCCGGCATCGTAGTGCGCGGTGTGACCCGAGGCACCGCGTCCCCAGCGTGCATTAGCGATTCAACTCGGGCCAGACGCTTGCCCAGCTTGCCTCCAGGATGCAGGTTGGCGAAATCGTCCTCCCTAAAGCCCCGTTTCTCAGCCAGTGCCATTGCGAGCGCATCCCCGAGCGCGAGCATGCTGGTCGTGGAAGCAGTCGGGGCAAGCCCCAGGGAACACGCCTCTTTCGTCACCGAGCAATCGAGCGCAACCTCGGACGCGCCAGCCAGCGTCGAAAGCTTAGCCAGTGTGGCGCGGGCGCCCCCGCTCGCGTCTTTCGAATAAACTTCATCGCAGGTCAAGCTGATCAGCGGCACCTGCAAACGCTTGAGCGTGGCCAGCAGACGCAGAATTTCCTCAGTCTCACCGCTCGCCGAGAGCGCCAACACCGCGTCGCCCCGCACCACCATCCCCAGGTCTCCATGGACAGCTTCTACTGGATGCATGAATAGCGCGGGCGTCCCAGTCGAATTCAGCGTGGCTGCGATCTTGCGCGCGATGATGCCACTCTTGCCCATACCTGTGACCACGACTCGCCCGGTGCAGCGGTAAATCAAGTCCACCGCGCGATCGAACGCGTCCGCCATGGGCCCAGCAATGCGATCGGCCAGCACGCGCAACGCCTCCGCCTCAATACGCACCACGTTTTCGCCCACATGTTTCATGGAGGAAAGAGGATGTTAGCACGCCACTCACTTCAGAAATGATCGTCCGCACGTTGACGGCGCTCTGCCTTACGGCCCAAGCCGGCGAGGCTCCGGGCTTGGATGGCCCGGTCCCACGGCCCTGCCTCCCAATTGTCTTTTCCCTTTTCGGCATGAATCCACGGAGGCAGGGTGATGAACAAATTGCGCGCCATGACAACGGCGTACGGTTCGTAAAGCGACAGCAAGTGCGCCAGTGTCTCCTCAGCCTTTGCCGCATCCCGAAAGCGCAAACCGTGCTCCTGTATTGCTTGCTCAAGTTTGTTCAGTTGTTCCACGCCAAGCCGGCCCGGGGCAAGAGGGTCATATTGCGCATTTACCAACTGCGCCAAGTCCACCATCGCGTGCCGGGCCACGGCAAACGTCAGCTTCGCTTGCTCGTCCCGGATGCCCTCGATGCCTGCCGCCACCAGAGCGCTGGCATCGAGCATCATGGTAAGCGCGCCCAGCCACGATTGATTATTGTGCTGGGAACGAAAGAAGCTGAGCGGCGGATAGGAAATATGGCTCTCCAGCAGTTCGGCCGACCAGCGTTCCCAGTCGCGAAAGATTTCATCCAGCTGCGGGCATTGCCCGAATCGCACCAAGAATTCCGCGGCGGTTGGCGGCGAACCTGCGCGCGCGTCCAACAAAGAGATCTCAATCTCGCGCCGGGAAAACGACGAATAAATTGTCGGCAAATATCCGATGACGGTGCCCAGAAAACCAAAGCCCATGCCGGCTTCCAGCACCGCCAGCGCACGGGCAAAGGTCGACGTCGGAATAATGTCGCCATAGCCCAGGGTGAAGAAAGTCGAGCCACTCAGGTAAATCACCCGGCCGAACGTGACGGGCTCGTTGCTTAACTGGACGTGTTCCCCCGCGCCGTACTGCAACAATGCAAAACCAAAGATCAAACCGCAGGCCCAAAGAGCGAGTAAGAAAAGTAGCGACAGCGGCCCGAAGTAGCCAAGAAAATTTTCGCGGCGGCCCGGGGACTTGATGAGACTCGTAATCTTGCGCCACGGAATCCAGGTGTTGCGATAGAACCATACCGTAATACGAAATTTCCGCCGCACCCGCCGTGGCAAGACCACGGTTTCAAACGCGTCCAACAGGACGGCGAGGATAACCACGATGCCGGCAATAGTGGCGAAGATCAGCATGCGAAAGTTAGCGGTGGCGAAAATGGTAGCAGATTCAGGGGCGGCCTATGATCAACTCTGCATTGGTCACGCGGCGAATCGTACCCAGCGCTTCCGTGGCTAAACTGGTTCGTCCCTGTGGGACTTGATTCCATCAAACTAGGGAATGGAACCGGCGGTCTGAAGTGCCCCATGCACCGCCAGCAATTCCTTGAGCACCCCACGCAACTTTGTGGACTCCAGCGCGTTTGCACCGTCGGACTTGGCTTCTTTGGGATTGTCGTGGACTTCCAGGAACACGCCATCCACTCCCGCCCCTACGGCTGCGCGCGCCAGTACGGGAATGAATTCGGGTTGCCCGCCGCTGGATGCCGCCCCATTTTCATCTCCATGAGAGGCAGAGGGCAACTGCACCGAATGAGTCGCGTCAAAAACCACGGGCGCGAACTTGCGCATGATGGCAAGCGATCGCATGTCCACAACCAGATTGTTATAGCCGAAGCTGGATCCACGTTCGGTGAGAAATATCCGATCGTTGCCCGCGGTGCGGCATTTCTCCACCGCATACTTCATGTCCCAGGGCGAGACGAATTGGCCTTTCTTAATATTCACTGCCCGCTCGCTCATGGCCGCAGCGATGATCAAATCTGTCTGGCGGCAGAGGAACGCTGGAATCTGCAGCACGTCCGCGACTTCCGCGACTTTGGCGACGTCCGCCGTTTCGTGCACGTCGGTCAACACCGGGACGTGCACTTCATCTTTGACCTTCTTGAGAATACGCAGGCCTTCGACCAGCCCCGGCCCGCGAAAGCTGCGCATCGAAGTACGGTTCGCCTTATCGTAGGAAGCCTTATAGATGAACGGAAGGTTGAGTGCTCGGGTGACGCCCTTGATAACTTCCGCCATGAACAAGGCGTGCTTCTCGCTCTCGATGACGCAGGGCCCCGCAATGAGGAACAAATTGCCGGAACCGATGCGGACGCCCTCGACTTGGAAAGAAATGCTCATAGGCTCAGGAGAAGCGACGGATCACAAAGGTTTTCCTTTGTGTACCTTCGTGTCCTTAGTGGTTAGTGGCTTGTCTTAGCGGCTTCCCACCTTTTGTGGCCGATGGAACAATTCCACCTCGGCGGCCACTTTCTCGGCTCGCCGCTTCAATCCATGCTCATAAGCCGCCCCCACGAAAGTCTTGAACAAAGGATGCGGCTCCAGCGGCTTCGACTTGAATTCAGGGTGGAACTGGCAGCCGATGAAATGGGGATGGTCGGGAAGCTCAATGATCTCCACATAAGTTCCATCCGGCGTCGAGCCGGAAATTCGCAGTCCTCCGGCTGTCAGCGTCTCCTCATACTCGCGGTTGAATTCGTAACGATGCCGGTGGCGCTCGCTGATCTCAAGCTGGCCGTAGATTTTGTGCGCCAAAGTTCCAGGCTCAATCTTGCAGGTCCATGCCCCCAGCCGCATAGTGCCACCAAGTTCCTCCACCCCGCGCAGTTCGCGCAACTTGTAAATCACCCGATGTGGAGTCGCCGGATCGAACTCGCTCGAATTCGCATCTGCCAGGCCGCACACGTTGCGCGCGAACTCGATGCACGCCGTCTGCATCCCCAAACAAATTCCGAAGTAAGGAACCTTCTGTTCCCGCGCATAGCGAATCGCAACCAGCATGCCCTCGATGCCGCGTTTGCCAAAGCCTCCGGGCACCAGAATCCCGTCATATTCCGCAAGCTGCTCTTCGCTGGCTTGATCCCCGGCTTCGAGCCCCTCCGCCTCAATCCAATTCAAATTCAGTTTCAAATTGTGAGCCAGCGCCCCATGCACCAGCGCCTCCTTCAGCGACTTGTAACTATCCTCGTATTCGACATATTTGCCGACGATGCCGATTGTGACTTCGGCCTTCGGGTTGTAGACGCGGTGGACAAGCTCTTCCCAATTTTTCAAATCTCGTTCTTTGGCTTCGATGTGCAAATACCGCAGCACCAGCGTGTCCACACCTTCGTGCGAAAACACCACCGGCACTTCGTAGATGGAGGCAACATCCTTGGCGGTGATGACGGCCTCTTCCTCCACGTTGCAGAACAGCGCAATCTTCGACTTGATTTCCTTGGAGAGAAATCGGTCGGTGCGGCAGAGTAGGATGTCGGGCTGAATTCCAATGCTCAACAGCTCTTTCACCGAGTGCTGCGTCGGCTTGGTCTTAAGCTCCTGGGCAGCTGCGATGAACGGCACTAGCGTGACGTGCATAAACAAAGTCCGCTCGCGGCCCAGTTCCTGACGCATCTGGCGGATGGCTTCCATGAAGGGCAGCGACTCGATGTCGCCCACCGTGCCGCCAATCTCGACGATCGCGATATCCACATCCTGCGCGACCTTCTTCATCGCCGCCTTAATTTCATTGGTCACGTGGGGAATAACCTGCACGGTTTTGCCGAGATAATCGCCGCGCCGTTCCTTGGCAATGATCTGCTCGTAAATGCGTCCGGTAGTCCAATTGTTATCGCGAGAAAGTTTGGCGTGGGTGAAGCGTTCGTAGTGGCCGAGGTCGAGATCGGTTTCGGCGCCGTCGTCGGTAACAAAAACCTCGCCGTGCTGGAAGGGCGACATTGTGCCTGGGTCCACGTTGAGGTAAGGATCGAACTTCATCAGGTTGACTTTCAGCCCACGGCTCTCCAGCAGGCAGCCAATCGAGGCCGCCGCCAGCCCTTTCCCGAGCGAAGACACCACTCCCCCGGTCACAAAGATGTACTTTGCCGACATCGCTTCCTCACCTTAAATTGTCTTTGAAATTTTGTGCAGGATGGGTGCACGAGTAATTATGCCAGAAACGGACGAGCGTGGCTAGGTGGATTTCTTGAGGCCTGGGCGGCTCTGCCAGATCACAATATAAGCGGATCTACATAAGCGCATTTTCCGAAGAGCTCGATCAACACGCGCTTGAATTCATCGTCATGTTTTCTGATGCCGGTTGCGTGGATCATCTCATGAAGCAGCGCGACCTTCGCCTCCGCTGGAAACTCTTGGAATTTTTCATTGATCCGTATCCCCATCTTTACCCCGAGTCTAGCGGCGTCCTTCTCCAAGTAGCAGAGTCCCGATGCGTCAAAAGGGAGTTTGATGAACCGGCAAGTAAAGTTTTCAGACAGCTCCGGCACTGAATCCCCGAAATACTTGTGCTTAAACCCAAGGTAGAGTAAAGGAAGGTCCACTGCTTGGGGCACTCGCCCGGCCATTTCCTGAGTGATCGCATGATACATGTCCCAGTAGGTTTCCTCGTCTTCGCTGAGGTCAAACCCACACTGGGTCGCCTCCTCCTTCAGCTCCTGCTCAACATGCTTGAGGGCAGCAAGGCATTCTCTAGCGAACCCCTCGTCTCGAGGATTTGGATTAACTATTACCGCATACGTTCCAACTATGCCCTCTTGTTCTCTGATTGCTTCGAGAAGTGCGCGGCGGCGGCAGCCAAACTCCCGAGATTGATCCTTGAACCAAGCGATCCTAGTTTCAATGAAATCCGTCATCATCGTCCTCCTAGCGCTCGTCAGCAATCATATCCCGCCGGACACCGCAGGTTCGCACCGGTTCTTGATGCTAACCCGGGTCCAGATACACCGGCCCGACACCACGCCCAAGATGTCCACGGATAAGAGCCATGCGGACAAATCAGGTTAGAATGGTGCGCAGCATGGATTTTACTTGGGCGCTTGCGCTTGTACCGTTTCTTTCGGCTGGGGCCGGCGCGTACTTCGGCGGATATCTCAAGAAAAAGGGCGAGAATCTCGCCGGGTGGCCCGCTCCTTGCTGTTTTTTGGCAAGGAGCGGGTGCCTGCTGGACGGCGCTGCCTGCGTCTAGGTACCACTCTCTGCGCAAACCGCTGTTTCACGCTTTGCATCGCCGTCGACGGTGTTCCCACCTGCGGCTCGCTCATGAGCAAGTGAAAGTGCTCCGGCATGACGACGTATCCCAGCACAACAAAGCGGTGCTCCTTGCGCACTTCTTCGAGAATGTTCAAGAACAAATCACGCCGCTCGTCGGTATGGAGCCAAGGCTTTCTCTGACAGCAACTGCAGGTGATGAAGTGCAGATCTCCGCTGCCGTAGTAACGCCTCAGACCCTTGGGCATAAAGAGGTTAAACCCGGTTCGTCCGGAAAGATGTGACGGTCAACCGCTCCCGCCCCTTGCAAAAAGCGCAAGGAGCGGGGCACCCGGCGTTTAACGCACTGAGGACGATGCTCTCCGGGCGGCGGCTTCGGCGAGAATATCGCAACGTTCATTCTCGCTTGTGCCCGCGTGACCTTTAACCCAAATCCACTCGACATCATGACGTGCGCGGGCTACGTCGAGGCGCTGCCAGAGGTCCGCATTGATCACGGAGCACGTCTTATTCTCACCGTTGGCTTTCCAGCCCTTGCGCGTCCAATTGCGCCGCTTCCATTCATGGATCCACTTGGTGATTCCGTCTATCACATATCTGCTGTCTGAGTGCAGCTCTACGTTGCATGCTTCCTTCAGGCTTTCCAATGCGGAGATCGCAGCCATAAGCTCCATCCGGTTGTTGGTCGTGGCGGCGTCCGTGCCCTCGATCTCGCGACGATGCTCACCATAGATCAGCACTGCCGCCCAGCCACCCGGACCAGGATTACCAACGCAGGCACCATCCGTGTAGACAGATACGGTTTTGGCGCCGACCAACTTGTTGGGAACCGCATGGATCTGACCGGCCCCATTGAAAAGAGCAGGAACCTCGTCAGCGATATTCGGAGCACAGTCATGACTGACCCGCAGAGGGCGAAGTCCACAGTCGGCCGTCAACCTCCTGAGCCAGCCCTTCGGCGGAGGCCACGGAACTCCCCAAGATGCCAGTTGTTTGCTGGTCAGCCCTTTGGCTGGGAGTTTCCCTTCCGGCGTCATCTTCGCGGCTAGCTCCGCTCGGATCTCCTCTCGTGATAGGACCGTCATAAACTCAAGATACCACGGGAGTTGGCAGGGTGCCCCGCTCCTTGCGTTTTGGCAAGGGGCGGGTGCGTGCGTCAGGCCGAATCCCTCATCCTCATTTGTAGAACGTCACAATCATTGATCCGCACTAGACCAACCTCGCCGAAGGCATAGCTTCGAAAGCTGCTCCAGCGCCACTGCTCCGGTTCGTCGACCAATCCCCGCGTTACCGGATTCCGGTGCACGTAGCGCAACTTCTCGATCCGCTTATCCTCAGTCCAGACATTGAAATCGTAGAAGCGCGGTTGCCAGATGGGCATTGGCGTTGGGTGCCCCGCTCCTTGCGTCTTGTGCAAGGGGCGGGTGCCCGCTGGACGGCGCTGCCTGCGCCTCGGCACAACTCTCTGAGCGAACCGCTGCTTAACACTCTGCATCGCAGTCGACGGTGTCCCCACCTGAGGCTCGCTCATAAGCAAGTGAAAGTGCTCCGGCATGACGACATATCCCAACACGACAAAACGATGCTCTTTGCGCACTTCCTCAAGAATGTTCAGAAACAGATCACGCCGCTCACCGGTGTCGAGCCAAGGCTTTCTTTGATAACAACTGCAGGTGATGAAGTGCAGATCTCCGCTGCCGTAGTAACGCCTCAGACCCTTGGGCATGAAGGGAGGTTAAACCCCGTTCGTCCGGAAAGATGTGACGGTCAACCGCTCCCGCCCCTTGCAAAAACCGCAAGGAGCGGGGCACCCGGCTATCGACGTCGGCCGAACTTCGCCTTCCGAGTTCGACCGGCACTCTGCCTTGCGGTTCGCATTCGCTCCAAAACAAAACCCCGCCCAAGCGAAGCTTGAGCGGGGCACCCTGAAGAGTAGTTTGGAGGTTTGGGTTGGGCCAGCCCCCTTGCCTAATACTGGATTTCTTCGCTGTCACGGGCGTAGGCTCTACGCATGGCCGAAGTTCTGCTGCACTGGCATCCTCCAGTCGGTGTGTTTATCGGTATCCTCGGTTTCTTGGGGATCGTTGTTCCGCTCGTCAGAGATTTAGCGAAGATGGGCAAGTGGGAGAAAGCAGGATGGACGGCCATCATGTTTGCTCTCATGGGTCTCGAACTGTTGTCGATCCACATAGATCGCAAAGATCATGAAGCGGAGCAAGCCGCAGCCAGAGCTGAACTGCTCACAAACTTCCAACATATTGCGGACGGGATCAAAAACGAAATAGACAACAGCCGATCAGAGTTTGACGCGACGATGAAACGCAGTGACTCCATCCTCGGCGGTGTGGGTGAAACCATCAAGATCGCCAATGGCGGAGACAGTTTTGCATTCATTGAAATGACGCCCGTCGCCGCGGGCTTCGACATATACATCATTCAAGACGGTACTCATCACTTGCTTGACGTAGTGGGTAGAATCAGCGATTTAGACCATCCCGTCTTTGATCCAAGCGGCGAAACCATACTCGATACGATGCCAATCCTCTATCGAGGCACGGGCAGGAAGGTGGGGACTCTATCTGTCCCTGCGAACACCGACTACAAACGTTTCAACGTCTTCCTTCATGCCCGGAACGGTGTGTTCGACGAGCTATACCGCATCAAACGGGTCAATGGTGGATGGACGAATGCACTGATGGTACAAGTTGCCTACTACAATATGAAAGGCCGGATCGCCTGCGAGATAGTCAACAAAGATTTCCCGGTCGAACTGTTGAAGAAAGACTCGGATTGGGCTGCTTACGAAAAGCTGCCGAAGTTCAGAATCAAGGGCGACACAGCATGTCCGAAGTGAAGTCCCCGTGGACAAGAAAGTAGCATAGTGCCCCAGGTTCGCGTCGGTTTCGACGCTGACCTGGGTCAACACACACCGACGAGACTCCCAAGTTACCGCCTAAAAAACCAGGCCGGAACCCTTCGGCTTCGCTCAGGGCAGGCTCTGGGCCACTGGACCGTTGACAGCATAGACTCGCCCTCCTGCACTGACAGGCATGGAAGTCCATTTCACTCCCGAGCAGGAAGCGCAGGTATCCTGAATCGCCAGTCATGCCGGTATGGATACCGAGCGGCTGGTGAAGGATGCCGCCTTGCGCCTGCTGGAACAGGACGCTGGTTTTCGTGCCGCTGGAAAACACAAGGTCCCTCCACTTCGCTTCGCTCCGGTCGGGATGACAGAGTTATTGCTTCGCTCCGGTCGGGATGACAAAGTTATTGCTTCGCTTTGGTTGGGATGACAGAGTTATTGCGGGAAAGCATCGCGCAGGCCGACCGGAAGGAATTCATCGAAGAGGAAGAGATGGATGCGCGCATCGAGCGGATGGTTAGCTTCTGATGCGTATCCGGCCAAGGGCCCCACTCTAGTCGCAAAGAACGCGACTAGAATGGGCCACCCGCCAGCCCCCGGGCCCTCGGTAGTTTAATTTTTTCCGTTTTTCGTTGACTTGGCGCGTTGCTCTTTCTTGGCCGTTGGACTAGCGCTAGTACCTGACGATGGGGAGCCGGACTCAGCCGGAGTAGGCGCCGAACCGGTTGATGTAGGAGCGCCCGTCGGGCTAGGACCGGCGGTCGCTTTCCCGCCAGGAGACTTCGCAGGGCAATCCTCCTTTGTGAGACAGAATGTAATTAGGTACTGAGAAGATCTCGCCCGATTTTGGTTGCTGGTCGCCGTCAGGGCCAAATTCTTGGAGTCAGGGCAACTCTTGTTCCACGCTTCGAGCACTGTTTGTGATGGTGCGCTCAGCTTGCCGGTGTTAGGGTCGAAAGCACTTATGATCTGCTTTTCGAACTTAGCCTTGTCAAAGTTGGTATTCGTGCTCGGAAGCCAGCATGGTGTCTCGAAACGGAAATCCCAACTCACAGTAATGTCCTCGGACGAATTCGCGGCCGCGGAGAACTGGATCACGGAATCAGGCCAGATCCCCAGGTGTTTCGGCTCGATTACTGGAACCTCCTTTTGGGGTGAATAGGTGATCCTGACATCTCCTGATTCCCCGGCGCGCACGGTGTAAAAGGCCGAAAGCGATACTGTGAATCCAACCAACCATAGGACTATGGGCACAAAATAGGCGGCCGTCATAATGGGCGGCTTACCGCCTTCTTTCGGATTATCAACCAGGTCATCCCAGAGGCTGAGAAGCTTCGTGCCCGCGACTCCTGACAAGACTCCGGCAGCGATGTTGCGGACTTGGTCTAACGGATTGGATTCGGCATTAGGAGTCAACCACGCTCCCACTAGGTAACCCATCCCCGCTCCGAATGCACCTGTTCCGAAAAAGACAAGAAACCTCATTTCCGAATCTGCCGCACCGAGCATGAAAATCAAGCCTAGCGTTAACGTAAGGCCTCCCCAAATGGCGCTCGCTCTGGCAGACGAAGAAAAAGGGCTGAGGACGCCTAAGGCAAGACAGGACCCGCATAGGACGATCAACAGAACTAGCACAACGGCGTACGTATGCTTCCAATTCCAATTAAAATTCATGGTCGCATGTCCTCCTACTATAAGGATGTGCTTTGACACCACGTATACTCCCGAGCGGTTTTGGTAGCAATGGCGGACGTGCGGAGTATCACAACCATCTGTGAGGTCGATAGGCCCTGGAGGATTAAGGTGAGCGCGGGGGGCTGGCCCGGTGCCCCAGGTTCGCGTCGGGTTTTGAGGCTAACTTGGGTCAACACACACCGACGCGACCCCAGGCTACCGCCCAAAAAACGGTGCTGAACCCTTCGGCTTCGCTCAGGGCAGGCTCTGGGCCACCGGACCGTTGACTGCATAGACTCGCCCTCCTACTCTCACAGGCATCGAAGTCCATTTCACCCCCGAGCAGGAAGCGCAGTTATCCCAAGTCGCCAGTCATGCCGGCACGGATACCGAGCGGCTGGTGAAGGATGCGGCCTTGCGCCTGCTTGAACGGGACGCTCATTTTCGCGCCACTGCGAAAACACAAGGTCCCTCCACTCCGCTTCGCTCCGGTCGGGATGACAGAGTTATTGCGGGAAGGCATCGCGCAGGCCGACCGGGAGGAATTCATCGAAGAGGAAGAGATGGATGCGCGCATCGAGCGGATGCTTAACTCCTGATGCGTATCCGGTGGGGGCCGGCCCGACCTAAAACTCTAAACTACCCTTCAGGTTCCGCGCTCTGGAAGGCAAAGCAAAAGCCCCGGACTCATCCGGGGCCATGAATCGGCACTGAAGCGCCGCCTGCGAAGCAATATAAGAATAACTCTGACGAGGCTTGATAGCAAGGAAATTGACTTGGCCGAGCGCACGGAGGGCGAGGGACTCGAACCCTAGTGGCTGAAAGCCACTCGACCGCTTCGCAGGCGGCGTCCAGTACCCACTGGAAACACCCTCCAAACGCTGCCTGCGAAATGATCCTACGGGACCGGGCGGATAAACGATTGTGACGAGTGAACATGAATGCGCCAGAGTTCCGTGTTGGGAATAGGGGCTGTTAGGGTTGGGCAAGTTCGCCCAGCGAGTTCAGTAAACACAAGGTCCCTCGACTACGCTCGGGATGGCAAGTTTCCTCGGGATGACAAGTTTCCGCTCGGGATGAATGGATGCGCGCATCGAGCGGATGTTTCACTCCTGATGCGTATCCGGTGGACGGCAATAGGGAAGCGAGCCAGACGCGCGATTATTGCGTCGCAAAGAACGCTTGCTCGGGATGACAATCAAATTGAGCCAAAACCCCGCCCAAGCGAAGAAGCTTGAGCGGGGCACCCTGAAGAGTAGTTTAGAAGTTTAAGTTGGGCCAGCCCGGTGAAACCATTCCAAATATAAGTCTCCAAAGACTGGTGGAAATGCAACATCAAAAATGCTATGCTATAAGTGAAGATCAAGTAAGGCGTGGCCTCACCGCCGCGCCTTTTCTATTTAGCGACACATATTTAGCGACTCAGGGGACAGCGTGAAAACTTCCGGCATGGATATCCGCAACGACAAAAAGCGAGGCCACTGGGCCGAGCTTCGTTTCATGGCCAAAGCCGCCGAACTCGGCTTCCAATTAAACAAGCCGTTAGGCGACACCGCCCAATACGACGTAGTTATCGATCTCGGCGGACGGTTCGTTAGCGTCCAGGTGAAATCCACTTTCTTCCAAGCTAGCAACCTGAAGCCCGGCAACTTCGTCGCCAGCCTGGTCCACGTCAGCGGCCCCAACCACCGCTACCAGCAATCCGACTTCGATTACCTCGCCGTCTACTGCATTCCTAAAGATGTCTGGTACATCATCCCGGCGGCGGTCGCCTTGCGCAAACAGTCCATCTGCGTCTGCCCCGGCGACAAACAAAACCAGTGGGAGCACTACCGAGAAGCCTGGTATCTGCTGCACGACCGCGCCCCTGCGCCACTGCTGAAGCGCGGCTGCGTCGACCTCTACGGCATCATCGAAGACTACGTTCCCCCACCCAGAGTGAGGAGGCAAGAATCAAGAATGCGCCACAATCGCTCTTTCCTAGCCAACGGTACCTCTAAACGATTGTCATGCCGAACCAAGTGAGGGTCTGCATTTGTGGCGGGTGGCGGGTCAAGGGTCCCACGCTAGTCGCAAAGAACGCGACTAGAATGGGCCACCCGCGATTGTCATCGCGAACCAGGTGAGGGATCTTGGGCGTCGGCACCCGCCCCTTGCAAAAAAAACGCAAGGAGCGGGGCACCCGCCACCCGCACCTAGCATTCGCTCCAGCCTCTTATGGCTGGGCTGCCTTAAACACATGGTTGGCCAACTTGAGCGTCACGTACGCGGAAGCCTTCGATGCGAGTCCAAAGACAAACGGATCGTTGTTCGAAAGATTGTCACACCAACGGTTAGGATAGTCGACGCATCCACCATCGTTACCTGGTACTGTGCCCTCGTAATTTCCGAGGAACCCACCCCATATCGCGACTTCCGATTGCTCCTTGCAGCAATCCTGCCGGGTCAGAATGCCGCTGTCCGGGATGCCGATCAGGGCGAACGAGTTCGAGTCGGTTCCGCTATTCCCAAAGCTGGCGGATTGCGACACAACTCCGATGGAGTTGAAAAAGTCCTTGAAAAATTGATTGCCGACTTTTGACTGGGGGACCACATTTTTGGGGAACTGGCTGACATTGTATGCAAACGCGGGATCGGCAATCCACATATCGAAGTTCAGGGTGGCGGTGACGTCCATATCAATGTCGAAGGCGATTCGCTTTCGTTCCGCGCTGCTCAAGTTCGTGGTGTAATAGGCGGAGCCGAACAACCCGATTTCCTCGCCACCGAACCAGATGTAGCGAAGTTGATTGCGGGTCGAAGTTTTAGCCATGTTCAAGGCAATCTCAAGAATGGTTGTCGATCCGGATGCGTTATCCAGCATGCCCGCGCCATAGATAGAGTCAAGATGCGCATCCACCACAACGACGTGGTTTTTATCTCCGAAAGGCGACTCGGCGATAACGTTGTAGTCCACGCCCGACCTGGGCCGCATGCGAATGTCGAGATGCACGGTCGGCGGGTTGACGGTGGTGTATCGGCGAAGCAACTCCGAGCCCACCGCGTAAGAAACACTAACGACCGGAATCGTCGCCGGACGGGTGAGCCGCGCTGGGAACGGACTAGCGTTGCCAGGCCCATAGAGAATGACGGCTGCTGCCCCTGCCTTTTCAGCGTTCGCCACCTGCGCATCGTAGGCGCATGTCCCGCGCTCAAGCAGAGCAATATGTCCAGGCACGAATCTTGCAAGATCACCGAGGAAACAGCCCTCGCCTGAGCCGCCGGCCGGCTCTATCGATGCTGTGAGTGTGCCACCGCCGGAACGCTGAGCGACAAGCCAGTCGCGAGTGAGAGCATAACTCTGGTCGGGCGCACCGAACTGCGGCACTCCAGCGACCTCGGAAGCGTTGTATTGATATTGCTGGATGGTCACGTGATAGCCTGCTTGCCGCATCAGCGCGGCAACGTAGTCCACCGACGCTTTGTAACCAGCAGTGCCGGTATCGCGGTTGCCGTGACCATCCGATCCCTTATGTTCGTTGGCGATCTTCTGAAAGTGGGCGAGATGATTCCAGAGCGACGACGGTTGAATGCACTCCAGAAGTTTTTCTGGCGTGTCGTTCACTCGGGTGTGGCAAACCTGTTCGGAGGGCACCGCCTCGGTCGTGCTGGAACTAGACGGTGCTTGCGCGCTAGCGATCAATCCCTGGTGCGCTTGGGCGAGAAGAGACGACTGCAGAACAGATACGGCTACAACGATGCAAGCGATCGACAAACCTACGCATTTCAGCCTGGAGGATACTAACTCGAACATCGGAACACCCCTTTCTAGCCCTGCTAGCTTACACCACCTGAGTAGCCCGTATTGTTGAAAGCTGGGTGAGCGTGCCCCTTGACAAAGCCTACGCTCTCATCGAGGGGCACTCTGTTAGTCTAAGCAAACCCCATGATCGTCTCACGCCAAAGCCCGGAAGCCTACGACGCTCGCCTGCGCCAATCTATCTATCGACACTTCATCCGGGAGGGTCGAGCGCCTGCGGTGGCGGAGATGGCAGCAGCGCTTTCTTCCCCGATGCGCAAAGTCAGG
>Ga0310038_10001465_pt1 | contig 17916 bp, 17 predicted proteins | sample Sb_taG_6_FD_200461 | JGI IMG/M metagenome (GOLD analysis project Ga0310038, IMG submission 200461) | Peat soil microbial communities from Weissenstadt, Germany - Sb_50d_4_PS metaG (v2) (version 2) | ecosystem: Environmental > Terrestrial > Soil > Wetlands > Peat | place: Germany: Weissenstadt... | reverse complement strand
AACAAGAAGCTCGAAGCGCGGCTGTCGGCGTCGAAGCAGGAGATCGAGCAACTGCAGGAAAACCTCCAGGCGGTGCGCACCGAAAGCCTGACCGATCCGCTCACAACGCTGTCCAACCGCAAATTCTTCGACCAGGCGCTGGCCAAAGCCATGGCGGAAGCCAAAGAAAGCAACCAGCCGCTGTCGCTGTTGATGGCCGACATCGATCATTTCAAGAGCTTCAACGACAAATTCGGCCACCTCACCGGCGACCAGGTGCTGCGCCTGGTGGCGCTGTCGGTGAAGCAGAACGTCAAAGGCCAGGACGTCGCCGCGCGCTACGGCGGCGAGGAATTCGTCGTCGCGCTGCCGAACACCGCGCTGCAATCGGCGATCACGGTGGCCGACCATGTCCGCCGCGCCGTCATGACCAAGGAATTGATGAAACGCTCGAGCGGCGAGCGGCTCGGCCGGGTGACGATCTCGATCGGCGCCGCGGTTTTGCGCCCGCACGATACCGCGCAGTCCTTGATCGAACGCGCCGACATGTGCCTCTACGCCGCCAAGCGCAACGGCCGCAACCGCGTGATCTGCGAGGCCGATCCCGAGGCGCGCCCGTCGGCGTCGACGGCGCGGGTGGCGTAAGCCGTTCGCAAAGCGCGCGCAAGACTGTCGCTTCTGAGCCAAAGGGACATTTCTTTCACTCAGTCGAACTTGTAGTTGCCAACAATGCGAATCGTTTGCGTTGTGAGATCGTGGTTCTCGAAGGCGGGAAATGAGTTTGAAGTTGGAGGGTTGTTAATAGCTGTTATACCCATACTCGAGAAATCCTTAGTGCCATAGTTGGCATAAAGATATTCGACGCCAACCGAGAAGCCATTTCCCAGAGCATACTGCACGCCGCCGCCCACTACCGCGCCAACGAGTTCCCTATTTGCACCCCACGTGTCTTGATTAAGAGAATTGCCTGGCCTCACCAGGGTGGATGTATTTGCCAAACTCAAGTGAGTGAAGCCTACTCCGCCCGACAGGTAGGGAAGAAGACGACCATCGCCAAACGTGTAGCCCACCCTGGTCAGAGCTTGAGCTGTCCAGTCCTGCTTGGCATTGCAAGAAAAGCTGTTGGTTTGGGCTAGGAGCGGGCCCGAAATATTGACATTTTGGAAGCAAGCAAAGGGTGCCGGCGGCGTGAATACAGCAGGACCGCCATTGGTACTAAAGGCGCCATTACTCAGATTTCGCGCATTGCCCCACGATCCGGAAACCTCGACACCGAGCACGACGCGCCGAAATTGTTGATTGTAGCCAAGCTGAGCGCCACCCAACCAACCTTGCATTTTTTGATCGGTCGGACCCGCGATCACAGTTCCAAAAAGGTTAGGAATGGTCGTGGAACCCTGTGTTTCGGCGTGTTCCCAGCCGACATGGGCCCCCACATAAAGGCCTGTCCAGTCGTAGCTTGCGGGGCTGGAGACTTTGATTGGCATGTCGGCCGCCAATGCGGGACCTGCGATCAGGGTTACAAGCGCGGCGATTCCGAACAAAAATCTGTTCATGACAACCCCCATGCGTTTTTTTCAAGCCATCATATCAAGCAGGATCGTCATTGACTGTTGCTGGCGGACCACAGCGACCGAAAATGCAACGCATGCGTCTGTTGATTGCCCATGGCGCTTGCGAAGCAGAAAAATGTGGATTGCCGCAACCTTATGCCCGGCGTAGAACGCCGCAAAATGCCTCCCCAACGCCCTATCCTCATTGCCGGCGGCGGCCCGGTCGGCGTCATCGCGGCGCTGGCGCTGGCGCGCCAGGGTTTTGCGGTCGAGGTCTTCGAGGCCGAGCAACGGGTCAACGACAATCCGCGCGCCGCGACCACGCACGCGGCGACGCTTGAAATCCTCGACGGCCTGGGCCTCGTCGACGACGTCATCGCGCGCGGTCTGATCGAGCCCAAATTCCGGGTCTGGGATCGCGCCGCCCGCGAAGTGATCGCCGAGTTCGATTTCGGCGTCTTGAAGGACGACACGCGCTACCCCTTCGTCGTGCAGTGCGAGCAGCACAAGCTCGCCACCCTGGCGATCGAGCGCCTGGGCCGGCTGGCTCATGCCTCGGTGGCGTTCTCGTCGCGCGTCGTGGATTTCGCACAATTCGACGACCGGGTCGAAGCCGAGGTCGAGACGCTGTCCGGCAGCCGCCGCGTCACGGGCAGCTATCTGATCGGCTGCGACGGCGGCCGCTCGACGGTGCGCAAGACGCTCGGCGTCGACTTCGAAGGTTTTACGCATCCGGAGCGGTTTCTGATCCTGACCACGCCGTTTTCGTTCGACACCCTCTATGCCCAGTGCTCGCGCAATTACTTCTCCGATGCGGAGGAATGGTGCGCGCTGTTCAAAGTCACCGGCGACGACGGCAAGGGGTTATGGCGCCTGCTGTTCCCGACGCGCCCGGGCGAGACGGAGGAAGAGGCTTTCGACGAGCGCGCGGTGCAGCAGCGGCTGCAGAATTTCTTCCCGAAAGCGGGCGACTATCCGGTTTTTCACCGCAACATCTACAATGTCCACCAGCGGGTGGCGGCGACCTTCCGCAAGGGACGCGTCTTCCTTGCCGGGGACTCCGCGCACGTCAATAATCCGCTGGGCGGGCTCGGCTTGAATTTCGGCATTCACGACGCCGTCGAACTTGCCGGATTGCTCGGCCGGGTCATGCGCGGCGAGGCGCCCGCCGATAGTCTCGACAGCTACGATCGGCGGCGCCGGCCGTTGAATGTCGAATATGTCCAACAGCAGACCATCGCCAACAAGAAGCGGCTCGAGGAAAAGGACCCGGCGGCGCGGGCCCGCAGCAATGCGGCATTGCGGGCGACGGCGGCCGATCCGGCGGCGCACCGCGCCTATCTGCTGCGCGCCTCGTTGATCGAAAGTGTGCGAAAGCCGCGGCCGGGGTGATTACTGCGCGTGCGGTTGCGCGGTGTCTACTGCCGGCTCGATCTGCACCGATTCGCCGCAGCCGCAGGCCGCGGTCTGGTTCGGATTGTTGAAGACGAATTGCGCCGACAATTTATCGATCTTGTAATCCATCTCGGTGCCGAGCAGGAACAGCACCGCCTTGGGGTCGACCAGGATGCGCACGCCCTTGTCCTCGATCACCTCGTCGAGCGGATTGACGCTTTCGGCATATTCCATGAAGTAGCTCATGCCGGCACAGCCGCCGTTCTTGACGCCGACGCGCACCGCCGCGATCGGGCGATCGGCTTTCGCCATCACCGCCTTGATGCGCTCGGCTGCGGCGTCGGTGAGCCGCATCACTTGAGGTCTCGGCCGGGCAGTCGCCATCGTTTTCACTCCTCGCGTGCCGTCTCAACGCACGCCCGTTACGACCTGGAATAACTGAAAAATACTAACGTCCTACCTCGCTTCATGTAGTGCCGCCGCGCCACCGGCGCAACTCACCACATATTGAGCTCCGTGCGCGCCTCGTCCGACATGCGGCTGGGGTCCCACGGCGGATCCCAGACGATGTTGACCTTGGCCTCGCGCACGCCGGGCACGCCCGCGACTGCGTTCTCCACCTGCTGCGGCAGTTCGGCGGCCGACGGACAGTTCGGCGTGGTCAGCGTCATGTCGATTTTGACCACGCGGTCGTCGTCGATATCGACCTTATAGATCAGGCCTAGCTCGTAGATATCCGAGGGGATTTCGGGGTCATAGACGGTCTTGATCGCGCCGACGATGTCGTCGGTCAGGCGCGCCATCTCGTCCGCCGGGATTGCGGACGATCGCTCCCCGGCATCTGCGGCAGCAGCGTTGCCGGTATCGGTTTTAGGTTCATCGGTCATGTGAAGACATCCTTCACGTGAAAAACTCCTGCGCTTTCACCAGCGCCTGTGCAAGGCAGTCGATCTCGTCGCGCGTATTGTACATGGCAAAGGACGCGCGGCAGGTGGCGGACACGCCGAACCGCGCCAAAAGCGGCATGACGCAATGGGTGCCGGCGCGCACCGCGACGCCGGAGCGGTCGATGATGGTCGCCACGTCGTGCGGATGGGCGCCTTTCAGCTCGAAGGAGACGATCGGGCCCTTGTTCTTGGTGGTGCCGATGATGCGCAGCGAATTGATCTCGCGCAGCCGGTCGTGGGCATAGCGCATTAGGCCCGCCTCGTGCTCGCGGATGCGCGCCTTGCCAATGGATGCGACGTAATCGATCGCGGCGCCGAGCCCGATCGCCTGCACGATCGGCGGCGTGCCGGCCTCGAATTTGTGCGGCGGCTCGCCGTAAGTGACGCGGTCCTCGAATACTTCGCGGATCATCTCGCCGCCGCCGTTGAATGGCGGCATGGCGTCGAGGTGCTGGTATTTGCCGTAGAGCACGCCGATCCCGGTCGGACCGTAAAGCTTGTGCCCGGTAAAGGCATAGAAATCGCAGTCGATGTCCTGGACGTCGACGTCGAGATGCACCGCTCCCTGAGCGCCGTCGAACAGCACCGGAATGCCGCGGGCGTGCGCGATCCGCACCACCTCTTTCACCGGGACCAAGGTGCCGAGCATGTTCGACATATGGGTGATGGCGACCAGTTTTGTTCGCGGCGTCAAAAGCTTCTCGAACTCGTCGATGAGGAAATGGCCGTCATCGTCGACCGGCGCCCATTTGAGCACCGCGCCCTGGCGCTCGCGCAAAAAATGCCACGGCACGATGTTGGAATGATGCTCCATGATCGAGAGCACGATCTCGTCGCCCGGCTTTATGCGCTCGCGGCCGAACGTGTAAGCGACCAGGTTGATCGCCTCGGTGGCGTTGCGGGTGAAGATGATCTCTTCCTTGCGCCTGGCGTTGAGGAACGCCGCCACTTTTTCGCGCGCGCCTTCGTAGGCTTCGGTCGCCTCGTTGGCGAGGTAATGCAGGCCGCGATGCACGTTGGCATATTGCGTCGTATAGGCCTGGTTCAGGCGGTCGAGCACCGCCTGCGGCTTCTGCGCCGAAGCCGCGTTGTCGAGATAAACCAGCGGCTTGCCGTAGACCTGCATGCCGAGGATCGGGAAATCCGCGCGGATGCGGTTGACGTCATAGGCGCCTATGGGTTTTGCGATATTCATGTCAGCGCGCCTCGAGCCATGCCACGACGGCATCCATCAGCGCCTCGCGCAGCCCGGCATGTTCGATGCCTTCGATGGCCTCGCCGAGAAACGCCCGGATCAGCAGGGCTTCCGCTTCCGGCTGCGGAATGCCGCGCGCCATCAGATAGAATTTCAGCTCGTCGTCAAGCGCGCCAGCCGTGGCGCCATGGCCGCACTGCACGTCGTCGGCAAAGATTTCGAGCTCGGGCTTGTTGTCCGCCTCGGCGCGCTCGGACAACAGCAGCGCCCGCGTCATCATCTTGGCGTCGGTTTTTTGCGCATGCGGCCGCACGATGATGCGGCCCTGGAACACGCCATGGGCCTCGCCGTCGAGCACGGTCTTGAACATTTCGCGGCTCTGGCAGCGCTGCGCGACATGGTCGGCGACCAGCGTGGTGTCGGCATGCTGGCGGCCCTTGATCAGTGTGGCGCCGCGGATGCCGGCGAGGGTATCCTCGCCGTCGAATTTCAGGAACAGCTGGTTGCGCACCACGGCGCCGCCGGTGGTGAAGGTGAAAGCGTTGAAGCGCGCCCGCGCGCCGATCGCGGCCGCCAGCGTCGAGACGTGGAGCGCGTCCGAGCCCTCGCCGATGATCTTGACGTGATCGACATGGGCCTCGTCGCCGACGAAAATCTCGAGCGCGGCATTGACCTGGTAGTCGCTGCCGGCCGGCCCCTCGTGGCTCTCGATCAGCATGGCGCGGGCGCCCTTTTCCACCACCACCAGCGAGCGCACGAAGGTCGCAGCCGGCATTGCCGAGGCGACGAACAGCAGATGAATCGGCCGCTCGATGGTCGCGCCGGCGGCGATGCGGATCACGGCGCCGTCGCCCATCAAGGCGGTATTGAGCGCGACCGCAGCGTCGCTTGCCGGCGCGAGCTTGCCGAGATGAGAGTTGAGCGTCGGATCGCCATTGGACAGCGCATCGGCGAGCGAGCCGACTGAAAGCCCCGGCTCCAAGGCGGCAATGTCGGACAGTTCGGCGACGAAAGCGCCATCGACGAACACCAGTCGGCGCGTTTCGACGTCGCCGAGCAAGGCGCCGGCCGTCTTCGCCCGCGCTTTGGCGGCGGCATCGGGCGGCGCCGCGAGCGGCTTTGCCTCGCGCATCAGCGCGCGCAAATCGGTGTATTTCCATTCCTCGATGCGGCGATGCGGCAGGCCGGTCTTGGCGAACACGTCGAAGGCCGCCGCGCGCTGCGCCGCGATCGCGCCGTCGCCGGGCAGCCGCCAGCGCGCCTGCGAAAAGGCCTGCGCCAGCGCGGTCTCCGCCGCGGTCTTGATGATGGCGACTTCGGCGTTCACGCCGGCACCTCTTCCTGATACTCGGCATAGCCGCGCGCTTCGAGCTCGAGCGCCAATTCCTTGCCGCCGGTCTTGACGATGCGGCCCTTCGACAGCACGTGCACCACGTCGGGCACGATATAGTCGAGCAGCCGCTGATAATGGGTGATGACGACGAAGGCGCGCTCCTTGGAGCGCAGCCGGTTGACGCCTTCGGAGACGATTCTGAGCGCGTCGATGTCGAGGCCGGAATCGGTCTCGTCGAGCACGCCAAGCCGCGGCTCCAGCAGCGCCATTTGTAGAATCTCGTTGCGTTTCTTCTCGCCGCCGGAAAAGCCGACATTGACAGCCCGGCGCAGCATATCCTGGTTGATGTCGAGCTTGGCTGAGACCTCGCGCACCTTCTTGAGAAACTCCGGCGTCGACAGCTCCGCCTCGCCGCGCTTCTTGCGCTGCGCGTTGAGCGCGGTGCGCAAGAACGTCATGGTGGCGACGCCAGGGATTTCCAGGGGATATTGGAAGGCCAGGAACAGGCCGGCGGCGGCGCGCTCGTCGGGCGCCATGTCGAAGATGTTCTTGCCGTCGAAGCGCACCTCGCCCGCAGTCGGCGTGTAGTCGGCCTTGCCGGCGAGCACATAGGCGAGCGTCGATTTGCCGGACCCGTTCGGGCCCATGATGGCGTGCACCTCGCCGGCATTCACGGTGAGATCGAGACCTTTTAGGATCTCTTTGCCGTCGATTTCGACGTGCAAGTTTGTTATTTCCAACAAGGCCATATTTTCTTTCCTGACGCTGCGCGCCGCAGTGTGGTCAGCCGACGGAACCTTCCAGCGAGACCGAGATCAGCTTCTGCGCCTCGACCGCGAATTCCATCGGCAACTGCTGCAGCACGTCCTTGACGAAGCCGTTGACCACCAGCGCGGTCGCCTCCTCCGCCGACAGCCCGCGCTGCCGGCAATAGAACAGCATCTCCTCGGAAATCTTCGACGTCGTGGCTTCGTGCTCGAACACGGTCGAGGAATTTTTCGCCTCGATATAGGGCACGGTATGGGCGCCGCACTTGTCGCCGATCAGGAGCGAATCGCAATTGGTGAAGTTGCGCGCGCCGGTGGCGCGGCGGTGCGCGGTGACGAGGCCGCGATAGGTGTTGTTGGAGTGGCCGGCGGCGATGCCCTTGGAGATGATGCGGCTCGTGGTGTTCTTGCCCAGATGCAGCATCTTTGTGCCGGAATCGACCTGCTGGTAGCCGTTGGAGATGGCGATCGAATAGAACTCGCCGCGCGAATTGTCGCCACGCAGGATGCAGCTTGGATATTTCCAGGTGATCGCCGAGCCGGTCTCGAGCTGGGTCCAGGAAATCTTTGCATTCTTGCCGCGGCAATCGCCGCGCTTGGTGACGAAATTATAGACGCCGCCCTTGCCGTTGGCGTCGCCCGGATACCAGTTCTGGATGGTCGAATATTTGATCTCGGCGTCGTCGAGCGCGACCAGCTCGACCACTGCGGCGTGGAGCTGGTTCTCATCGCGCATCGGCGCGGTGCAGCCTTCGAGGTAACTCACATAGGAGCCGCGGTCGGCGATGATCAAGGTGCGCTCGAACTGCCCGGTATTGCGCTCGTTGATGCGGAAATAGGTCGACAGCTCCATCGGGCAGCGCACGCCCGGCGGCACATAGACGAACGAGCCGTCGGAAAACACCGCCGTATTGAGCGTGGCGAAGAAATTGTCGCTGATCGGCACCACGGTGCCGAGATATTTCTTCACCAGGTCGGGATGCTTGTGGATCGCTTCCGAGATCGGCATGAACAGCACGCCGGCTTTGGCCAGTTCGGCCTGGAACGTGGTGGCGACCGAGACCGAATCGAACACGGCGTCGACCGCGACGCGTCGCAAGGGGCTGCCGTTGCCGTCCTCACCGACGTCGTCGCCCGTCTTTTGGATGCCGAGCAGCGCTTCGCGCTCGCGCAGCGGAATACCGAGCTTTTCGTAGGTGCGCAGAATCTCCGGATCGATCTCGTCGAGCGACTGCGGCGCCTTCTTCGGCGCCGAGTAATAATAGAGGTCCTGATAGTCGATCGGGCCGTACTCGACCTTGGCCCATTTCGGCTCGTGCATGGTCAGCCAGCGCTTATAGGCGTCGAGCCGCCAGGCCAGCATCCAATCCGGCTCGTTCTTCTTGGCCGAGATGAAGCGCACCGTGTCCTCCGACAGCCCCTTCGGGGCCTTGTCGGATTCGATCAGCGTCTCGAAGCCATACTTGTATTGATCAACGTCGATGCGCCGGACCTGATCGACGGTCTCTTGTACTGCCGGCATTCGTCCCTCCGCTCACGGTTTCAAGGACCGCGGGTTGGATTTGTCGGATATGGTCGGTGTCCTGTCTCTTCCGGTCACCCCATCTGCGGGCGTTTGAACGGTTCAAATCGCCCAGGAATTCGTTCGGTTATGCAGCCAGTTAGGCTGCCATGCCTGCCTGTCCCCTAGATAATGCAGTTGCGAGCTTTCTCCAAGCGCCGAGGAACCTTTCGATATCGGTCTCGGTGGTGGTCCAGCCCAGGCTCAAACGCACCGCGCCACGCGTCAGTGCGGGCGAAACCCCCATGGCTGCAAGGACATGGGAAGGTTGAACCTTACCGGACGAGCAGGCGGCGCCCGACGACACGGCGATGCCTTCGAGGTCAAAAGAAATGATCGCGGTCTCAGCCTTCATGCCCTGGAGTGCAAAAAGGGTCGTATTCGGCAGTCGCTCGGCCTCCGCGCCGAAGATCACCGCCCCGGGCGTGACCGCCTTGAGGCCGGTTTCCACTTTGTCGCGTAAGGCTCGCATATGGTCCGCTTCGGCGGCACCCTGGTGGCGCACGGCGGCCACAGCGGCGCCGAAAGCGGCGATGCCAGCGACATTTTCCGTGCCGGCGCGCAAGCCGCGCTCCTGGCCACCGCCGCGGATCAGCGGATCGGGGAAATGAATGTCCTCGCGCGCCCGGATGAGCGCGCCGACACCCTTCGGCCCGCCGATCTTGTGGGCTGAGAGCGTCAAGAGATCGGCGCCGAGCGCGTTGATATCACAGGCGATGCGCCCCGCCGCTTGTACCGCATCGACGTGCAGCAAGCCGCCCGCGGCGTGCACCATGGCGGCGGCTTGCGCGATCGGCTGCACCACGCCGGTCTCGTTGTTGGCGAGCATGATCGACACCAGCGGCCGCGACACTTTGGCCAAAACGTCCGCCAGCGCCGCAAGATCGACCCTGCCGTCCGCATCGACCGCAATGTCAGCAACGGCGCCGCGCGGGAACCGCCCGCCCGTTCGCACCGAGGCATGCTCGATCGCCGAAATCAGGAGCTTTTCCCGCGGCCGCCGCTCGTCTGCGGTCTGGATCGCCGGCGTCAGCGCCAGCATGTTGGCTTCGGTGCCGCTCGAGGTGAAGACGACGTCGCCCGGGCGCGCTGCGACCAGCGCCGCCACTTCTTCGCGCGCCTCTTCGACCAGCCGCCGCGCCGCCCGCCCCTCGGCATGCACCGAGGACGGATTGCCGGGAACCGAAAGCGCCTCGCGCAAGGCCTCGGCGGCTTGCGGCCGTAGCGGCGCCGTGGCGTTCCAATCGAAATAGCTGCGCTCGACCATGCTGGTTAAGCTTGCTTTTTGACCCCCGGCCTGTGCTAGAAGTCGCGACCCTGAGCTTTACGCCGCCCAATGCACTTTGCCGGTTTTAAAATCTGAAATGGTTTTAGACACTTACGTGTGCGCTCCGGCAGCGTCAAGCGCGCCCGAATCCGCCGGTTAACCGGCCACAGCTATCGAGGTTCAAACATATGCCCGAGGTCATCTTCACGGGACCTGGAGGCCGCATCGAAGGCCGTTACCACCCGGCGCGGCAGAAAAACGCGCCGATCGGCATCGTGCTCCATCCGCACCCGCAATTCGGCGGCACGATGAACCATGCGATCGTCTACCAGATCTACTATGCCTTCGTGCATCGCGGCTTTTCCGCGCTGCGCTTCAACTTCCGCGGCGTCGGGCGGAGCCAAGGCGGCTTCGATCACGGCATCGGCGAATTGTCGGATGCCGCGGCCGCGCTCGACTGGGCGCAAACCGTCAACACCGAGGCGCGCAGCTGCTGGATCGCCGGCTTCTCGTTCGGCGCCTGGATCGGCATGCAGCTTCTGATGCGCCGGCCGGAGATCGAAGGTTTCATCTCGATCGCGCCGCCGGCCAACCTCTACGACTTCTCGTTCCTGGCGCCCTGCCCGTCTTCCGGCCTGATCATCCACGGCGACAAGGACGCGGTGGTGCCGCCGCGCGACGTCACCAACCTGGTCGAGAAGCTGAAGACGCAAAAAGGCATCGTCATCGAGCAAAAGGTCATTCCCGGCGCCAACCATTTCTTCGACGGCAAAGTCGAGCCGCTGATGACGGCTATCGGGGCCTATCTCGACAAGCGGCTCGGCAAGGGCGGACGGGCCACCACTGCGGCGTAGGCGATAAATCTCGCTCTCACTTCGGCTTTGTCGTCCCCGACTGACTAGGCACGGTCGCAGTGATCTGTTCGATCTTCTGTTCATAGGCGCGCAGTTGCTCCAGCGCTGGCCGCGACTGCTCCTTGGCGAGCGTCAGCACAAGGCCACAGCTGGTGCAATTAAACTGTTCCCCCGCCAGCAGTTCCGCAGCGGTCAGCCGGAACGGATGGCCGCATTGCGGACAAGGAAATCCCTGTCCGCCTCCGGGCCAAGGGTTATTTGCCATCGGTCTGCTCCGTAGGGCGCGTCGCAGCGCCCTCCACCACCAGCGCAGTATTGACGAGCTGCAGCAAATTGATGATCCCGTTCGGAAAATCACCGCGTACGCTGTTGAGTTGCACGCTCATCACCGGCGACGTCGGGGTCGATGCCGCAGCCGTCGGCGGTAGTGCGACATGCAAATCGACTTCGGTTAGCGTACTCGGCCGCGTCAGCCCCGGCGCCACAGCTTCCGGCTGCGCAGTGCTGGCGCGGACCGCTGTCATAGCCACGTTGAAGGAGAAGCTGGCATCCTTGACGTTCAGCACCGGCAACTGCAGCAGCGCCACCAACGGCACTTGCATCGTCTGCTGCCGTAGCGTGCCGTCGGCCTGTTGTCGCTGGTAGTTGAACGACACCATCCGTAGCGCTCCGAGGTTGCCCGCCGCGGCGCTCTCGGCCGTCGCGGTGGGCTCCATCCCGACCGAAGTAATGAAATCGAGCAGCGCCAGTGCGGACATTGCCTCGGCCCGCACCAACGCCGCGAGCGGCGCAGCGAGTACCTGATGCAGGAGCGGATCCGAACTACCATTCATTACTGCTCACCCCTCCTCGTGCGCCCGATCAGGTCCGACGTCCGCAGGGTCAAGCCGGACGGAACGCAGCGAAGCGCCTTCCGTCGACGACCAAATCAAGCTCACTACCAAGCGGCGCCGGTCAGCTCGCCCAGCTACCGCGTCACCTACCAGTTCCAGTATCGACTGCGCTCCGCGTCCGTCGCGAACCAGACAAGGCGCCGTGAGTTCCAGTGCATCGATGCGAAATGTCGGTGCCGGCCACCCGATCGCCGTGAGCCGGGCCGGCCAAGCCGGTAGCTGGCTCGCTGGCATTGGCGCGGTCGAGATCGCGCCGCATGCCCTCGACCAGCGCCACCAGCGGAACCACGAGTCCACCCGCGGTGGCCGGCTTGGAGAGATCACCAGCTGCGTCGGCCGCTGCGGACATGGCCGCCATCTGCCTAGGACGACGACGCCGGCACCGGCACCGGGGTGATCGTGTTGGTCAGGATATTCAGGATCGCCTGCAGCCCGGCCGGCATGCTGTCCTGCTCCGCGGTGACGTTGATGGCCATCGTGTATTGCACGTTGTAGGTCGAGTTCGCCGTCGAGTTCGTCGAGCTGCTGTTGGAAATCGAGGCGCTCAAATTGGCAGCTATGAAGGCGAACTTCGCGCTCGCCGTCAGGGCGGCCGAAAATGCGCTGCTGGTGTTGTTGGTGACGGTGCTGGAAGTGTCGGCCTGGATATTGGCGGTAAACGCGATTGTCATCGTGCTAATGCGTAGGAACGGCACCGACACGATAACGAGCAGCGGTACGGTCAGCGTGAAGGTCTGGGAGGTACCAGTTGTAGAGGGCGGCACGGGCGGCATAGCCTTGACGTAGCTGAAGGTGACGACCGTAGCATTGGTCGTGGTAACTGGCGGCGGACCGGGGCTGGGGGGAGTGAAGCCGACCGCTTCGATGAATTTCACCGTCTCCAGCGCCGCCTGCCCCTGGGCTTGGACGGCGGCGCGCAAGGGCCCGCCGATTAGCGAGCCGAAATCAATCCCGTTCAGCAGATTGGTGGCTTCTTGCTGGATGGACTGGGCCATCGCCGTTCCTCCCTTGATGAGCCGCTTCGCAAGGCTCGTTTGCTGCCCGTTGCCGCAAGTGCGTTCGGGCCGGCGTTCCCCAATTCGGCGCCTTTTGCAGGCGAGCTCCGCATGGCGCGTCTAATCAGCCATCAGCACAATACGTCTGTGCCGAGCAGACTACAACTGATAACTGTAGATCGCGGGGGGTACAGCCAGTTCGGCAGAGCGACCTTCCAGGTATGCAGCATTTGATGCGCGGGCCGGAGACCAAGGTCCATCGGTGCTTATTTGGACACGCGGCTCGGCAAGGGCGGACGGGCTACCAGCGCGGCGTAATCTGAATTTTATGCTCCGTCCTCCACGCGCTTGCTGCGCGTCAGCGCCAACAGCACAAAAACCAGCGCCACGTTGAGCAGAGCGAGGCCGCTGACGAACACGAGCGTCGCCTTGACGCCGCCGAGTTGCAGGGCGAGCGCCCCGAGATAGGGCGACAGCGACATCGCGCACAGGATCGGCAGCGCCAGCTTGCCGACCAGCACCGGATAGCGCGCCGGACCGAACAGCGCCATCGGCAGCGTGCCCTTGGCGATCGAGCCGATGCCGTTGCCGCCGGCGTAGAGCGCGATCGCCAGCCAGAATGTGACCGGGCCGGCGAACAGCAAGCACACGCCGCAACAGACCGTGACCGCCGAGGCGACCATGGTCCAGATTGGATGGTAGCGCGAGCCTGCGAGCATCTCGATGAAGCGGGCGCCGACCTGCATCGGCCCGATGATCATGCCAAGCGTCACGGCCTGCGATAGCGCTAGCCCCGCGCCCTGCAGCAAGGTGACGAGTTGCGAGCCAATGAGAGAGAGGATCGCAGCGGCGATGGTCAGGACCGTGGCGAGCACGACGAAGATGGGTCGCTCGTTTGGCAACAGCGCCACCGCCGGCGTGACGGCTTTAGATGTGTCGGCCGCGCTGGCGCGGCGCAGCGACGGAATGACGGTCAGATAAAGCGGCAGGCCGATGCACAGATGCCAGGCCGCATAGGTCAGGCAGGCATCGCGCCAGCCGAAATGCTCGACCAAAAAGGCGCTGAGCGGCCAGCACACCGTGCTGGCGAATCCACCCAAAAGAGTCACCGCGGTGATCGCGCTACGCGCCGACTGGCCATAGAGTGCGCCCAATGTGGCGAAGGCAGAGTCATAAAGTCCAGCACCCATGCCGGCGCCGGCGATCGCCCAGCCGACGAGATAGACGGCGAAATTCTGCGCGGCGCCAATCACCGCCAAGCCAGCCGCCAGCAACAGCACGCCGCAAGGCATCACCACGCGCCCGCCGTATTTGGCGATGGCGCGGCCGACCCGCGGCGACACCGCACCCGCGACCAATAGCCCGAGCGCGAGCCCGCCCATGATACGGTCGTAAGTCCAACTGGTTTCCGCCGCGATCGGCTTCGCCAGCACCGCGAGCAGATAAAAGGTCGAACCCCAGGCCGGAATCTGCAGCGCGCCGAGCACTGTCACCACGACGCCGCGGGGCGTGCCTCGCGCGGTCACTGCGTCTTGCGCCATCCTCCCCTGCTCCCGGTCGTCCCGCCGTCAAGCGACGCAGCCTTTCGCCGCAGCCGCGAGGTGGGCCCAAACCCGCACCGCGCTTGCAATGGCCAGCCCTCAGTCGTTCAATGCGGGCAAAGAACGAACATGTGGGGGAATGCCATGCTGCGCCGAAAGTCCACGTTTCACAAATATTTTGCAATCGCCGGTCTGACAATCTCGGCCGCCACGCTCGGCGGCTTGGGCCGCGCCGCCGCCGAGGACACCGTCAAAATCGGCCTCGTCATGCCGATGACCGGCACGGTCGGCGCCGCCGGGCAGGAAGTGGTCGCCGCCGTCAAGCTCTACATGGCGCAGCATGGCGACATGGTCGCCGGCAAGAAGATCGAGGTTTTGATCAGGGACGACGGCAGCATCCCGGACAATGCCAAGCGGCTCGCCCAGGAGCTCGTCGTCAATGACAAGGTCGCCATTCTCGGCGCCGGCACGACGCCAAGCGCCATGTCGATGGCGCCGATCGCGACCGAAGCCAAAATCCCGACCGTGGTGATGATCTCCGGCACCTCGGTGGTGACCGAGCGCTCGCCTTATTACGTGCGCACCTGTTTTACGCTCGGCCAGCAATCCGGCATCATCGCCGATTGGGCGATCAAGAACGGCAGCCACAAAGCGGTCTCCGTGCTGTCCGACTGGGCGCCCGGCGCCGAAGCCGGCAAAGCCTTTGAGCAGCATTTCACCCAGGGCGGCGGCCAGGTCCTCGAGACGTTGAAGGTGCCGCTGGCCAATCCCGACTTCGCGCCGTTCCTGCAACGCGCCGCTGACCTGCACCCCGATACGCTGTTTGTGTTCGTGCCGGCCGGCCAGGCTGGCGCGTTCGCCCGGCAGTTCGCCGAGCGCGGCCTCGACAAGTCGGGCATCAAACTGGTCGGCCCGGGCGATATCGTCGACGACAACGATCTGGCCGCGACCGGCGACACCATGCTCGGCGTCGTCACCGCCGGCTTCTATTCGGCGGCGCATCCGTCGGCGCTCAACAAGGACTACGTCGCCGCCTATGCCAAGGCCACCGGCGGCAAGCGCGCCAATTTCATCTCGGTCGGCGGCTACGATGGCATGCACCTGATCTACGAGGCGCTGAAAAAGACCAAAGGCAATACCGACCCCGATGCGCTGCTCGCCGCCATGAAAGGCATGAGCTGGGAAAGCCCGCGCGGGCCGATATCGATCGATCCCGACACCCGCGACATCATCCAGAACGTCTATATCCGCAAAGTGGAAAAGAAGGACGGCGAGCCGTGGGCGATCGAGTTCGCCACCTTCGAGGCGGTCAAGGATCCGCTGCATCAGACCGCTGCTAAGTAGCCGACTCCATTAGAACCCCAAGGTTACGGTTGACCGATCTGCCGCCGTTTCAAGGCGTCACGCGGACGGCTGGCCTGTTCTGACATAGAATTGACTGCAACTCTTCTTATTTATATCGTATTAATACAACTACTATTAGGCGAGCGGGCGCCCACCCATTCCGGCAATCCGCAAATAGGGAGATTTGCAATGGCAGACGAACTCCATCTCAATGCTCAACCTCATCCTTCGCCCAAAGAGCATGCGTCCATCCTCAAGGCCGCTGCCTCATCCGTTTGGGTTGCGGCGACGGCGTCCGGTCCGCCGATCACGCAGGTCAAGCAGAGCACTGGCTCCAGCAACAATCTCTACTGGATCTACTTCGCCAACTCCAAGGCGATTCACGCCCTGGTCCTGCAGGTGACGTTCAAGACGGGATCGCCGCTGCACAATCAGTCGCAGGTCTTCTTGTTCCCCAATGGCTACGCCGGCAACGTCACGACGCCGTTCGGCGTCCCCTATTGGGGCGGGGATCCGATCCTCGGGCCTGCGGTGTTGAGCGTGCTGGCCGACAACATACCGGCCGGATCCTACAATTTCACCGTGGTGGCCTAGGCTAGGCCGTTCCGCCGGTGCAATAGATTCGAAGCCGAGCGGCGCTCGCGCCGACTGCGTCGCTCCGACAAGACGCGACGTCCGGCTCTTGTGCGTGCCGCCACCATCACGGTGGCGGCATGCGCGCTTTTGCCGGTCACCGAACGCTGCGACCCGGCGGGCGCTCAGTGCCAAACTTGCAATCGTCGCGCCAGCCGTCCAAAACGATGGCCATCCAAGTCTGTCAACAGGGAAACGCCATGCGTCATAATTATTTCGTCGCCGCCATGCCGGCAGTTGCCATCGGTACGATCGTCGTTGCCAGCGTCGATCGCGTTGGCGGTTTTTGAGGCGGTCAAGGACCCGCACCGGGCGGCGAAATCGCCGGCCGCCTTGCATTGGCGGCGGCGCTCCGCGTGCACCCTATGACAAAGTTTGCCCTGCTAACCTACAGTACTAACAATCTCGGCGACGAAATCCAAAGCATCGCCGCACGGCAATTTCTGCCGCAGACCGATTTTTTTGTCGATCGAGACGATTGGACGACCGGCGATTCCAGCCCGGCCGACGGCGCCAAAATCATCCTGAACGGATGGTTCACGCACAACCCCGAAAAGTGGCCGCCGCCGCCGTTTCTGTCGCCCTGTCTGATTTCGATGCACATCACGCGCGAGCGTCACAAGCCCACGACGTTGACTGTTCCCTCGGTGACGCTGCTGCAAGGAAAGAACCTTGATTATCTGAGGCGGCACCAACCGGTCGGCGGACGCGATCTGTGGACCACCTCGCTGCTGCAACAGCACGGCGTCGACAGCTATTTCTCCGGATGTCTGACGCTTGCCCTTGGCGCCGGCGCCAAGCACGACCGCAGGAATTACATCTGCGCCGTCGACCTGCCCGAAGAACCTTACCGGATCTTGCTCGGCCGCACCCGCACGCCGGTCCTGCAATTGAACCACCGCGATACCGGCGGCGGCACATTCGCACAGCGCTGCGCCAAGGCCGGCAGGTTGTTAAGTCTGTATGCCCATGCCAAATGCGTCGTCACCACCAGGCTGCATTGCGCGCTGCCGTGCCTGGCGCTGGCAACGCCGGTGCTCTTCATCAACACGGCTCCCGATCAATATCGATTGAGCGGCCTGATCGAGCTTTTGCGCAGCTGCACCGCGGACGCGTTCGCGACACGGTCGCCGGACTTCGATTTTGACAGGCCACCCCCGAACAGCGGCGCCCATACGCCGTTGCGCCAAGCACTGATCGCGCGGCTGGAGACCTTCTTTGCCGCGCCGATGCGGCCGTTTTGTCCCCTGCCGACTGCTGAAATCGCCAGCTACGACACCCTCGCCGCCGAAGCCTGATCGTTTCAGCTCAGCGAAAATGGGACTGCGCCTGCTCCTGATAACGCCGTACCAATTCGTCTCGCGCGCCACGCTGGCTGGCGAGCAACTGATCCGATGATCCGTTCGCACCGGCTGCGCCGGCATCACGCTCAAGAATTGCTATCTGACGGTTCAGCGCGGTGATGCGGAAATAGCAGTCAAGCTGCTCGGTTCCGGCCATGCCGGCGTGACTGCGCGGAGCATTGTCGTCCATACCAATCGTTCGCAGCTCATGGTTTTCGCGCCAGCGCTGCATCTTGTCGAAGTCGATGCCAAAATCGGAGTGGAGGTGACGGACGGATTTCGAATCGGACGTGTTGTCCTTGACGTCCCAAGCCAC